>ERZ795030.3591-NODE-3591-length-16276-cov-3.988903_pt1 | contig 16276 bp, 15 predicted proteins | sample MGYA00375122_ERZ795030 | MGnify/ENA primary metagenome ERZ795030 (study PRJEB30165, sample SAMN05720146) | activated sludge metagenome | isolation source: anaerobic digester from wastewater treatment plant | place: Japan | collected 2015-04-20 ...
ACTGCTTCTTGTTGCCGACCTCGCCGTCGACCTTGAGGACGCCGTCGTAGTTCTTCATCATCCACGCGGCAACCGGGCGGGTGTAGGCGTACTGCGTGTCGGTGTCGACGTTCATCTTGATGACGCCGTAGTCGACGGCGTCGGAGATCTCCTGCGGGAGCGAGCCCGAGCCGCCGTGGAAGACCAGGTCGAGCGGCTTGGACCCGGCCGCGAGGCCCTTGGCCGCGACGATCGCGTCCTGGCACTCCTTGAGGATCTCGGGGCGCAGCTTGACGTTGCCCGGCTTGTAGACGCCGTGGACGTTGCCGAAGGTCAGGGCGGCCATGTAACGGCCATTTTCGCCGAGGCCGAGGGCTTCGACGGTCGCGAGGGCGTCTTCGGGGGTGGTGTAGAGCTGCTCGTTGATCTCGTTGGCGACGCCGTCTTCTTCGCCACCGACGACACCGATCTCGACCTCGAGGATGATCTTGGCCGCGCGCGCGAGCGCGAGCAGCTCCTTGGCGATCTCGAGATTTTCGGTCAGCGGCACGGCCGAGCCGTCCCACATGTGCGACTGGAAGATCGGCAGACCCGTGCGGGCGACCTGCTCGGCCGACGCGGCGATGAGCGGGCGGACGAAGCCGTCGAGCTTGTCCTTGGGGCAGTGGTCGGTGTGGAGCGCGATGTTGACGTCGTAGCGCTTGGCAACCTCGGCGGCGAACGCGGCGAGGGCCAGGGAACCGGTCACCATGTGCTTGATGTTGGAGCCGGAGGCGTATTCGGCGCCACCGGTCGAGACCTGGATGATGCCGTCGGAGCCGGCCTCAGCGAACCCACGGATCGCCGCGTTGACCGTCTGGCTCGACGTGATGTTGATCGCGGGATACGCGAAGGAGCCTGCCTTCGCGCGGTCGAGCATGTCGGCGTAGACCTCGGGTGTTGCGATGGGCATGACTGCTGTCTCCTCAAGCGTCAGCGGACGGTTCAGCCACCATCCTTCCACTTCGCCCAGGGTCGCGCGGAAGGGACCGAAGTCCGGCAACCGGACTTGGTATGCCGTTCAACTCCCGTTCACGTGGCGCCGCCGCGTGATCGTTGTGTGCTGGGTTGGTACGGGATTGGTGCTGGGTGGAGCCCCGGCAGCGGGCTCTTAGGAGCCGAGGACGTGGAGCCGCTCGAGCGTGGGGATCGTCGCGCTCATGAGATTGGCTGGGCACGAGAGATTGACCCGCATGAGGCTGCCGACCTTGGGCATCGCCCGGACCCCGATGAGCGAGCCCCACTCGGCCTTGGTGTCCTTGTTGGTGTATTTCACGAGGAGCGCGCCGAACTCCATCGTGCGCGACTTGCCCATCCCGACGTAGATCGGCAGCTCCGCGGTCACCTTGAACTGCGCCTCGGGGGCCCTCGCCTTGAAGTCCTGCTGCACCGCGGCAATCTGGGCGTCGGTCTCGGCCTGGTCCGTGGCCGTGCTGGCCAGTCGGTTTTGGAGAGTCGTCAACTGGCACCCGTTGGCGTGCTTGAACTGGTTGACCCCGTCCTTGTCGAAGGTGACGATCTCCCACGCGCTGTCGGTGTCGACGCCCCACGTCGGCAACGAGCTGAAGGATGCGTCCGTCGTCAGCGGGATGCTGAGGCCCGACCCGGTGCTCAGCGGCTTCTGGGTCGGGGCCGTCGTCGGCGTGATCACGCTGGCAGTCGGGGCCGACGACGTGGTGCTCGTCCCGACCGCGCCAGTGGTCGGATCGGACGAGCCCGCGTTGACCAGCAGGCAGCCTGACAGGCTCGTGGCGGCCAGAGTCGAGGCAAGCAACCCCGCAGCTGTCGCCGGACGCGGCATACGCCGTGATGCATTCATGTCTGAAACCCTGCTCCCCCACCCGCGCGGGTGCTGTGCCGGCCGCTCAGGGGCCGGATCTGACCCATCCTCGCAGGCAGGCTGAATGCGCGCCTGAGTGCGCGTACTTAGGCGGGCCATAGCCCCCCAAAGAGGGGGATGGGCTCGCCGTCGCGGCGGTGCCAGCCTTTCGGTGACACCAGGAGGAGCGGCCGCGCCGGCCGGGCGGTCCGAAGGTTCGGTTGGGGGAAGCACCAGTCATGACGTGGAACGGATAGCCGCGATCACCCCGCGCTATAAGGCCCCTCTTCACCGACCCCTGTCCGTCAGGAATGAGCGCTGTCCGTCAGGACGGCTTGAGAGTCCGGCGCCATCCGCGTGATGAGGAGAAGAGTCATGGCAGACGTGCCGATAGCGGCAGCTTCCTACCAACTCCCTGCAGGGGAAGTCTGGCCCACTCCGAGCCGTTGGCGTTTCATCCTCGGGTTGGTGGGCGTCGGTCTTCTGCTCGTCGTGCTGACCCTCGTGATTCTCCACTGGACGGGCGCGATGCCCTATTGGCCGTGGGAGCACCATGAGGCCGCAGCGACCACCGCCACGGCGCTCACGTCATGAAACTCTTGAAGAAGCTGTTTCGACGCAAGGAGGAGCCACCCCAGCGCGGCGAAGTTCAGACGGCCGTGTCCACGTTGTGGCTGCACGACGACCGGATGGACCCTCGGTCTGGGCAGGTGCGCTTCCCCAATACGTCAGCGACAGACGTCCTGCCGAGCCGGCGGAGTCCCTACACATCTGAAGAGCTCAATCGTCAGGTCATCGAGTTCGTTGACGCACTCCACGACGCGGGCTCGCTCGATGACCAGAGCTATCGAGCCTGTGATCGGTGGCTCGGGTCCGTCCTCCGGCAGCAATGGGACACCGTGGCTCGCAAAGCCGAGCAAGACCTGCTGATGATCTGCGCCCGACACTCCCAGGAGCGGGCGAATCTCCACGAGACCGAGATCGCGATCCACCAGACGGCGCTCGATCTGAGGATCGTTGACCATTCCGTGTGGCTCAGCCGGAACTTCCTTCTCACCGAGGTGGGGGGCACGCGGGCTTGGGAGGTCGAACGGGGACCGGAACGATTCGAGATCCACCCGATCTTCGCGCCCGGGCTCGAGGGTGGAGACGGCACCCCGGTCGCGGGGAGCTCGGACGAGGCCCGGCTCGGCATCGACTACTCCTTCCTCATCACGCCGGACGCGCCTCCTGTCTGGAAGCTGACTGCGCCGTTGCGACTAGTCCTCGCTGGCCCCTGCCCAGAGGGTGCCGGAAAGGTTCTCCGAGAGGCCGTGGACATCGTGCGTCCTGAACTTGTCGTCCCGCTTGAGATCGCGGCGCCGAGGGCGGACGAGAGCCCCACTGGTGGTGCCGCTCCCGGCGAGATCGTGATCCGGTATGCCGTTGAGGCCCCTGCACGTGAAGGGCACCTCGGTCATGGCTCGAGCGCGTCCGTTGGGGACTTCCACATCAGCGGCGAGGTGTCGCTCCTCGACGTCCCGCAAAACGCGCCTCACAGCACGTCCGCACTCTCCGTCATGCTCCACGAACTCATGCACGCACTTGGGGTGGGCCACTGCGCCGACGGTTTGGACGAAGTGATGACACCCACCTCACGTGACCGTCGCGCACTCGGGCGCGGAGATCGAGCTGCCCTCCGCGCCATCCGCGTGGTGTGGAGCGACGAAGGGGGACGGCCGTGAAGCTCCCCTTCCGACGCGACAAAGGCACCGACCCGCAGACCGGGAATGACAGCAAAGAGGGCGGCGGCCGACGGACGACTCCCCTGCCTGACATCCACCCGGTCTACTCCGGTTTCGATGACCCCCGCGCGGCGACCATCCGGACTCCCAACGTCTTCCGCAATCTTGACTTCCCGGCATCCATGTCGGATGTGGTCTCGATCGAGCTCGAGTCAGAAGTCGCCCGGAGGGTGACCGAGCTGGCCGAGAGTGGTGCGCTCGACGACGCGGCATACACCGCGATCGACACCTTCCTCGGCGCGGTCTTGGCCCAGCAATGCGAGCGGATCGAGCACCACGTGCTCAAGCAGCAAGACGTCCTCGAGGTCCTACGTCACCAGATCTCGGCGAACCTCGACCAGACCCTCTCCGAGCTCGACGCGATCGGCCGGGACTTGGACATCATCGACGCAGCCTTCCGGGACTCTCGCAACGCGCTGCTCAACACCACGATCACCCCCTCATGGCGCACGCCGATCCACGAGCTGACATCGGCGAACTACGAACTCAAGGGCGCCACAGCCGGCGAGCAAGCCCACCTCCAGCACCCGGGAGCCAACCGATGACGACACCCACGGCACCTTTCGACCCCGAACACCAGGCGCTGGTCACCAAGGAGACACCGCAAGGCTTCGGTCTCATCACGGCCAACGCGCCCGAGCTGGCCGACCTCACCCTGGCCCAGGTCAAGAAGCGGAAGAGGATCGAATACCTCTTGGCAGGGATCCTTCTCGCGTCGGAAGCATTCCTCGCAGCGTCCCTCCTCGGTGACGCCATCGCCCGAGGCATGCCTGACTTCCGGGATGTTTCAGCGTGGGTAGGCGCCTTTGTCGCGCTGGCCTTCGTCCTCGCGGCATACCTCGCGGCCGTTGCCGCGGGAGAGGCAAGTCGACGGTCTCAGAACGCCATGATCGCCTGGTTGGTGGTTGTTGCGGTCCTTGGCGCCATGATGTTCGTCGCGCGAATCATGCATCAGGAAGCGTCTCCGCATGTCGTCGAGGCTGGCACCCAATCCCTCGGCGCAGCTTCCGCAACTGGGGCGCAGAACGCGGCCATTGAGAACAAGCTCATGGCACTCCTGCTGCTGGCGATCTTCCTTGCCACGGCCTCGCTCGGTGTCCGCGCAGGACGCTTTCTCCACCACCCCCGACTGAGCCAGCTCCTGGAGGCGCGCGAGCAACGGGCGGCTCTTCTCGAGCGCTGGAAGGCCGAACAGAAGATGCTCGTGTTGCTGCGCGGCAACCTCGCCGAGGTGGAGACGGCCATGGCTCGACTCCCTGCTTTCCGCGACGAGAGCCTGCGCGAGACCTACGACATGGTGTATGCCGCATCCCACGTAGCGCGGCTGCGGATCGCCGAGCTGCTCGGCCGTCCCGACGCCACGAGCATCACGCGCTACGAACCCGACTTCGGACCGCTCCCCAGAGATATAGCTCGGATCATCGGGGTGAAGGAGCCCGCCACTGATGCCACCCAAAGCTAGCCCGTCTGGCGGAGCAGCGCAGACGGGCAACGGACCGTGCTGGCACTGCCGTCGACTCCTCGAGCCATGTCCGTATGGCCTGGCGTGCCGAGGCATGACGCTCGTGGGCCCGGGACCTTGCCCCGCCTGTCGATATGGCGCGAGATGCCCCGAGCACGGCAGGCACTGGATCGGGCCCTGAGCCCGCGCCGAATCCCCCGCACTTGAACTGAGGAACCGCTCATGAACACTGCGTCAGGCATCACCTTCTATCAACGGGTCCCCGAACGCCCCACTCCCTACCGGTGGTACACCCGGTGGGCCGATCGGTGGGCCGGCCGACGGGACGCGCGGGTGCTGAGCAGCACCCAACTGGAGGAGATCACCCCCGGCACCCCAGCTCCACCCGTGCCACTCACGCCGTGGGCTGCCACTCGCATGCGCGAATTGCAGCACCTCATGGCGCGCGAACGCATCACGCTCGAGCGGGTCCTCGACGGTTACCTTGTCGAGCTCTCCCAGCTGATTGCCGATGCTGCGGCCGTGTCCGCAGAGATCGCGCGCAAGAGCGGCGTCCTCGACGCGACGCGAGAGGCCGGCCCGGCATCGGCCTTGGCGCGGAGTGCTGGGGAAGGCTTCGAGGACGGCTCGGAGCGCGAGAACCGCCGCGCGGCCGAGCACGCGGGTCAGCTTGGCAATCTCTCGTCGGCCTTGGAGCGGCTGCATGCACAAGCTCTCTCGATGGCGACACGGAGCCAGGAGGTCCGGCAACACGTCCGCAATGCCATCGGTGCAACCACCGAACGCTGTGCCGCGCACGCCAATCACACCCTCCGGCGCATCACGACCTATACGCGCGGCATGCAGCGACGAGTGCCGTCTTCCCAAGTCGTCGAGCGACTCACCGCCCTCGACGCGCCGCGCCTCGAGCTGTCGCCGGAGATGCTCGAGCGCCTGAGGCTGACTGCCACCATCACGCCCGCACTTGACCTACCCGCCCCCGCCCCAGTCTGAGAAGAAGGATCGTCATGCAACGCCTTGTGAGAACACTCCTCGCACTTGCCCTTTGTGGTGGCGCTCTAACGGGCTGCAGCAAGGCAAGCGGAACCAGCGCCAAACCCACGCCACCGCCCGGCTGCGAAGGCGCCACCCACACAGTTCTGGTCATCCAAGCGACTGCTAACGCCCCGGCCTTCGCGGCCAACCTGCTGAGTCTGGATGCCAGGGGGAAAATCAAGGAATCCATACGATGTTCACGCACGGTGAAGGTGCTCGTGGCTGATGGCAAGCCCTATCTTCTCGGTCCGAAAGATGTCTATAGCCCTGATCCTCAGAAAATTCAGAAGGACCGGGATGCAGACCAGACCAGCTACTTCAACACGGTTTTTGCGCTTGTGGACAGTGCAGAGGCGAAGACCCCAGGGCTCGATACTCTGACAGCTCTTCGGATGGCAGCCAATGAGCTCAAGGGCGAAGGCGGCCAGATCTTCGTCTACGGACCGGGTCTCTCCGACACCGGCGCCTACAAGATCGCGGACAAGGGCATGTCGACCACTCCGGCTGAGACAGTGCTGAGCCAGCTCCCCCCAGGTGAGATCCCTTCGCTCGCCGGAGCTACGGTGACCTGGCACTGGTTCGCACAGGCCTACGGCGACCAGAAGTCTCTTTCGGGACAGCAGGTCGCCAACCTCAAGGGCGTCATGACCCAAATCATCGAGAAGGGCAAGGGCAAGGTGACGTTTGACGACGGAGCGGCACCCGCTGGGACGCCCCCCGCCAAGCACGGCACCACAACGATCACACTTGTCGAGCCACAAGTGGTCAATGTGCGGGCGCTGGACGACACCGGGGTGAAGGTTTACGACGAGTCGATCATGGGCTTTGTGCAGGACCTGGATGTCTTCCTCGATGTCGCGGCCGCCCGCGAATACGCCAGGGCCGAGGCGGCGTGGCTCAAGGCCAATCCCGCGGGATGTCTCAGGGTCATCGGCACGACCACGTCGTTCGGCACCGATGAGCACCTCAAGGCACTCTCGACGAAGAGGGCGATGGCGTTCGTCAACCTCATCACATCCACAGGGGGGGATGCGGCGCGCATGTTCCCTTTAGGAGTCGGCAGGAACTTCCCGGAGTTCCTGCCTGATGGCGGCCCGAACGGCAAGGCCATTCAAGAAAACGCCCAGAAGAACCGCTCAGTCCGCGTGACGCGGGTCAACCCCGCCGTGCCTCGGTGCGGTCTTCCGTGATGTCGGCCTAGGCGCGGCGATGGCAGTCGACTGGCGCAGCTTCTACGCCAACTCTGGCGGACCACAGCCTTCCGGGCCCGCCGGTGCTGGCCAGCCCCAAGGGTCCGGAGGCACCCCCTCGTCTGCGGGCGGGGCCACCCCGCGAGGCGCGTCTAGAGGACCCGCGACTTCATCACCTGCGACGCCGACGTCGACCACCGGCAGAGCCAGCCGCTCCGGTGGCTCCGGTGGCTCGTGCGAGGTCCTCGCTGAGACGCCTCGCAACGACGGCCAGCCCGCCGGATTGACCCGCCCAATAGGGGTCATCTCCACTCTCGTGGTCATCGTGGCCCTCATCGCCTCTGGGGCCATCACCCGCCTGCTCACCGGCATACTCTGGACGTTCTTGCCCATCCTCTTCATGCTCTTGCTCGTCCCCCTGGCCCTGACGATCCTCATGCCGCGCGTCGGCGGCGCGCTCTTCGCGGCCATGTTCGGGGCGATGCGCGTGCTCACCGGCGTGGCGACCGGTGTGGCCGGTGGGGTTGCGTCAGGGGCGGCGCGCGCGGGGAACCGCAACACGGGCGTCCCCGACAGCGTCAGCGTGATCGTGCGGACTCCCGACGGGGGGCAACGTGAGGTGGTCGTGGCCGCGGCACGTCGTCTGCCGGTGCAGTCTCGCCTCCATGTCATCGGGCCACGCTTCGGTGGTTTGCAGCACGCGTGGCACGTGCGCAACGACAGCCTGGGCCAGCGCTTCCTCACCCGGGGAGTCGCCCGTGCGGTCCTCCAAGTCCTCGTGACCATCGGTGTGGTGGCCCTCTGGGCCACCGGGCAGTTGTAGGCCATGGCCGTCGTCGTGGGGCACACGTCGGCCGGCGAACCGATCGTCCGACCCAACGGTGAGCATGTCGTCATCATCGGGCCGCCCGGCAGCGGGAAGACGTCGGGTTTCCTTGTCCCCTCGGTTGTCTCCCACGAAGGCCCTGTCGTGGTGACCTCTTCTCGCGACGACGTCATCCAGTTGGCAGCGGGACCTCGGACATCGGGCGGTGGGCGAATCTTCGTCTTTGCGCTCGGGATGCCCCAAAGGCGGGGCACAACCGCCGTCTCGTGGGACCCGACACAAGGGTGCGAAGACTACGGCCGAGCGTTGCTGCGGGCCGAGGCCATGGTGCAAACAGCCGAGAGGGTGAGCGAGGGACGACGCGGTGAATCCTTCTGGCTCTCCCACGCCGCGCGGCTTCTCGCCACGACCCTGTATGCCGCAGCGCTCGGGCGTCAGCGCGGCGACCACCTCACGGTCTGTGACATCGCTGATTGGCTCGCGCTAGGAGATCTCAAACCGACCATTGAGCTTCTGGAAGCTGCCGGCTCTGGTGCAGACCGAGCCCGCAGAATCGTCGAAGGGATCGACTCCGCTGACCTCAAGCTCCGCGATTCGGTCTTGATGTCGGCCCAGCAGGCCCTCCGCGCCTTCGAATCACCCGACGTCGCCGAGAGCCTCGAGCAGGACCTGCTGTTTGACGCCACCGATTTCGTGAGATCCCACGACACGCTCTTCATCGTGTCGCCGATCGACCGCCAGGAACTCTTCGCCCCGCTGATCGCTGGCCTGCTGGATGACATCGCCCGCGCCGCCCAAGGGGTCCTCGGGGGCCAGGAAGACCGACCTCGCGGCGAACGACCGTGCGTGCTCTTTGCCCTCGACGAGGTCGCCAATATCGCCCCGCTGCCCTCGCTCCCGCGCCTGGTCAGCACTGGTTCTGGTCAGGGCTGCCAGATCGTCGCAGTCCTGCAGGACTTCAGCCAGGCGCGCGCCAGGTGGCCACAGCAAGCCGACGGTTTCCCCACCCTCTTCCGGCACAAGCTCCTGCTCCCCGGTGTCATGCATGCCGAGACCCTCGAGATGTTCTCGAAGGTCCTGCCGCATGACGCCTTCGGTTCATCGGGCGTCAGCACACCGAGGTGGTCGGTCAACCGGCTTGCCGATCTCCCCAAGCGGCATGCCCTGTGGATCGACGGCGCCACCCCTCACGAGGTCTTCATCGTCACAATCCACGACCTTCTTGGAGGCCACTGATGGGCAGATTCGACAGGTTGAAGCGCCCGTGGGCATGGGCGAAGCTCGCCGGCAAGACGGCCGTGATCACCGTCGAGACGGTCGTGGTCACCCAGTCCCCGATGGCTCCCCCACCTCAGCCCACCGTTGCTCAGTCCGGCAAACCGACCATGTCTCAGGTCACCCGGCCCGTGCAGGACGCCACCGCAAAGGCCAACGCCAAGGCAGCCGAGGACGACCGCGAGCGACGGCAGGATCAAGAGCGCGAGAAGACCAGCCGGGACACCAGCAAGGCGAAGGTCCAGGAGAGTGGTCAGGAACCCCGACGTGGCCGCCGGGCAGCCCCCAAGCCCACTCCAGCAGCCCACCCAGCGACCAAAGGCGACGCGGCGGGCAAAGACCGCATAGCCACAGTGGCATCCAGCCGACGGGCGAGCCGGGACGCCTCAGCACGCTCTCAGGGTCGGGGAAAGTAGACCGGCGGCAAGCGCCGCTACAACAACAGGTCTTCGAGCTCGCCCGAGACGTCGGGGCCGATGGTGAAGGGGAAGATTTGCTCGACACCTACGACGGCGAGGGCCACGAAGAAAGCCAGGTCCACGCGCACAGCGAGAATGAGCAGCGCCGCCGTCACCGTGATGGTGATCCCCAGGGCCGTCTTGTAGCGCTTCTCGGCATAGGCGAGGACCCGAGACGCCGAACGCGTCCCTGTCCACGACATGCCACCGCGCGCGTTTTTCCAGAACGCCATTTCCGGACCCATCGCCTCGATCCACACGCTGCTGCCGACCGTGGCTGGCCACCTAGCCACGGGGCACCTGGCCGTGCACATGCCGCCGGATCCAGGAGTGCATCGCGATCGCTGCTGCCGCACCGGCGTTGATCGACCGCGTCGAGCCGAACTGCTCGATGTGCAGGACCACGCGGCATACGGCCAGCATCTCGGGGCTCAGCCCCGGCCCCTCCTGCCCGAAGACGAGCACGCACTCCCGGGGCAGGTCGTAGGTCTCGATCGCCACGGACCCCGGCACGTTGTCGATCCCGATGAGGGGTATGCCGTGCTCGTCGCCGCCACCGTCGCGCGCCTGACCGGCGGCCCACTCTGCAAGCGCGCCCGCATCAGCGTGGTGGAGCTCGTGTTGGTAGCGGTCGGTGACCATGGCCCCGCGCCGGTTCCATCGACGCTTGCCCACGATGTGAAAAGCCTTGGCGTTAAAAGCATTTGCGGTGCGCACGACGGAGCCGATGTTGAAGTCGTGGCCCCAGTTTTCGATGGCCACGTGGAAGTCGTGACGGCGGGTGTCGAGGTCGGCGACGATCGCGTCGAGTCGCCAATAGCGGTAACGGTCCTCGACGTTGCGCCGATCCCCCTGCGCGAGCAACTCGGGATCCCAGTGGTCCCCGCCCAGCGGCGGACCGGCATACGGGCCGACCCCGACCTCGCTGGGAGTGGAGTCGGACGCGTCCGGTATGCCGCTCACGCGCGCACCGATTCCGAGAGGGCAGCGAGCGCCGCGCGGACCGCCACGGCGCACGCCACCGTCGGGTGTGGCCCGAGCACCGCAGCGGCCGCTCGATCGATGTCGGGGGGCGCAGCCGCGACCACCCGACGGGCTAGATGATTGGCCGCCATCGCCTCGAGCGTCGGCGGCTGCCCACCGCCTCGCACGAGCCCGTCGACGGTCAGCAAGGCCAAGGAGCACTCGAACTCAGTCGGCTCGCACTCGCAGGGCAGCGTCACGTCAGCTGGCACTGTCGGCGCCTGACCCGTCCGCACCCGCTGGTCCGCGCCCCACCAGAGCACCTCACGCGCGGCTGGCGTCAGCTCGCCGATTCCTGGCGAGAGGATCCCTTCCCACGGGTCGCGGCCGGCTTGCACCGCCAGCCACACACTCGAGAGGGCAGTGACGTCCTGGCGCAGCACCGCAGAGACGAACGGATCGGTGACAAACGGCGGGCATGCCGGTGTGTCGGCGACCCGGATCGCGTCGCCGACCAGATTGATCGCCGGATGCTCCTGCGCCCAGCTGAGGATGGACCGGGCGCCGAGGTGGAAGGGCAAGTCCGGCGCCCCGACTCGCACCATCCTGTCGAACTGCTCTGCCTCACACTGGGATACGGCCAAGGACTGGAGCTGCCCCACGATGGCGTCCAGGTAGCGTCCCGCGTCGATGGCATCGACATCCCCGGCGTATGCCGTGGTGTCGGTCACCGACTCGCCCTCGGGGCGCCTGCGCACCAGGAGGTCGGCCCCAGTCCCGACGATCTCGAACCCGGCTCCCCAGGAGCTCAGTGCATCCCGCCAGCTCGCGAAGCCGAGCGCTGGGATTCCTCCCTGGACCCACTGCCGGAGCCTGAACTGCACCAGATCGCGGCGCACCCATGGGCCGGGACGGTCGGGACGCGAACCCGGCGGCACGAGCTCCTGCAGGTGCGCCATGACCTCCGCGGCACGAGGGTCGGCCTGTGGCGGCACTGGTCGCGGCGCGGGAGCAGGTGCAGGTGCAGGTGCAGGTGCAGGTGCCACGGTTGGCTTGCCTGCCGCTGCCGCCTCCGCCACTGCTGCCTCCGCCGCTGGCGTCTCCGCCCGAGGCCGATCGACCGCCGGCAGACTGGTGAAGCCGTCGCTGAGCAGCTTGAGGCGCCGCGAGCGCCCCGACGTGGCCGCGACCACGTGCACCCTGACGCCGCGCCGTCGGCACCACAGGATGAGCGGCGCGAAGTCGGAGTCGCCACTGACGATCAGCACCCATCGCAAACCAAAGGCCTGGACGTCGTCAGCGATATCCAGCGCCATCGCGATGTCGGCACCGTTCTTCAGGCCCGTCTGCGTGCCCACCTCGGTGAGGTGCGCGCCCGCATCGCCAAGGGTCTTGGCATACCCGCGAGTCCAGGGCGCGCTCCACGGTGCGTAGGCGCGGTGGACTCGGCGGTGCCCATCGGCAGGCAGCACGGCGAGGACCTTGGGGATGTCGATCTGCGGCAGATCCAGCGGCTGGTGCGCCTTGACACGCTTGCGGGTCCTCTCCACGGCATCCCGACCGTCGACCGTTTCGTGCAGACACCACACAGCATTGTCGAGGTCCCAATAGACCCCACATGCGATCTCGGTCATTGCTCCTCCTGGCCGTCGGCTGGGAAGGGCGGCCACGACGGGTCGCTCCCGTCCGGATTGCGAGCCGGTGCGTGATGGGTCGTCAGGGCTGCCCACAAGAGGGGGCTGTCGCGCAACTCGCCCGCAGCATCCCAGCGAGCGACTGCCGCCCGCTGCCACTCACGGAGGGCAGCCACGGGATCATCGGCCTCGTGGGCGGCGTCGACGGCGGGGACGAGGTTGCTCGTCGGCAGGCCGTCGACGCTGCGCAGTCGACTGAAGGCTTCGTCCGTCGGGAGCGACCACCTTGTGGCCGTGACATATTCGGCACCGTGCATGTGCGCGGCGGCGACGAGCCCGAGCGGCTCGGTCGCCGTGTGATCGGCCCCGGAGTTGCAGGCGATGAGCGCGACTCGTGCCGGCATCGGCCAGACCTCGGACCCTCGCTGACCTGGATCAGCGGCCAGCCGGTCATCCCCATGCCACGGTGAGGGCTGCGTCCCCCTGAGGAGGTCGATGACGGTCAGGGCCCGATGCCCTCCGTGTCCGATCACCGCGCCGGTGCCGGCATACGACCTGCCGCGGGAGTCCAAGCCGTCCGAGAGGTGGAGTCCAGCAGCGCCGGGGAGGCCGCGCTCGGGGATCGACACGTGCCCGAAGTAGACCCACCGCGGCGGGTGCTCACGCAGCCCCCTCGACAGGTCGGCGCGATCGACGAGCCCACCGCAACTCACCCCCAGACGCCCCTCGATCAACCGTCGACCCGCCGCCGACAGAGCGCGCGAAAACGCCTGCGCCCCAGGCACAAACGGATCGATCGTGCGCAAGGGCCCGGCGGCGGGGTTCACGGCATACGGCATCGGTGCCCGCGGTCGACGGAAGTGGATCGTCGGAGGCAACTCAAAGCTGAGGATCGCCAGGTCCGCGAGCCGCTGCCCATCGGGGGATAGGAGGAGTTCCCACGGGACGGTCGCCAGCCTGGCCGAGGGGGTCACCCGCAGGCGCACCGGAGGCCCCTCGTGGCCCGTGCTGAGCAGGTCCCAGACTGCTGGCGGGATGAGCAGGCCGCCCAGCCGCCCACTGAGCGCGCGTTCCCGGTCGAGGTCGATCAACGCCCCAGACATGGCCCGGCGGATGTGTCGCGGTCCGTCGGTCTCGCCGGGCAGGGGGTCGGGCAACGCCGCCGCCAACTCCCCCAGCGCCGCGTCGAGGACGCCCTGGTCGACCCGATGCGTCACGAGGGTCCGACCTGGCACGAGGGGCCGGAAGGTGACGAACGTCGCTCCAGCGTCGACCGCGCGCACGACGATCTGCAGCTCGTCGTCCGGCCACCACGGAGCCGTCCCCGGCACTCCCACAGTCACCCCGGATCCTCGATGTCTCGCCGCCCCGACGCCCTCACCGCTGCGCTGGCGGGAGACCACCGAGCACACCGATCCGCGGCAGGATCTCGGCAAGCAGCGGCCGGTCGACTGCCGGATCCGCGGCAGTGCTCGCCGTGCCGAGGTACGCCTCGGTGAGCCGCACTCGCTCGTCCAGATAGCTCCGGTATGCCGTGACCGCTGGTTCCTCGTCGGCCGCCCGCGGCAGGCTGCGCAGGTGGTTGTGGGCGTCGTGCAGGTGATCGCTCGCAGCGTCCATGCTCCGCTCGTCCGAGGCGACTCCCCAGCGCTTGGTGGCCCAGGCCCCCACCAAGAGACGGTTAGCGTCGACGAGGACGCGATCGGTCGGAGTGAAACGAGGCGTGCCGCGACGGTCGGGGTGCCCCACCCCGACGACGAGGTCATCGAGGTCCACCGACTCGTCGAGCGCAAGGGTCGCGCAGATGAGCCCCCCACCGGGTTGCGCGGCGTCTTCGGCAAACGACCCCTCGCCGAGGATCTCGCCTGTGAGCGCGTGGGCGAGATAGACCCGCAGCCGCTGGGCGTCGCCGTCGGTGACGTCGACCTCGTTGTCTAGGCGACACTCGATGTGGATACCGCCGTCGACGCGGCTGATGCGTAGTTCGCGGTAGTGCGGCCCGCGCCACTCCAGCACCCGAGGGGAGATCGCGGCCAGGTCAGCCGGATGCGCGTGTGACTGGAAGTCCTCGTCGTGCAGTGACAGCGCCATCGCTGGCTCGAGGTCGAGCTGATCGAGCGTCCAGGCCGCGAGATAGCGCTCGAGCTCTGCGGCCGAGAGCACCGGCGGAGGGTCGCCGGCCGCATCCGCCTCGATGACGGCGAGGCGATCGGGATTGGTCTCTGCGAGAGTCTCTTTGGCGATCGTCACGGCCAGGTCGACGTCGAGGCAGGCCGCCTGCGGCAGGAGTCCGTCATACTTCGCGTCGAGCAACTGGACGAGGAGCTCGGCCACCGGGGCCAGGTGCGCGGCAGCCATCTCCGGGTGACCGGCGACCTGCCACCCGATGGCTTCGTCGATCGACAGCGCCACTTCGTCGAGACGGTAGGGCATCCAGCGGCTGACCCCTCGCACGACGGCCAAGCGGGCCCATCCTTGCGAGACGGCTGGCGGGGCCCACCCCGGGTCGACGCTGGCAGATCCCAGCGGAGCCGCGTCGATGACCGCGTCGCGCCACTGCTCGCCGAAGAGCCGCGAGAGCGCGACGAGAGCCGGCAGGGTCGGCGCCTCGAAAGCCACGCACCGGCTGGGAGCGAGCACGTCGGCCCACCACCTGCCGCCGTAGGGCGTGGGAATCTCCACGACACCAGGTATGCCGGTCCGCTCGCGGTGCCATGACCATCCGGCCGTGCTCGGGGAAGTGCTCATCGATCTTTCGCCTGTCCGTTGGGGGAGCCCGGCGAGTCGTCCTCGTCCGAGGCTGGGTTGTCTTCGTCCATTTGCCGCTGCGCCTCGTGAGCGGCGGCGGCCCTTACGACCGTCGCAACGGCGGCCAGCACGGCCGTCTCGGTGCACTCCTCAGCCGCAGCGATTGCCTTTCGCAGGCGCAAGTCGTCGCCCTCGGCTCGGGCACGGTCCGCTGCCTGTGCAAGCTCAGTGCGCTTGTCGCTGAGGGCAACCTGAAGGAGCTGCGAGTAGTTCCCTCCAGATCGCTGCTGCCTCTGCAGCACGACCAGAGCGACCCGCGCGGCCATTTCTCCGAGGTCGTCAGCGCGGGCAACCTGAGCATGGAGGAGGCTCAGCGCGATGATCCGGAGGGCTTCCTCGCCACTGACGGTCGGCGCGACGTGGCGTGGGCGGGTGTCACGGTGGCCGTCCGCGTCGCCAGGCGTCTGGTTGGAGACTCGGTCGACAGCTTCTTCCTGGACATCCGGCGAAGCGTCCTCGACGAGGTCCTGCGCGAGCCTCGGCGTCCGGACCAAACGCGGATCTTGGGCAAGGTCAAGCCAGACCCCGACGAGGTGGCGGAATACCTCGATCGGGATCACGTCGACCATCACGGGCGTGGAATGTCCCGTCACGAGTCGCGGCACAACTTCCCTTTCCCAGAGCCATTTGACGCCCCCTATCACAACGTTCTGTGCGTGCGTGTCGCTCGGGATTGGATTATTTCGGCGGTGACGGTTGTGCACCGCAATGCCTCGCTTGACAATTCTGCGGACACGGTCATCGTCTGGCCGTGGATCGATCTCCGAAGTCGAACCCATCAGCCACTTTTCCCTGATGTTTTCGAACACCCTGAGCGTGAGGAGAGCCGACGGATCAGGCATCTCGAGCCCCGGCACCTGCCGCTGGACATGCTCTTGGAGTCGGTCGAGCTCATCCCAGGGATTGCGATCGGAGTCCGGCAACAGCCGCAACCTACCGATCTTCTCCAGGGCTGCGACCGCAAAGAACCTCAACACCCGGTCGGTGTCGATCTCGTCTAAAGG
>ERZ795030.3596-NODE-3596-length-16258-cov-8.102574_pt1 | contig 16258 bp, 33 predicted proteins | sample MGYA00375122_ERZ795030 | MGnify/ENA primary metagenome ERZ795030 (study PRJEB30165, sample SAMN05720146) | activated sludge metagenome | isolation source: anaerobic digester from wastewater treatment plant | place: Japan | collected 2015-04-20 ...
GTAGTTACCGTCTGAGTAGCAGTTACCGTTTGAGCGGTAGTTACCGTCCGAGTAGCAGTTACCGTCCAAGCAGTAGTTACCGTTTGAGTAGCAGTTACCGTTTGAGTGGTGGTTACTGTCTGCGTAGTAGTTACCGTTTGAGTGGTAGTTACCGTCCAAGCAGTAGTTACCGTTTGAGTAGCAGTTACCGTTTGAGTGGTGGTTACCGTCTGAGTTTATATTATCACTCATTTCAATCTCCTTTATGCCTTTCACTATTTTTTACTTGTTACTTCTTGTCAACATATAAATACATATAGCCAACATAAACAATGCTGTTAGCCCTAGCCAAAACGCTATCCCTACTGCGTCCTCATTCTCAAGCGCAAGCCCGCCCCAAGCAATGAGCAAATTAAACGATGACCATACAATCCCAACGATAGATAAAGCTTTCATAAAATATCCTTTCTTGATTATTATTTGCCGACATTCTCTGTATCCTTCAGCCCTTCACTTCAACTGATAAGTCCTAAACCTTTTTTTGTATTTACCCTTATTCACTTCTACTCCCATGCTTTCTAACTCACGTATAGCTTCGCCGATCCTAGTGGCAAACTTCCAACCTAACACCCTGCAAGCTTTATGGCTTGTTATTTTTTTACCACTTAGCAACAGTGCGAGTGCTTTTTCTCTCCCCGTTTCTCTTTTCATATTCCCTCCTCACAATTCTTTTTTTACGTCCCCAATTCCAATGCCTTCGACCATAGGCAATTAAATGTTTAACGGAGTGTATACTTTTACCGGTTGCCTCGGCAATCTCCTCGATCGACAATATGTCTTTTTTCTCGTAGACAAAATCAATATATCTAGCTTTCCTGCTTTTCTGATCCTTCAAAAAAGCTTCGTCATAAATAGGTTTAATCATTATAACCCCAGTGCTTCCTTGATCTCACCCGCAATAGTTATTGCATAATTATAAGCGAGATCTAATTTTTTATTATTTATCTTGAATATCGAATAGTCATCACAATATATTTTGCCGTTCTCTTTGACCGTAGCGTAAACTCCGTATTTAATTTTTTTGGGGACGGGTAATTTGCTCAAAGCCAAAGCATATAGATAGATTTGCATCTTAGAGTGTTCTGTACTCTTTTTACGTGATGCCTTCCAATCAATTATAAGGTTATTATCTTCATCTAATACATCTACTACCAGCGAAAGATAGAGCCAATCATTAAGTGCTACTCTGTAATAATTTATCCTCACCCCGCTGTAATCGTTAACACCCTCAAACACAGCATTTTTACTTATAATTGGTATGAGCTTCATCTTGTTTTCTGCGATAGTTCTGTGCAACCTGATTCCCCTCTCCATAGCGGGTGTCTTCTCTGTCTCGATGCCAGCAAGCATTCTGCAAGCGTTATCTCTATCACCCCTTGCCCATGCGTTAAGTATCGACCAACTAACTCTCATCGTTTCCTCCTACGCGCTGAAAGCTGATATACTCAAATTCTTTTTCGCCTATTCCCTCTGGTAAACGACCCATAATGTCGGCATAAGCATTGATAGCTTCTGTGTTGGGTTTCTTTTCTACCATGTAAAATTTCTTGTCGGCATTCCCGTCAACAAACTTCCTTCGTGTTGTCCTGTAGCCCACGCGTACATGATCACCTTCGTAACTTTTTAGGTGAGGATTTTTCTTTGCCACTTCGAGATATTTTTCTCTCAACTTTTCTTTTGCCTCTTTAATGAAGTCCTCCGCTTCAATGATCCTGTACAAAGTTTTATCGGCTTCCTCTGTTAGGATTAAAGAGTCCCCTTTGGCTTTGATAAGGTCTATACTCATTAAATAATCAATCAATTTATCGAAGTCCATTTATCCTCCAATCACTTTGCTGTATTCTGTGAATTGTTCGTCGGTGATCAGTTTATTGTTGAGCGCCTTGCTTATCATCTTTTTACATTTTTCCTTTTCTGCCCCAGTTTTCGCATTGTAAACTATCTCTCTGATCTGCGCTCCGATAGTCGTTGACTGTACCCCTGCTTCGTTATCAACTCTTTGCGCTTTCTCGGTTTTTAGTATATTAGGTGGCATTTCCTCTTCGGAGGGTGTCGGCTCATATCCTGCCATTTTAATAACAAAGGCAAATTTATTTCTATAAGCTTTGCCGATAGCCCTTGTTTGAGCCATAGATGCAATGGCGTATTCCTCAAAAGACCTCTTATTGACTTCCATGTTAGAGCAAATAGCCACTCCCAAACCGATCCTATTTCCGGCGATGTCAAGCAATTCCGCAACAGCTCTATATTTAATCTCGTTCTCTTGAGATTTAACCTTCTTGCATTCTATCACATTAGCAGACACGCCCAGAGATACACCTGCAAATTCCCAACCTTCTACATTAACGTACTTCTTGCCCCTGATAACAGTATATAGGTTATTTTTTACAATGAAGTCCTTTAGTACGTTACTGAACCCTTGCAACTGATTGATTGACCGATAATCAACTAGATCTGTCATTATAGCTCCTCTCTTTTTGAAAAATCATAATAAAAATCTTGTGCGTCTAGCTCTGCGTTTATTTCCTCTCTTTCCTCCTCCGTCAATTCCTCTTGCTCTTTGTTGTCTGCCTCCATTTCCTCAAAATACTTTATCCCCTCCCAGTCCTCTTTGGATATAACATTTATGTTCATCTCTCCTCCTCGCATTTTATATTTTTATAATCATATCCCCTGCCGTAAACATCACAAGCCATGTGCCTCTCATATTCGTAATTGCTAATTTTACTTATTTCTAAAATGGCAAAAACTACAACGAAAAACAAAATGATATATTTAACTTTCATCTGCCTCCCATTGTAACATTTCCATTAGTTCATCGACCTCTTGCGGTGTAAGTCCTTCAATTTCACTTTCCATTTTTTCTCCCTTTCTTATTATTGTAGTTTTATAATACCACATACGCCAATAAAAGTCAATACATTGCACCAAAATTACCGTTCAAACCAAGTAAGTTATCCACAGCCTACATAACATCACCAATGATTGACTGATCGTAATTGAAACTCGCCGAGCTAAATCCACGTTTAATAGCCTCCTCCCTTCGCTTCTTTTCGAGCCAGTTGGTGTGTCCTTTACAGACATAGCATTGAATATCGCGGTTTTTATAATTGTCGTGTACAATCACCACGGAGTCCGCCATAATAGCCCCTGTGGTGCGATTTAAGCACATTTCGGGCAGTTCTTGAGTTTCCACCCAGCCCCAATGCGGGACGCGCTCAAATCCCATTGTAGCCAGTTTTTCGCCCTCCCGACTTGCGAGCTTTTTCACAATATCTTTTTTATTAGAATTGAAAGCCCTTCTCATAATCCGATAGCGTTCGATCCCCTCTAGGTTCAAAAACTCCTCTTTTGTCATTTTATCTCCTTACGATGTAAGCAATGGCAGATGTAGCTACCACCCCATCGTTTATTCTAATAAATTTACTTTTGTCTTCGACTAGTGCATTCAGCAATTTCTGGTACCTTTGCTCATCTATGTTTAGTTTTATCTTGTCCCCATTATGTAGTGTCATTTGATAATCGCATTTAACAAGTTGGTTCATATTTCCACCCCTCTTTTTTTAGATTTATAATATTTAATCAAACTGATCCATTTGTCTTCGAGGTCTTTGGGGTTGTTTATACTCGGAGCATATTTGTCATCTACGCTTTGTCCTACAACCGTGATAGCACTTAACACGTGATCGAGAGTATATGCATCAATCAATCTCTTAAAGGGGTATCTGCTTAATGTGAGTTTAGAGGGCGGATTTTTACCAAATGTTTTTTTCCAATGTTCTACAGCTTTGTTTATATCCTCATTGCCTTTAGTACACCTCTTACTACTATTTAACTTAGTATTACTAGTAACTATCTCTTTACTAGTACTATTTATAATTTCTAATTTCTGTTTTCTGTATTCTGTATTCTGTATTCTACCCTCTATCGGTATAGGGGTATCAACCACCTCTATAGGCATAGGGGTATCGGATGGTATATCTATACCTAAAAAATTGAGTCTATTATATAAGCGCGAAAATAGGTTACTTACCTTCTCCGATATTTTCATGTCTGTATTTTTAGAGTTAGCGATATCGAGCCTCACATCGCTTATTGTGTTTATTACAGCAACCTTCATATTTTTTAACACATCATCAGACATTTCATACAATATCCGCAATTTTAAATGATCGTTTTTAATACCAGCATAATTTACGTATTTATGCGCATTGCACAGATAAACATAATCCTTGTAATATACTATTTTCTTGTTATTTGATAGTTTATTTTTAGCTTCTTTGATTTCGTCCTCTGATAGTCCTGACTCTATACATTCGGTCGAGATTGGCACTTCTTGTATATGAGCGATGTTGACATACTCGTTTAACAACAAATACAAATAATAATGTTTAGTCGGCAAATCTAAGTTCCTAAACCAGCCGTCCTGCCATACTTTTGCGTGTATAATTCTCGTTTTCATCTCTCTCCTTTTTTTTAGTCCTATAATACAATCCTATTGTAACACTTTCTTCAAAAATGTAAACACGCCATTAAATTATTTACAGGTTACGCAGTTCTTTTCCACATATAAACAACGATATATGGTTGTAAATTATTATGAGCACCACCACCACCAACTGTTTCAATGGCTGTAAATTTTTTAGATGAACTACTTCCCCAGTATGCGTATGTCATTCTCCCTTCGTTCGAAGCGAAATCGGGCGAGTTTGAGTTTGGGGTATTATTGTGTACAGAAGGTGCTTCATTATTCGCATATAATTTATGTGTGTGTGCTGGCATTTCCGTTGTCGTCAGCGTATGAGTTTTTGCTCCGCCGGTCTCCTCCGCCGTATCGAAGTCTTCATCCTCCGAGTCTATGCCAACCATTACCTTACCAGCTCCAAATGCAGTCCAAGTACCGAAGCCAAATAATGTACCGGGGGCAGTAGACGCCACGCTTATATAGATAGACCCGATAGGATATACCTTTTTTAGGACCTCGGTAACGGTGACGTTAGTATCTATCACAGACCCCGTAGACAAAGTTTTATTTTTAAGAGTATCAGTCGTATCCCTTCCAACTAAAGTGTCCGTAGCTCCGGGTACGGTTAAAAGATTGCTTTTAGCACTATCTTGATAAAAAGACGCGACAACGGGTATTGTAAGTGTTTTGTTGGTTAAAGTTTGTGTGTCCGTAGTTCCCACTATATCGCCAGTAGGAGCAGTTTTATCCCAAGCGGACGTTCCTGCCCCAGTGCCACGTAAAAGTTTCGCAGAGGTCGCCACAGAGCTTCCAGTACCTAACTTAGTCGCAAGTGCTTCTATCTCGTCGTTAGCGTTAGCGTGTTGATCGGAGTGTGAAGGATCACTTAATTTGTCCGTCTTGGCGGGGTTTGTTAAAACGGGTACAGAAGTAGGAAACGTTGCGCTCATGATATAACATCGAGTAATTTCTTAACTAATGCTTTAGACAACATTTTCGTCTCATCATCAACCTGTGACGATATAGCCTGTGTTTTTTTCATTGCACTATTTATACTCGCAAGTGGCGCACCCTGCCCGGGAGGAGGAGTAGGAGTTTCGGTATTCGGCGTGTTCGGTCGTCCAGAAGGAATTATACCTCCGGGCGAACTCATCTGATTTGCAATAGGTACCCCAACCCCTCCAACGGGTGAATTATCGCCAGCTCTACGAGCTAAAGCTTCATTTATAAGCGACATGTCTATATCCATAAAAATCCTTTTTTTAATATAATCCTAACATTTGCAACAAGTCCGCTTCAGTTACTTGGTTAGACGAAGTGTCCCCAGCGGAGGAGTAAACCATTTGTCTACCCTCGTCTATTGCTTGTTTCAGCCTCGCTAAAGCACGCTTTCTTTCATCTAAAGTGTCTCCGACCTTAGGCATTAGACCTTTCCACCGCTCAATGTCTCTGTCGGTAGCCATACCGACCTCATTAGCCATAGCCCCAGCGATTGACTTAGCAAGACCGTCTGTGATTCTTTGTAAGTCCTCTGCAGACCCACCCTCGACACCAGGTATTTTACCAATACCAGCTTTCAATACCCCAGCGACCCCAGCGGGTGCCTCTAAAGCAAGCTGTTTCACTAAGTTATAAGTAGATTCTGCTTGATCCAACGCCCTTAACCTTTTCTGGCCCGATGCGTCTATTTTCATTTCAGCTTCGGCGGGTATCAACTGCTCTTGCATCATCTGCAAAGCCTTCATATTCTCACCACCGGTATTTTGTAAATCCTGTAACATCATTCTATCGAAAACATTTTTAATCTTGCTTCTGCGCTCCGCCTCTGGATCCTGAACTTGATCCAATAATTCAGTTGGTAGATCGTCTAAATAAGTAACGTTCTCGCCCGCTACGCTTTGAGGTCTTTCACTATATCTACCGCCTAAATAACCTGGTATAGTTGACCACGCCCCAGCTTTGGCCACAGCGCGCCCCATAGTCGGCGCAACGGCTTGCTTCTCTCCAACTCCCATTACGATATTAGCCAGACGTGGATTGTTTAACACAGAGTCAACAATGGTGCCAGGCCTGGTGACATCTAGTCTGCCCAAAGCCACCTTGCCCGCTTTAGTCGCTGCTCTAGCGTTATTTAACACAGGCCTCAACGTAAGAAGTTCTGACTGTATATCCAGGGCATCGCCCAAATCAGGTAACATCCTTTTCAAATTATTCCTCAAAGCATTGGCTTCAATCTTTTGTGCAGAAGTAACGACAGCGTCTCCAGAGGTTTCTAATATGGACTTTCCAAAATTACTATTAGCCTGTCGTAAAGTGGCAAGTGCTTGGTTGACCGTTACGCCCTTTGCATATTTTTTCTCGGCTTGTTTAATTATCTCGTTAAGGGCTTTCAATTTAGTCTCACTACCCAAAACGCCAGCCATAGATTTAGCCTCATTTTTCAAGGCAGATATAATGTCATCTCCGCTGATCCTGATATTATTACCCGCTGTTTTAGATACTGTTTGGATAACAGCTTCAGCTTCGCTTAAAGCTTTGCCTAAATTCCCACCCCTCCCTTTAGCTGATACAGCACCGAGTATTTCGTCATAATTGTTACCAAGATTTTTATACTTGATCAAAAGCTTATTAAGATCGTGACCCGCTTCACTAGCGTTTCTGATTGCCGTTGGGCTTAACTTACCAAAACTCGCCGCTGCCTTTTCTTTTACGAGTCCCTTTGCCTGGGTAGCAAGAGATTTTTTAGCTAATTGTTCAGCCCCTTCTTTAGCCATTGTTTTACCGGCAACGCTCGCAGTCTTTATTGCCTTGCCACCAATCCCGCCTAGGGATCCCCAGGCAGCTTCGGATAGCATCTTTTCAGGAGAATACTCCTCACCCGTAAGCTTTTGCCTTAATCTTTCACCCAAAGCAGACCCCGCAGCACCGCCCGCCGCTGCTCCAACAGGACCACCCATGATGCCACCGCCAATGGTTCCCACTATACCAGCCCCAGTAGGTATTAAGTTACTCCAGAAGCCACCTTTTTTGGCTTTTTGTTGTTCACCATAAATAGACCTAGCAACCTGGTCATCAGCGTAACCAAGTTTTTTCTTTTCTAATATTCGTCTAACCAATTCATCGTGTGTCATTGAAAAAATTTACCTAACATATTATTCATAATTCTGCCACCCTCGCTCTTGTTCCAGTTGTCGACCTGTTTATCAAACATAATAGACCCCGATCCTGGTGACATTCTTGCCGATTGTGCCGACACCTCATTAGCTTTCCTTAAAAGCTCTTCTAGCTCACTCGTGTCCAGTCTGCTCGCCCTTGCTTGCTTCATACTATAACTATGTTGTATCGCCGCTAGGTCTTTCTGTCTTTGGAACTCTCGCTTCTCCGCTGCTAACTGTTGAGCCAATTGCCAGTCTCTGTCAGCGATTTCTCTGCCCCTCTGTATTTGATCTAAAATTATATTCAACTGCTGTTCTCTTGCTTGAGTAAAGCCTGTCATCTCTCTAGCAAACCTATCCGTAACTTGTTCAATTTTCATTATATACGGCTGCAACTCCTTCACTTGATCTTTGTCAGTCAGCCCAATCAAAGTCGCCACCCTGTTTTGTGCAGACGTCAACTGTTCAGAGATAGGTGCTAAACCGGTACCCAACCGAGCCAAGTTAGTTTGCAACGGTGTAGCTTCCGCTGCTATTTGGCGATTTCTTTGTGCGTCGGTGGTAAAAGTTCCTTTCGTGCGAGAAGCAACATCTTCATCTAGTCTATCTAACAAATCCTTGACTTTGTAGATTTCACCTTTAAAAATGTTGGCTTGTTTACTTAATTCAGGAATACCCGACTCTTGCTCTAATCTTCTATAAGCATCGGTTAATTTTTCTTGACCTTTTAATTTCTCCTCATATTGTCTATATAGATCGTCCTGCTCTCTTTTCTGCCTATCTAACAGATTTTTGCGAGCCATTTCATCGACTCTAAATTGAAAATCCGCAGCACTCATTCCACTGCGTATAGCTCCCATTTTATCAGTACCTTTGACGTCCTCTGGTATATATACACCAGTCCACGCGCCTATTTCTTCTGCATTAGGATCACGACCTAATACTTCTCTTAATAGGTTCCCGACTTCTAGTCTATGTTGGGCTGGATCGCCTGGCGCTGGCATATTTGCTCCAAAATAAAAGCAGGTGGTGCCTGCTTGAGGTTATTTATATTATATCACATTATATTATAACACACTACGCACCATTATCAACAAAAATATAATACTTAAATTTCCAGTCGACAAATTCAGGTATATCAGTGCCACCGGCACTCGATACTGCAATCACTAAGTCGCTTGTTGTGGCGTAGGAGTAGATTTGAAAAGACTTTCCAGCTTGGCTCGGTAACGGTCTTGCATCAGTCGAGACACCAGGGTACGTTTGCCTTAATAACACGAAGTGCATTGGTTTATATCCTAATCCATGGTTGATTGTTGTCAAAATAGTTTCTCCATCCGGGTAATGCTCAGAGGTTGCAAAATATTTATGGTAAATTCCAAAATGAGGAGGCGTTTGACCTATTTTAATCTTGGGAGAAGCGTATTCAGAAGTCATCGCTAATTGCTCCACAGTAGCACCGCTTATATCATATCCAGGTAGTGTTGCCTTTATGCCATAGTCGCCCATTATTTCTTATTCCTCCAAGCTAAACGGATCTTTAAATATACAAACAAACATCTCTCCCTTTGGTATTGCACCGACACGTACTGCAGATTCTCCTATGTATCCGTATTGTTCTTGCGCTCTCGAATCGATCAATCCCCAGTATCCGGTTGTAGCCCGTCCAGCGTAATTATTTTTTGTATAAAACAAAAAGTAAGGTTCGTATGTTAACCCATGCAATATTTCCTCTGACCACCCCTCCGAAGTTTGATCCTTGTAAAATGTTTTGTGTATTTGAGGCGATCTATATGAACTGTGTATCACAAAATCCTTCCCGTCAGTCGAGCTAGTGTCTTTACCTTCCTTACTAATCTTAAAGCCATAGTCATCAGCTACGTTAGCTGTTGCGGACGTTATGCCTACGGTACCAGATGTAAAATTGGTAGTCATATCATACCTGAAGATATAATAGTAAACATCTATCGATCCAGCAGGCTCTGAGTAATAATCTCCAAACCACATTAGATCGGTGTCATTAATTAAGGCAGGCACTGTGATCAACCTAGATTGTGACGAAGTTGCGTTCGCTCCGATGGGCGCATAAACCAAGAACATAGGTTCATAACCTAAATCGTGAGTAGTGATAACAACGTCTTTGGTGGTGTCTGTGATAGTAGCAGACCCTTGTTTATGTATTTTTAATAACGGCCAACTCGAGTTAAATAATAGTTGGTGATCAGCCGCGGTTTCGACTGGTATTCCCTTAATACTTACTTTAGCACCCCAGTCACCCATTATAACTCCTAAAAGCCACCCTCATCATAGCCAATTAAAACACGGTTATTCGTTCCGTCAGACACTAGAATTCTCCTGTTAGGAGCATCAACGGTGATGTTTTTATCACCTATGCGTAAAACGGTAGTACCAGGCAATGTTCCAGAACTAAAAATATTCCTCGGCAAAACACGGGTGTTTTGTACTTGTAGCTCTAAATGAGCAATACGAGATTTTAACTGGTTGACTTCGCTATACGAATCTAACACAGGAAATTCAGCCATTAGTAGTCCGTTTCCTCTGCAAGTGGGTCGAATTCAAATCCAACATATCTCACCGTTGGTGAGGTAGTTGCAGAACTACCTATGATACATTCTACTTGTAATTCTACATATCGGTCGTTGACGTTTAATCTAGTTTCCGTAGATCCGACTGTGCTGTTAGCATCTCCCGTAGTATAGCTAGAGGCTCGATCTATTTTATAACCGATCGTAATACTTTCACCGGTTAACAAAGGCGAGTGCACCACTTTAATAGTATTGATCCCCTTATCGTTGAACATCTGATCGTTGTCGTGGATCATTAACTCTAAGGTAGCCGTACTATAAGGTGCACCTGTATCGCTAACTTTATCAACCCCATAAACATCACCGTCTTGCCAACCGAAGTACAAATACTTTCCCATACCTTTTACTGAACCAATTTTTACATCAGTAGTCTGTGACGATCCTGTAGATATAGTATGAGCAAAATTAAGAACTTCAGGATACAGCTTGCTTTTAGATCCCCACGTGTAGATACCCTGTTTAACGTTAGAGGAGTTAGTTCCACCCGATACGCCTATATGCACAAGATTCTTCCAATTAGTAATAGCACCGGGCAGTATCTCTAGATATTGACTCAACGTCAGCCGAGGAATTTGGTGTATTTTCTCAAAAGGTTCGTAGTTCAAGAATAAACCGCCAGACGAACCTACGACAGAGAAAATCCTATTTTTAGTGTTAACCAAACCGTTTATGCCACCCTCGGGGATATTCGTAAAATAATTAAATGTCTCGGATATACCGTCCCAGAAAAATAAGTAGCCCTCCTCATCATCAGTGATTTCAGATCCACGCCACGTGCCTATTACAATGAACTCATTAAACATATCCAACGATCTGATCTCTAAGCCAGGGGGCAATATAATTCTATCATCGTCCCAAACTGCGCCGTCCCACCAACCTAAATAATTTCCATGCCCAACAGCCAGACCTTCTTTAAAAGCCATTACTGGAGCGAGATTGGTGTCAGAGGTGTCATTAAGGCCAGTTTGCCAATCATCGTCGAACGCAGGACTATCATCTAAAGGTCCATAGCGACCGATTTGCGTGTCTTGTGTATAATATATGTAATTATCATGGTAAGCCATACCTTGACCGCCTGAGTTTGCCGTTTCTTGCAGTTTGCTCCATACACCAGCAGACGTCTCCATGTAAATATTACCTGTGTCCCCATAAAAGTATTTGTTAGTGTCTTTAGGCATACCGGACACGATCCATTTAACTAAATCGGTAACGGTAGTACCTGATACCTTAACACTAGCGGGCAGAACACCTACACTCGTGGCTTCGTCATAAATATTAAGATGTTCGCCAGAGTAAAAAGACCCCTGTTGCCCGACTTTCTCGGACTCGGATATCCCACCAAAAAAATACTTGAAGTTTAATATCTCACTCATGAACTAATCCCATCTTGCGGAAAATAAGAAGGATATGTTAGCTTTCTATGACTAAATCTCTTGATCAAAGGGTTACGTGATTTATTGCTATATTCTCGTTTAGCGTCAGCAATACCACCCGTGTAAAATTTATAATATTTAGCTTCTTGAGTAGTATCTTTGCGCATTCCGTAATAGCTAAATAACGCCCCATAGCAAGGCAATATTTGCATTTCCTCTGGCAAGGCAAAAGCTTCGCAAATCTGGTAAGACAACCCAGCCAAAGTACTACCGTCATAATAATTCTCTAACTCGATAGATACATCAGAAGCCCTGTCTGCTATCCTATACCATAAACCATCTCCCGTAGTAGATGTAATATTAAAATACCTTCCGATCATAGAATCGATAAAAGTCGTGCCATCTCCGGTGACGGTAGCGTCATCGTGCGTGACGGATACAGTCCCTGTGGTATAAGCATCAACCGCTAAATCTCTAGTAGTAGCCTCGTACACCATAATAAGATCATAATCAGCAGAACTAGGGATAGGATATAATTCAACTACCGCCCCACCTACACCCAAACGAGGTTTAATAAAAAATAATCTCGGCACAGACGATGTTTGTTCGATTCTGTTTATATAGTTCCAGTTTTCTTGACTCTCGACTTCCTGCAAAGGCCACCTAGTAGTGCCGTCAGTAACAACAAAAGATATAGCCCTCTTAAAATCAGGCGACACCTGATAATCTTGCTGATCAGCCACCAAGTCGCAAGTTTTTTCTTCCCTTGTTTCAGCACGGCCAAAAATAGCAAGAATTTCCTTGTAATAATGGTTCATCATCAACTTAAAATAAGTTTTAGAATCCGAACTATCATCGCGGGTTTGTTTTTGGCAGAAATATACTGCATTGTCCCATGTAAGCATCTTAATCCTTTAATAAATTATATCACTATATGCAATCAACTCCAAATATTAGGTGTCGTGTCGTCGGTACTCTGCCAACTGACACCACCTGGATCATCAACAGACGACCATTTATGGCTAGACACATCAGTTTTAGTATATGCAACTGGTTCAGGAGCAGTCGCAGACGTATAAGTGGTTTTGGTATAATCCTCGATGTCATAACCATTATAATAATCTTCGTTATCGTAAAGGTCGTCACAATCATAAAGCGGGTAGCCACTATCATCTACCTTGTTCCAGTTAGTCGTAACCACAGCTGTTACCTCTCTATTAAATTGATCAACTCTAAACTGGGCGCATGGACAATAACGTCATATCCGCCCTGATCATTCTTGATACGTTCAACTTTAGCGTTAACAGTTACACTCTCCCCATTAACTCGTGCTTTGAATTCCATACCTCTATTATAACATAATTACGCCAGAAAAAGCATAACTACGCCCACAACCAAACCGACCACCAACCCAACGTAAAAATTATATCTTTGCGCCTCTTGGTCCATCATCTCTCCCTTCTTTTATTTTACAATTAGTCATGCCTAAAATAACAAGAGCCATTTTGGCTATCTCTCTTCTATCGTACCCCGAACTACGCAACTGCGATATTGCGTCTATCAAGGCGTTTTCCGCCTCAATGTTTATCGTTCTTTCGCTGTTTTTTATCGCTGTCATTTTTCTCCTATCCCACTAGCCAAAGGACAAGTAACGTACCGCCTACTGTCATAGCGACTATTGCTAGCACAGCCGCTACCCACAACAAAAATCCTACTGCTCCGTCGATTATTTTTTTCATCTTTCCTCCTCTTTGTTAATACCAATTATTATTTCTATGAAAGCTCCAAGCACCAGAAGGTGTACCGTATCTATCGCTCACATAACACATAGTTGCTTCTAGCTGTCTTTCAGGGTCGCTAACACCCTCTATGCCATAACTTCTCTGTGTAGCCCTTAGAAACTGACCAAGACCGTAAGCGGTACTGCGAGGATTTTTAGCATTCGGGTTCCACCCTGACTCTTTCTGTATAAGCGCATCAAACGCTTCCCACTCACCCTCGCCCCACTTTTCAATCACTTTGTTACGGGCAAAGGTTTTTAAGTCGTCTTTGTTGTTAAGGTCTAGCGGTGCCTCCATTGGAGGCGTAATACTAGGAGGCTCGGCTGTCTCCGCAACCTCTTCTTTTACTTCAATAGGTTTTTCGTCTGGCTTTTCTTGCACGCTAGGAATAATACCAAGCAATATTGGTGAGAAGTAAAACGCTATAATACCTATCGAATATAATTTGTTCATACGGGAGGGTGTAATCGCTTATACCCTCCGCGTATTAACGCTTTATCACCCACTTAACGAAAGCTCTTAGGATGTCGATTGCGTCTTTGGGCATTCTCTTTAGAGCCACTAGAGCGCAAGCTACAAACAAGGCAATCACGGGAGACAAGGCTACTGCGTACCAAACGTTAACCTGCATGTTTCCTCCTTTTTTATACCGACCAAGTTGTACACGGAGCTGTCTCGAGAAGGCATTGTCTCACAAGGTACATTATTTATTGGTATCCTTGTGGAATATCGCTTCTGACTGTTAGGCGTGTACAATTCGGTAAGTGTAATTTGTCAAAGTAGTTATATTATAACACAACTGTAACAAAAAGTCAATACTTTAGCACCCTTTTTTGTCAATTACCCGCTTTACGTACATGTGCGATTTGCCTACCAATTTCGCTATTTCCCGATAGCTTAAACCTGAATAAGTATAATAATCAACTATCCTCTTATCAAGTGATTTCGCCCAACTTCTTGGTCTTAGTCCTCTTTTATGTTTTGGTATTTCCATATATATACTGTAACATATTACGATCAAAAGTCAATTCATCAGCCGTAATATACGGCTTTTTATTAAAACATTTATTACATATCGCCAGTTTCCTGCTCATATCGTACGAGCGGGCACTCTTATACTCTCCACATCTAGCACATTTAATTTTGTTTATTGTAAGCATTCACTACATTAGCGGTTAAACCTAACGCCGCCATAATACCTGCAAGTAAGGTGGCCACATCGTCAGCGAGCCAACCACGAGCAAGAGAAAAAGTTATCAACAGCCCTATGATTGTAGCAATCGTTGCTTTTTTGCCTTGTATCCATTCCCATACTGTATTTACAACACGCATTTTTATTTCCTCCACTTATTCAATAATTCTTTTAACCAGCCCCATAAAGTAACCTTCTGAGAAGTAAGTATTTCAATCTGTGTCTGCAAATCCTCTAGCGCGTCATTTTCTTTAGCCAAGATTTTAATCTCCTCTGCTTGTTCCGTAACCATTTTTTCGCTTGCTTCCAGCTCTTTTTTAACATTGGCTAGCTCCTTTCTTATTTCATTTGCTTCTTTATTTCTATACGCTTTCGCCTCATCAGAGTTATACACGTTCACAACATACTCGGCCATACCTTTGTAGTTAAAACTATCCCCGCTTGCTCTATCAATCCAATCTGCATTATCCACTACGGTTTGCTCCTCAGGGTAGCCCTCACGCCCCAACAACATATTGAAGGTGTGATATACAAGGTTGCGCCTCATATGTAAAGCTCTCTCATCATTTATTTTGCACATAGAAGGTATCTCCTGTTGTTTAGGCTCGAACAACCTAAAACTAACTATATTATATTTATTGGGTATGTTCTCCCCGCCTAAAGGGTCGTGTATCCTTCCATTACCAAGCCAAACAAAGAAGTGCTGTGGTACGCCCTTGCTTTTATAAGCGTCTGTTTCGGCGATGCATACTCTGTCTGGCGGTATAGTTATTTTACCCCCATAATTAAGTCCTAAGGCACTTTTGGCTTTTTCCGTAATAAGTAAGCCACCCGAGGTGAAAGCTCCGTTAGCACGCAATACAGAGGCAACCTCAGGTGGTGTCCTGCCGTCCAGCATAGCAAGAGAAGTTACAAAGCAACCAAACTTGCCAAATGTTAACTCACCGTAATACTTTTGGTATTTCCATCTGCTATCAAGCTGTGAGTAGTAAGTCATTTTTCCCTATTGGAGAGCGCAATTAAAAATCCGCCCACCATTATAATAAAAAATAATACACCGAACTCATTTTCTACCATTTATACTCCTTCTGTGTTCGATTAAGCTCCAAACAGAGGCCACCGCCGAGCCGATTGAAGCCGTCATTACTATATAAAAAAACTTCGTTAGCATTTCTACATTGGCCTGTATAGCTCCGAACTCTTTATTCCAAGTAAGGAAATGTTCATACATACTCATTAAAATTTCGTGGTCAGTCATCGTCACCCCACGTACGGAATTATACCTTCCGAGATCAGCCCTCGCAGAGATCCCGCAAATACCCAGTTAGTATTGCCAGTACCGTTTACGGACCCATACGCAGTAATTTCCGATCCACCGCTAGCATCACAGTCCGTAACGTTTATGAAATAAACCACTGGGGTACCGCTAACGGTAAGCAGAAACGCACTAGAAGGAGTCGAAGCAGACATAGTAACAACTCCCGTAGCGGAATCACCACCTAATCCCGATATATCAGCCGTAGTGATTTCTTTTGTGCTAGTAACCACAACACTAGCCCCGTTAGAAACACTTAACGAGTCACAAGTAACGTCATTGGTTATAGAGACATCGGCACTGGTGTTAGTTATGTTAATGTCTTCTACTGT
>ERZ795030.3602-NODE-3602-length-16225-cov-4.976067_pt1 | contig 16225 bp, 12 predicted proteins | sample MGYA00375122_ERZ795030 | MGnify/ENA primary metagenome ERZ795030 (study PRJEB30165, sample SAMN05720146) | activated sludge metagenome | isolation source: anaerobic digester from wastewater treatment plant | place: Japan | collected 2015-04-20 ...
ATCATCGCGGATTGAGCAATCGGCAATTCAACATTCCAGATTCGCCATGGCTTGAATGATGAACCTCGAGCTTTGAACTTTGCTTCCTGACTATTGAATCCCTGATGTTCCTCCCGATCCCCGCCATCGATCTGATGAACGGCCAGGTTGTGCGACTCAGCCGGGGCCGGGCGCAGGAAAAGACGGTTTACTCGGACGATCCGGTCGCCGTCGCCCGCCAGTTCGAAGCGCTCGGGGCGCGGCGGCTGCACGTCGTCGATCTCGACGGCGCCTTCACCGGCCAGCCGCGCAACCTGGAGATCCTCCGCCGCATCCGCGAGGCGACGGCGCTGCAGATCGAGATGGGCGGCGGCCTGCGCACGCGCGACCTCGTCGAGCGCGTCCTCGGTCTCGGGCTCGATTTCGCCATCCTCGGCACCAGCGCCCTGCGCGATCGCGCCCTCATCGCCGGGCTCGCCGCCGACTACGGCGATAAGCTGATCGTCGGCATCGACGCCAAGGATGGCCGCGTCGCCATCGAAGGTTGGGTGGAAACGTCCGAGCTGACCGCCATCGACTTCGCCCGCGAGCTCCAGGCGATGGGCGTCGGCACCGTCATTTATACCGACATCGCCACCGACGGCATGCTCAGCGGGCCGAACCTGTCGGCGCAGGCCGAGATGGCCGACGCCGTCGCCATGCGCGTCATCGCCTCTGGCGGCATCCGCGACGTGGCCGATCTGCGCGCCCTTCGCGATCTGAACCGGCCCAACCTGATCGGCGCCATCACCGGCCGGGCCGTCTACGAGCAGCGCCTCTCGATTGCCGAAGCCGTCCAGGCCATGGCCGAAGCCAACGGCGCCAGCCGCCCCTGATCAGCAGCAGTCCGATCGCAAACGTCAGCGGCTCCGTCGCGAAGCGGAACCGCATGTTCTCGCCGTTCTCGAACAGCGAGCCGATAATCGCCACGTAAACGCAGACCAGCACCATCCAACCCAGCAGCCACGGGCGCGGGTCGAACAACCCCCGCGCGCGCGCCCGCCGCCGCCAGTACCCGACCGTCGCGCAGCCGCCGAGCATCAGCGCCGGAAAGTAGAAGAACATCATCGACCCGATCGAAAAGGGCAGATGGACGCTGAATTCCGACTCCAGCCATTCTCCATAGATCGCTTCGCGATAGACCGGGAGCCAGGGGACCTGCTCCCAATTGACGCTCAGATGGACAAACGTCCCCGGCGTGCGGCAGAAGCTGCCGTATCCGTCCAGCACCGCCAGCAGGTAGAGCGCCGGCCGCAGCCGGATCAGTTTGAGCGCCGCCGCGCCGTAGCCGGCTGAGATCTCCGGAACGTTGATGTTGTGCAGATTGTTGCGCGAGAGCAACGGAACTTCGCTCTCGCGGTCGAAGCCGTAGGCTTCATACTCCGCGATCGCGTGCTGGTAGGCGTATTTGTCCAGAACGTAGGGATAGTCCGGTCGGATCGCCGGTTCCACCGCCTCCCAGTCGGGCTGGAGGTAATACGTGCTGACGGTCTTGAACAGGCCCATGCCGAACCAGCTCGACGCGCCGAAAAAGCCGTATTGGCAATAGTTTTTGCCATACCACGCCACCGGCAACGCGAACGTCCCGGCCAGCAGCAGCACCCGGCCCCAGGGCCGCAGCCGCCGCAGCGCCGGCCAGGCCGGCGCGAGCGCCGCCGCCAGGAACACGAGGTGATACAGACTGCGGGTCAGGACCAGCAGATTGAGCAGCGCGCAGTAAAGCACCAGCCAGCGCGTGCGCCCCTCCCGCAGCGTTCGCCACAGCGCCACCCCCGCGCCGGTGACGAGCGCGATTACCAGCATCTCGTAGATCAGATACCCCTCATACAGAAAAAGCGACGGGTTGAGCGCTGTCAGCAGGCCGGCCAGCGTGGCCCACGCTCGGCTGCCGGTCAGCGCGTGCGCCAGTTTCCAGCTGAACGCCGTGACGAGGCCCCCCAGCAGCACATGGCCGATCTGCACGTTGGCGGGGAAGCGCTCGGGCCCGCCGAGCGCGAGCCAGAACAGCCCCCAGAGCTGATAGCCGGGGGGCTGCGCATGCAGGCGCCAGATGCTTTGCCAGGGGCGGGCGATCAGGTCGGCCTTGGGGATCGCCTGCCAGAAGAAATCCCACATCCCCTCGGGGGGATCGGCGAACCTCAGTCCCCGGGTCCAGCAGATCGTTGCGACGAGCACATGCAGCGCCGCCGGGGCCCAGCATGCGACCGCCTCCGCTCGGGCGATTCCGCCGATTGTCGGAGCGTTTGCGCTGTGATACGGTCGTGAGTCGGAATCGGATGCGGGAGACCGATGGATGGGAACCATGGAACGACGTCACCAGGAACGGGTCCGCATTCTGAAGCTGGCGATCGATAAGCGCCAGCGCCTCGAACCGGTCTATCTGTTCCGACCCAAGGACGAATACGCCGACCGCGCGGCCATCAGCGCATTGATCTATGATATCAGTCGCACCGGCATGCGCATCTGGTTTCACTCCGACGACCTGTTCGAGGATGAGCAGTTCACCGTCGTCGTCTACCCCTACCTGAGCCTCTCCTTGAACAAGTTCGAAGTGCCGGTGCGCCGCGTCTGGATCAACACCCGCGACCCGGCCTGCACCGAGCTGGGGGTTGAATACCACGAGCTGACCGCGCAGCAGGAAGCGCGCATCGAGAGCCTGATGCGCAACTTCCGCGGCCACAGCGAGGAAGTCTTCCTGCGCTGCCTGCTGCTGCCGTCGAGTCTTCCGCGCTGAGCGGCGGCGATCGGCTCAGAAATTTCGGTCGATGAACTGCTGGATGCCTGCGTAGCGGCGGCGGAACGATTCACGTTCCTTCGTCAGCCGGTCCTGCTGCGCCGCCTGCTGCCGCAGGTCGTCGCGATCCTGACGCTGAAGCGCTTCGAAACTCAATTTCTTCGGCCGCGGGTTCCGCGCCGCCTCGGCCAGCACCCCCTCCAGCCCGCGCGCGATCGCCTGCCGATCCATCGACAAATCGATCACCTTCCGGCCAAAGTGCCGCTCGCTGTAGGCATGATCGGCGTCATAGAACCGCGTCCCGACAAAGGCCACCTGGCACGGGTCGAGTTGATGCTCCAGCTTGAGCGTCTGGCCGAAGGCAACCCCATCGAGCCCGGGATTGCGTGGATTGTAGAGGATCACGTCCGGCTCCCAGTCGCCCAGGTTGGCCAGCGCGGGCCGCGGTTGGTCGCTCCAGATCAATTCATACGGGCCGCCGCTCACCAGCGGGGGCTGCCCATCGGAGCCCTGAATGAGCTGGCGCAGAAGCACCTGTTCCTCGCGGCTGGCGTCGATCGTCAGAATGCGCACGCTGGTCCCGCCGGTGGGCGCGGCGGCCCGGGCGGGGGCGCGCGTGGGCGCGGCCGGCGCTCCCGCCGCGGGCGCGGTGGGCTGTTCAATCGGCGGCGCGTCCTTGAATTTCTTGTAATTCCCTTCCCGCTCCAGCTCTGTCTCCTTGAGGAAAAAATCGATGAACTTGAGCAACTGTTGCGGATCGAGCGGCTTCTTTAAATAGAGATTCCCCCCGACGTCATACAGCTTGCGCGGCAGATCCTTGTCCGTCTCCGCCGTCAGGAAAAAGATCGGCACGTGACGCAGCCGCGGGTGTTTGCGGATGGCTTCGGCCGTCTCCGGCCCCTTCATCACCGGCATGTTCACGTCCATGATGATGAAGTCGGGCAGAAACCGGTCCAGCGCCGCGAGCCCCAGCTTGCCGTTCTCGGCCGTTTCGACCGTATGGTAGATCCCCAGCGCCGTGCTCAGGATCATGCGGATGTCGGGGTCGTCGTCGACGATCAGCACCCGGTAGCCCGCACGGTGATCGCCCAGCCCGCCGGCCTGGCTCGGCGATGCGGCCATCACGGGTTTCTTTGGTTCGGAGGGCGCCGACCTGGCGGGCATGGCCGGCGGCGTCGGCGCGGCGGCCGGCCGCGGTCGCGGCGCCGGTTCCGGCCGAATCGGCGCCGATCCCGTCTGGAACCGCGGCACAAGCCCCTTGACGCACTCCACGAGCTGGTCGCTGGTGAACGGCTTGTGCAGGTAGTTCTTGCGCGCCAGCGGCAACTCCCAGAAATCGTTCAGCACCTTGGCTCGTTCGCTGACGGCGCTGATCAGCAGGATGGAGACGTCGCGCAGATCGGGGATCTCCGTCAGTCGGCGGCAGAATTCCACCCCCGTCATCTCGGGCATCATCAGGTCGACCAGGATCAGATGCGGGCGGTATTCCCGGGCGATGGCGAGCCCTTCGCGCCCATTGCTGGCCTCCCGCACCATCCAGCCCTCGTATTGCAGCGCGATGCTGGTGATCTGGCGCACGTCGAATTCATCATCGATGATCAAAACGCGCGGGACTTCCGCGGAGGCGGGCGGGAGGGTGTCTACCATGGCGGGATGCGATGCTTCCAGGGGCCCATGCCGCGGGCGAGGGCAGCGGGCCGGATTCCTCTACGCCGGATGGCGTCTGTGCCTTCGATCATAGGTCGGCCGCGGGGCCGGTCAAGAACGGAAAACCCCGCCCTTACGCCAAACCACGTCCCACGTCCCTCGTCCTCGCTCCCGAAGGCTCACCCAAAACTCGGCACTCGAGAATCGGCCCTACAGCCCGTCCCCGCCCATCACCTTGTAATTGGGCGCGTCCTTGGTCAGCGTGATGTCGTGGGGGTGCGATTCGCGCCGGCCGGCGTCGGAGACGCGCACCATCCGGGCCCGTTCCTGCAACTCCGGAATCGTCCGGCAGCCGTTATAGCCCAGCGCGTTGCGCAGCCCGCCGATGAACTGCGCCAGCACATCGTTCACCGAACCGGCGTAGGGCACCATCCCCTCGATCCCCTCGGCCACCAGTTTCTCCGGCGTCGTCTGCGCCTGGCCGTAGCGGTCGGCGCTGCCGTAGCGCTGCGCCATCGCCTCGATCGAGCCCATCCCCCGGTAAATCACATACTGGCGGCCGTGGTAGAGCACGCGCTCGCCCGGCCCCTCGTCGGTTCCCGCCAGCACGCTGCCCATCATCACGCTGGAGGCCCCCGCCGCCAGCGCCTTGGCCACATCGCCGCTGTAGCGGATTCCTCCGTCGGCGATGATCGGCACGCCGGTGCCGCGCGCCGCCCGGGCGCATTCATAGACCGCCGTCAATTGCGGCACGCCGACCCCCGCCACGACGCGCGTCGTGCAGATCGAACCGGGGCCGACGCCGACCTTCACGCCGTCGGCCCCCGCGTCGATCAGCGCCCGCGCCCCCTCGGCCGTCGCCACATTGCCCCCGATCACGTCCACCCGCGGGTAATGCCGCTTGATCCAGCGGATCATTTCGATCACGCCCGCCGAATAGCCGTGCGCCGTATCCACGACCAGCACATCGACCGGCGATTCCATCAGGATCTCGACCCGTTCATATGTATTGGGGCCGACCGCTGCGCCGCAACGCAGCTTGTGCTGCTCGTCGCGATTGTAGAGTGGATGGCTCCCCGTCAGGATCTCCTTGACGTCCTTGAAGCAGTACATCCCGAGGAACGTCCCGTCTGGCTTGACGATCGGCAGGATCGAGATGCGATGGCGGCACAGCGTGGCGTAGGCCTCCTCGATCGTCGTCCCCTCCGGCCCGGTCACCGGCTGGCTGATCATCAGTTCGCGGATCGGCGTCTTCGGATTGTTGCAGTATTTCAGCTCGCGGCCGGTGATGATCCCCAGCAGGCGGCGGTTGTCGTCCAGAATCGGGAAGGAATGAAACGACCAGTTCTTCTCGGCCTTGATCCGCATCACGTCCGCGACCGTCTGGTCGGGTTCCATCGTGCGCGCCTTGGTTAGAAAACCATTAAGATAATATTTGACTCGCTTGATATTCGAACGCTGCGTCGTCGGCTTCAGGTTTTTGTGGATGATCCCGATCCCCCCTTGCAGCGCCATCGCGATCGCCATCTCCGCCTCGGTCACGGTGTCCATCGCCGCGCTGACGAACGGAACGTTCAGTTCGATGTTGCGCGTCAGGCGGGTCCGCAGATCGGTGTCGGCCGGCAGAAAATCGGCGTATTGCGTCAGCAGCGTCACGTCGTCGTACGTCAGCGCCGTATGCCGGAAATGCTCCATGAATTCATCCAGGTGGGCATTGGCCATCGAGAACAACCACCTCCCGCAACGCTCGCGCCGAACATCGGACCCGCCGCCCCACCCCTGGGTACAGCGGCTAATTTCCCTAGTGAAACAGGAACACGGAAGCTTGTCAACGAGCCCCCAGCCTGCACGTGAAAAGCGCCCGTTCAGCTCGCGCCGATTCGTGCGACTGGAACAGCATGCTGCAGGTTGGCTCGGCCGCGGGCGCCATCTTGCCGGCACAATTGCGGACGGCGGCAAGACGCTGCGCAACCTAATCCACAGTTCGCCGCGATCACATCGCTGATTGCGGGGTTTCGAGCTTGAGCGTCTGCAGGAACCCGCGCAGCAGGTCCTTGCCGACCGCTGTGAGGATCGATTCGGGATGGAACTGGACCCCCTGGACGGGATGCCGACGGTGGCGCAGCCCCATGATCAGCCGGTGGGGCTCCTCGGTCCAGGCGGTGACTTCCAGGCAGTCGGGCAGCGTCGCTTCCTCCACGATCAGCGAATGATAGCGCGTCGCCTCGAACGGGTTGGGCAGGCCGGCCATGACCCCCGCGCCGTTGTGGAAGATTTGCGAGGTCTTGCCGTGCATGATTTCCGGCGCGCGCACGACGCGGCCGCCGTAGGCCTGCCCGATCGCCTGATGCCCCAGGCAAACCCCGAGGATCGGGATTCGGGCGCCGAGGCGTTGGACGACTTCCAATGAAATGCCCGCCTCGTTGGGCGTGCACGGCCCCGGCGAGATGATGATCCCGGCCGGCGCCATCGCCTCGATACGCGCCACCGTCAACTGGTCGTTGCGGTGGACGGCCGGCTCGTGGCCCAGTTCGCCCAGGTACTGCGCCAGGTTGTAGGTGAAGGAATCGTAGTTATCAATCAGGAGGAGCATCGGCTGCGTTGCGGATGGAAATCAGGCCGCTCCCCCGCGCGCCGGGTGACGCCGCGCGGCGAGCCATCCCTGATCGTATCACATCACTGCATCGCGCGGACAAGGGTTTGTGCCCGCTGCCGGATCTCCAGCGAGTCGGAGTTGAGCCGTTGGTACAGTTGGCCGCGGAAGCGGGGATTGTCGATCTTTTTGGCCAGCCGGCCCAGGGCGATGAATTCCCGTCCCAGCCGGGTGTCGACCAGCCGGCAGATCGCGTCGCCCAGCCGCTTCTTTTGCGCCTCGCTCAGCGGATGGCGGCAAAGGATGCGGATGACGTCGGACTTGATGTTGCTCGAGCGATAGAACGAGGGATCTTCTTCGAGGAAACAGATCGCGATCTCAATCTCCTCGGGGTCGCCCTCGCGCAGGCGCCGTTTGCCCTCGTTCAGGCCGCCGGGCCAGGCAAGCTCATCGAACTTCGAGAAGAACCGATGCGAATCATAGTCATTGTAGTGCATCTTCTCGTGGATTTGATTGAGTTGCTCCGCGTTCTGACGGATCTGCGAGTGGATATCATGCGTGTTGGCAAACATGACGCACCCATCGGCCCATGGGATCGGGTGGCGGCGGCAAACCGCCTGGGCGGGGCCCAACGGCATCCGGCAAGGAACCGCCCGTGCAAGGCGTGCCTTCCTCGTCGCGACGACCGTCGACTCAGCCTTCCTGAAGTTGCTTATCGGCAACGGCCGGGAGGAGGTCAACCACCTGCAGATCAATTACCGTTTCGCCGAGCAGGCGGCGCGCGGCGCGGGCGAACCCGTCGGCGGCGTCGGTCACCAGCAGGCGATGTCCGGGGGCCGGCTCGGGCGGCGCCGCGTCGAGCCAGGGGGCCAGCGCCGCCGCCACGGCATCCGCCGAATCGATCAGCGTGATCCCCGGGCCGAGCAGTTCGCTCAGCAGCGGCTTGAAGACCGGGTAATGCGTGCAGCCCAGGACCAGCACATCGGGAGTTTCGGGATCGGACGCGGGGGCGGGAAGCCACCCCTCCAGATACCGTTCGAGCGTCGCCCGCGCCACCGCCGTTGTTTCCCAGCCTTCCTCGGCCAGCGGCACCAGCAGCGGGCAGGCGCGCGAGCTGACCCGCGCCGCGGGCGCGAGCCGGCGGATCGCCGCCTCATAGGCCCCGCTGGCGATCGTCGCCGCCGTGCCGATGACGCCGATCCGGCCGCTGCGGGTGGCGCCGACCGCCGCCGCCGCGCCCGGCTCGATCACCCCGACCACCGGCACCGGCAGGTCCCGCAGCGCCTCCAGCGCGAACGCCGATGCCGTGTTGCAGGCGATGACCAGCAGATCGACCGCCTCGGCCAGCAGCAGACGCGTGTTCTGCCGGGCATAGTGGATTACAGTCTGGCGCGATTTGATGCCGTACGGGACGCGGGCGGTGTCGCCCAGATACACGGTGGCATGGCCCGGCCAGCGCCGCCGGATGGCGCGCAGGACCGTCAGCCCCCCGATGCCGCTGTCGAAGACGCCCAGCCTCATGGGACCTCGGCGCCGTCGATCGCCTGGCCGGTGATTTTTTCGAAGATCTCGCGGTAGCGGGCCGCCGTGTTGGCCACCACCTGCGCCGGCAGCGGCGGCGGCGGCGGCTGTTTGTTCCAGTCCAGCGTCTCCAGGTAATCGCGGACGTACTGCTTGTCGAACGAGATCGGCTCGCCGCCCGCTTCGAACGAGCCCTTGACCCAGAACCGCGACGAATCGGGCGTCAGCAGCTCATCGATCAGAATGATCTCATCGTCGACCCAACCGAACTCGAACTTCGTATCGGCCAGGACGATGCCGCGCTCGGCCAGATACTCGTGCGCATAACGGTAGAGCCGCAGACTGTAGCCGCGGAGCTTCTCCGCGGTCTCGGCGCCGACGGTCTCGGCGCAGTGCTCGAAGGTGATGTTCTCGTCATGCAGGCCGTGCTCGGCCTTGGTCGCCGGCGTGAACAGCGGTTCGGGCAGGCGGGAACGGCGCTTCAGCCCCGGCGGCAGCTTGATTCCGCAGACCGCCTGGCCCTGCTGATACTCTTTCCAGGCCGAGCCCTCCAGATAGCCGCGGACGACGCATTCGACCGGAATCGTCCGGGCGCGGCGGCAGAGCGTCGTGCGCCCGGCCAGCTCCGGCCGGCCGCGGACCGGCTCGGGCATCTCCGCCAGGTTGGTCGTGAGCAGGTGATTGCTGACGATCTTGCGCGTCTTCTCGAACCAGAAGGCCGCCAGTTGCGTCAGCACGCGGCCCTTGCCCGGAATTGGTTCGTTGAACACCACATCGAACGCGCTCAGACGGTCGGTGGCGACGAGCAGCAGTTCGTCGTTCAGCGCAAAGATTTCGCGGACCTTGCCGGAGGAGACATGGTTCAACCCCGGCAACTCAATGGAAGTCAGCGTGGGTGTCATGGTTTGCCTGCCGGTGTAGCAACGGACGATGCGGGACCGGCACGGCCTGCCCGGACATGGGGACCCGGAGGCCGGTCCTCGAGCCAATGTGGCACAATCCAGGTCGGCCGTAAACGCCAAAGCCGGTGGCGGGGCCTGATCGTCAAGTGTTTACATTTTACACAATCTTTCGTTTTTGCTTGCAAACGCCAGCCAAATGCCCCCCAACTAGAAAGATTGTTGTGGAGCGTGGTTTGCGTTTTCGCTGTCCCCCAACCGAATCAATGATAGTTGTTCCCCCATGGTGAAGTCGCTGTTTCTGTCCGGCCGTGCACGCCGACCGCTCTGGCTTGGATCCCTGCTCGGCCGCGACTGGTGGTTTGTCCCCATTCTCGTCGCCGCCGTCGTCGTCCGCTGGGGCGGGCTGGACAAGTCGGTCTGGGAGGACGAGGTCATCTCCTTCACCGAGTATGAAACCAAGGGCTGGGTCGATCCCCACCTCACGTCGCTGGGGATTTTCTGGGTCTGTAATTCCCTGATCGAAACAGGCTCGATGCGGCTGGTCCGGCTGCCGGTCCTGCTGATCGGGCTCTTCGCCATCTGGCTGGGATATGCACTGGGGCGCGTCTGGCGCCGCTGGCTGCTGGGGCTGCTGCTCGCGACGGCGCTGGCCGTCTGGCCGTTCAAGGCCCAGTGGGATACGCAGGTGCGCTATTACGCCATCATGCTGACGCTGATGCTGGCGGCGCTGGTGGCGCTGGAGTGGTATCGCGCGCGCCCGACGACGGCCCGCTGGGCGCTGGCGCTGTCGGTTTCCGTCCTGGGGGCGTTGACGCATATCCTGGCCCTGCCGGTCATCGCGCTGCCGTGGGTTTATCTGGCCTGGGTCCTGTTCACCCGGGGGGTGCGCGGGATCTGGCGGATGGTGCTGGGCCGGACCGAGCCAGGCTGGTGGCGCCTGCCGCTGGTGCTGCTGGTGCATCTGGCCCTGCTGGCGCTGGCGACGGGGGCAACGTTTCAGGTCAGCCGCGGCGAATCGGTGGGCGGACGGGTCGCGGCGCTGCTCGAACGACTGGAGCAGCGCCCCGACGAACTGGATTCGGGCGAGGGGCAGGCCGCCGACCGGCCGGCCCGCCCCACGGCGCGCCGCACCGGCCAGGCCCAGGTGCCGACCGCGGGCCAGGCGTGGCAGGCGGCGACCGAGATGGTCCGGCGGGCGTATCAGCGTGATGCGCTCAGCCCCAACGAGCTCTTTACCCGTCACCCGGGGACGCTTCGGGTGACGCCCGCCGTGACGATGAGTCGGGCGTGGCCGGGCGATTTCGCGCCGCACCGGCCATGGACCCCCTGGCTGATGTACGGCCTGGCCGCCGGCTGTGTCGCGCTCCTGTTCCTCTCACCCCCGATGCTGGCCGGTTTGCTCATCGTCTTTTTCGGAACCAACATCCTGCTCGATGCCAATGTCCATCTGCACGGCCTCAACCCGCGCTATTACGTCCTGCCGGCCCTAGCCGGGCTGCTTGTCCTGATCCAGGCGCCGGTGGAGCTGTTCCACTGGCTGCGCTGGCCGCTCCACCGCCGTCGGCCGCGCTGGAATGCCGCCGTGGTGCTGCTGACGGGGCTGATCTGCGTTCCCGTGCTCTTCTGGATCAGTTGGCGGCACACGAGAGCCGCCGCCGGATACATCATTCAGGATTGGAAACAGCTTTACTCCGTCTCGCGCCAGCAGTATCCCGAGGGCATCCTGTTCGCCGGGATCGTTTCCAAAGGGATCGAGTTCTACAACCGGCTGGACCGCGGCGGCTACGACGAACAGACGCCGGCGGATTACTGGCGGTCGCCCTGGCGCAATGAGGTCGTCGACGCCTTCAAGCATCCCGAGACGGTCGACATGCGACTGGCCGACCTGATGGCCGAGCAATCGGCCGTCGTCTATTTCAACCCCACGTACTGGCGCTATGACTATGAGCCGATCCGCACGTTGGGGAAACTCTTTGAGCCGCGGCCGCGCGATGTGTTCCGCGTCAAATCGCAGCACTTCGACTTGCAGCTCAAGGTGATCGTCCCCAAGGGGCGGTTGATCCTGCCGCTGGCGCCGCGTTTTCAATTGAATCGCGAACTGCCGGCCGACGCCCCCCGCGAATACGTGATGCAGCTCTTCTTTGAAGTCCCCGGCAGCTATGAAGTCCAGCTCGGCGAGTCCCCCGCCTGCCGTCCGCTGCAGGCAAGCTTCGGGAACGAGCCGCTGGCGCTGCGCCTGGCCCCCGCGCGCCCCTGGCCGCCGGGCCGTGGCGTCCCGCTGCCGACCGAGGAGGAGGTGGCCGCCGAAGCAGCGGCCGATCCGCAGCTCAACCCGCTTGCAGACGGCGCGGGTTCGGTTCCGGCCACCGCGACGGCTCGGCCGCCGTACCCCGCGGCAGAGGACCCGGACACCACCCCCACCTACGTCCTTCCGCGTGACTGGCGCGCCGCACCGGGCCGGCGACCGCCGATTTACACCCATGCACGGCGCGCCTATCGCGCCGAAGTGCGCACGCCCTCCACCGCCATGCAGCGCGTCCTGTTTTCCGTCACGCTCGACCGCGACCCGGGCGAGTTCACCCCTGTCGTTACCTTCCGCCGCACGGACGAGGAATTCGTCCCCGTGACCGAGGGCTTCGATATCGGGTCGCTCGTCACCTGGGAGGAGGATGGCGACCTGCTCGTCAGCGCACCGCTGCGGATGCATCCCAATCCGGATCCTGAGAAGGAACGCTATGCCTTCGGCGCGCGGATCTACCTGGTGGACGACACGCCGGGCCAGCGCAAGGAAATCCATGCCTGGCACACCCCGCTCAACGACTGGGTGCGCGACTACCAGGAGGGGGACCTGGCCTGGCTGGAGCCGGCCCGGATCACGCCGGCCATGGGACGCCAGCATGCCGGCAATCATCTGGTGCTCACGCTGCACCCGATTGTCGAGGTCGCCTCGGCCCCGGGCGGCGTCCAGGCCTTGCCGCTGATCAACGAGCCGCGGGTCTATCGACCGCTGAACCAGTTCTACCTGATCGGCCTGCGCTATACCGAGCAGGACGGCCACGGCCAGTTTGTCTTTGATTAGGCCGGACGGACGCCCACGGACATTGAAGGGAGATGGATGGTGATGATCACCGGCGGCGCAATTCCGGCCGGCGCAGGATGTCGAGCACCCCTTCGGCGAAGGGAAAGGGCGAGACGTAGTCGGCCACGCGTTTGATCTCGTCCTGCGAATTGGCGGGACAGGCGAAAAACGCGACCACCTCGCGCAGGGGAAGGTCGCCGACGGTATCGCCGATCCCCGCCAGGTCGTCGTGGCCGACGCCGAGCTCCCCCATCAGCGCGCGCAGGGCATTGCCCTTGTTCACCCCGCGCAGCGAGATGTTCAGGTAAAAATGCGAGGCGTTGATCAGCAGGTCGGGTCCCCCGCGCTCCGCGACGAACGCCTCGATCCGGCGCTGCATCTCGGCGAACTGCTCCGTCCGGCGCGAGAAGAGCGAGAGCTGCGCTTCTTTGCCGAACTGCAGCACGGCCTCGGGGAAGCGCGCCAGCAGGTCGGTCTCGATATAGGCCCGGACCGCGCGCAGCCCGAGCAGCTTCTCCTCCGTCACGCCGGGGCCATAGCGGCTGGTATTGTCGGGCAGCGTGTAGAACACGGCGCCGTTCTCGACGATGGCCGGCGCGCGCACGTCGAACAGCTTCATCAGGACCTCGACGTACGGCTGCGGGCGGCCGGTGCATAGCGTTAGCGGCGCGATATCGCTCTCGCCGGCATTGGCGCGCCGGACCGTTTCAACCAGGCGCAGGAACGGGGGCAAGTCCCAGGCAACGGAATCCTCGGGGCTGAGGCAGCCATCGACATCGGCGATGATCCAGCGAACCGGCATGGCGGATTGCACTCTCCTCCCGGGCGGTGGCGGTCCCCTTTATAGCGGCTTGGCATCGCCCGCGCAAGCGCCCCCCCGGAAGGCGTCACCCAGGATGTTTGAAATCCGTTGGATCGGTCGGATCGGACCGATCCGACGGATTTCGGGAGTCGAGCACAAGGTCGAGGACGAGAGACGAGGACGGATTCTTGAGTGAGGGACGAAGGCGCCGGGCTGGGGCCGCTTGACCCCGGACGGAGACCTCCTCTAGATTGGGGATGCGCGCCGGGGGCCCGCGAGGGGAGAGATGACGTGAGCATCTTACGCTCGATCAGCGGCTGTCACGAAGGGCGTCAGTTCATGCTCCATGAGCAGACGCGGATCGGCCGCGCGCCGGACAACGAGGTCAGCCTGAACGATCACCTCGTGTCGCGCTACCACGTGCTGATCTCGCGCAAGGGAATCCATTTCGATCTGCGCGACCTGGGCAGCAAGAACGGCGTGCGGGTCAACAATCAACCGACTATGGAACGCCGGTTGTGCGTCGGCGATCAGATCCGCGTCGGCCGAACGGTGTTTGTCTTCGAGGTGCCGCGCGAACAGAAGGCGGCGCGCTATTCCGATTCACTGATCCATCTGGACGCCTACACCGACCGCCAGATGCAGATCTTCGAGCGGGCCGACCTGGCGTGCGAGGCCGACGCCGACTGGCCGACGGGGGATCTGGTGGCCCGGCTCGCGCGATTGCTCCAGAGCGAGAACGAGGATTTGCCCGCGATGCTCGAGCAACTGCTTGCGGGGATGATTGCGCAATTCCGCGCCGATTCCGGCGCCCTGCTGCTGCGGACCAGTTCGGGCGACGCCACTCCGCTGATCACGGCCGGGGGCATCGCATCGCTGCGCATCAGCCGCGAGGCGGCCCGACTGGTCCTGAAGGAAGGCAAGGCGCTGATCATGGCGCTGTTGCGCGAGCAGGACGGCGAGATTCGCGGCCGTTCGCGCCGGGCGCTGATGCTGCCGCTGATGCGGCGCGAGCAGGTGATCGGCGCGTTGCAGCTTCAGCGCGCCGAAGGGGCGGAATTCACGCGCGACGACCTCGCGCGCGCGATGGCGCTGGCCGGCCTCGCCACCGGCGCCGTCCGGTTCGTGATCCAGATGGATCAGTTCATCCTCTCGGGCAACGAGACGCCCAGCGATCCGTTCATCGGGCACTCCCAGGCGGCCGAGCGCGTGCGTGAACGCATTCGCCTGATGGCCGCCAACGACAGCACGACGCTGCTGACCGGCGAGACCGGGACGGGCAAGGAACTGGTCGCCAAGTCGATCCACCAGGCGAGCGCGCGCGCCTCCATGCGGTTCGTGGCGATCGACTGCTCGGCGATCCCGGCCAATCTGCTGGAAAGCGAGTTGTTCGGGCACGAGGCGGGGGCGTTCACCGGCGCGGACCGGCTCAAGCGCGGCAAGGTCGAGATGGCCGACGGCGGCACGCTGTTTCTTGACGAAATCGGTGAATTGCAGATCGAACTGCAGCCGAAGCTGCTCCGCTTCCTGGAGGAGCGCCTGTTCTACCGCGTCGGCGGCACCAAGCCGATCTCGGCCGATGTGCGGATCATCGCCGCCACCAATCGCGATCTGGAGAAGGAGGTCGAGGCGGGGCGCTTCCGCCAGGATCTGCTCTACCGGCTCAACGTGATGCCGCTGCAGCTGCCCCCGCTGCGCACGCGGCTGGAGGATGTCCGCCTGCTCGTCGAGCACTTCGCCCCGCGGCTGGCGGCGCGGCTGGGCAAGCCGTTTCTGGGCCTCGTGGACGAAGCCTGGGTCGTGCTGGAACGCTACAGTTGGCCGGGCAATGTGCGGGAACTGCGCCACGGGCTGGAGCGGGCGCTGATCCTGTCGGACGACGGCATCCTGCGCCCGGAGCATTTCCAGTTGCAGATCCCCGAGGAGCCGCCCGAACCGACCACCGACGGGCTGCGCACCGGGGCGCGCGATTCGACCGTCGTCGACGGCCACGACATCCGCCCCCAGACGCTGGCCGAAGCCGAGGCCGAGGCGATCCGCCGGGCGCTGCGCTTCGCCGGCGGCAACCGCATTCAGGCGGCCCAGCACCTGGATATCCACCGCAACACGCTGGCCAAGAAGATCACCCAATACGGCATCGATCTGGAAAAGGCGTGAGCGGGGGGCCTCCGGCCGGCTTTCCTTGATTCCGTTTGCATTGCGGCGGGGCCCCCGCTTCAATGATAGGCCTTGTCCCGCGCGGCGCGCGCAGCCGCCGGGGCGGAGGTCTCCCGGTCCATGTCTGCTTCACCGCCCGCAACTCCCTGCCGCCTGCTGGTCATCGAGGACGATCCGGACTATGCCCAGTTGCTCAGCCGCAATCTGGAGCGCAGCGGCTTCGAGGCGACGACGGTCAAATCGGCCGAAGCGGCCTTCGAACTGCTCGCCGACCGGACGTTCGACCTGATCCTGACCGACATCCGGCTGCCGCGCGCCAGCGGCATCGACCTGATTGAGCGGGTCACTGCGCAGATCGCCGCCGGCGAGATGGAGCCCCAGCCGATCGTCGTGCTCACGTCAATCAACTCGGTCGACATGGCCGTCGAGGCCATGCGCAAGGGGGCCGCCGACTACCTGACGAAGGAGGCGACGCGCGACGAGATCGCGCTGCGGCTGCGCAAGATCCTGGAAGCGAACGAGCTGGCGCACGAGAACCGCCAGCTGCGCCGGACGCTGACGCGCTACGAGGAATTCGAGAACATCATCGGCGTCTCCGACGCGATCAAGCGCGTCAAGGATCAGGTCGCCGAGATCGCGGCGAGCGACGTCACCGTGCTGATCCAGGGCGAGACCGGGGTTGGCAAGGAGCTGGTGGCGCGCGCGCTGCATCGCGCCTCGTCGCGCGCGCGGGGGCCGTTCATCGAGGTCAACTGCGCCGCCCTGCCCGATG
>ERZ795030.3614-NODE-3614-length-16185-cov-7.389399_pt1 | contig 16185 bp, 18 predicted proteins | sample MGYA00375122_ERZ795030 | MGnify/ENA primary metagenome ERZ795030 (study PRJEB30165, sample SAMN05720146) | activated sludge metagenome | isolation source: anaerobic digester from wastewater treatment plant | place: Japan | collected 2015-04-20 ...
CGATTTGATTTCCGCCGATCTGCTTTCGCCGCGCTTCAATCCATGGAGAAAGGGAATCTGGGATATATTGAGCGGTGTTAAAACCGCAGAAGATTACGCCGAGTTTCATTAATTTTTAAAAATTCCAGTAACTTTTTTATCATCATCCTCAACTAAAAATTTCAATGACAAAAGCTCCCCATGGCTTTTTCATCTTTGCCTCAATAATTCCTAACGTACAAAGTATCCGCGAAATCCCGCTCAATCTCAGAATAATTATTTTCTTTCATCCATTGAGAAATTTCTTTGATATAGGGGTTTGTATAACTATATCCATGGGTTTCCAGAACAATAATCTTGGGGCGACTGACCAAATTAGTTAACGAAAAATATTCACACCCCTCTGTATCGTTAAGCAACACGTCAATCTCACCATTATCAATTTTGTCAATCGTTTTAGATTCAACAAGATAATATGGAGCACTTTCACTTTCTTGAAAATGATCGTTTACTTTTGCCGGCGAATTAAGTCCGCTAATAAAGGTGGACGCATCCCGTTCAAACAATTTCAACGTTTCGTTACGATCAGAAATTGCAATATTTAAGATTTGGCAATTTTTAAAACCATCTAAACCGCTATGTTGATAGGGTGGCGGCGGTACATTAGGCCAAACATCTCGGAAGTCTCCGTTGTTAGACCCCTTAGTCAAACAAAAGTGTAATCGGGGATTAGCCTCAACAAGAATTACATTAAACCCGTTTTTAACGAAATAGTCAAGACGATAATTACGGGGGTGCGAAGCGCCAACCTCAAGAAGGGTGCGCGGAATTAAATTGTAACGCTTACAAAGATTTTCTACTGAGTCCATTTTTGTTTTACCGTTCGTTTTGTTTTAATTACTTGGCAACTACCATGTTATTCCAATCGTGGTCATCCTTAAAATCCCTATCTCCAAGAATATAATAACGATAAGCATCATTCAAGATTTTATCAGAATTAACAAACTGACGCATTTCATCGTCCATTCCATAAAACATCATTGCGACTACCCCGTCAACACTTAACTCATACCCCCTCTTTTTAAGAGCGCGGCGAAAGTTGAGACGCAGATTCTCGCGGTCTCTAAACATTTTTTCAATGTCGCCGCCGCGTTTATCAAGACCGAGTAACGCTTGATTACTACCCGCCGGATAAAGGAAATAGTAAAGATAATGCGAAACGAACTCGAATTTGTCACGGCGAATCGGGCGCATGTTCTTACGAACTTTTAATTCATCTGGTTCGACAGACGCGTAATCAGCGCCGCGATTGAACCCGGTTAAAGCCCAATGCGGCGAGTATTTGAATTGAAGCGCCTCACTGTATTTAAAAAGATAAGCTTTGCCGTAATAAGCAAGATTATCAATTCCGCGCTCTTCCAGCATCGGAATGATTTGAGACTTTATCTTAGAAACAAATTCAACAGCGGGCAACTCATTGAGATCACAATAAATCATCCAGTCGCCCTCTTCAACCTTTTCGGTATAAAGAAGTTCGTTCATTGAAACGTCATGGCGTTTTACCCATGTACGATAAATGATTTGTCCAGAACCTTTTACGCTTTCAAGGTATTCGGCGCAGGGTGATTTTGTATTGTAATCTTCGCCGTGAAGTACCCAGATAACGCCGTCTAGGTGGGAAAGAATAGGGTCGAGCAATTCGTGAATCAAAGGAAGATTTGATTCTACATTATTGCACATGCTGGAAAGGAAGAGTTTCATTTTTTATTTCTGCGCCCCGCCAAACACCCACTTATCCATAACCGACGCATCCCTCAACTGATTTCCATTCTGATAATTCACGCGCTCATCATGCGCAATTTTGCGACAGTTGTCAAGGTTCAATTTCGACAAATCAATTTGCGCAAAAGGCCGGCTGGTAGGAACCGCGAGAATTTTTCCATAACGCCCCGCGTCATAACAAAAGTTTACATGTTCACTGTGGAAATCAGCACTCCAATATATCTTATTGAAAACATTGGATTTAACCATAGCGAGGCCACCAAAACCCGATTTAATTTCCACCGCCGCGCCGCCAAGAAACTTTACGTTATCGTTTTCGTCGTAAAAAGGAGAATCAGCAAAATACATTCCGTTATTCCCCCATTTGTCGCGAAGGCAATAAACGTCGTAATAAGACTCTTGAGAGCGTTCAAAAACGTAATCCGGCACGTTTTGGCGGCAATTTGAAGTCACCATCACCGTGTCGTCGCGCAAACGAATTTGTCCGAAAAGCTCTAAGAAGTCTTGTTGAGTCCATGTAAGGTCAGAGTCGATAACAAGGGAGTAATCAGAATTAACTTTTGCGCCCATTCCTTTATTCTTATTACGATAATAAGATAACATAGCGGTCCTAACATTACTAGGAACGCTACCGAAACGCGGCGCGTTAAGTTTTTCTGAAAGGATTTCTACCGTGGCGCGGGGCGCGACCTTTTCCTTCCAAGATTTTAACTGGGCGATTGTGTCGTCCTTACTGTCGTTTTCGTAAAAGAAAAAATTAAACTGGAACCCTTGAAGGGATATTAAAGAATCTAATTGAGTTAAGGTGCGCTCAATATGTTCTGACGAATCGCGCCAAAGGGCGTAAGTGTTGATGATTGGCATATTTTATTCGCGATACGGTTGAATATCCTCAAAAAACACACCAAGCCCCGCCGCAATAAACTTATCGTACAAATCATTCATAACTTCCCTAGCTTGGGGATGTGCGGTGCGATCAGTCCTAAGTTTTAAAACATTTCTCCATTGGCGGAGGTTTGCGGAGGTTACGATATTTGTAGCAAGGCTGTTAGGTAAAACCGAGCGGGCTTTTTCCGGGGTCCACTTGTAATGACCTGAAAGGTGATTATAATAACGCTCGGCACTAAACATCGCCGAAACCCATACGAAATCCTCTTCACTCCACGAACTGTCTCTATGCAAGACATGATCTTCAATTTTTAATTCGCTTTCTTTAATTTTTACCCAAGGCGGAATTACAAATGTCATACCCCGCTTACTATACGAAACATACCTCGTACTCTCGATAGAAAACGAATTTAACCTATGCCGCGTAAGTTCTGCCATAACGCCGCGATCACAAATGATACGGACGCTAATCGATTCGTGCTCTAGGACTGATTCGTGCCCCCTAGTAATAAGCGACTTAATCATTTTGGGTGCGCTTTCCGGCGTAGTCTTCGCTTCCGAGCGATAACACGTTCGCGCCGCCGCTTCAATGCGGGCCATCATCGCGGGCGCGTCAATCGGCGTAATAATTTCAACTGAAGGTTTGATTAGATACATGATTTTTGTACGGGATATTGTTTGAAATTACGGAAATAAGTCAAGACTTATTTGAATATTCATTGGCGATTTCGCCCATGTCATTGTCCACCATACACCTTACAAGTTCATCGAAAGAATACTTTGGTTTCCAATCTAACTCAACGCGGGCACGAGTCGAATCGCCCCAGAGAAGGTCCACTTCAGCAGGGCGATAAAAAGCGGGGTTAATACGAACTAAAATCTCCCCAGTAGAAAGAGTAAAAACCTCATTCTCTGGAACAATCTCCCCACAAAAGCCCCAATTACCATGAAGACCCGCCGCCGCAAATGCTTTTTCCACAAATTCACGAACAGTATGCGTTTCGTTTGAAGACAAAACATAACTCTCTGGTTTTTCTTGGTTTAACATTAACCAAATACCCTCAATAAAATCTTTTGCGTGTGACCAATCACGTTTTGCATTTAAATTTCCAAGTTCAATAGGATCAAAATTTTGCCCATTTTTAATTGCATTGGCTATACGGGCTACCCCCTTGGTAATTTTTCTCGAAACGAATTCCGCTCCGCGGCGAGGCGACTCATGATTGAATAAATGACCATGAATTGCAAAAAGATTGTAAGATTCCCTGTAAACCCTTACGAGGTGATTTGCTAAACACTTTGCGGCTCCATAGGGGGATTGTGGGCAAAGAGGGTGTTTTTCATCTTGAGGACTATAAACAACTTTTCCCCACTCTTCGGACGACCCAGCCGAATAAAATTTACATTTAGGCGTGTGTTTCTTTATAGCTTCTAAACATCTATAAACACCAATTCCTGTAACATCAATCGTTTGTTCTCCCAATTTCCAACTAGCGCCAACAAAAGACTGCGCCCCAAGATTAATGAAATAATCAGGATTAATTTCTTTTACTAAGGTGTCGATAGAATGAGTGTCTGAAAGATCGCCTGTAACAATAGAAAATCTGGGGTTTTTAAGAGCTTCTTTTATATTGGAATAATCCGGTTTAGCTGTGCGGCGAACCATTCCGTAAATTCTATGCGGAGTATTAGCTAATAAATAATCAGCCATATAAGAGCCATCTTGCCCCGTTACGCCGGTAATTACAATATTTTTAATTTTATTTGATTCTTGTTGCATTTTTATTTTTAAGAAATTTTATTTTAACAATTCTGGATTTTCGTGGATGTTACCAATTACTTCAAAAAGAGCAGGCGTTTTATTCGTGTCGTTAATAGCGAAGTTCCAAAAGCCTGCACTAGCCCATTCTACCGCGAAAATATCATACTCTTCTTTTTTAACGCTCTCTAAACCGGAAATAAAAAAGTTTCGTCTCTTTATAATATCCCCTTCATAAATTTCCTTACCGTTTTTATCTTTTAGGCCGGGAAACTGCTGAATTTTAGGTTCTTGAAAAAGAAGGCCATTAATCACTAATTTTTTATCAAAATTTTCCTTTAAATATTTAGCATCACATAAGTAATTTATAAAAGGCTTATCAAAAATATCAAAATAATGAAAATGTGAATTAGAAGAACCGTAAAAACCAGCGTTTAGCCAAACTCTGAATTTAATTTCTCTATTCATACAACTCCCCTTTTCAAATCCCTCATATCAAAATATTTAGTTTCCTCAACACCCCTCCACTCTTCATTAACTGGCGTCCAAACAGTATAAGGCCGTTCCTCATTCAAATGCGCTTCTGGTATATCGTATTGCCCCCGTTTACCGCCATAATAAGGAAGTCCCGCCACAATTAACCATTTTTGTTGAACCGTTTTCCCGTTATTTATCCAACGGTAGATATTAGTGGAAATCTCTTTGGCTTGCATTTTTATTTTCAGTTTTATTCAACCCCGGCGCATAAATGAAACTAATATTACTATCGCCATCTTTCTCTCCAAAGAATTTATCGAAAAATCCCTCTTGCGCCGCCCACTGCATTGCGGGGTTTACTCGTTTTTGAACCACCTCTTTTATACTTTCTTTAGTGTTTTGTGGGGGATTAAAATCAAACGAAAAGGAGAGGATTTTTACGCCTTCCGCTTCGGAAAAATGAAAAACAACACCGTCGTGTTCTACAATCCGCTCGATTTTAAAATCATTTAACTCATTTATCATCTTTATATTTAAAAATAATTTTAATATTTTCAGAAGAAAGAAGACAAAACGTTAAAGGGGGGACACTTATTAAAAAACACAAACACTTTACAAAATTCCCATCCGCATTATAACCAATCACCAAAATAAAAACAGCAAACGAGAAAAGAAATAAACGAGATTTTATCTCATTTTTAAAAATCAATTTAATTAATTTATTCATATTCAAAAAAGAATCCAAAGCCCCCACCTATTTTGACTTCCTGCGCAACGCTGAAACCCGCTATCCCACGAAACCATTTCGTCTAAATCTTTAGGGAATTTTTCTTGAGATAGGTTATCAAGAAAGGAAATGTCTATCGGGTAAAATCCATTAGACAAATTTTTAAAAGAGTAATTACAACCAGCGGAAAGATGTTTTGATAAAACGTTATTATAAATCGAAATCTGTGATAAAGATAATTCGCCGCCAGAGAAACGGGCGGGCGAAAATTCTTCAATAACAGCTTTTATACTATCATCTATAGATTTAGACGTTTTAACGCGGGTACACAGAAGAAATTGTTTCTTTTTTACTCCAAAGCCCGAACCCGGAGAACGCAAAACTTTCTTCCAACGCTTTCTTTCAAAGAAGCGAAGTAATACAACACCCTCGTCAACGATTTGTTCCTGACTATAAGAGATACCTAGGTAGAGCCCCGGTAACTCGCCGCCCTGTAAAGGTAAAAAATCCGATTCTTTAAGAAACCTTGTCGCCATAGCACAACTGTACAAAAGTTGTGTATTGCGTCAACTATATTCTCAAACTATTTCACTAAAAATTTTGAAGCCCAACTAAAAATTTCAACCGCCCCAGACGCCGCGCCAATTACAGCGAACAAACCAACCGCCAGCCCCTTATATCCAGTCAACATTTCTTTTAAAGCCCACATCGTTTCAACCTTGCCATTTGTATGACGTAACTGAGAATTTAATGTTACCGTTGCTTGACTGGACCACTCAATATAATGCCCTATCTTGCTCATCTCGTTTAACATATACTGCTCCGACTCTGTTTTGCCAGCCAGAAGATGTTCTGGAAGCCGAGATTTAAAACCGCCCTCGGGCAGTGTTAGAACCGGGATATTGCTTTGGTCTTCAGGACGAAAGTTGTCTGCGCACATGTTGATAGAGAATAATAAAGGCTTACATTTTAATTTTACACGAAAGAGGCGGTTTTTAGGCCGCCTCTTTTGAATTTTGTTGAAATATTTTGCAGCTAATTTTTAACGCAAATTAACTGCAAAATGTATTTAACCTTAGAAACTTATCCACATTTGCTATATCCGCAATTAGCGCACTTTAGACACCCCTCGCTATATACCAAATCTCCACCACACTCAGTACATTTCTTACTGCTCTTTTTACCGTCCTTGATATAATGCTTTAGGGTACGGCCAAGGATTTTAGCGAAGGAACTGAATTCGCCCTTTGTTTTTTCAAGTTGTTGAACAACGAATTCGATAGATACGCCGTGGCGCAATGACGTAGAAATCATTCGCGTTAAAGCATCTACATTGGGGTCGCTGAACGCGCTTGTCAACGGATATTCAATTCCATTGGGCGCTCTAAACGCATATTTTCCGCCAGCGTGTTTTACAATTTCTCCCGTTGATAAAGTCTTGGGAAAGATCGCGTCGCCTTCGTTATTTGAATTTAACCCGGTAAAAATCTCATACGGGTCATCATTCATAAAACCGACTGCGGCATAATACTTAATTCCTTTAGAGAGAATGTGATAGAAATCACCCCTAAGAACCTTACCGCGCTTCGGAGCCGAATTTTTGTTCAGCTTACCTTCTGCGCGATTGTCGCCAACGGCGGTTTTCTCATCTTTCTTTTCAGCTGAAAGTACCGGAGCCATTGTCCCGTCACGATAAGTAGTAATGCCTTTGATAATTCCGGTTTTATAAGCGTTTAAATATAAATCTTCAAACTCTTCATACGGATAGTCTGACGGGAGATTACATGTTTTGGAAATCGCGCTGTCAATCCAGAAAGCCCAACCGCGCATGTCGCGAACGTGTTCGTTTACGCCAATAGAGAGAGCTGTTTTGGCCCAATCTGCCTTCTCATCCCATTCGCCGCGTTCTTTAAGTTTACGAACGCCGTAATCCAAACAAAGAACCTCTTTTGTAAGCCCGCGACTCTTGTCGATTTTGTAAACAGTCCCGTTAATTTCGGCGCGAAGAACATCGTCGCCGCCCTCCTTAATAGAAACAAACGTTGCGTTTGGAGTAAAATCCCCCTCCCAATATTTAGGCGTGAGATTTTTAACTTCTTCCGGCGGGTTAGCAACGATAACCGTGCGGATATACTGCGGAAGGAATACCGGTTCGATGCCGCCAGACACCACGTTGGCGAGGATTGATGTGTTGCCCGTAGGCTGAATACTGAAAAGCGCGGAATTACGAATCCCGTTTTGACGAATCTTCTCGATCAAATCTTCGCGCAGACCAATTTGCTTCCAATAATAAGCGTTCGCGTGTTTTTCTTTATCACAATCACGGAATGCGCCTTTTTCAATGGCGAGATTAACAGATGTTTCAATCGCCGTGTCGGTAAACACTCGCATTAAATCTTTTTTGATTTCCTCGGCACGGTCGGAGGCAAACGGAACCTTGAGAATATAAAGCGAGGAACCCCAACCCATTATGCCAAGACCGATACGACGGCGATTTTCGGCGCTGTCTTTGTATTGGGGCAGGGGCGTATTAGTATAGGAGTTTACGTTATCAAGGAAGCGGACTGCGTAAGCAACATACTTACGAATCTTATCCATGTCAAACCCGGTGTTATCGGAATTGATGAATTGGGTAAGGTTTAGTGAGGACAGGTTGCAGATTGCGCCGAATGGCAAAAGTTGCTCGCCGCAACCCTGTTGAACATATCCGTCGGTAATCCATGTGTCAGATTCTTCACAGAAGAGATCGAAAACCTCTCTTTGCCCAACGGATTTAATAGAAACGATAGCGGCGGAATCGTCACTGCTAGACGAATTTTTGTTCAGCTTCTCTGAAAGTTTAATTTGTACACGATCACCCGGCTTCAATTCGTCTAAACGCAGTTTTTCAATAAACTTTTTACCATCTTTTTCTTTTTGAATGTGATAAATATGAGACGCCGTTGCATACTGAACCCCGCCATCGGAGAATTTTACTTCAAACGTCTCGACCGCCGCGTGACGCTCAACTGTTTTTACAGGTTCGCTTCCGTTGGGGTGAAGAGTGCTAACTAAATCCCCCTCTTTAATATCTTCAATCTTTTTACACCCAAAAGGCGTATTAACGAGCGTCCCCGCAGCAAGACAATTAGACACATTACATCCACCGGTCCAATAAGTGTGAGATTCGTTATTTACGGTAATATCAAAGACTTCTTCCGAGGAAATAAATTTCTTGGAGATAATCTTGGAAGGACTGGTGTCGAAAACGTTATGCGTGTAAACGCCCAATTTAATATTTTCAAGAGCGTTCTTTTTGATTTCGCCAAAGCAATCAATAACTTCGCAGTAACGAGCCTCAATCTTCGCCCCATTTGAGACTAGGCGATGATTTTCAGTTCCGTTAAATACAGCCCCGCTCTCGGTTTTGTACTCAAAAACCTCTTTAATTCCAGTGCCCCACTTATTTACGATTTTTGTCCAGCCTTCTTTAGACCAGATTTCGTCGCCAATATTAACCTCACCGATAGTAGAAACGCCGTTCTTCGTAAGAACTGTCGCCCACTTGGGTTGACACGGATTACTTACCGCGATATAACTATTTTCGCCATAATTCCAACAATGCGTTTTGTTAGCGATGTCAGTAAAAAGAACGCCGGGGTCATTGCGTGTATAAGTCGATTTCATGATCTTTTCCCAAAGACCAATGGCTGAAACAGTCTTATACACAACCATGTTATACCCCTTGCCGCGCCATTTAGCGAAGTTACCATCCCACTCCGCTTTATAATTGGGGTGTGTGGTGTCGGGGAATTCAAGCCTCCAAAAGTCGTTATTTTTTACAAACTCTTCGTCCCCGCGAGCTTTAGCGGCTTTCAGGGAATCGATAAGGTCCATGAAATCGTTCGTGCATTGAACGGAAAGATTGAACTTAGTTAAGCGTCCTTGTTGCAGTTTCGCCTCGATAAATTCCTCAATGTCTGGGTGATTAACGCTCAAACAACCCATCATAGCGCCCTTGCGAATCTTGCCTTTGCCCTCTTTTTTAGAATTCGCTTTACCAGAACCCGAAGTGATAACGTCAGAAACCTTATCAAAGATTTCCATATACTTGACCGCGCCGGGCGACTCAACGCCGATTCCGTGAATGTAAGAGCCGCGAGGACGAATAAACGAGAAGTTCATCCCCCAACCGCCCTCTGACTTGAGCGTTTGAGCCTGCCAGAGAAGAACTTTGAAAATTCCCTCAAGAGAATCTTGATCATGGTCGGGCTTAGGGCCGACGAAACAATTTACAGCGGTGGTACCCTTGAAATTAGTTCCCGCATTGGAATAGATACGCCCGCCAGCGGTAATCTTAAAATCATTAAGAAGATCAAAAAACTTCTCTTCCCACTCTTTTTTAAGCTCTTCCGTAGCCTCCACCGAGGCAATGGCGCGGGCAACCCGGCGGAATGTATCTACTACCGTTTTATCTTCATGATACTTATAGGTAGATTCCCAGACTTCTTTGGAAAAAGAGTCCAGAAAAATTGAATTTTCAACTTGAATTTCTTCTTGGTTAATCATGTTAGAGAGAATTTTTTACACCAAAAAAGCCGCGCCTTGTCAGACGCGACTTTCGGCAAAAACTATGTTATTTATATTGAGAGAAAAAGCAATAAAAAAGAGATTTTATAGGCAAGAAATTTGTGGGATTTTTGCCAAAATATCCTGTTTTTCAAATTCCAAAAGGAGATTTTCGACCCGATTTGCGTAATCTTTATCAAAATGACGAAAGAAAAGGGGAGGTTCAATTTTCAATAGCTCCTTCTACCGGGTCATCTTTTTCAACTGATTCCGTTCCAATGTGCCTCGCGACAACAATTTCCGGGTCAAAAAACGCAAATGGATATTCTCCGTCCGCCAAATGTGTGAAGGCGTGAGTAAAACCCATTTCAACGTGGTGGCTTAACTTATCAAAATTCTGTTTCAAAATCCTTGTGGCAGCCCACAAATCGCGAGTGCGGAAGATACTTGGGTTTAATGATAAATTGTCATTTGTCCGATAAAACTTGTTAGAAATCTCATCTTGATAAACCCCAGCGTCAATACCGAACTTTTGTTTTAAACCCTTGATTCGCTCAACCTCGTTTTGAAAACGGGGAATTCGCACGGAAACGACGGATGGATTATTACGCAAATAGTTAATGGCCGCGCCAAATACGTCGATTAACTGTTGACGAGATTTAATGGTAAACAACCAATCTGATTCAAGATGTAGGGTGTAGTCCGCGTTTTGAATATCGCGGTTACCATAAACCTTAACTAAATCGGCGGAATAGCCGCGCTGGTGACTTTCTGAGAAATGTTTCCACTCAGATTCACTGCGAATTACCGTAAATCCAAGACTTTCGTAAAACCTTTTTTGCTCTTGGAAAACCGCCTCTTCTTTTTCACCCCCAACCTTAATATGCGCGATTAAATTTTTAAAAACTAATCTAAGGGGAGCTTGCGCAGTTAGAGAATTAATGGTGCGTTGATAAATATCAGTGCGGCCAAAATGGCCTTTGGAGGTATCGAATACGCAGAGGTTTAATGACAGCATTTTTAATTTATTGAATTTTAGGGAAATTCTCCAAATTCTTCAAAAGTTCAACGAAAAATTTCCTCCACCACTCCTTCTTCAGTAGATTGACTATTTGAATAATCAATATACCTCCATACCATATTATCCGCCCCACTTATATTAACGAACGGAGAGAAATCAATGATTTTATTTTCTTTTTTCATTTTAATTTGTTTTCCAACTCAATAATCTATGCGGATAATACTGAATCTTTTCAAGTTCGTCAATCTTTTTCGCGGTTTTCACATCAGACTTATCCCGGTTCTGCCAAACCGGCTGCCAGAATTCATCTTGTTTAATCCTTTGTTGTTTATCTAAATAGCCAAGGTGCCAGACAAAAGGAACTTCTCCGCTAGAAAGCGCAGAAACTTGCATAAAGTGCGGCAATGGGGCGAGTAATCCAGCGGCGCGGACTAATTCACCAGAATCTTTGTAAATTAACTCGCAGCTATCGCTTTTCTTAATGTCAATAGACCCATTCTCTCGGTAAGCCCAACGTACTACCCCACGAGTAATATTGGGGGAATTCCTGTGAAGATACCATTTTTGAACCAAGCTCTGGCCGCCACACATGTAATGGGATTCGTCCTGAAAAGCGTCTACTACTGGGACCATGATGGCGTCAATAGACAAATTCTTTTCCAATTCCCTAGTTAATTTAAACCATTGACCACGTTGTTGCGGTACTAAACGTTCGTCGCAATCAAGCAGAGTGCAAAATGGTTGGGAACACGCCGCCAAAGCCGCCGCTTTGATTTTTCCGTCAAACGCGGGGTCTTCGTAAGAAATTTCTGTACGAACAACTTTAGTTACCGTCCCGTTATTGAAATTATCCTCTTTAAATTTCTTAAAGAAATTTTCAACTAACTCCGGCGTGTTATCCATAGATGTATTCGCGGCAATCGCAATTTCACCGCGCCCATCTAAGAAAGTTAGCCAATTTTTAAGAGTCTCCCGCCAAGGGAAAGACATTTTTTCTACGTTAAAAAAACTGGAATAGATGGAAATCATTTTTTACTTCCTCTTGTTTTCAAACCTCTTACGCAAATCCGCCACGTATTCGGCTTCGTGTTTTACCAACTCCGAATTCTGCCAACATGTAAAACTATCCTTCAATTCAATTTCAGGAATTCTCCCATCCTGCCATTTGCCCGCTTTCATAAGCTCAAACTCTTCTTGATTCACTTTCGGGTACATCGAATTCTTCTCTTTCGGCGGAACAATGACGAAAACCGCCTTGGTATCAGTTCTGTGAAGAAAAACACCACCATCATCCATATCACGAATAGCGTAAACACCACCATCTTGAACGAAGCTAGTTTGCGGAGCATAAAAGTGAACCCAATTATTTTTACGGTAAATCTCTTGAATCTGGCCTTCCCGCCAAGGATATTCATGCCATTTTCCAGCGCCGCCAAAACTCAACGGCTCTAAAGACTTGTAAAACGAAGTCTTCATAATGTGGGCGCGCTCATTATAAACATACTCCCCGCAGTTATACCCAAATAAACTAACGCTTTTTACGTTCTCATGGGTCGCCATGAGGTTTTTGAGCGCCGAGAAATCATTTTCCGCAAAATCGCGATAAAACACTTGGTCATTTTGCATGTAAATAAACCATTCGCTTTGACAAGCATTGATTACATCCCGCGTGCCCAGACCAAGGCCGAGAGAATCTTTATTAATGATAAGCTGGTCAATCAGTCCGTCGCGGAGAAATTTAACGGGGTATTCCTCGTTTGAACCGTTATCGCAAAAGATTATCTTGTGAGGGATTTTAATGTGGCGGCGAATGGATTCAAGAAGAAACCGACTTTCGTAGGGTTTACAAAAGTCGAGAACACAAACGGAGAGTTCGGGTTCGACGTAGGGTTTAGTCATTTTACAACCTCCAAAACCTTCTTGGCCACGCCAACCCCACTGAGTTTTTCACTCCAATTATCTTGATAATGTTTCACAAGCCTACTTTTCATATCCTCCATAATGCCTTTATCCCGTATTAAAGTCAACATGAAATCTTTAGCCGACTCAGAATCTTTTATAAACGTGTATTCTGGAAATACTTGCGATGGGAAAAATTCTTCCCGCGTAGTAAGATTGTATGGAAGCACTGGTATCGCTCCGACTGACATAGCTTCTAAAGCGGGAAGGCCCATACCCTCGCTTTCTGACATACACATTACGAAATCGACGGAATTGTAAAGTTCGTTAAGAAATTCATCGCTTGCCGAGTTAGCCCATGACCCGCCATAGAAAGGTTGTTCGCGCCCCACCGTAACAACATCGCCGCCATTAAACCCAGCGGACATTAACGCCATGACAGATTCCCTCGCCTTTTTAGCTGGGTCATTCACGCGCCCCACTAACATCGCCTTAAAATTGTGTTTTTTAATTCCGGTGCGATAAACTTTTTTGATTGGTTGATAGATTACGGTAGAATCAAAACCCGTGCGATTTTTCAAATCTTGTTGAACAAATTTTGAAATCGTACAGATATGGTCCGCATATCCCAGTTGTTCTTTTAATTTTTGAACGGGAAAATCAGGAACATGCGGCGCAAGGTCAAGTACGGTAAAAACGATTTTACCCCTGATTCGACCAGATTGTTTAGCGGTAATAACTTCGTCGTACCAAGCGTTATTGACGTAGATTAGATCGGCTAGAGTAATGTCGGTTATAATTTCGTGGTTTAGCTGAAGAAAACCTTCTTCAATTCTCTCAATTTGAGAACCCACACAACGAGCGCCGGATGTAAATATTTTCATTTTTGCTCTCCAAAAATACGTTTTACACAAATATCGTAATACTCTTTTTCTTTTTCAATCCCAATAAATTGACGATTAAGATTTTTGGCGGCCAAACATGTTGTTCCACTTCCCATACAGTTATCTAAAATCAAATCATTTTCATTTGTATAGGTTTTAATAAGATATTCCAATAAAGCTACAGGTTTTTGAGTTGGATGAAATTGAATTTTATAATCATATTCAAATTCTAATAGTGTATTGGGATAATTTTTATATTCTATTGTTTGAATTCCTTTGTGTGAAGGTCTAATATATAAATCCTCATTCGCTTTGCCTCTATTTGCTTTTATAGTATATAAACATTTTCCAAACCCTGTGGATTATACCTCATTCTTTTATCTTTTAACTGTGATATATGACCTATTTTATATTTTGAAAAAATGCATATATCTTCAATTATTTTTAATGGCATATTTTTAGCATGAGGATAATTAGGAGCATTTTTCTTTTTCCAATACCAACAATATTTAAAATTATCTATATTGCTACTAATTAATTTTGATGTAAATGGTTGTGTAGAATTTAATACTATTACCCCATTATCCTTAATAATTCTATTATATTGCTCCCACAGTGGTTCAAAGGGGATAATATTATCCCATTTACAGGCGGTTGTTCCATATGGTAAATCACACAAAATCATATCAACTGACTTATCTGGAATGTTTTGCATTAACTCCAAACAATCTCCCAACCAAAGTTCCTGTTTCATAATTTATTCCTCCAGTTTTTTATAAAATTCTAAACATTCACGACTTACACGTAACGCCGACTTCGGAAACGGCGCGATAGAAAGCGATTCAATGTCCCGCACGCGGGACAACGCTACGTAAAGCATACCTTCCGCGAAAGCCTCCCCAACATCAACGTAAGCGCGGTCCAGCGTCAATCCTTGAACACGATGAACTGTAAGGGCATAAGCGAGTTTAAGTGGGAAGGTTTTTATAAAAAACACATATATTTTCGTGTGCTTTTAATATACCCTTTTTTGCAAACATTGGGTTTGTTGCTTGGTGTTTAATCCAAATTAATTCATAACGAAAATCATTTAAATTGCTAGAAATTAATAAACTTGTGAATGGTTGACTTCCTGTAAGAACGATTGCTGCGTTTTCTTTACAAATTCTGTTATATTGTCGCCATAATTCATTAAATGGTATAAGAACATCCCATTTGCAGGCGGTTGTTCCGTACGGCAAATCGCACAAAACCATATCGACCGATTTGTCAGGAATATCCTTCATTTTCTCTAAACAGTCACCGTGAATCAGTTGCATTTTTGTCTCCTGTTTTAAATCCACCTAACATTTGCTTAACCTGCACGAAGCGTCAGGTTGAAGCAGTTGTTAGATGTTCTTCTATTCTTTTCTTGGCAATCTCAAAGTATTTATCATCTTTTTCAATGCCAATAAAGTTTCTGTTTGTGTTGAGGCAAGCTATTGCAGTTGAACCTGAACCCATGAAAGGGTCTAGGATAGCATCTCCAGGATTAGTGTGGCGTAATACTAAAGACTCTAATAATTTCAAGTTCTTTTGACAAGGATGGTATCGTATAAAACCACCACCGCTTTCGGATGGGTATCTATATACACATGAATCATATGTTTCACTTTGTCTATTAAACACCCACTTAGCGTTTTTCCTCACAAACCAAGAAGCCATTTCTACATTAGAAACATATCTTCTATCTCTATTACGTGGCATAGGGTTACTCTTCTCCCAGATAATAGTATCTTTGTATTCCATCACATCAGAGAATACATTTGTTATATCTGAGAGTTGTTGTATGCTATGAAACAAGAGTATTCCACCATTATCCACTACCTTAGGCAAAATACAAGTTAATGTGGTTATGTCCCAATCTTTATCCCATTCTCCAAAATCGGTTCCATTACGCCCTGTTCTATCTTTCATGGTCTTAAAGTTGTTCTTTTTTGAAATGTTGTAGGGTATATCCGTTAATACAAAGTCTATTGACTTATCTGGAACATCTTTCATCTTCTCCAAGCAATCACCATGTATCAGTTGCATTATTCCTCCTTAGTTGACTATCCGTGTAACATTTGCTTAACCTGCTTAGTCAGGTTGAAGCAGTTGTTAGATGCTCTTCTATTCTTTTCTTGGCTATCTCAAAATACTTGTCGTCCTTTTCGATGCCAATAAAATTTCTATTCGTGTT
>ERZ795030.3621-NODE-3621-length-16163-cov-3.577850_pt1 | contig 16163 bp, 10 predicted proteins | sample MGYA00375122_ERZ795030 | MGnify/ENA primary metagenome ERZ795030 (study PRJEB30165, sample SAMN05720146) | activated sludge metagenome | isolation source: anaerobic digester from wastewater treatment plant | place: Japan | collected 2015-04-20 ...
TTCTCCGCCGGTCCGGGCAGGTGTACCAGCATCTCCGCGAGCGGCTGGCGCACCTTCAGGCCGCTTTCCGCGCGCGCCGAGCGTCCCAGCTCCACCACCTGCAGCAGCACCGCCATGTCGCGATCGAGCTGCGGCTCGATGAGGCGCTCATCCACCGCCGGCCAGTCGGCGAGGTGCACGCTCTCCGGCAGGCCCGGGTCGGTCGAGGCGGCCAGGTTGCGGTAGATTTCCTCGCTGACGAAGGGCGCGAAGGGCGCCAGCAGCTTCGCCACCGTCACCAGGCAGGTGTGCAGCGTGGAATAGGCGGCGCGCTTGTCGGCGTCCCCCTCGCTCTTCCAGAAGCGGCGGCGATTGCGGCGCAGATACCAGTTGGAGAGCAGGTCCACGAACCCCTCGATGGCCCGCCCCGCCTCCGTCACCTCGTAGCGCTCCAGGTGATCCGTCACCGTGCGCACCAGCGCCTGCAGCCGCGACAGCGCCCAGCGATCAATCAGCGCCAACTCACCCCCCCTCTCCCCTTGGGGGAGGGGGCCGGGGGATGGGGTCCAGCCATCCAGCGCCGCATACGTCGTGAAAAAGCTGTAGGTATTCCACAGCGTCAGCAGGAATTTTCGCACGCTCTCGCCCACCAGGTGGCTGGAGAAGCGGCGGGGATTGCCGGGGGTGGTGCAGGTATACATGTACCAGCGCAGCGCGTCGGCGCCGTGCTCGTCCAGCACGTCCCACGGGTCCACCACGTTCCCCTTGGACTTGGACATCTTGGCGCCCTTCTCGTCCAGGATGTGGCCCAGGCAGATGACGTGCTGGAAGGCCGGGCGGTCGAAGAGCAGCGTGGCCAGCGCGTGCAGGCTGTAGAACCACCCGCGCGTCTGGTCCACCGCCTCCGAGATGTAGTCGGCGTAGTGGGCGCGGTTCTCCTCCGTCCACGCTTTGCGCTCGAAGGGGTAGTGCCACTGCGCCACCGGCATCGCGCCGCTGTCGAACCAGGCGTCCAGCACGTCGGGCAGGCGGCGCATCTCGCCCCCGCATTTTTCGCAGGGAAAAGTCACCTCGTCCACGTGGGGCCGGTGCAGGTCGAGGTCGCGCAGGTCGCGCCCCGCCTTCTCGCTCAGCTCCGCCACGCTGCCGATGCAGTGCTGGTGCCCGCAGGCGCACTCCCAGATGGGCAGCGGCGTGCCCCAGTAGCGCTCGCGGCTGATCGCCCAGTCCACGTTGTTTTCCAGCCAGTTGCCGAAGCGCCCGGTCTGGATATGTTCGGGCACCCAGGCAATCTGCCGGTTGCCGGCCACCAGCCCGTCCTTGCGCGCGGTGGTGCGGATATACCAGCTTGACTTCGCGTAGAAGAGCAGCGGCGTCTTGCAGCGCCAGCAGAAGGGGTAGGTGTGCCGCACCCGCCCGCTGCGCAGCAGCAGGTTGCGCGCCTGCAGGTCGCGGATGATGGATGGGTCCGCCTCCTTGAAGAACGTGCCGGCACAGGGCAGCCCCGGCAGCACCAGGCCGTTCAAGTCTACCGAGAAAAGGGTGGGCAGGCCGTGGCGGCGGCCGATCTCCAAGTCGCCGTAGGCGGGGGCGATATGCACCACGCCGGTGCCGTCTTCCAGCGAGACGAATTCATCGGCGATGCAGTGCCAGGCCGCATCCCACTCCACGGCGTCCCCCGCGCCGGGGATGCCGCGATACAGCGGCTCGTAGGCGATGCCCGCCAGCTCGGCGCCGGCGAAGCGGCGCAGGATTTCCACGCCCTCCGCGCCCAGGTTCGCCTCCACCAGCGACTCCGCGAGGATGTAGGTCTCGTCGTTGACGCGCGCGGCCACGTAGTCGCCGTCCGGCTTCACCGCCACCGCGGTATTGGCCGCCAGCGTCCATGGGGTGGTGGTCCAGGCGAGGAAATAGGCGGGACCGGGCAGACCGTTCAGCACGCCGGGCAGCGCGCCGTCCACGTCCTGCACCCGGAACTTCGGCCACACCGACGGGTCGTCCGTATCGTCCTCGTAGCCCTGCGCCACCTCGTGGTCGGCCAGCGTGGTCACACAGCGCGGGCAGTGCATGGTCACTTTGTAGTCGCGAAACAGCAGCCCCTGGTCCCACAATTGCCGCAGAATCCACCAGCCCGACTCGATGTAGTCGTTGGTATAGGTGACGTACGCGTCGTCGAGGTCCACCCAGTAGGCGATGCGGTCCGTCATCCGCTCCCAATCCTTGACGTAGCGGAAGACGCTGTCGCGGCACTGTTGATTGAACGGCGCGATGCCGTAGCGCTCGATGTCGCGCTTGCCGGAGAGCCCCAGCTCTTTTTCGATCTCCAGCTCCACCGGCAGGCCCTGGGTGTCCCAGCCGCCGCGCGCGCCGATGATGCGGTAGCCGCGCATGCGCTTGTAGCGGAGGATGATGTCCTTGAACGCCCGCGAGAGGACGTGGTGCACCCCCGGCTTCCCGTTCGCCGTCGGCGGCCCCTCGAAAAAGACGAAGTCCGGCCCGCCCTCGCGCCCGGGAATGGCGCGCCGCAGTACGTCGCTCTCCCGCCACCAGGCGATCAACGACTCTTCCAGCTTCGGAAACGACACCCGCGGATCAACGGCACGAAACACGACGGTACTCCTTATTACGGCGACACAGAAAACCCCTCCCGGCATCCGGGAGGGGTACAGGTCACGCGCGCGCGTCCCGGATGCTCATGGCCCCCAGGTGATGCCAATAATTATCGGCTGGCGCTGCGCGCGCGTCATAAAATGGTTCTCCAGCAGCAGTATACGAGGCGCGCTGAACGCCTGTCAAGTGGACATGCGCGCCGCGGGCATGGCGAAATCCTTACTTCCGCGCCATCGCCCGCTTGGCCGCCGCGGCGATATCCGCCGCCGTCAGGCCGTATTTCGCCAGCAGCTCCTCCGGGGTGCCGGATTCGGCGTAGCGGTTGCCCATGTTGACGAACTCGACGGGCACCGGCACGGCGGCGGCGACGGTCATCGCGACCAGGCTGCCCAGCCCGCCGTGGGCGATGTGCTCTTCCGCTACCACCAGCGCGCCGGTCTGCCGCGCGGCGTTGCGCACGGCGTCATCGTCCAGCGGCTTCACGCTGGCCATGTTCAGCACGCGGGCGCTGATGCCCTGCGCGGCCAGCGCCTCGGCCGCTTCCAGCGCGGCGCCGGTCATCAGCCCGCAGGCGATGATCGTCACGTCCTTGCCGTCGCGCACGGTGTCCGCCTTGCCGATGGTGAAGACGTCTTTGCCTCCCGGATAGACGACGGGCGCTTTCGGGCGGCCGGCGCGGAGGTAGACCGGGCCGTGATGATGGGCGGCGGCGCGCACGGCGGCGCGCATCTCATGCTCATCGGCGGGCACCAGCACCACAAAACCGTTCAGCGTGCAGGCCAGCGCCACGTCTTCGATCCCCTGCTGCGAGACGCCGTCTTCGCCGATGCTGATGCCGGCGTGGGTGCCGCAGAACTTCGCGTTCTCGCCCTGGTAGGCCACCGCCATGCGGAGTTGATCGAACCCCTTGCAGATGAGGAAGGAGGCGAAGGAGGAGGCGAAGGGAATTTTCCCGCCCGCCGCCAGCCCCGCGGCCACCCCCACCATGTTCGCCTCGGCGATGCCCATGTTGAAGAAGCGATCGGGGAACTTGTCCGCGAACTTCTTGCTCATGGTGGACTTGGACAGGTCGGCGTCCAACACCACCAGCTCCGGCATCTCCGCGCCCAGCGCCGCCAGCGCTTCCCCGTAGGCTTCCCGCGTTGCTTTACCCAGTTGCATGTGTGTTACCCCTTGATGAGGTGACGAGGGATGAAGCGGTGAAGGGGTGAAGAGGTGACGGGTGATGAGGTGATCTTCACGCCGACCTTCTTCGCATCCAACCCCTTTCTGATGTCTCCCCCTGGTCAACCCTACTATTGTTTTGCACGAAGCACCCAGGAATCCGGGTGCGAGATCATACCGACTATGGTGCGGAGCACGCCATCGTAGGCTTGTGATAACTCATCGCAGATCTCCCGCGGAAGATACTCACACGCACCGCAGAACTCCAACCAGACCTGCGTTTCGGCAGCTTCCGCCTCGACATCGCTGAGCTTCGCGATAAATGCGGCTTCATACCGACGTTTGCGCCAGGCTTCAGCAAGATTGGCGCACACCGAACGTGAAGAGCGCCGAAGCTGATCGGTGAGTGCATACATCTCTTCCCTGGGGAACTGCCTGGAGAGATGAAAGATACGCATCGAGATCGCGAATGCTCGCGCATAAACGTCCAGTTCCTTATGCGTGGTGATCTTATCAGCCATCGAATCTCCCCCGATGCTTCACCCCGTCACCTCTTCACCTCTTCACCTCTTCACCTCTTCACCTCTTCACCCCGTCACCCCTACGCCAACTCGCACACCGCCGCCGCGCACTCCTCCGGCGTCGGCGCCTTGCCGTGCCACTCGTTGTTGCCGGCCATGAAGGAGACGCCTTCCCCCTTCACGGTATGGGCGACGAGGCAGACGGGCTTGCCGGTGACAGTTTTCGCGTCGGCGAAGGCGGCGAGCACGGCTGCAAGATCGTGGCCGTCCACTTCGATGACGTGCCAGCCGAAGGCGGCCCACTTGTCGGGCACCGGCTCCCAGTTCAGAATCTCGCAGATGGGGCCGTCGAGCTGGCACTTGTTGTAGTCGAGGATGCAGACCAGGTTGTCCAGCTTGCGCGCGGCGGCGCTCATCGCCGCCTCCCAGACCTGGCCTTCCTCCGCTTCGCCGTCGCCCACCATCACGTAGGTACGGTAATCCGCGCCGTCGAGCTTCGCCGCCAGCGCCAGCCCGATGCCCACTGACAGGCCCTGGCCCAGCGAGCCGGTGGAGGCTTCCATGATCGGCATGTCCGCCTTGGACGGGTGGCCCTGCAGCGGGCTGCCCAGCTTGCGCAGGGTGAGGAGCTGCTCGACCGGGAAGTAGCCGGCCTCCGCCAGCGCCGCGTAGAGAATCGGCACCGCGTGCCCCTTGCTCATGATGAAGCGGTCGCGGTTCGGGTCTCGCGGCGCCGCCGGGTCGTGGCGCAGCACGCCGCCGAAATACAGCGCGGTGATGAGCTCAGCCGCCGACAGCGATCCGCCGGGATGCCCCGACTTCGCCGCGGTGATCATGCGCACCACGTGACAGCGCAGCCGCTTCGCCAGGCAGCGCAGCTCGTCAAGGGAACGGACAGGTGATGGCACGGACATGGAGTGAACGTCTCCTTACACAGGTGAGCACCCGGCGTACCGCGATGCCGAGGTAGTATAGCAAAAAATTCGGCGAAGGGGTAGCCCGCCTCGCCAATCGTGCTCGTACTCGTAGTCGTAATCGTACTCGTACTCGAATACGGGCTTCGCTTCTTCACAGCCTGTCGGACTTCCATGTCCCGGACTGCCCGATGCGCGGTAACACAGCGCTCGGCTGCAGCAGAACCGTTTCGAGTACGAGTATGAGTCGGAGCGTGGACATCCTGTCCGCACCGTGCAGGGGAACGCGGACATCCTGTCCGCCCGTAGCTGATTTCGAGTACGACTACGATGACGACTACGACTACGAGTACGAAGGATACGCGAACCCTAGTGTGACGCATATGGGGCCGGGGGGACGAGGCCAGCGCCGATCAGCTCGCCCACCTGCCTGCCCCGATGGCATCGTGGTGGCCCGCGGGGCGGGGAGGAGAACCCCCGGTACATGGGGAATACTGATGTATGCCCACCCCGCTCCCCGATCAGGCAGTTTTTCTCCTGACATCGCTGGAGGACCAGGCGGCGCGCTTCGCGCCGCTGGCGGCGGCATATCGCCAGACCTGGCGATTGTCGGTGGCGCTGGCAGACGTGGAGGGCGCGCTGGTGGCGGGCGCGCTGCCGTGCACGGCGCACTGCGCGGCCCGGCCCGATTGCGCGGCGACGCGCCGGCGCGCCTGCGCGGAGGCGGTGCGCTGGGGCGAGCCGTCCATCCTGCTCTGTCCGGCGCATCACGTCCTCTGGGCGGTGCCGGTGATGGAGAACGCCCGGGTGTTGGGCGGCCTGGTGTCGGTGAACGTGGACAGCGCCGGCGACGACGCGGCCGCGCCGCTGCCCGCGCGGGACATCCGCCGGGCGGTCGCCGACCTGCTGGCCGCCGCCGCGCGCGCGAACCTGACGAATCTGGCGCTGCTGGAGCTGCGCCGGCGAGCGGCGGAGCGGGAATCGCAGCGCGCCGAGGCCATCCACGAGCTGAAAGGGCAGAGCTACGGCACCATCCGTGACGTCTACCTGGTGGAGGAGCCGGCGCTCATCGCGGCCATCAAAGGCGGCGACAAGGCGGCGGCGCGCGAAATCCTCAACCGCATCCTGGTCGGCATCTACTTCCTCGGCCGCGACCGTCCGCTGCTGCTGAAGAGTTTTCTGCTCGAACTGATCGTGATGATGTCGCGCAGCGCGGTGGAAGCGGGCGGCGACCCCACCGAGCTGCTCGGCACGAATTACTCCGCCTTCTCCGAGCTGGCGCGGATCGCGGGCGAGGAGGAGCTCTGCACCTGGCTGGTGGCGATGCTGGAGCGGGTGATGGACGCCATCCGCGCGAACGAGCGCTACCCGGTGAGCGTGCTGCTGGGCCGCGCCATCGCCTACATGCAGGAGCACCTGCACGAGGACATCTCCCGCGACGACGCGGCGGCGGTCGCCTGTCTCTCGCCGTCGCACTTCAGCCGCGTCATCAAGGGCCATTTCGGCCAATCGTTCACCGAGCTGCTGAACAAAATGCGCGTGGAGAAGGCGCGGGAGCTGCTCATCCGCACGGAGAAGAGCCTCATCCAGATCTGCCTGGAATGCGGCTTCAGCGAGCAGAGTTATTTTACCAAAGTCTTCCAGCGCTACATCGGCCGCCCACCGGGCGAGTTTCGGCGGCTGCACCGGGCGGTAAGGTGAGAGGGCAGGCATTCTGCCCGCACCGCGTATCATCGTGGGAGGTATCACCATGCGAAGATGGCTGTTCGGCCTGCTGGCCTGCGCCGTGTTGGGACTCCCGGCCCTGCCCGCAGGGGCGGCGGAGTCGTTCGTGCTGCGGGACTGGCTCAACCGCACGTGGCGCAATGAGCGCGTCACCTTCCCGCTGACGGCGGCACAGCTCACGGCCGCGCGGGCGGGGCAGGCGCTGGCCGGCCCGGACGGCGCGCCCGTGCCGTACCAGGTCATCACCGACGGCGCGACGCAGCAGTCATCGCTCGTCTTTCTCGCCCATCTCGATCCGTTCGAGACGCGGACCTACGCGTTCGCCGAGAACGTCGCGAACGTGGAGAGCGATCTGCGGGTCGAGGAACGCCCGGAAGGCATCGTCCTCAGCAACCGGCTGACCGGCATCGCCATCAATGCGAAGCTGGACGGCGGCGCCGGCCCCATTGCCGGCGTGAAGCTGAACTCCGGCGTCTGGGCGGGCGGCTCGACGCTCACCAGCGACCCGCCGGTGGCCAGCTATGAGGCGCGCGTGACGGCCCGCGGCCCGGTCTACGCCGAAGTGGTCGCCCGCGCGGAATTCGCCGATGGCTCCACCTGGACGCTGCGCGCGCAGGTCATCGCCAACGAGCCGGTGGTGCTCATTGATGAAATCGCCGCGGTGAAGGGGACGGCGACGTTCACCGTGAACCTGGACCGCGGTTTTGCGCCGACGAAAATCCTCTACCGCTACGGCAAACAGGTTCCCAACGGCTCACTCGGCAAGAACGAGACGGTGGATATCGGGCACGGACGCATCTTCACGCTGGAGCCGTGGCTGCGCTGGTCGGAGCAGATCAACCAGGGGAACACCTTCAGCCTGTACAAACCGGAGAGCGCGGATCTGCTGGCGGTGGGCGCGCGCGAGGCGGGCGCCTGGGTAGACCCGCAGCTCAAGCGGGACGACCAGATGCCGAATCGCGCCCTCGTGACCAAAGACGACGCCGGCATCTTCATGGCGATGGGGTTGAAAACCGGGCAGCGCAAGTGGATGTATATGGCGCTGGATCGCGCCGCCAGCCTGAAGGATCTCGATACGCGCGACGGGTATCACTCCCCGCTGCCGAACCAGACGCTCATCAAATACGGCCACTTCCCGCTGGACCTGGTGAAGGACTACGTGCTGAGCTGGGCGGGCGATCACGAGAACTACCCGCGGGTGCTGGTGACGCGGAAGGATGTCGCGCGCTTCACGGCGTCGGTGAAAGACCCGACGCCGTATGAGAAAGCGATTCCGCGCTACCTCGCCGATCCGAATCCGCTGGGGCAGTTCAACATGGAAGAGCGGATCACCGCCTATTTCGCCACCGGCGATGAGAAACTGGCTGAGTATCTGGCGAAGGGCGTCACCCAGTTGCTCCAGGGCTGCGTGGACCGGCTGGTGGTGCAGCATCGGGAAGCGCTGGGCACCGCGCCGCATCATTTCCAGGAGATCGGCTGTGCCGCGCTGCTGGCGGACGCCGTGCTGAGCCATCCGACGCTGGACCCCCGGACACGCGAGCGCCTGCTCGCGCAGTTGGCCTTCCTCGGCTACACGGTGAGCCGGCCGGAGTACTGGTCGCCGGCACGGGGGTATGCCGCCAATCCGAATATGACGACCTCCGTCTACGGCTACAAGGCGGTCATCGCCTGCGCCATCCCCTCGCACCCGCTGGCGAAGGAGTGGGCGCGGGACGCGATGGAGGAGCTGAAGGGGCAGATCAACGGCTGGTCGGACGCCAACGGCGGCTGGCTGGAAGCGCCGCACTACGCGATGGTCTCCTACGATCAGATTCTCGGCGCCTTCGTCATGGCGCACAACGCCGGCTTCAACACCTATCTTGACGAGCCGAAGATGAAGACGGTCATCAACTGGTTCAGCAAGATCTCCACCCCGCCGGATTCCCGCATCGGCGGCTTCCGCCACCTGCCGCCGGCGGGCAACACCTACCTGCAGGAGCCCACCGGCGAGTTCGGCATCGTCGCCTTCCTCTTCCGCGACCGCGACCCGGAGTTCGCCGCGCAGATGCAGTGGATGCACCGGCAGCACAAATCCTTCCCCTACCCCGGCATCGGCGGCGGGTACCCGGCCTTCGCCGGCTATCGCGCGCTGATGATTGACCCGGCCATCCCCGAGCGGGCGCCGGCGTGGGGCAGCGAACTCTTCCCGGAGACCGGCGTCATCCTGCGCACCGGCTTCCCCGACCCGCGCGAGACGCAGCTCTACCTGATCGGCGGCACGAACCACGCGCATTACGACGATGACTCCGGCAGCATCACGATTTACGGCAAGGGGCGCATCCTGGCGGATGATTTTGGGTACTACAACCCGGCGCGCGAGGATCACAGCATGCTCACCTCGCCGGTGTCCGGCGGCGGCGTCATGACGCTGAAAGGGCTCACCACGCGCCCGCAGATGGATTACACGCTGGGCGAGCGCGGCGGCTGGACGCGGCAGATCGCGCTGGTGAAGGATGCCGACCCGCTGGGGCCGAACTATTTCGTGCTGGCCGACAGCCTGCGCGTGCCCACCAGCGCCACCTGGCGGCTGTGGTGCTACGCCGAAACGGTACGGACGCGGGGGAACGCCGCGCTGGTGGTGGGCAAAGAGGACGTGGATATGGACGTCATCTTCGCCGCCCCCGCCGGGCTGGCGCTGGCCACCCGCGCCGCCACCCGCCGGGCGAACTGCGCGCTGCACCCGGATGGCCGCATGGGCGTCATGGATATGACGCAGATCGGCCTGGAGGCGCCCGTCGCCCGCGAGAACGGCTACCTGGTGGTGCTGTATCCGCGCCTGAAAGCGGAGGCCGCGCCGACGGTGACGCCGCTCGCCGGCGGCAAGGGGGTGCGGGTGGAGACGCCCGCCGGCACGGATCTCATCTTCCTGTCATCGTCGCCGTTCACCTATGATGAGGGCGGGGTGCAGTTCACCGGCACCGCCGGCATGGTGCGCGTGCGCGACGGACAATACACGCTGACGCTGGGCGCGCCCGGGCACATCGCCGCCGGCGGCAAAGAGCTGAAAGAGGGCACGGTCGCCCCGGCGTCGAACAATCTCATCCCCGGCGGGGATTTCGAGGACGGCGCGCAGCGCTTCTTCGTCGCCGACATGCCGAATTACGGCACCGCGGCGCGCCTTCACGCCGGCAGCCCGGTGCCGGGGGATGACGCGAATACGTTCTGCGCCGCGCTCACCATGACGGGGACCAACGGCATCATGGGATCGCGGGAGCCGATCTACGTGGACCCGACGAAAACGTATCGCCTGCATTGCAAATTTTTCACCGCCGCGAAATTCAGCGGCAGCATCGCGGGGTACGGGTGGAACGCGGGGGGGCAGCAGTGCAAGAACGACGCCGGCGGCGTCTGGCAGTGGAATCTGACCTCCGGGCCGCGTCAGGGGCCGACCGGCCCCACCGCGGGCTGGCAGACGCTCTCCTGCGTCATCGGTCCGGCGGGTTCCGGCGCGCCGTATAGCTGGCCGGCGGATGTCGTCTCCATCAATTTCGGCTTCTGGATGGCCGGCGACGCCGGCGCGACGGTGTATCTGGATGACATCATGATGGAAGAAGTGCCGGCGGAATGAGGGCGATGCCCGTTGCGCGGCGTTGGACCCTGGCGCGGGGCGCCCGCGGCGGTGTTCTGGGAATGATGGTGAAGGATGGACGTGGCAAACCTGGTGATGGATGAACATGTGCCGCTGGCCCCGCTGACCACCATCGGCGTGGGGGGCGCCGCGCGCTACTTGGCGCGGGTGCGCGGGCGCGCGGGCGTGCGGGCCGCCGTCACCTGGGCGGCGGACGCCGGCGTGCCGCTGATGGCGCTGGGGCGCGGCAGCAATATGCTCATCGGCGATGATGGCTTTCCGGGGCTGGTGCTGCGCGTCGGCATTCCCGGCGCCCGGGTGGTGGAGACCGGCGGCGCAGTGGAGGTCACCGTCGGCGCGGGCGTCTCCTGGGCGGCGCTGGTGCGCTACGCCGTGGCGCGCGACTGGGCGGGCATCGAGTGCCTGGCGGGCATTCCCGGCCTCGTGGGCGCCGGCCCGGTGCAGAATATCGGCGCGTATGGGCAAGAGGTCTGCGAGACCATCCTCCGCGTGGAGGCGCTCGACCTGCACACCCGGCAGACGGTCACCTTCAATAACGCGGAGTGCCGTTTCGGCTATCGCACCAGCCGTTTCCGACGCGACGAGCCCGGCCGCTACCTCATCCTCTCCGTCACCTACCGCCTCATCCCCGGCGGCGCGCCGTATATCAATTATGTGGAGCTGGAGCGCACGCTCGCCGCGTGGGCGATCAAGGACCCGACGATTCAAGATGTCTACCGCGCGGTGTGGGAGATTCGCCGCGGCAAGTCCATGGTGCTGCGCGAAGGCGACCCCAACACGCGCAGCGCCGGCTCCTTCTTCACCAACGTGCAGCTCACCGCGGCGCAGATGCAGGCGCTGGATGAGGCCATCGCCCGCGAGCTGCCCGGCGCGCGCATCCCGCGCTTCCGGCAGCCGGAGGGGAATTACAAAGCCCCCGCCGCCTGGCTCATCGAGCGCGCCGGCTTCGCGCGCGGCCATTGCGCCGGCCCCGTCGGCCTCTCCACCAACCACGCCCTCGCCATCATCAACCGCGGCGGCGCCACCGCCCGCGACGTCCTGGCCCTCGCCCGCGCCATCCGCGACGCCGTCCACGACCGCTTCGGCGTCAGCCTCGTGCCGGAACCGATGCTCATCGGCTGCGCGTGGGAGTGACCCCTGTTGGGGGGCGGGGCGTCATCGGCGCCCGCGCGTCCCCCGCTGCCCCATGACGCCGGACATGTTGGGGCGGAAGCGGCGGGCGGATGTTCTCCCCTATCTTCCCCTTGACAGCCCGCCCGTTGCGTGTTACTGTGTTAATACAATAATACAGTGCGGAGTTCCATGCGTTTTTCCGTTGATACAACCAGCGCGATGCCGGTGTACGCGCAGTTGGTGGCGCAGGTGAAGGAGGCGATTGCCGCTGGGGTGCTGCGGCCGGGGGAGAGCCTGCCGTCGCTGCGCGAGCTGGCCGGGCAGTTGCGGGTGAACCCGCTGACGGTGGCGCGCGCGTATCGCGCGTTGGAGGCGGGGGGGATCATCGTCACCGAGCACGGGCGGGGAAGCTGCGTCAGCCCGCGGGCGGCGGCGGAGCGCGCGGCCTTCCGCCGTGAGGCGCTGGAGGCGGCGGTGAACCGCCTGCTGGCGGAGGCGGCGCAGATGGGGGCGTCGCCGGACGAGGTCTGGGCCGTCCTGGCGGCGCGCATGCGGGCGAGCGCGGAACCGGCGCCCGCGCCGGGGGAGTGATCTCATGGGGACGACGGCGGTCATTGAGACGACGAAGCTGACGAAGCGTTTCGGCCGGCAGACGGCGGTGGATGCGCTCACGCTGATGGTGCCGCGCGGCAGCGTCTTCGCCTTCCTCGGGCGCAACGGCGCGGGGAAGACCACCACCATCCGCATGCTGCTGCACCTGCTGGACAAGACCGCCGGCACCGCCCGCGTGCTGGGGATGGACAGCGTGCGCGACGCGCTGGCCATCAAGCGGCGGGTGGGGTTCGTCGGCGACGGGCAAGTGCTGTACGACTGGATGTCGGTGGACGAGCTGCTCTGGTTCTGCAAGGGCTTTTATCCCGGATGGGATGATGCCGTCGCCGGCGAGATGAAAGGGAAGCTGGAGCTGCCTGGGCGGGCGAAAGTGCGCGGGCTCAGCCGGGGCGAGCAGGCGAAGCTGGCGCTGCTGCTGGCGATGGCCTATCGGCCGGAGCTGCTCATCCTCGATGAGCCCACGGCCGGCCTCGACGTGGTGGTGCGGCGCGATTTCCTGGAGGGCGTCATCGAACTCATCCAGGAAGAGGGGCGCACGGTGTTCTTCTCCTCGCACCTGGTGCACGAGGTGGAGCGCGTGGCCGACTGGGTGGGCATCATTGACCGAGGCAGGCTCATCTGCTGCCGCCCGCTGGAGGAGCTGAAGGCGCGGGTGAAACGCCTCACCCTCACCTTTGACGACCCGCCCGCCGACCTGCGGGCGCGCCTGCCCGCCGTGCTGGCGATGGAGGGCGGCGGCCGCCGGGTGGGGATGATCGTCAACGATTGCTCCGAGGCCACCCTCGCCGCCGCCCGCGCGCTGCATCCGACGGCGCTGGCAGTCGGCGACTTGAGCCTGGAAGACATCTTCGTCGCCCTCGTCGGACGGGCGGAGGAGGCGTGACATGGATGGCCGGCGCGTGTGGGGACGGCTGCTGTGGAAGGAGTTTCGCGAGAGCGGCGTGGTGCTGGCGGCGGGGGGACTCTGCGCGCTGCTGCCGGTCATCTACCGCGCGCACGCGTGGCTGCTCTACACCGGCATCGCGCTGGCCTCTCTGCTGATCACGCTATGGGCGACGTACCGTGCCCAGCGCGGCAGCGACCGCTCCCGCACGCTGCTGCCCATCGCGCCGGCCACCGGCTGGCTGGCGCTGTACCTACTGCCGCTGCCGGTGCCCCTCTTCGCCGGGGCCTGCGTCGGCGCGGCAATCTATGCCTTCGACGCGACCCAGGGAGCGCTGGGCGCCGTTCTCACCTCGGCCGCCCTGTTCATGCTCGCGCTTTTCGCCCTCTGCACCACGCTCACCCTCGTCTACTCGGCCATCCCGGCCATCATGCTCGGGACGCTCTTCCTCTACGCGCATTTTGATCCGCTCATCATGGTCGGCGCCGAGCGCCGTTTCCTGTGGATCAGCGGCGCCGCGCTGGCCGGATCGCTGCTCTGGGCGCCGTTTCTGCGGCGGCGCCGGCTGGTGAGCGGGCGTCTGGCCGTCGGCGTGCTGTTGCTGGGAGCGGTCTTCGGCCAGGCGCTGGTCGAGCATCTCCGCTCCATCTCCCCTGACGCGCAGCTCCCGACGTATCACCCGTATTTCTGCTCCGGCTCATCCGACGGCGCCGTCAGCGTCGGCTTTGTCCGGTCGCGCGGAGGCGCCCTCGCCTATCGTGATATCCGCACCAAATTCCAACGGGTCCACGACTTCGCGGACGGCGTGCTGCCGCTCGCGCTGTTCCGAGAGACGCGGGTGGTGGTGGCGGAACACGAGCCGGCGACGAGGCGCATCACGCTGTCCATCTGGGATGTGCGCGCGGCGACGGTGCGCGAGGTCGGGCGCCTGCCGGCGGCATACGCGACCATCAATGTGATCGAATACGCCTCCGTGCGGCCGGATGGCCGCTATCTGCTGCTGTCCACGCGTGCGAAAGTGGGCCGCGGGCACGACCTGTGGATCGCCGACCTGGAACGCCGGGCGGTGACGCTGGTGATGCCGAATATTCGCTCGGTATCCCTCGACCACCCCTGCACCACCTGGCAGACCGGCTGGACGGATGATGAGCGGGTGCGGCTGTCCGGCGTGGAGTTGATGCTGGCGGTGGATTTGCGCACGATGCGGGCGCGGCGGGAGACGCTGCCGCCGCCCCCGGAGGTGATGCCATGAGGCGGCTGCTGTGGAAGGAGCTGCGGGAGCGCGGCTGGTGGGGGCTGGCCTGGGCGGCGGCCATCCTCGGCGTCGCGCTGTTCGCGCACGGGCAGGCGTTCGTGGGCGACCGGGCGGAGATGGCGCTCCCCTGGTACCTGCTGCCGCTGACGCTGGCATTGCTGACGGGCGCCGGCGGCTATGCCAGCGACACGGCGCACGGGCGGGCGGGATTCCTGTGCGCGCGCCCGGTGTCGCCCTGGCAGATCTTGGGCGGCAAGCTGCTGTTCGGCGCGCTGGTGGCCTTCGGCGTGCCGCTGCTGGCGGCGGCCATCTTCTACGGCACCTGCGATGCGGTCTATCGTCCCTTCGTCACCCTGCCGCACGTGCTCGCCGGCGTGGGGGATATCGGCGGGAAGATGGGCGCCTGCTACCTGCTGGGGCTGGCCAGCTCGCTGGTGGTGCCGGGGGTGCTGGGCAGCCTGCTCACGCTGAGTTCGGTCTTCATCGTCGCCTTCGCGGCCGCCATCCTGTCACAACTATACCTCTCTGCCCACCAGTTTGCGTATATCCACCCGTTTGCGCCGACTTCTTCCGCGGTGGATCCCCAGGCTGCGTTCACGCACGAAGCGCGGGCGCTCGCGTTGCTGGTGGCGGTGGCGCTCGGCGGGGTGATCGCGGTCATCGCGGCCGCGGCGCCGCTGGCGCGTGTGGGATTGACGCTGGACACCGGCGAGCGCATCAAACGCTTCGTCGGCGCTTTCCTGCCGATCTATGCCGGGCTATGGCTGGCCGGCGCGCTGCTGCCCGTCCGCTGGCTGGCACCGGCGCTGCTGCGTACCGAGATGACCGTGGCCGCGGTGAGCCCCAGCGGTCAATATGCCTTCGTCGTGCACCAGCGGCGCTTCAATCCGCTCGGCACGGCGAATGATCTGTCGGCGGACACGTTCGGTTCCTGGGGCACGGTCGTGGCGCTGGATAGCGCGTCCGTCGTCGCGCCCGTGCCGGCGTATGGGGGCGATCCCCGGGAAATCTTCTACCACTGGTGGTGGGCGCCGGATGATACGGCGTTTTACCATCAACCGTATGATACTGCCGTGCGGATGTTCGACCCCCATCACCGGCAATGGCGCGAGCGCGTCATAGACAGGGGATTCCACCTCTTCACCGCGCGCCTGTCTCCCGACGGCCGCTACCTGTTGACACGGTTGTTGCAGGGTGGAGAGCGTATGCGTATGCATCTGCATCCGGGCCACTCGCTGGCGGCCTTCGATCTGCGGGCCGACCGGCGCTTTCGCCCCATTCAAGTCGGCGCCGGCCCCCCGGGATTCGCGGTGGCGCTCGGCGACTACTGGTGGCAGACGGCAGATACCATCGGCTACACCGAAGTGTACCGCGGGATGCGGCGCGCGCGGCACGTCAAGGTGGAAACACTGGTGAAGTAGGGGCGCGCCGTGAGCAGCTTTCGGCTGCACGGCGGCAGGTACGATGAACAGGATGCCGACAGCCTGGGCGGGCGAGCGTCCCCGTGAGCCGACTCCGGGCGGAAGTCTTATCCGTCGTGCTCACGAGAGAGTCAATCTATCGAACACGACAGACCATCACTTCCTCCCGGAGTCGGCTCGCGGGGACGCTCGCCCGCCCATATCGGGAGCGCCCGCCTGCTGCGGAGTAATGCTCTTTGCCAAATTCCTCCCGCGATGCCCGGTATTCGGTCCGTCGGCCTGATCCGGCCAGTCCACGCCGGTGGACTTCGTGGCTCCAGCCCCGGATTTCAATCCGG
>ERZ795030.3630-NODE-3630-length-16120-cov-4.293744_pt1 | contig 16120 bp, 9 predicted proteins | sample MGYA00375122_ERZ795030 | MGnify/ENA primary metagenome ERZ795030 (study PRJEB30165, sample SAMN05720146) | activated sludge metagenome | isolation source: anaerobic digester from wastewater treatment plant | place: Japan | collected 2015-04-20 ...
TTCGCCTCGTTTTACATCGTCGGGAAGAATTTGTAAATGACTGTCGCTAAGTGCTTTTAGTATCTTTGTTAAAATGGGTTTGAAACCTGTACGATTCACAACAGGACTATTGATACCATTAGTTATCGAATCGATTACTAACTCTATTTGCTTGTCGTTTAGTCCAATTTCGATAGTGGGATAAGCCTCAAGCATTGCGCTTTTTAGTACGTTTAAGTCCTCACGCGTTTGTTGTACACTAAGTGTATCGGGGCTTACAAGTGTATTTGGTTCTACGAAAGTACTAACTAACCCAAATGGACTCATGGGATCGCTGGGCTTACTCTTTGCGTTGCTTATGCTCAAACGCAAGTTGGGTTTATCGAACTTTTTGTAGGCGTAGTGTAGTGTTCCAAGAGTGTCGCCCGCAGAGATTTTTTGACCAGTTTTGAAGAGCTTATCGCTACACAATCCGGACAAATACAGAGTGTTGCCATCTGCTATTTTGATGCCAAGACATCCTGTGTACAGGAGTACACTTTCGTAGCTTTTATTCTCAGCTGTGGTTTTGCAATTGTTTGTATTTGGTATGCATCCGGAACAATGAATTTGAGTGGCAGTGCTATTACTCTCGTATAGCTCATCATTTATGGTTCTGTTAGGACGACAACCTGAACCATACATGTAGGAGAGGGATTGATAGTGGACTATCGTAATTAATGACACAACACCATCGGTAGGGGCAATTACAACATCGTCAAGCGAACCAGTTATGAATAAATTATCGTAGTTCAACTCGTTGTCGATGTAGGTTTGAGGTTGGCTTAAAATGTTTTCGCCGGCTTGTTTACCGGCTATGGGCCAACGTAGTGTCTGTGCAGTGGCACCTATAGATGTCCAAGCCAGCACTATTGCTACAAAATAGTGTAAATTTTTCATGATTTTTGTGTTTGTAGAGTTATAAGGAATTTGCAATTTTTTCAACTATCCTAATTGTTATCATCAGCATACCATTCGCAGTAGCTTGTTGAGGTTTCGTATAGCTTTATACTATACAATTCTACATTGCTTGGCAACTCTTTACACAGCATATCCACAAAATCGCAAACAAGATTTTCGCACGTAGGTTCAAATGGTTTAACGATTATCTTGCCCTTGTATTGTTCAAGAAAAGAGTTCTTAAAAGACATTTCTGAAACCATTAAAGAGTGATCCAATGGATCAATAATTGATTTGTTTACTATGCTTTTTAACTCTCCAAAGTCAATGAGCATGCCATATTGTGGGCTATCAGTATCGTTACAAGGATACCCGGAAATAGTCACAAAAAGTTTATAGCTATGACCGTGAATATTATTACATCCCCCTAAATGGTTTTTTAGGAAATGAGACATCTCGAAAGAGAACTCTTTTGTTATTCTAACTCTGTTTTTATTTATCACTTCTGCGTGTGTTAATTAGTGTATAGGCAAAAAATTATGAGACTTGAAAGTACTCATTTTTCGAAAAAATTAACTTTGTTTCGAAAAACTTTTTAAATTTATACTTTTTTACGATACTGTGCTAAAAAATTTATAGTAACAAATCAATTATTTATATATTGCGGATATTTGTTGCGGGGATATGAATGGAGCTATTCTGTTCAAAATCAAGTCCATAATATAATCGTGTAACTATAACGAAGCACGTAAAAATCTGATTATTTAGCATGTAAATTCTATTAGATCACAAACTAAGAAAATTTAAAATATATATGAGATATTTTCATTTTTCGCTATTATTGTTTTTTGCAACACTTTTATCATTAGGTGTTTTGGGGCAAAGCAGAACAATTGATAGCCTATTAAGATTAGTGACAGTCGAGAAAGAAGACACTTCGAAAATCTCACTTTATATTAAATTAGGAGACTGTTTTGAAAAATCAAATCCAGATTCTAATCGCTATTTTACCTCAAAGGCTTTAGAATTAGTCAAAAGCATAGCTCAAAAAAGACGCAACGACAAATACGGACCTATTCTTGGTAAATATCAAGCTCGTTTAGGAAAAATTTATTATCAGCAAAAGCAATATGAAAAAGCTGTAGAATATTACTACCAATCAATAAAAACGTTCAAGCACTATGAAAAATCGAAAAATATCGAAATAGTTAATCATTCGAAAAGAGGGATAATTGACGGGTATTTTTACTTTGGTCTTATTTTTTCTGAAAAAGAGAATTCTGATAAGTCAATTGAATTTTATTCAGAAGCTATTAAACTCATGGAACAAGTTTCTGATTTTCAGGGTATGGCGCGTTCTTACAATAATATCGGAACGGTCTATTATTATCAAGGAAACTTGTTTGAAGCTATTGAATCGTACAATAAATCTATTGAAATTAGAGAACAAATAAACGATTTTGACGGTATTGCTAATAACTATTTGAATATTGGGGTGCTTTATACCGATCAGGGAAAATTTGATTTAGCAATAGAGAGCTATTTAAAAGCTCTAAAGCTTAAAGAAGAAATCGGCGATAAAGTGGGAATAGCTCACTGTTACAACAATATTGGAAATTTGCATGCCGAGCAAAATAGTTCCGAAAAGGCTCTAGAATATTATTTAAAAGCATTAGAAATACGTGAAAATATTGATGATAAAGAGGGAATTTCTGGTTGCTATACAAATATAGGAATAACCTATTCAGAATTGGGCAAATATGATAAAGCTTTAGAATATTACCAAAAAGCAATCCCTATATACACCGAATTGTTAGACTACAGCGGATTAGCTGATAATTATAATAACATGGGGATTGTTCATCGAAACAAAAGTGAATTTTTTAAGGCAATGGAGTTTTTCAAAAAAACTTTTACCATTCGGGAAAAAATGAACGACCGTCATGGCTTAGCTGCTGTTAATTCAAATATTGCCACAACATACTCCGATATGTCGAGCATAGTTGGCAGAGAAAAATCAGCCGAGTATCTTAAATTATCGCTTAAACATGGCTTAGATGCTTTACAATTATCCCAAAAAATAGGTTCTGTAACATTGCAAAAAGCAATTGTTGATGGATTAGTCAAGTCGTATAAGCTCAGTGGCGATTATGTTAAGGCTTTAGAATATGCTCAACTTAGCATGGAGCTTCGCGATAGTTTGTACAAAGAGGAGAAAGCAAAAGTTTTGGCTGAAATGGAGACTCATTATTTTTTCGATAAAAATCAACAAAAAATTGAAATACAGATTAAACGGCTTGAAAATCAACAACAAATCATTTCAAATGTAGAGAGGGAAAGCGAAAGAAAAAACACCTATTTACTTATTGCAATAATCAGCATTTTAATCTTGGTTTTCATTGCGATATTTTACGTGCGTAAAAGCAGACATAAACAAGATGAAACAAACAAACTATTATTGCGATTAAATAGAGAAATTTTGCAACAGAAAAAGGAAATCTTAATATTAAACAGTGAGATTGAACTTAAAAACAGCAATATTTTAAGCGATATTGAATATATCGGAGCTGTTCAGCAAAGCTTATTAGTCAGTCCACAAGCAATAAATGAAGTTTTTGACGACTACTTTTTAATTTTCAAACCGCGTGAAATATTAAGTGGTGTTTTTTATTTAATAAAACAGAACGAGCAATCGATATACATAGCGTTAGCTAATTCAATGGGGCACGGAGTACAAAATTTGCTTATAAATTTGTTGGGATGTGTGGTTTTAAATGAAATAGTACATAATAAAATTAGTTCACACACAAATTTTGCTCTTGATGAGATAAGAGAAAAAATAAAAAACAGTCTATCTCAAGTTGAAAGCCCTGATAACCAAGAAAAAGGATTGGCGATAGCATTTTGTATTATTAATAAAGTTTCAAAAAAACTTTACTATTCAGGAGCGCGAGTACCACTGTTGTTAGTTCGTCAGGAAGATAGTAAAACGGAACCTATTTTAGAGATTTTCGAACCTGATAGTCAGCTTATTGGAGTCAATACTGAAAATCAGTTTGTTGAGAAAGTAGTGCAATTACGCGAAAACGACTCCTTTTATATTTTTGCTAATGATATTTTGCAACTTGAAGATAAAAATAGACAAGAACTTACCGAAAAACAGCTACAAGAGACTATTCTTGCCAACAGCCACAAAAGCATGAATGAGCAGGGTAAAAACATAGAGACTGTTATTTCTGAGCTGCAAGGAAATAACGGTGGAGCTGACGATATTTTGGCTTTTGGAGTTAGGATTTAAGGTTTTGAAGCATAGCTTGAAACCTGTTTTTATTGATTAAACCTAAAACCAACAGATAGGTCAATACGACTTAAGCCCTCACGGTTTTCCAATTTGACTGTTCGTGTGTTAACTCCATTATCCACTTTAACTTTGGATACAGCTCCAGCAACAAGTGAAAGCTGAAATCCTACCGATGCCTTTTCTGACAATTTAATATCGTAACCGACATCTATGGACAATCCAATCGTATTACCAGTATATTTATAACTGTTGATAAAAACAGCGTTGTTTGAATGTCCCATATAGCCTAACGAATAGTTAATATAAAGGGCATTCTTTTTATTCTTATCAAAGTATCTCAACGAAAACAATGGTCCAATAAATGATGTCGTTATATCATCGCTCATCTTGCCGTATGCCATATGGTCTCCATCTTCATCTTCTACAACGATATTTATACTACTTGTTGATGTTTTAAAAAAGTAGCATTTAGCTCCAAATCCAAACCGCTCTTTAAGGTAATAGGTTAAATCTCCACCAAAGTGGAAGCCGTTTCTTAAATCTTTTAAATAGTCATCGAAACCATTTGAAAGACTTTCGGGAGTTTTACCTGTAAGGCGACTATATCCTATGTTAAATGCAAATCTTAAACGTTGAGGATTATTAGATTCAATAGCTTTATCTATAGGAGTTTCGCTCTTTTGAAAATAGTCAAATTGAATGGCTTTAATATCTGACTTGGACAGTAGGGTGTTTCTAATCTCATCATTATGTTTAAAAGTGAAATAGATGTTATCTGTTTCTACGGCTGTAATTTTACAATTGATTGAATCGCCATCGTTTGTAACTATTAAGTCCTGAGAGTAAATCGAATTGGAAATGAAAATTAAAAGAGCAATAATAAATGTGTGTCTCATTGGTTTTTGGTTTTAAAGTAATACTGATAGGACAGTTACTATAGTCCAAAAGAGCGATAGCAAAGTTTGGACTATGTATCTGTAACATCGGTATTTACAATTGTAAAATTTTAAAAAGATCGGACTATTTTAAAATTACAATTGGTATAACTTACAGTTTTACTTTTGGAAGGCAAACATACAGAGTTTTATTTTATAAATAATGTGTTTTTTTAAAATAAATTCCAACCTGTGTTAACCATTAAGGAGTTAAGGGGAATTAAGTAGAGACGGAGCATGCTCCGTCTCTACAATTAACAGACTGAAAGTCTGTTAATTGTATAAGAGAGACGTCACAATGTGACGTCTCTACAACGCCTTGACATTCAGTTGACTAATTGCTAATTGCCTTACATTTCCATGTCGTCCGTAAAATCTTCTGTTTTTTCGCCGTTAGTTCTCTGTTTTCTGACACCTTCGTTTAATTTGTAGCTAAATCCAATGGTTATTCTCGGCATATTTGGTTGACGATACGAGAAGTCGTAGAAATTGGTTCCTTCGGTGGTAAATTCCCAACGGAATTTACCAATAGGATTGCGCATTGATATTGAGATAGTTCCTTTTCTATCTAAGATATGATGTCTGTAACTTAATCCATTATTGTAGAATGCACCGCGTGTTCCCTGTGCACTAACCGAAGGAGAGAAATACATAGCGTTAGCAGTTAAAGTGCCATTTTTGCTTACTCTGAATGTGAGATTTGCACGAAATGTATGATTCATTGAACTTGTATTTACAGGCATATTGTTTGTAAAACCTTCGATTTTGTAATGAAAAAATGAATAATTACCGTCGAATTGAAGCCATTTAGTAAATGAGTGCCTTATGCTTGCCTCGATACCCAAAGATGAGTTTTTATTCATATTCTCAAATGTATTTAGCATCACCCCCGGATAGTTTTCTGGATCGTATAAACGTCTTACTCTTGAAATTGCGTTGTCAGTTTGTCTGTAAAACAGTGTTGCACTTGCTGTTGATTGTCCAAAATATCTCAAATAATTGATTTCCAAAGCGTGACTAAATTCAGGGTCAAGTTCCGGATTTCCTCGTCTAACACTGTAAGCGTCTGAGAATGACTCATAAGGATTTAGAAAGAAAATAAAAGGACGATTAACTCTACGGCTATATCCTGCCATAAATTTGTTGTTACCTGTTGAGTTGCTTAGGTGTATCGTTGGGAAAAGGTTAATATCCTCCTTAACACTTTTCGAGCCATCGGATTCTTGATGTAAGTTAATTCTGTAATATTCGGTTCTCAATCCTAATTGGAATTCCCATCTTTCAATTTTACTGCTACCCATTACATATATGGCATGTATTTGGTCGTCATATAACAAATGGTTAATATTGTTTGATAGCATATAAGGATTGTTATAATTGATGTTTTCGAAATCAATTTGTCTAAATCGTGATTTTGCACCCGTTTCAAATTTAAAGAAACTGAAAGGTTTAGCATAGTCTAATTGAATTGTTTGAGCTTTCTCTGCTGTCCATGAGCTATCCTGCCATTCAATAGTTTTAATATCATCTACAAACTCATCATTGTAATTAAAGCTATTGAAATTGTTGCCAGACATGGAGCCCATCACTTGTAACTCATGACCTTCGTTGTCGAACTTGTGTAGGAATGTACTGTTTACGTCGTAATTGTTGTTTTTCCCATTTGAGTTGTTGTTTGTTATCAGATTTAAAATTGTTGAGTCGGGGCTTGAGTGAGATATTTTTTGTTTGTTCTCCATTTCAGACTCGTTGCCTCCTAAACGCATTAAACTGTTTATACTTAGCGATGATTTTTGTGTTAAATCCACTTCATAACCTAATCGGAATGTATTGCCTATGTGATTCGATAATCTTTTGCCTTCTTCGATACGTGTAACAGTGTCGGTGTTAATAAATGTTTTTCTTTCTCCTCCCCTCTGTCCAGAGCGAGATGACTTATGGAGGTCGTAGCCAAACGTCAATGAGTGTCTTTTGTTTCTATAATTGAGGTTCGCCGATACGTTGTAACGGTCTATCATGCCTATCCAGCCTGAGTTTCCTGCGCTCAAATCTAACAAACCATTCAAGCCGCTCTTTGTATCCTTTTTCAAGGTTACATTGATAATTCCTGTTAATCCGTCTGGTTCATAGCGAGCTGAGGGGTTTGTAATAACTTCAATATTTTCAATACTCGAAGCTGGTATCTGTTTTAAAGCGTCGTTACCTGTTAATACTGTGGGTTTTCCGTTAATTAAAACTGTGAAATTGTCGCTGCCACGTAGAGTAATATTACCTTCGTCATCGACTTCAAAACCCGGTGTATTTTCTAAAACCTCAACGGCTGTAGTCCCGACAACATTGGCGTTTCCTGCAACTTGAACAACCTTGCGGTCGATTTTATAAATTATCTCGTTGCGCCTGTCGGTAACCACAGCTTCTTGCAGTGTTATAGCCGAAGGGTTGATAGTAATGGGTTTTAACGTTATAGTTGGATTTTGTGGAGTAATCGTAATTCCTTGTAAAGTGTATTTCTCATATCCAATAAATTGAACAACCATATAGTATTTTCCGGGACGTTTTGTCTCGATTTCGAAACCGCCATCTTCACCAGTGATAGCGCCATTGACCATAGAGCTGTCGCGCTGGCTGAATAATACAACATTAGCATACATAACAGGTTCGTCATCTTGGCTATCGAGAATTGTTCCGCGTAGATAAAACTTCATTCCTTGTGGTGGTTGTGCAAAAACCGATGTCAATGTAATTATTGACAATATGGAGGATAAAAAAAGTGTTTTGTACATAAAAACTATGGGTTAAAAATTTAAAACATCATATAGACAAAAGGAGAGCCAAAAGGTTTATTCGGTGGGATAAATTTTTATTATTTAATCTTAAACCGAATAATACCGATTGGACTATATTTAAATTACAATTGGTATAATTTGGTAATAGAGGTTGCGTGGTAGAAGCAATTAACAATTATTAACGTGGGTGATGTTTTTGAAGGCGGTGACTCATAAGTGCCCAACTGCTGAGTTACTTCGATATTCGTGCTCAGTCACGTACTTCATGTACGCTCCTTCGCCCTCAATCTCAGTGCCTTGCATTTGGACACTTCTGAGCCACCTTACCATTTTTTTGTTAAATGTTACTTTTGAGACAGCCTCAATCGCCACAATTGTAATTCCATAAATAAGGTCGATTGCTTTTATCGTATTAAAAACAAGCAATAGAGAGATGAATTGCTTATTTTTGTACCTAAAAACAACAGTATAATGCAGAAAGAGCTTACCGAAATAAGTAAAATAGGCGAGTTTGGCTTGATAAATAAGATATCAGATGCCGTAAAACTTTATAACCCCGAATCAGAGAAAGGTATTGGAGATGATGCTGCAATATTGAATTTCAATGGCAGCAAAATTTTAGTTGCTACCGATATGTTGACCGAAGGCGTGCACTTCGATTTATCCTATATGCCTCTGCAACATCTAGGATATAAGGCAGTTGCAATAAATCTTTCAGATATCTATGCAATGAATGGCGAGCCTAAACAGATAACAGTTTCGATTGGCTTGTCGTCAAGATTTTCGGTTGAGCATGTCGAGGAGATTTACAAAGGAATAAATAAAGCTTGCGAGTTGTATAAGGTTGATATTGTGGGTGGAGATACTGTTGCCTCGCTTAGCGGACTTATAATTTCCATTACAGCCATTGGAGTAGTAAATTCAAAAGAGATAACTATGCGTAGCGGTGCTCAAGAGAACGATTTGATATGCGTTTCAGGAGATTTAGGTGCTGCCTACTTAGGATTAAAACTTTTGACACGTGAGAAAGCTGCCTTAGAGGTCGCACCACATCAGCAGCCACAATTTGGCGGATATGAATATTTGATAGAGAGACAGCTAAAACCAGAACCACGTCGTGATATTTATAATAAGCTAAAAGAAGCCAGCATAATACCAACCTCAATGATTGATATAAGTGACGGATTATCAAGCGAATTGATGCATATATGTAAAAGCTCGGGAAAAGGTTGCCGTATTTATGACGAAAAAATCCCCATTCACGAGCAATCAATTAGACTATGCGATGAGTTTAATATTGACCCAACGATACCTGCCCTTAATGGTGGGGAAGATTACGAGCTTCTTTTTACTATTAAACAGTCTGATTATGAGCGAATAGAGAAAATTGAAAATGTGTCAGTTATAGGGCATATAACATCGTACAAGGATCTGTGCGAAATTGTTTTCCGAGATGGTACGGCAGTGCCTTTAACAGCGCACGGGTGGAACGCTTTTGAAAGTTAAAAGTTGAAAGTTGAAAGTTGAAAGTTGAAAGAATTTAGCTCTTTGCTTTTGGCAGTTAGCCGTTGGCATTTAATAGGGCAAATATTGTATCAATAGCCATTAGGTTAACACACATGTTTGTGGACTTTAGCCTATTAATAATTAGCAATGCTCGTACTGAGCGAAACTGAAGAGTTCGTTCTCGGTGGCTGAGCTTGTCGAAGCCACCACAAAGGAACCTGTGAAGGTCACTTCGATGGTTATTGAGCTTGCCGAAATGCAGGTTAAGTGACCGCACTTTGGCAATTTTTTAAATATTTCATTATCGAACGCATCTTGGAATAAAAAGAGTAGATTTGCCTACAAGTTGTTTTGTAGTTCGTAAACCTTAATATATTGGAAAATCCAAAAGAAATAGCCTCTGTTTTACCCGAAAATCCTGGTGTTTATCAGTTTTTTGACGATAAAGGAGCGATTATTTATATCGGGAAAGCAAAAAATCTTCGACGAAGGGTGTTATCATATTTTACTAAAAATCATGATAATGCCAAAGTTCGGGTCATGGTTAGGCGAATCAGAAGAATTGAGCATATTGTTGTCGATACCGAAATAGATGCTCTACTTCTTGAAAACAGCCTGATAAAGAAGCATCAGCCTCGTTATAATATCCTGCTTAAAGACGATAAAACCTTTCCTTGGATTTGCATAAAAAACGAACCCTTTCCACGCCTGTTCTACACGCGTGAAATTGTTAACGATGGTAGCGAATATTATGGTCCATTTACATCGGTTTATATGGTTAAAACGCTGATTGATTTTCTTAGGAAAACGTACTCTATTCGTACTTGCTCTCTAAATCTGACACGAAAGAATATAGAAAGTAAAAAATTTAGTAGCTGCTTAGAGTTTCAGATTGACAATTGTAAAGCACCGTGCATTGGTTTACAAAGCGAAGAGGATTATTTAGAAGCCATTCCACAAATCAAGAATATTTTAAAAGGTAATATTAGCGAGGCTATTCTGCACTTTAAAAACAGTATGATTTCCGCAGCGGAAAGCCTGAATTTTGAAGAAGCTGAACAAGCGAAACAGAAAATGCAGCTGTTGGAGAATTATCAGAGCAAATCTACAGTAGTAAATTCCAAGATTAGCAACGTTGATGTTTTTTCACTTGTTAAAGACGAGAAGAGTTGTTTTATTAACTATCTGAAAGTTGTGCAAGGCTCTATAATACAGTCATATACCACCGAATTGCAATTACATCTCGACGAAGACAGGGTTGATATACTACAAATGGCAATTATTGAGATTCGCAATAAACTAAAAAGTGTATCCAATGAAATAATAGTTCCGTTTAACCCTGAGTTGGATATGGAGGGGATAAAGTTTGTTATTCCCAAAAGGGGCGACAAACGTAAACTGCTTGAGCTATCGGAAAAGAATGCAAAATATTATAGGTTAGAGAGGTTGAAAATGTCTGAAAAAGCTAATCCTGCGCTGAAAACTGAGCGTATACTTGCTCAAATGCAAAAAGATTTAAGACTTCCTAAGCCCCCTGTGCACATGGAGTGCTTCGACAATTCTAACTTGCAGGGAACGAATGCAGTATCGGCGTGTGTTGTGTTTAAAAACGCAAAACCGTATAAGAGTGAGTATCGTAAGTTTCACGTAAAAACGGTTGAAGGTATTGATGACTACACTACAATGCACGAAGTAATTACGCGCCGTTACAAACGATTATTAGACGAGAACAAACCGTTTCCCGACTTGATTGTAATTGACGGAGGCAAAGGTCAACTGAACGTTGCCTACGAGGCATTGAAACAGCTTGGCATTGAAGAAAAAGTGTCGTTAATTTCTATTGCCGAGCGACTTGAAGAGATTTTTATACCGCATGACTCTATCCCTTTGTATATAGATAAAAACAGCTTGACCTTAAAAGTTATACAAAATATTAGAAACGAAGCCCACCGTTTTGGGATTACTTTTCACAGAGACGTCAGAAGTAAAAACTTTGTACAATCCGAGCTTGACAATATAAAAGGTATTGGTCCTGCGACAATTAGAACCCTTTTATCGGAATATAAGTCGGTTGAGGGAATAAAAAAAGCTACACACGAGCAGCTTGCTCAGAAAATAGGTAAAAACAGGGCAGATATTATTTTTGAGCACTTTCATAATATAAAAGGTTGAAGTTTGCACTCCAACCCTGCAAATCATGAAATTTAACTGATTATAAGATAATCCCAAAATAGTACCTCGATTGGTAATAGGCACTATTTTAAGTTTATATATGTTTGACAACGTTAGTCGTCATCATCCTCTTCGTCATCAAACACTATAGGTTCGTCGTATTCTGCTTCATCCGAATCCTCTTCGTCATCGAAGTCGCTATATTTCTCCTCGTATGTCTCTTTTACTTCGTCTTTTAAAACACCATCGTCATCGAAGTCATCATCGTCTTCGACAATTTGCATGGCTTCAGATTTTGTCATTTTAACCAAATAGTAACACTCCTCAGCTTCAAATGGCAGAGCACTAACTAATTTACCTTCACGATCGGTGTATGTGACTAAGTTTTGTGTATAGCCCTCTGGGTATGCAAGTTTAATTTGCTCTTTTATATCCTCAGAAAGCTTTTCATAATCTTTTAAAATGCGTGGTTTTTGTCCGTTCATAGCATTTAAAATCAATAAAAAGTATTTGTGTTAATAAATTAAAGTAATTAATAGTTATCTGTCGCCAAATATCAATATTTTTTTTTTAATAAAACAAATCTACAATTAAAGAAAATGCATCTTTATTAATTTTTATTAATTTAATCCAGAACTGCGTGTTAATTGTTTTTTTTAATAACAATTAGATTTAATTGTACTTGTTTGTTACCTTTGGACCGTTATCATTAAAAAGAAACGGGTTATTACAGCCTAAGATAGATATGCAAAAGCTTGATTGTAAGGGATGTAAGAATGGTAAAACTTTAGACTGAAAAATTTTTAAATGTATGAGAGCCCTGAGAGAGAAATTTCAAGAAGTATTAAATAATGGATCCATCGGTATTTATCTGATGACTTTTATTATTCCTATTAGTTCTAGACCTTTAGGAATAGTTACGGCAATTGTTTTTCTTGAAGCTTTAATACGGAAACAAATCTCAACAAAAGAAAATATCTTAAAACAACTCACTTGGAGAAATCCAGGAGTATGGCTCTTTGCCTTTTATTTTATGCATATAATTGGGCTGTTTTACACCGAAAACATGGAGTTTGCATATACCGATTTAGGCAAAAAAGCTACGATCGCAATCTTCCCCTTGATTTTTCTTCTTTATCAACCGATGATCAAATGGAGATGGTTTGTTAATACTTTTATTGCTGGCACTATTATTTCAATAGTTATCAATCTTAGTATTTCAACTATAATTTATATCCAAAAATCTGATCCTTCGGTGTTTACAGGTGTGGGGTTAGCACATTTGATGCACCGAGGCTATTGGACGATTTATCTTCTAATAGCTGTATATTTTCTTTTTAATAAAGCGTTTGACACACAAATTAAAAAAAGAAGAAATAAATACTTATTAATAGCCCTATTTATAATCATTTTTGCTGTTTTATTGCTCTCTAAAATAGGGTTTATTATTATTTCCCTTTTGTTCTTATGGTTTATAATTAAATTGTATGAACATGTAAAAAAGTGGATTTTTATAGTTGTAACCACTTCCATTGCACTTGTAATGTTTTCTACTTATCTATTCCTTCCTTCAGTGAAAGAGAGGATTGATTTAATGTTTTTGGAAATACAAAAGCCAAAAGAGGATTATGATATGAATAAAACAGGAAGTACAGAAGCCAGACTTTTAGCATGGGAGAGTTCGATCCAAATTATTAATGAAAACTTTTGGTTTGGAGTTGGAACAGGCGATGTAGAAGATAAGCTCAAGCAACAATATTCTGACAATGGCTATTTTAAACTTGAAAAAAGTAACTTAAATAGTCACAACCAATTTTTAAATTCTCATGTTGCATTAGGAGTTTTTGCCCCACTGTTTTTACTTATGGCTTTTTTTATAAACTTGCTGAAAAAGCGTCCCACAGATAAGTACCATACTTGGCGATTTGGAGTAACTATAATACTTTTTTTAGCTTTGTTAATTGAATCAATGCTTGAAGCGCAGGCGGGTATTATACCTTATGCTTTTTTACTTTGCTTTTTTTACAGCTCAAGGGTTGAGAGGAGATGACAAGGCTTTCTTAATCTTAATGTTTAATAATTTTTTGATAAAAGGTTCTGTTTGTTTTTGTATCTATAACTATAGCATAAATGCCTGTTTGTAAATAAGATATATCTAAACTATTGTTGCTTGTAAGTTGTATTTCTTTTTCTAAGACTTTTTCTCCCGTAATATTGTATATTGTTATCTGTGTAGTTTTTCCTTCTAGCGGATATTTCGTGCTGAATATTAGTATGTTTTTAACAGGATTTGGAAAAACTAATATTTGTTCACTTTTTATATTACTATGAATATTGGTAGACACAGGGGCTATTGTTCGAAAAAAAGTATAAACACTTCCACTTCGGGAAACTAAGTAAAGATAGCCATTAGAGGAGAGAGCCATTTTTTCAATTCGTAGATCTGTCAAGTCTTGGGTTATATCTTCCCATGTCTCGCCGTGGTCATCAGAATAGAGGACACATCCTGGTCCACCGTATTCGTTTGTACAACCAATAAAAATTCGGTCGTTTGGATCAATTACTATGGCTTGTACGTCTGCTAATTTTTTTCTTTCCCAAGTGTTTCCGTTATCTGTTGAACGAAAAAAACCATAACGTGTACCTGCAAAGATATAGTCTATGGAGTTTGTTGCTATCGATTGAACGTGGTTGTCTTCTTGCCAGCAGCTTTCCCATGTATTTCCACCATCATCAGAGAATAGGATATCACTGTTTTTGAAAAAATTTGTAGTTCCAGCAAATAAAACTCCTTCGCTATTTTGAGTAAAGGAGGTTATAGGAGAACCGTAGTAATTGTCAAAAACCACTTCCACTTCTGTGCAAGTATAGTTTGTCTTTATAATACCTCCTCTACATCCTATGAATATATCTTTTTCCTGACTCAGAAACATAGTGTAAGGTAATAAAGTATAAGGTGCTTCTTGGAAAACTGTAGAACTCCACGTGTTTCCACTGTCCTTAGAATAAAATAATTCTGACCATTTGATAATAAATATGTCCCCATTTGAATAGTTAATATCTATTTTCCCGGCTACATTTTCATAACCCGTAAGAATCCATGTTTCCCCATTGTCCAGCGTTTTATATAAACCGAACTGGGTGCCTATAAGGAGTCCTTGTTCACCATAACCTTTCATACAGTAAATTTCAGTATCTGGGTTTGGAGGCTCTAATGGTATCCAAAAATCTTGTGCTACTACTTGCAAGCAGATTAGAAAAAGGGTGGTTATAAGTGGTAGTTTTTTCATGTTTTTAAGATTTTTTTGGTAAATATTTGATTGCCTAATTGTAAATGAAAAATATATGTGCCAGTTTTTAAATAAGATATATCCAAACTATTATTACTTGAAAGTTGTATTTCTTTTTCTAAGACTTTTTCTCCTACTATATTGTATATTTTTATCTGTGCAGTTTTTCCCTCTAATGGTTGTTTAGTGCTATATGTTAGCATATTATTAACTGGATTTGGAAAAATTAATAGCTGTTCATGTTTTACAATATTTTGAATATTGGTTGACACTGGTGTTATTGTCCGAAAGAGAGAGGATACATTACTACTACATCCGACAACCAATAAAAGATAACCATCAGAAGAGAGAGCCATTTTTTCGATCCTAAGATTAGTTAAGCCCTGAGTTATATCCTCCCATGTGTCACCGTGGTCGTCAGAATAAAGTACACAACCCGGTCCTCCGTATTCGTCTGTACATCCTATAAAAATCCGATCGTTTGAATCAATTATTATAGCTTGTACGTCTGCTAATTTCTTTCTTTCCCAAGTGTTTCCATTATTGGTTGAGCGAAAAAAACCAAAACGTGTACCTGCAAAGATGTAGTCTATTGAGTTTGTCGCAAGCGATTGAACGTGGTTGTCGTCTTGCCAGCAGCTTTCCCATGTGTTTCCACTATCAAAAGAGAATAGGATATCACTATTTGCGAAAAAATTTATAGTTCCGGCAAATAAAGCCCCTTCATTATTCTGAGTAAAGGAGGTTATAGGAGAATCGTAGTAGTCTTCGAAAACTATTGTCCAAACTGTGTCGTGGAGGTTTTTTTTATATATTCTGCCCCCATTACTAAAAACAATAAACTTTTCGTTAACATGTATTGCACAAGGGACTTCGGGTGTTGGAATAGTATCCCATGTATCGCCGTTATTGTCAGAAAAGTGCAAATTCCACGAGCCTGCGTAAATACGGTCATTTGCATCAACCGTAAATGACCGTACGGCAGAGTTTAATCCGGTTTTTTCAATAGTTTTTCCATTGTCTAAAGTTCTGTAAACACCATCTTTTACTCCAAAATAAACACCATGGCTATTTGAGGTCATAGCACGTACCCAAAAATTTTCAGGTGTATCTAATGGCACCCAAAAGTCTTGTGCTACCGCTTGCAAACAGATTATAAAAAGGGTGGTTATAAGTGGTAGTTTTTTCATACGTATTGTTCTTTTTTCTTTT
>ERZ795030.3653-NODE-3653-length-16054-cov-9.642790_pt1 | contig 16054 bp, 12 predicted proteins | sample MGYA00375122_ERZ795030 | MGnify/ENA primary metagenome ERZ795030 (study PRJEB30165, sample SAMN05720146) | activated sludge metagenome | isolation source: anaerobic digester from wastewater treatment plant | place: Japan | collected 2015-04-20 ...
CCGCCTCCACCCGGACATTGACAATCCTCTCCTTGACCTGCTTGTCCTCTTTCTTCTGGCAACCCGCGGGCGCGATGAGCAACAGGCACACGGCCAAACAGGCGGCCGTCCGCGTCGCGCCGCGCGGACATCCTGATTTCCCGAACTTCTCAAACCGGATCATGGATCCTCCCGAATCAACTTCGCCCACCGATGCCGGGCTTCCCCCTTTTCGTAACCCCGTTCCCCGACTCAGCCCGGCAATCCTGTCACCGACCTGAGCAGAACGCCGGTCGCCTTCTTCAGACTCAGGACCGACGTCTGATAGCTGTACAGGGCCTCGGCCAGTCTCTGCTCGGCCGACACGAGCAGCGTGTTGGCGTCGATCACGTCGATGCTGCTGGACAGTCCGAATTCGAACTGCCGCGACACGGCGTTGTAATTGTCCCGCGCATAGGTCAACTGGTCCTGCAGAAAACGGATCTGCCCCTTCTGGGTCGCGACCTCCAGATAGGCGCTCTCCACTTCGATGCCGATCGCCTTGCGCAGGTCTTCATAGAAATATCTCGTCTGGCGCTCCCTCGCCATCGCCTCCTTGACCTCGGCTTTCCTCAGCCCCCCTTCGAAGAAGGGAAAATTCAGCAGGGCGGCGCCGTACACGCTCTCGCGGTTGATGGTCGACGACGCGGGGTCCTGGTCCGCTCCCGCGTACACGGCCGACAGCGACAGCGACGGCCAGTACGAACCCTTCGTGAAAAGCACCTGGTCTTCCGAGATCTTCTTCTGGATTTCCAGGCTCTTCAGATCGGACCTCTCTTTTTCCGCCGTTTCCCGGTAGTAGGCGAGGGGCCGGAGTTCGTCTTCGACGTACGGTTCCTCGCGCAGTTCGAATCCCTGCGGAATCCCCACAATTCTCGCCAGATTGGCCTGGGCGAGCGACGCCGCGTTGGCCGCCCTCAACCGGTCGGACTGCGCCCCGGAAAGTTCGCCTTCGGCACGCAGGAGAACCGTCTTCGTCACCTCACCGACCTTGAGCCGTTTCTCCGCCGCCTCCCGGTATCTCCCCAGCCGTTCCAGATTCGCATCGGCGATCTCGAGATTCCGTCGCGAGCGGAACACGTCGAAATACGATGCGGCGACGGCGAGCAGATAAATCTCCTTGACGGCGGACAGATCCCTGCGGCTCCTCTCGACCGTGTCCTTGGCGATGCCGAGAGCCGTCAATTCCCGCCCGCTGAGTGAAAGGGTCTCATCGACCCGGACGCCCCACGAGGCGGCCGTCAGCGGCTGGACCAGCGAGCCGGCCGTATTGTATTTGTCTTCGGTGTAGCGGATGGCGCCCCCGAAAGCGGTCGCGCGGGGCAGAAGGAAGGAATAGGCCTTCTCCTGTCCCATCTCCGCCACGAAGACGTTCTCCTCCGAGACCTTGATGACCTCGGCCTTCTTCAGGGCGAGGCGATACAGGTCCTCCAGGGAATAGGTGTCCGCCGCGCCGGCGGGCGCCGATATCATCAAGATCCACGGGAGAATCCCGCACAGGATTCCCGCGGATCTCCTCCAAAGTCTCCCGGTGTGCTTCATGGGTTGCCTCGTATCTTGTCCTCGTCCCCCGTGGGCGGCGCCGTTCCGATGCCGCGGGAAAACAGATCCAGCGCCGCACCGACCTGCCGTTCGAGAGGCCGCCCCTGTGTCACCATCCAGTCGAAGACGAACCCGTGGATGATGCCCTTGAGGGCGATGGCGACCGACCGCGTCTCGCAGGGCTTCACGACTCCGGCGCGGATCGCTTCCTCGAAAATCCCGGCGATGAAGGAGACCTGCCGCTGATACTCGGTGACCATCCTGTCCTGAAGGATGCGGTTCCCTTCCGGAAGGGCAAGGCCCTCGCGCCGCATCAGCATCATGCAGAACTTCGCATTGCGATCGACAAAGCGGAAGGTCTCGCGGATCAGGACCTCGACCTTGTCGTGCAGGGTGCGGGACCGACGGACGGACTCCTCGAGCGCCGTGTAGAATCCGGCCAGCTTCTCGCTGACCATCGCCGTGTAGAGCTCTTCCTTGCCGGGAAAGAAACGATAGAGACTGCCGACGGCAAACCCGGCGGCGGAGGCGATTTCCGACATGGCGGCACCGTGAAATCCATTGGCTGCGAAAACCTTTTCCGCCGCCGCCAGGATCTCTTCACGCTTGACGTCGAATTCCCTTTCCTTTCGCTCGGTCCGTTTCATTCGCCATCCCCCAAGCCCGTCATTGAATGACGATTCATTTTTTGAACGGCTGCTCACTCTGCACGCCTCGTGCCTGCTTGTCAAGGGAAAAGTCCGAACGCTACCTTTCGTCTCCTGCGCCTTGACAAATCCATACCCGGAGGTGTAACAACAACCACAAAAATTCCTTCGGTTTTTACGACAGCCGCACAGCCGGACGCCGAAATCTTCCATCTCGACCGTCGCCCGCCGGCGACTTCACATAGTCACAGATCCTGAAGAACGTAAGAGACGGAGAACCTGATGCGGGAACTTTCGCGGAAAACCGCCATCGCCATCGGTGCGGTCTATATCGCCTTCGTCGGATGGTCCATTTACGGCGCCATATGGCCCGTGGAAACCTATGCCTTCCGTATGGTCCACATGGCATTGATCTTTCTCCTCGGCTTCCTTGCCTTTCCCGTCCATCCGCGGGCCGGACGCTGGACGGGCTGGATCGACCTCCTGCTCGCCCTCCTGGGCATCGCAACCATCGTCTATGCCCTCTGGGACCTCGATTCCTTCATCCGCAGGTCCACGCTCCCGGAAAAGGCGGATCTCCTGCTCGGGCTCGCTGCCATCTTCCTCCTGCTGGAACTCTCCCGGCGCGTTGTCGGCACGACATTCACGGTAGTGGTGCTGGGCTTCCTGCTCTACATGTACTTCGGCCAGTACTTCCCGGCGGCGATCTCCCACAAGGGCTACGACCTCGACCGCATCGTCGGGCACACCTACCTGACGCTGGAAGGCATCTTCGGCGTACCGCTTTCGGTCAGCGTTTCCTTCGTCATGCTCTTCGTCGTCTATGGAACCTACATGGATGCGGCCGGCGCCGGCGGCTTCTGGCTGGACCTTTCGCTGGCCACGATGGGGCGCAAGTCGGCGAGCGCCGGAAGAGGGGCCGTCATCACCACCGCCCTCCTCGGCGGGCCCCAGGGAAGCGGCGTCGCCACGACCATGTCCGTCACGCCGATCATGTGGCCGATTCTGCAGAAGGCGGGTTATTCCCCGGACATGGCAGCCGGCCTGATCGCCACGGGCGGGATCGGGGCGGTCATCTCCCCCCCGATGATGGGGGCGGCCGCGTTTCTCATCATGCAGTTCCTGGGCGTGTCCTTCTGGGACGTCATCGTCATGGTCACCATCCCTACCCTGCTGTACTATGTGGGGACCCTGTTCATCGTGGAGCTGGAGGCGCGGAAGCACTCTTTCTCGCCCCCGGAGGCCGAGGAAAAGACGGTCCGGGAAGTGATGCGGACAAAGGGATACCACCTGTCCTCCCTCGTCGTCCTCGTGGCCCTCCTGGTCGTCTGGAACAAGTCCCCCGAATACGCCGCCCTGGGGGCCATCGCGACAACGATCCTGACCAGCTTCCTGAGCAGGAACCGGAAGGAGTGGCTCACGCCGCGGCGGCTGATGGAGGCGACGGTGGACGGCGCGAAGAACATGCTTCCCGTCGCAATCCTCCTGGCGGCGGCGGGGCTGATCGTCGGGACCTTCACGCTCACCGGGCTGGGACTGAAGATCTCCTCCATCATCATGTCCCTCAGCGGCGGCTCCGTCATCGCCGCGCTTTTTCTGGCCCTGGTCGCCTCGTTCCTGATCGGTTTGAGCCTCCCCATCACGGCGACCTACATCATGACCGTGGTCATGGTGGCGCCGGCCCTCGTGAAGGTCGGCATTCCGGTGCACGTCGCGCATCTCCTGTCCTTCTACTTCGCCGTCCTCTCCGAGGTTTCCCCGCCCGTCGGTCTCTCCCCGTCCGCCGCGGCGGCCGTCACGGGAGGGAACCCCTTCGGATCGATGATGCAGGCCTGGAAGTATTCCGTGCCGGCCTTTCTGGTGCCCTTCTTCTTCTCGGCCAACCCCGTCGGCGCAAACCTGCTCATCGTCGGCTCGACCTGGCAGGGCCTTCTCCTGGCAACGGCAACGAGCATCTGCTCCCTCTTCTTTCTGGCGCTGGGTGTGATCGGTTATCTGCGCAGCCCCCTGCGGATTCTCGAGAGGACGATCCTGATTGTCGCCGCCGTCGCCATGGTCCTTCAGCCCATCGGACTGTCCATCCAGGGATTGCTTCCCCTTGCGGTCGGCGCCGTCTTCACCCTCTACCACCTGAAGAAGCGCACACCGTCGGAGAATGTCACTTCCCCCTCCTGGGGAGGAGACTTGTCATAGACGTCAAGCCGCGTTTTCGGATTCTTGTTTGAAATCGACAACTCTTGGAGGAGGTCAATCATGAAGACGAGAAGAAGCAGGATCCTTTCCATCGCAGTGGTCGTCCTTGCCCTGTCGTTCTTCCTGGCGGCGGGCGCCGTCGCTCAGGGGAAGCTTTCCTTCAGCATCGCCACGGGCGGCACGGGGGGCGTCTGGTATCCGCTGGGCGGCGCCATCGGCGGCATCGTCGGCAAGTACGTCCCCAACACCGAGGCCACTTCCGAGGCAACGACGGCGGCGATCGACAACCTGAAACTGCTCAACGCCGGCAAGGCCGGGATGTGCTTCGCCTACGATTACCATGTCGTCTGGTCCAACGAGGGCCGGGTCCCCGGCATCTCGGGGAAACACAACGTCCGGATGATCATGGGATTCTACGAGCAGCCCCTCCATCTCGTCACGAAAGAGGGGACGGGCATCACGTCGATCATGGGTCTGAAAGGCAAGCGCGTCTCCACCTGCGCCCCGAACAGCGGCACGGAAGAACAGGCCGACTACGTCCTCAAGGCCCTCGGCATCGACTGGAACAAGGATTTCAAACGCGAGAAGCTCGGCGCCTCCGAATCCGTCGCGGCACTGAAGGACGGCAAGATCGACGCCTTCTTCTGGAGCGGAGCCGTTCCGACGGGCTCCATCATCGACCTCGCCTCGACGCCCGGCCTCAAGATGGTCATGCTGCCGATCGGCGGGGATACGGCGGCAAAGATCATGAAGGCCAACCCCGGTGTCTTCCACAAGACCGTTTTCGCCAAAGGCTCCTACGCCGGCCTGACTGCCGACGTCGAAACGATCGCGATCACGGCGGTCCTGCAGGCCCTGGATACGTTCCCGGAGGACCGTGCCTATTCGATCGTCAAGGCGATCTTCGACAACAAGGCTGAGATTGCGGCCGTATGGAAAGGCGCGGCGAAGCTGACCCCGGAAAAGGCCGTGCAGCAGGTAACGCCGGACGCGCTCAAATACGTGCATCCGGGTGCAGCCAGGTTCTTCAAGGAAAAAGGTGCGTTGAAGTAAGAAAGGGAAACCCGGCATGGGGCGCAGGATCGTTCCGTTCTTATTGCTCTGTGCCCTGATCCTCGCCCTCTGGCTGCCGCTGCAGGTCGTCCCCGGCGGACACACGAGGGTCGACCTGAAGGGCGGCGACGGGCGTCCGATTCTTTCCGCAGTCCTGCCCGACGGCGGAACGTTGGTATTTTCCTGGAGGAATTCCCTCTTCCGCCTTCAGGTCGAAGAGGTGTTTTACGCCCGGGGCGGTGTGCTCGTTCTTTCGAGCGTCACCTTTGCCGATCCCGGTGGGGCGCAGCCCCCGCGGATCGCCGCCGGCGACGTCGACGACTATTACCACACGGGAGGGGCCTTCCGGGCGGAGGGCCTCTCCCGGCCCTTCACGATGGTCGTCTACCTCGTCGGGGAAATCGGCGATCCGAAGATGCGGGTCGGCGGCAGGACCATCGCGTTCAAACGGGAAATGGGCTTCGGCGGCCGCGTCGTCCTGACGACGGGAAGGCCCAACCTTTACGAAATCCTGCTCAAGGGGAAGCGATCATGAAGCCGGGAGACATCACCCCTGTGCCGGTCGGGACAATCTGCCTCGGTTCCTGAATGAGCCCGAAGCCGAAAAAAGCTGAAACCGCCCGCGCTACCGGGGTGCCTTGTGATACCCGGCGGCGATCGCCTCTTCTTCCGAAGAAAATTCCACGCGGTGGTAGGCCTTGACTTGGTCGTAGTACTTCATTCCCGGGAGATGGTACCGTCTCGAGTCACGGTTGCCGACGACCTTGACCTTGAGTTTCGCCGGCCTCGCTGGTGACATCCTTTCACCCTGAGGCGGCAACGGCGTCTGGGGCTCGATCTCCGCCGTCTCCCGGACTGGCGTGGCTTCCGGCACCATCAACGGCGGCGGGACCTCGATCGCCGCCGGGGCCGCGGCCGGTTCGGCGGCCTGCGTCTCCATCGCGATTTCCGCCCGCTCCCCTGTTCCGTCCTCCAGGAAGGAAACCCCGTAAAGGACCGCCACCACGGCGATCAGGAGGATCGACAGCCGGGCCAGGGTCGAGGGCGCCAGCAGGACTTTCTTCCACCCCTTCCCTTCACCCTCCCAGAGCAGTCCCTCCCAGCCGCATCCCCCGCACCGGTAGGGATTCAGGTTGAATGCCAGGCAGAACGATCTCCGCACGCGTCCCACGTTTCTGCGCTGCACACGCCATGCTTCGCATTGCGGACAGATGTGAGGCCTCATGGTTTGCTCGACCTCCGGGAAGGGATCGATCCCTCGTTCAGACAACGCTTGCTCGACGGCGATCCTTCATATCATGACGGGCGCCGATTATCGAGTGCATTCTTGAACGCGGTCCTCCCCACGGATGGGAAATCGATGCTTACATCGGTAAAACGCGAAAATACTTGAATCCGGCAGCGAGCTCATTCCCTGCGGCTTGCCGCGGGGTAAGCGAGCGAAGGATGTTCAAGATCCCTTCCTTGAGGATCGAAGATTCTCCGGAGCTTGCTCCGGAGGGCTTCAATTCGGGCTTTCCCCCCTCCCGATATCCGTCATTTCCGAGGAATTCGGAAAGGCGGGCCGGAAATGCTTTTTTCAGCCTATCGTTTCGCAGCAAGTCTCAAAAAGGCCTTTTTCAGGCGCTTTCGGGGAAGAGGACAGCGGCCGTTCTTCTTCAGGCCGCGGCGGGGAGGGTCTGCGGGATGACCGGGGGAACGGGACAGTCGAGATTCTCGGCGACGGCCCGGAACAGCTCCGCCTCCTCGATGGTGACTTGCCGGTCCGCGACGATGCAAAGCAGGCAGGCATTCAGGATCCGCTTCCGGAGATCGAAGGAGGTTTCGGCGAGCCTCGCCAGCGTCTTGTCCAGAAGCGACAGGCCGCACTTCTCACGGGCCAGAATCGTATGGGACTTGGCGGCGTCGAGGGCCTCCATGGCCTTTTGAAATGTGTCCCCCGCATCCCGTTCGATCCTGCTTCCCTGGCGCGCGAGGATCGACAACAATTCGAAAACCTCCACCTGCACCTGGTCCAGCACGCGGTAGCGGATCCTCCGGGGCTTCGCCAGCCCGAAAAAGGCGTCGAGACGGTTCGTCAGGAGACTGCGGACGGCGAATTCGAACAAATCGACCTTCCGATCGGCATCGATCAGGCGCTGCAAGCCGACGCGGAAGTCCCCGTACTGGGCTTTCGAAAGATTCCTGAGGGCCGGCCAGGCCATGTCGACGAGCGGCAGGAGATGCTCCCGTCCCAGGCCGGCAGCAGAGGGCCGCAGCCGGGCGATTTCACGGCCGACGGCCGGGTCGAGCCTGTCTTCCCAGTCCTTTGTCTTCTCGCCGGTGCGCTCTTTTTCACACAGGAGCAGGCAGAAAACGAGGGATTGCGCCCCCAATGGATCACGGGCCGCCTCGACGACGGCGGGGGGCAGCGCCGTCACCATTTCCCGGGCGTAGGCCACGTGGGGGGCCTGCGTGTTGCCGACGGAAGCGAGGAACCGCTCCGGGTCCAGCCGTACCGAAGCCGCCAGCGCCTGGATCCCGGCATCGGCAAAGAGCGGTTCGCTGACGGCATTTCCGTCCCCGCCCCCGCCTGCGGCGGAACTCCTCCCGGGCGCCGCTTCCGGATAGGCCATTTCGATCCGCCGGATCCTTTCCCGGAGAGGAGGATGACTCCGGAAGAACGCGAGAAATCGATCCTTCATGCCGTCGCCGAAGAAGAGATGACTCGCCTCCTCGGCGCGCGGATTCGCGACGAGCGATCCCCCCGTCCAGCCGGCGATCTTCCTCAGCGCGCCGGCAATTCCGCCGGGGTTGCGCGTAAACTGGACGGCCGCCGCGTCCGCCAGAAATTCCCGCTGACGCGAAACGGCGCTCTTGATCAGGTTCCCGAAGAAGACACCGATGTAGCCCACGACCATGAGCAGAAAAGCAAAAAGAAAGATGGCGCCCGCCCCCTTGCTCCGGCCCCGGCTTCTGCCGCGCCCCTTGCTGTCGAGGATCGTGCGGCCGATGAGGGCGAGCACGAGGAGGCCGTTGACGACTCCCATGAGCCGCAGGTTGAGCGCCATGTCGCCGTTCAGGATGTGGCTGAATTCGTGGGCAACGACGCCCTGCAATTCATCGCGGGACAGGGCCTGCAGGCATCCCCGCGTCACCGCCACGACGGCATCCTGGGGCGTAAAACCGGCGGCGAAAGCGTTGATCCCCTTTTCCTGCGGCAGGATATAAACGGCGGGGACCGGGACGCCCGAGGCGATGGCCATCTCCTGCACCACGTTCAGGAGCCGCTGCTCGCCGGCGTCGGTCGTATTCGGATGGACGCGGACGCCGCCCAGCAGCTCGGCCACGCGGGAGCCGCCCTTCCAGAGATCGATGATCTTGTATACCGTGCCGCCCAGAATCACGATCGCCACCCAGGCGACGGCGTTGTAAAAAATCCAGGGGTGCCACCAGCCCTGCATGACCTTGCCCGCCGCGGCACAGGCAACGACGACGGCGAGATAAACGCCGGCAATCGTCAGCAGGACGGCCAGCGAAAAGAGGACGACGAGCAGCGCCGTCTTGCGCCGGGCCGACGCCTGGCTTTCAAAGAAATCCATCGTGGCGCGTCCGGGGAGGGCCATCGTTCCCGTTCCTTACCGAAAAGAGACCTTCACGGCTTTCTTTTCTTCGGCGGCTTCGATCTCGAAGAGGGCCGCTTCCTTGAAGTCGAAAGGACCGGCAATCAGGACGTTGGGGAATTTCTCGCGGGCGACGTTGTATTCCATCACCGCGTCGTTGTAGGCCTGACGCGCGAAACCGATCTTGTTCTCCGTGGAGGACAGCTCCTCCATGAGCTGGAGCATGGTCTTGTTCGCCTTCAGGTCGGGATAGCTCTCGACCACGGCCAGAAAACGGCCCAGGACGCCGGAGAGCTCCGCCTCCGCCCCGGTCAGGGCCTTCATGGCTTCGGCGTTTCCGGGGTTTCCGGCCGCCTTGGCGCTGGCTTGGACGGCCTGATTGCGCGCCTTCACGACGGCCTCCAGCGTCTCACGCTCGAACTTGAGATATTCCTTCACCGCCTCCACAAGATTGGGAATGAGATCGTACCGCCGTTTGAGCTGAACATCGATCTGGCTGTAGGCATTCTTGTAGCGGTTGCGACACGTGACGAGCGTGTTGTAGATCGAGACGCCGATCCAAACGACCGCCACGATCAGTCCCAGCAGCACAAGCGCACCGATCATCGTCTTCTCCCCCTTTCATTGCCCGGCTTCCTGTAAAAGAAAACCCCGCTCCGGATCGAGTTGCGGGGTCCTGTCATCGTCCACCTCGGCCTCCATCCATCTGCGTCCCGCCGCGGGGTCGCACAAGGAAAAATCCTGGCGGTGTTTCGCCGTTTCAATAGCCTTTCTGTCCGGCCTTGTCAAGGAGACTAGGGTCTCCTGCCACGGCGTCAACGATGTGCTGGCGAAAATCAGCAAGTCGTCCACGCCGGTATGGAACACTGTACTCTGCGCGAGGGGCGACCTACATGCGCGACGCCCGGGACCGGCTGGTCATCGTTTCAATCCACGCTCCCGTGCGAGGGAGCGACCGAATGCGGACGCAATTGGACGAAGGTGGGACGGTTTCAATCCACGCTCCCGTGCGAGGGAGCGACATGATCTGTGAAAAGTGCGACGTCGGCAGTAACGTTTCAATCCACGCTCCCGTGCGAGGGAGCGACCTCCCACTCCTCGATGGTCAGGGCGTTCGGCCGGTTTCAATCCACGCTCCCGTGCGAGGGAGCGACTGGGATACGAGCCGACTTTCTACCGCATTGTTCCGTTTCAATCCACGCTCCCGTGCGAGGGAGCGACGTCGATCCGGAGCCGGACCTTCTCCTCGAAAAAGGTTTCAATCCACGCTCCCGTGCGAGGGAGCGACTGTCATCGCCGCCGAAGGTGATCGCGTCCTCGTTGTTTCAATCCACGCTCCCGTGCGAGGGAGCGACCCGATATGCTTCGTCGTCCTCGACGAACCTCCCGTTTCAATCCACGCTCCCGTGCGAGGGAGCGACCCGCAGTACGAGTGGAAGAGCGGGGACGAGGGCTGGTTTCAATCCACGCTCCCGTGCGAGGGAGCGACCGGCGACATCGCCGCCGATTGCGGTTGCAAGGTGTTTCAATCCACGCTCCCGTGCGAGGGAGCGACTCAGTGCGTCCAGAAGATCGAGCCGGGGCTCCTGGTTTCAATCCACGCTCCCGTGCGAGGGAGCGACCTTATACACCTGGCTTATCCCACATCTCGACGTCGTTTCAATCCACGCTCCCGTGCGAGGGAGCGACGTTCGGCCGCCTGACGACCGGTGTCCGCTACGGGGTTTCAATCCACGCTCCCGTGCGAGGGAGCGACCTGCACCGTCCCGCCAATGACCACGGCCCCGGTGTTTCAATCCACGCTCCCGTGCGAGGGAGCGACGACGCACGGCGATCTCCTGCACGATAAAGAGGGAGTTTCAATCCACGCTCCCGTGCGAGGGAGCGACGTTCGGCCGCCTGACGACCGGTGTCCGCTACGGGGTTTCAATCCACGCTCCCGTGCGAGGGAGCGACCAACCTGCCCGGATTGTCACAGTGGCCAGCTGGTGTTTCAATCCACGCTCCCGTGCGAGGGAGCGACAGCGTGTTCGTGGTCGTCGCGCTCCCCGCGCTGTTGTTTCAATCCACGCTCCCGTGCGAGGGAGCGACCTGCACCGTCCCGCCAATGACCACGGCCCCGGTGTTTCAATCCACGCTCCCGTGCGAGGGAGCGACGCCTGGCGGGGCTCAACTGCTTTCAATCTACCAGGTTTCAATCCACGCTCCCGTGCGAGGGAGCGACCGGAATCCCTGGGCGATAGCAACCTTCTTAAGCATGTTTCAATCCACGCTCCCGTGCGAGGGAGCGACATGGCGCGGCAGACGGCAACCAGGGAGATAATCGGTTTCAATCCACGCTCCCGTGCGAGGGAGCGACCGGATAATAATCCTGTTAATAGAGATAAGTGCCTGTTTCAATCCACGCTCCCGTGCGAGGGAGCGACCAATCGCCGCCCGCGTGGGCGCCGATACCGCCGGGTTTCAATCCACGCTCCCGTGCGAGGGAGCGACTGGAGCGTGTTCTTGACCAGCAGGTTTCGGACGAGTTTCAATCCACGCTCCCGTGCGAGGGAGCGACACTTTCCAGTGTGTAAGATATGTAATAATACCGGGTTTCAATCCACGCTCCCGTGCGAGGGAGCGACGGTCGTTGCATTGATGTCTATGTGACCAAGGGTGGTTTCAATCCACGCTCCCGTGCGAGGGAGCGACTCATTTTCGGATTCGGGCCGACTTCGAAATGGAGTTTCAATCCACGCTCCCGTGCGAGGGAGCGACCATCCCGATCGGCAAGGTCGTTCCGGTTATGGATGGTTTCAATCCACGCTCCCGTGCGAGGGAGCGACGACTGTAGAGGTTTGGCATTACGCCGTCGATTACGTTTCAATCCACGCTCCCGTGCGAGGGAGCGACTCGGGCACTGTAGGATCATGCTCGGTTTTTCCAAGGTTTCAATCCACGCTCCCGTGCGAGGGAGCGACCGCCTCGATTGCGGCGGTCTGCCCGGCCCCGATGAGTTTCAATCCACGCTCCCGTGCGAGGGAGCGACGTCAACCTGTTCAACGCGGGCAAGATGATCGATTTGTTTCAATCCACGCTCCCGTGCGAGGGAGCGACAAGGGGGTCAAAGGCAATGGCTGAGACGGACGGGTTTCAATCCACGCTCCCGTGCGAGGGAGCGACGCAGGAGATTCGGCGGGACCTTGGACCAGTCCACGTTTCAATCCACGCTCCCGTGCGAGGGAGCGACTCGGCCCACTCGCCCCGTCCCAGGCATAGCCCCTGTTTCAATCCACGCTCCCGTGCGAGGGAGCGACCAGGATCTTATCAACAGCATCCAAGAGGCATATCGGTTTCAATCCACGCTCCCGTGCGAGGGAGCGACATACGAAGAAAGTAGCCGAGCTCATTATCAAGATGTTTCAATCCACGCTCCCGTGCGAGGGAGCGACCATTACGGGTTTGTGGCGACTTGGGCGGATGTGGTTTCAATCCACGCTCCCGTGCGAGGGAGCGACGACGATGACCGAGGAGACTTATTTCTGGCTCTTGTTTCAATCCACGCTCCCGTGCGAGGGAGCGACCAAGACGCTCGGCACGATCATCCCGCAATTCAAGTTTCAATCCACGCTCCCGTGCGAGGGAGCGACGCCTCCGTACATCCCCTGGTTCGTCAGATGTAGAGTTTCAATCCACGCTCCCGTGCGAGGGAGCGACGCCGGTCGGAGTCGTCGAGTTCGCCGAGATCTTGTTTCAATCCACGCTCCCGTGCGAGGGAGCGACATAAGGGGAGTAACTATCCAACCCTCCCCAAAAGGTTTCAATCCACGCTCCCGTGCGAGGGAGCGACTATCACTATCGCCTGCAGCTTGCGGCAAATCCGGTTTCAATCCACGCTCCCGTGCGAGGGAGCGACCCCGTCCTGGATCAGTCGCTTCGTATCCTTGTCGTTTCAATCCACGCTCCCGTGCGAGGGAGCGACTGCCCGCAGAACAAAGGCCAATTACGCCAGAGGGTTTCAATCCACGCTCCCGTGCGAGGGAGCGACCCCGTCCTGGATCAGTCGCTTCGTATCCTTGTCGTTTCAATCCACGCTCCCGTGCGAGGGAGCGACTGCCCGCAGAACAAAGGCCAATTACGCCAGAGGGTTTCAATCCACGCTCCCGTGCGAGGGAGCGACGGCGTTCGCCAGGGATCTTTGCACGGCGGACAGGTTTCAATCCACGCTCCCGTGCGAGGGAGCGACGACGGGCAGGATAGAGGCACCCGGCAGGGATTCTTGTTTCAATCCACGCTCCCGTGCGAGGGAGCGACAACAAGTGGACGACAAAAAGCGCGAAGTGTGGGTGTTTCAATCCACGCTCCCGTGCGAGGGAGCGACAGCGGCCGGCTGCTTGTGCTCTCCGGCAACAACAGTTTCAATCCACGCTCCCGTGCGAGGGAGCGACGCGAAAACGGACAACCACCGCCTGAACTACTACAAGTTTCAATCCACGCTCCCGTGCGAGGGAGCGACCTGGCTCAGACTTGTGGGGCCACTTGATCTGGTCGTTTCAATCCACGCTCCCGTGCGAGGGAGCGACACCGTCCAACGCATAGCGGATGTTCGATGCCGTGTTTCAATCCACGCTCCCGTGCGAGGGAGCGACCGTTGCATTTCCTTCCATGTTTTTCCTTTTTCAAGTTTCAATCCACGCTCCCGTGCGAGGGAGCGACGGCAGAGGCGGTGATATTCAGGCACAAGGATTGCGTTTCAATCCACGCTCCCGTGCGAGGGAGCGACGCGGGGCGTGCCAAGACTTACAGGCATCCCGATTGTTTCAATCCACGCTCCCGTGCGAGGGAGCGACGCCTTCCGGGGTTTGGGCAATGAGACGGTGCATTTGTTTCAATCCACGCTCCCGTGCGAGGGAGCGACATGAGGTCGTCATCCCGCTTCTCCATCTCTTTCAGTTTCAATCCACGCTCCCGTGCGAGGGAGCGACAATAAGCGGCACACCATGACCGGGACGCGAAATGGTTTCAATCCACGCTCCCGTGCGAGGGAGCGACGGATTCCGCCTTCTCCGGCCCATTCGTGCGAACAGGTTTCAATCCACGCTCCCGTGCGAGGGAGCGACGGAAAGGCGGGTGCAATTCCAGGTGATCGAAGTCGTTTCAATCCACGCTCCCGTGCGAGGGAGCGACCCGACCGGCAACGGGGCATTATGCGGGATGTTGTGTTTCAATCCACGCTCCCGTGCGAGGGAGCGACCTTTTGCCGTCAGCCTCCTTTCTCAGCCGATGAATGTTTCAATCCACGCTCCCGTGCGAGGGAGCGACTTGGACGCTAAATTAATTGCACCGAGGTACGGAGTTTCAATCCACGCTCCCGTGCGAGGGAGCGACGATTGTTGATGCCATCGTGAACGTCATTGAGCCGGTTTCAATCCACGCTCCCGTGCGAGGGAGCGACGCTTGTCGGCTGCCGTGCCACACACCGGACATTGTTTCAATCCACGCTCCCGTGCGAGGGAGCGACACTTTTTACCCTCAAATTCCACAACGGACGGAGAGTTTCAATCCACGCTCCCGTGCGAGGGAGCGACGCAAGGACCATCGCGGCGGTTCCAGCAACCTTCGGTTTCAATCCACGCTCCCGTGCGAGGGAGCGACCGACTGCGAGGATGGAAAATATACGTGGAAGCCAGTTTCAATCCACGCTCCCGTGCGAGGGAGCGACCTCGCACGACACGGGATAAAGCCCAAGCGGCTGGTTTCAATCCACGCTCCCGTGCGAGGGAGCGACCGCAGCAGCGATTTTTACGGGTGACATTTCATGACGTTTCAATCCACGCTCCCGTGCGAGGGAGCGACCCGAGGCTCGATCTCAAATCCGCCCGTATTAGCGGGTTTCAATCCACGCTCCCGTGCGAGGGAGCGACTCTACCGATCGCGGCGCTCCGCTGCCGAATTGAGGTTTCAATCCACGCTCCCGTGCGAGGGAGCGACACGGAAAGATGTCACACCGTTCAGGGGAAAAATCGTTTCAATCCACGCTCCCGTGCGAGGGAGCGACCGCGGGCACTGGGGATCTGTTGACTATTATTCTGGTTTCAATCCACGCTCCCGTGCGAGGGAGCGACGCCTCACCGTCGAACGCCTCGAGGCGTCTCGAGAGTTTCAATCCACGCTCCCGTGCGAGGGAGCGACGCTGCTGACGGAGTTTATCGGGGAGTGCTGGCATGTTTCAATCCACGCTCCCGTGCGAGGGAGCGACGCCTGAAGGCCCAAGCCGACAAGACGGCTTTTTTGTTTCAATCCACGCTCCCGTGCGAGGGAGCGACCATGGCCGGATATCTGGCGAAGCATCACAACGTCGTTTCAATCCACGCTCCCGTGCGAGGGAGCGACACGCCAAAGGATGACAGTCACGCACTTGAAAGGATGTTTCAATCCACGCTCCCGTGCGAGGGAGCGACGCGGTGGAAAGATTATTGTTTGCCCACCGGTAGGTTTCAATCCACGCTCCCGTGCGAGGGAGCGACCTTATCTCCGAGAACGTGCTTCAAATACATGTAGCGTTTCAATCCACGCTCCCGTGCGAGGGAGCGACCGGTCACGCCGTCCGCTCGCAACACGGCTCCGGAGTTTCAATCCACGCTCCCGTGCGAGGGAGCGACACGCATGAGTTACGATAACCGACCGGGAAAAGGGTTTCAATCCACGCTCCCGTGCGAGGGAGCGACACCTATCAATCAGCCATCAGGCGGTTGCAAAGAGTTTCAATCCACGCTCCCGTGCGAGGGAGCGACGCGGTCCCCGTTACCGCACCCTGGAGATGGCAGACGTTTCAATCCACGCTCCCGTGCGAGGGAGCGACACCTATCAATCAGCCATCAGGCGGTTGCAAAGAGTTTCAATCCACGCTCCCGTGCGAGGGAGCGACGCGGTCCCCGTTACCGCACCCTGGAGATGGCAGACGTTTCAATCCACGCTCCCGTGCGAGGGAGCGACACCTATCAATCAGCCATCAGG
>ERZ795030.3656-NODE-3656-length-16043-cov-4.052664_pt1 | contig 16043 bp, 14 predicted proteins | sample MGYA00375122_ERZ795030 | MGnify/ENA primary metagenome ERZ795030 (study PRJEB30165, sample SAMN05720146) | activated sludge metagenome | isolation source: anaerobic digester from wastewater treatment plant | place: Japan | collected 2015-04-20 ...
TGAGGACCCCGAGGTCGGCCGAGACGTCGAAGGTCTCCGCGGCGCCGCGATGGACCCCACCGAGACCGCCGGTGGCGAAGACCCGGATCCCGGCGGCGTGCGCGAGGGCGCTCGTCGAGGCGACCGTCGTCGCGCCGGTCAGCCCGAGGGCCGCGGCCACGCCGAGGTCACGCATGCTCAACTTGAGGACGTCGTCGTCGGAGCACAGCCGGGCCAACTCGGCATCGGTGAGCCCGACGTGGACCACTCCGTCGAGCAGAGCGATCGTCGCGGGCACGCTCCCACCGGCACGGACCGCCGCTTCGATCTCGCCGCCGATGCGGAGGTTTTCCCCGCGTGGGAGGCCGTGGGCGAGGATCGTGCTCTCGAGCGCAACGACCCCGCGGCCGGTGGCGAGCGCCTCCGTCACCTCGTCCGACACGACGAAGATCGACGGTTTGCGGGGGTCTGGGGCAGCGCTCGGCATGGCGGCACACTACGCTGTGCCAACCATGAGCATGGTCACGCCCGAACGTCAGGATGCCGTCCAGGCCACGCTCACCGATCTCGACGACACGCTCGTGTCGATCCGCCGCGACATCCACGCGCACCCCGAGCTGTCGTGGCACGAGGCCCGCACGACCGACCTCGTCGGCAACCGTCTCGTCGATGCGGGCTATCGCGTCTCGCGCCTGCCGGGGACGGGTCTGGTCGCCGATCTCGGACCGGAGCGACCGGCATACCGCGTCGCCCTGCGCGCCGACCTCGATGCCCTCCCGCTCATCGAACGCACCGGGCTGCCGTGGGCCTCGACGGTCGACGGCATCACCCACGCGTGCGGCCACGACGTGCACACGGTCGCCTGCCTCGGGGCGGGGCTCGCGCTCGCGGCGCACCGCGCCACCTGGGAGCGATCGGACGCCGCGGTCCGCCTCATCTTCCAGCCCGCGGAGGAGGTCGTGCCCGGCGGCGCCCTCAAGGTCATCGAGGCAGGCGGCCTGGCGGCGGTCGACGAGATCTACGGACTGCACTGCGAGCCCACCCTCGACGTCGGTCAGATCGGGCTGCGCCTCGGCCCCATCACGGCGGCGACCGATGCCATCGAAGTCCGCGTCCACGGCCACGGCGGCCACACGTCCCGGCCACACCTCACCCAAGACCTCACCTTCGCCCTCGCGAAAGTCATCACCGAGATCCCGGCGATCCTCTCCCGTCGCGTCGACCCGCGCGCGGGCCTGTCGGTCGTGTGGGGCGCGGTCCACGCCGGCGGCGCCCCCAACGTCATCCCCGCGACCGGCCTCGTGTCGGGCACCTTGCGGGTGCTCGACGGCGACATCTGGGAGGAGGCCGGCGACCTCATCGCCGGACTCGTCGCGGAAGTCCTTGCTCCGTATGCCGTGACGCACGAGATCACCCACACCCGTGGCGTGCCCCCCGTCGTCAACACCAGCGGCGGGGTTGACGTGCTGCGTTCGGCGGTCGCGATGGCCAAGGCCGATGAGATGCCCGTGCGCCAATCGCTCGGTGGCGAGGACTTCGCGTGGTATCTCACGAAGATCCCGGGGGCGCTCGCGCGGCTGGGGACGCGAGTTCCTGGGGGGCCGACCTTCGACCTTCACCAAGGGGATTTCGCCGTCGACGAACGGGCTGTGACGGGTGGGGCGCGGGTGCTTGCCGGGGCTGTCGTGGCTGCCGTGGCGAGGGCCTGCTAGGCCGCTCCCCGGCCTGACGCTGAACCTCGATCAATCGACCGAGGGTGCCGATCCCCGTCGGTCACGGCGCCGACGTGTCGCTTCGATAACGGTTGGCGGGCGGACCCCGGGAGTCGGGGGAGCGCGGCAGACGCCGGAGTACGCTGCTGAGGATGAGCGCGCGGGTGCTCCTCGGGCTCCTCGCGCGATGCACCACCGGTTTCACCCCCACACACCCTCGAAGAAGGAGACCACCTTGCGTCAGGTGATGAAGATGGCTGTCGCCGCGACAGCCGCCTCGCTTGCGCTGGCCGCGTGCAGCAGCAGCGGCACGACGACCCCGGCCGCGACGTCCGGCTCGACCGGCGCCGCCGCCATCAAGGTCGGCATGGCGTACGACGTGGGCGGGCGTGGCGACCAGTCGTTCAACGACGCCGCCGCTGCCGGCCTCGACAAGGCCGCCAAGGAACTCGGCATCAGCAGCAAGGAAGCCTCCGCCACCAACGGCGAGGCCGAGTCGGCCCGCGAGGAGCGCCTCCAGCAGCTCATCGACGCCGGCTACACCAACATCGTCGCCGTCGGCTTCGCCTACGCGCCGTCGGTGACCAAGGTCGCCAAGGCCAACCCCAAGGTCAAGTTCGCGCTCGTCGACTCGACCGACGCCAAGGGCGACAACATCGAAAACATCACGTTCGCCGAGCACGAGGGTTCGTTCCTCGTCGGTGCGGCCGCGGCGCTCAAGTCCAAGAGCGGCAAGATCGGCTTCGTCGGTGGCGTCGAGATCGACCTCATCAAGAAGTTCGAAGCGGGCTTCACCGCCGGCGCCAAGGCCGTCAACCCCAACATCAAGGTCTCGGTCAAGTACCTCACCCAGCCGCCGGACTTCTCGGGCTTTGGCTCGGTCGACAAGGGCAAGGCTGCCGCTGAGGGCATGTACCAGGACGGCGTCGACGTGGTCTACCACGCTGCCGGTGGTTCCGGTGGTGGCGTCTTCACCGCCGCTAAGGCCGCGGGCAAGTGGGCCATCGGTGTCGACTCCGACCAGGCGGCCTCGCCGTCGCTGTCGGGCGTCAAGGACGTCATCATCACCTCGATGCTCAAGAAGGTCGACGTCGGCGTCTACGACTTCATCAAGTCCGTGAAGGAAGGCTCCTTCAAGGCTGGCGAGAAGGTCTTCAACCTCAAGTCCAACGGTGTCGGCTATGCGACGACCGGTGGCCAGGTCGACGACATCAAGTCCAAGCTCGACGACTTCAAGCAGCAGATCGTCGACGGCAAGATCACCGTTCCGACCAAGCCGTAAGGCTCTGTCGGGCACGGGTTTGACCGTGATCAACGACAACTAATCCGGACGCCGGTTCAGGGCCCTCGAAAGGGTGTCCCTGGACCGGCGTTTGGCGTAGGTTGAGCGGTCTCATCCTGCTCAAGGGGGGTCGCGGCGACGCGACACCAGCACAACGACGTGTCCCGCGTGGCGGGCCCAACCGAGGAGAGTGCGTCATCACCGCCTCCACCACTTCACCAACCACGTATGCCGTGGAGTTGCACGGCATCACCAAGCGGTTCCCCGGGGTCGTCGCCAACAAGGACATCGAGCTCAAGGTCCGTCGCGGCACGGTGCACGCGATCGTCGGGGAAAACGGCGCGGGCAAGTCGACGCTCATGAAGATCCTCTACGGCGTGCAGCAGCCCGACGAGGGCACGATCACGGTCAACGGCACCGACGTCGCCCTTAAGACCCCGACCGACGCGATCGATGCGGGGATCGGCATGGTCTTCCAGCACTTCATGCTCGCCGACAACCTCACGGTCCTCGAAAACGTCGTCCTCGGCGCGGAGAAGCTCCACGGCATCGGCGACACGGCGCGGGCGCGGATCCGCGAGATCTCCGGGGAGTACGGCCTCGACGTCGACCCCGACGACCTCGTCGAAGACCTCGGCGTCGGTGCGCGCCAGCGCGTGGAGATCCTCAAGGTTCTCTACCGCGGCGCCAAGATCCTCATCCTCGACGAGCCGACCGCCGTCCTCGTCCCGCAGGAGGTCGCGGAACTCTTCGACAACCTCCGCGAGCTCAAGGCCGAGGGCCTCACGGTCATGTTCATCTCCCACAAGCTTGACGAGGTGCTCTCCGTCGCCGACGACATCACGGTCATCCGACGCGGCACGACGGTCGCGACCGCCGACCCCAAGACCACGACGGCTCGCCAACTCGCCGAGCTCATGGTCGGCTCCGCGCTGCCCAACCCCAGCACCGACGAGTCGACGGTCACCGACCGTCCGGTGCTGACGATCGACGCCGTCGACCTCGACGGCGGCCCGGGCCAGCGCAAGGTGCTCGACCACATCAGCCTCACGATCCACGCCGGCGAGATCGTCGGCATCGCCGGCGTCGAGGGCAACGGCCAGGCCGAACTCGTCGAGGTCATCATGGGCATGCGCGAGCCGACGAGCGGCCGGATCTTTCTCGACGAGCTCGATATCTCCGACTGGGAGGTGCGCGAGATCCGCGAGGCCGGCGTCGGCTACATCCCCGAAGACCGCCACCGGCACGGCCTGCTCCTCGAGGCACCGCTGTGGGAAAACGTCATCCTCGGCCACCAGACCCAGGCGCCCAACGTCAAGGGTCAGCTCATCGACGCCAAGGCCGCCAAGGCCGACACCGAGGCCATCGTCCGCGACTTTGACGTCCGCACGCCGTCGATCACGGTCACCGCGGGCTCGCTCTCGGGCGGCAACCAGCAGAAGCTCATCATCGGCCGAGAGATGCGCCACCAGCCGCGAGTCCTCGTCGCCGCGCACCCGACCCGTGGTGTCGACGTCGGCGCCCAGTCGTCGATCTGGTCGATCATCAAGCAGGCGCGCAAGGAGGGCATGGCGGTGCTGCTCATTTCCGCCGACCTCGAAGAGCTTGTCGGCCTCTCCGACACGATCCGCGTCATCCTCCGGGGCGGCCTCTCGGCGCCCTTTGATCCGGATGTCGTGACACGCGAAGAACTCGGTGCCGCAATGACCGGCGCAGACGGCCACGGCCACGGCACGCAGGAGGACTCGAAGTGAAATTCTCACCACGACGGATCGCCATGGGCGCCGCCGCTCCGGTGCTGTCCATCGTCGTCGCGATGGTCGTCACGTCGATCATCCTGCTGTTGGCCAAGGACCCGGTCGGTGCAGTCTGGGCGCAGTTGCTCAAACTCCCGAGCCCGCGTCTGACGATCGCGATCATTAACTCCGCCATCGTCCTCTATCTCTCGGCGGTCGCGGTCGCCATCGGCTTCCGCATGAACCTCTTCAACATTGGCGTCGACGGGCAATACCGCGTCGCCGCCTTTGCCGCCGCGACCTTCGGTGGTCAGGCCTGGCTGCCCGGGTGGCTCAACATCATCGTGTCCCTCGCGGTCGCGATGGGTGCCGGGGCCCTCTGGGCCGCCATCGCGGGCTGGCTCAAGGTCAAGCGCGGTGTCTCCGAGGTCATCTCGACCATCATGCTCAACGCCATCGCGACCTACCTCGTGGCCTTCCTCCTCCAGAAGGTCGCGCTGTCGTCCGAGGGCAGCAATGTCACCAACACCAAGTCCCTCCCCGAGTCCTCGCGCGTGCCCGGCATACCGGTGACGATCGGGGAGCAGCAACGCGAGATCTACGGACTGCTGTTCCTCGCGATCCTCGTGGGCTTCCTCTACTGGTTCGTGCTCAACAAGACCCGCTTCGGCTTCGACCTGCGCGCGACCGGTGGCTCGGAGACCGCTGCCGTCGCCAGCGGGGTCAAGGTCAAGCGGATGGTGCTCACGTCGATGGTCCTCTCGGGTGCCATCGCTGGCCTCGTCGGGATGCCGCTGCTGTTTGGTCAGGACTACGCCTACGGCACGACCTTCCAACCGGGCCTCGGCTTCGCCGGCATCGCGGTCGCCCTGCTGGGCCGCAACCACCACATCGGCATGGCGGTCGCCGCCATTGTCTGGGGCTTCCTTGAGCAGCAGTCCAACGGTCTGCAGATCAACGCCGGGGTGTCCGACCGGCTCGTCGGCGTCATCCAAGGAGTGATCGTGCTGTCGGTCGTCATCGCCTACGAGCTGGTGCGTCGGGCCAACATCGCGCTGGAGCAGCGCACTGTGGCCGCTGCCCTGGCGGCTGAGAAGGCCAAGACCCAGCGTGACGCGGCGGAGGTGTCGGCATGAGCACCGGTCTCGCCGTCGGCACCGCGCCCGAGCTCGCGGCCCCCAAGAAGGCCCGTCGGCCGCGGTGGTTCTGGTATGCCGTGATCGGCGGCGCGCTCCTGTTGATCTCGACGCTGCGCGTCATCACCGGAGCTAACGACATCGACTCCAGCGGCGCCATCGCCGCAACGATCGGCTTGACCATGCCGATCCTCCTCGCCGGCCTCGGCGGTCTGTGGTCCGAGCGCGCGGGCGTGGCCAACATCGGTCTCGAAGGCATGATGATCCTCGGCACCTGGGGCGGGGCGTTCTTCGCCTACAACTACGGCGTGTGGGCGGGTCTCATCGGCGCGATCCTGCTCGGCGCGGTCGGCGGCGCTGTCCACGCCCTGGCGACGGTGATCTTCGGTGTCGACCACATCGTGTCCGGTGTCGCGGTCAACCTCCTGGGTGCGGGGGCCGCGTCCTATCTCGCGGTGCGCACCTTCAAGGGGCTGCCCGGTGGTGGCGAGACCCAGTCGCCGCCACTCGACCCGTTCCCCGCGCTGACGATCGCTCCCGCGGCGGACGCGCTCGGCCAGGTCGAGCGCTCGGGCACGTGGCTGCTCGCCGACATCGCGAGCATCCTGCGGGCCTTGGTCAACAACCTCTCGGTCGTCACGATCCTCACCGTCCTGCTCGTCGTCGGCACGTGGTGGGTGCTGTGGCGCACGGCCTTCGGGTTGCGCTTGCGCTCCTGTGGTGAGGCGCCGCAGGCCGCGGAGACCCTCGGCGTCAACGTCATCAAGTACAAGTTCATCGCCGTGCTCATCTCCGGCGGCTTCGCCGGTCTCGGCGGCGGCTTCCTCGCACTCGTGGCCTCCAACCTCTACCGCGAGGGTCAGACCGCCGGGCGTGGTTACATCGGCCTCGCCGCGATGATCTTCGGCAACTGGCGTCCCGGTGGCCTCACCGCCGGTGCTGCGCTCTTCGGCTACACCGACGCCATCAACCTCCGTGGCCGTGGCGATGTCATCCACGCCTACCTCCTGCCGATCGCCATCGGGCTCATCGCGTGGGGCATCTGGCAGATCGTCCGTCGCCGTCAGGGCAAGCCCCTGGCCGGCGTCGTCCCGGTCGTCACGGGTGTGCTCGCGGCGGCGTGGTTCTTCCTCACGGCCGCAGTGCCCCGCGAATTCACCGGCATGACCCCCTACGTCGCCACCCTGCTCGTCCTCGCCTTTGCCTCGCAACGGTTGCGGATGCCCAAGGCCGACGGTCAGGTCTATCGCAAGGGTGAAGCGCGCTGATGGGTATGCCGTCCGCGCGCCCGGGTGCGCCGGGCGGGCCCGTCGACTGGGACGAGTTGCACCGGGCTGCCGTCGGCATGCTCGCGCACGCCTATGCGCCCTACTCACAGTTCCCGGTCGGGGTGGCAGGCCTGGTCGACGACGGTCGCATCGTCACCGGCTGCAATGTGGAAAACGCGTCCTACGGCATCGGACTGTGCGCCGAGTGCGGCATGGTGTCGCAGCTCGTCGCCACCGGTGGTGGCCGTCTCGTGGCCGTCTCGTGCGTCGGCGGCGACGGGCAGCCCCTCATGCCGTGCGGCCGGTGCCGTCAACTCCTGTGGGAGCACGGCGGTGCCGACTGTCAGCTGCTCACCCCCCAGGGCGTCCTCCCGATGCGGGAGGTCCTGCCGCAGGCCTTCGGGCCTGACGATCTCGCGGCCGCGGCCGCAGCGAAGGAGTCATCATCGTGAGCGAGGCCTTCGACGCCGTCGACGTCATCATCACCAAACGCGACCGTGGTGAGCTGCGCGACGAGCAGATCGATTGGGTCATCGACGCCTACACCCGTGGTGTCGTGGCCGACGAGCAGATGTCCTCGCTCGCGATGGCCATCCTCCTCAACGGCATGAATCGTCGGGAGATCGCCCGCTGGACCGCGGCGATGATCGCCTCGGGGGAGCGCATGGACTTCTCGGCGCTCTCGCGTCCGACCGCTGACAAGCACTCGACCGGCGGGGTCGGCGACAAGATCACGCTCCCGCTGGCCCCCCTCGTCGCGGCCTGCGGCGTCGCGGTGCCGCAGTTGTCCGGCCGAGGACTCGGCCACACCGGCGGCACCCTCGACAAGCTCGAGTCGATCCCGGGCTGGCAGGCGTCGCTCACCACCGAGCAGATGCTCGCTCAACTCGACGACGTCGGTGCCGTGATCTGCGCTGCCGGCGCGGGCCTGGCTCCCGCGGACAAGAAGCTCTACGCCCTCCGGGACGTCACCGGCACCGTCGAGGCGATCCCGCTCATCGCGAGTTCGATCATGAGCAAGAAGATCGCCGAGGGCACGGGAGCCCTGGTGCTCGATGTCAAGGTGGGCTCGGGTGCCTTCATGAAGACGGTCGACCGCGCGCGCGAGCTCGCGACGACGATGGTCGGTCTGGGCCAGGACGCCGGGGTGACGACGGTCGCGCTCCTGACCAACATGCAGACCCCGCTCGGCCTCACCGCCGGCAACGCCCTGGAAGTCCGGGAGTCGGTCGAGGTGCTCGCCGGCGGTGGCCCCGCCGATGTCGTCGAGCTCACCGTCGTCCTGGCCCGCGAGATGCTCGCCGCCGCTGGCCGGCCGGACGTCGACCCCGCGGATGCCCTTCGCGACGGTCGTGCCATGGACGCGTGGCGCCGGATGATCCGGGCTCAGGGCGGCGACCCCGACGCCCCCTTGCCGGTCGCGCGGCATACCCATGAGGTCCTCGCCGAGGGCGATGGTGTCCTCACCCAGCTCGACGCGCTCAAGGTGGGGGTCGCCGCCTGGCGACTCGGCGCTGGGCGCGCGCGCAAGGAAGACCCGGTGCAGGCCGGCGCGGGGATCGAGCTGCATGCCAAGCCGGGCGCCGTCGTCCGCGCGGGGGAGCGCCTCATGACTCTGCACACCGACACCCCGGAGCGATTCGAGCGCGCGCTCGCGGCGCTGGAGGGGGCGACCTTCATCGCGCCTGAGGGGTCACGGCCGGATCTGCTCCCGCTCGTCATCGACCGGATCTCGTAACGGGCTTGTCGACGGGTCGGACGGGCTAAATCCGGTTGGCGTGAGCTGGTATGCCGTGCCAGTCTCGGGGGTTGTGAGTCATCCCCTGGCGCGGCGCCTGATCCTCGGCATCGCCTTCTCGGCGCTGGGCAGTGGCCTCACGATGCCCTTCCTTTACGTCTACTTCGCCCAGGTGCGCGGCATCCCGACCCAGACCGTCGGGCTGGTTTTTGCCTGGATGGGCGTCGTGAGCTTCCTCGCGGCGCCGATCGGCGGCACCCTCATCGATCGATTCGGACCGCGGCCGATCATGCTCGCCGGTCTCGTCGTCGAGGCCGTGACGACCTATCTCATCGGCCATGTCGCCACGACCGCGCAGGCCGTCACGGTCGCGACCCTCGTCTGCCTGGGCACCGTCGGGCTCTATCCCGCGACGACCGCGATGCTGACCCGGCTCGTGCCCGAGGCTGAACGAGAGCGGGCCTACGGCGTGCAGTTCATGCTCATGAACGCGGGTTTCGGCATCGGCGGGCTCGTCTCGTCGCTCCTGGTCGACGTGACCTCGGTCGAGTCGTTCCAACGGCTCTACCTCATCGACGCCCTGTCCTACGTCGGCTACATCGTCGTCGTCCTCACGCTGCCCGCCCGCGCCGGCAGCTTGGAGTCGGTGAGCGATAGCGACGGGCCAGGCGAGGGTGGGGCACGCGACGGCGGGTGGCGCGACGTCCTCGCCGACCGCACGATGGTGCGCTTCGTCCTCGTGTCGATCGTCGTCGTGACCTTCGGCTACGCCCAGATGGAGGCGGGCTTCGCGGCATACGTCACCGAGACCGGCGGGGTCCCGGTCGACCGGCTCGGGTGGGCCTTTGCCGCCAACACCGCGGTGATCGTCCTCGGCCAACTCGTCGCGTTGCGATTCATCCCCGGCCGCAGCCGCAGTCGGTTGCTCGCGGTCGCCGCTGGCGTGTGGTCGGTCTCGTGGGTCGTCGTCGCGCTCACCGGCCGCGCCGAGGGCTCGGTCGCGATTGCGTATGCCGTGCTCGGCCTCGGCCTCTTCGGGCTCGGCGAGACCATCTGGGCACCGGTCGCACCCGCCGTCGTCAACGACCTCGCGCCCGAACATCTCCGGGGTCGCTATAACTCGTTCCAGTCGATGGTCTGGACTGTGTCAGGAGTGGCCGGCCCGGCGACGGCGGGCATTCTCCTGGGCAACGCGATGGCCGGCTGGTGGGTCGTGGCCGTCGTCGGGGGCACTGCGCTGGCCGCGCTGATGTTCTTGCGGCTGCACCGTCACCTCACGCCGGCGCAGGACGGCCGGGGTTAACGCGGTCGCTGCCGTCTGGTGGCACCGCCCACTAGAGTGCGAGGATGCCGCACGTCATCACCGATCCTGTCCAGATCCCGGTCCCCGGTGGCAAGGTCATCAGCGAGCACATCGGGGCGGCCTCGACCCGCACCAGCGACCTGTCGATCGCCCACATGCACGCCCCTGCCGGGTGGGAAGAGCCTTACCAGACACCGGAATTCGACGAGATCACGGTCGTCGTGCGCGGCTCGGTCGTCGTCGATTGTGATGGTCAGCGCTTCGAGGCCAAGGCCGGGCAGTCCATCGTCACGAAGGCCGGCGAGCGCGTCCAATACAGCGCCGGCCCGCTCGGCGCCGAATACGTCGCGGTCTGCCTGCCAGCCTTCACTCCTGAGACGGCCCACCGTGAAGACTGACGTCGATAGGGCGACTCTCGTCGCGGCACCGAAGGTCCTCCTCCACGACCACCTCGACGGTGGGGTGCGCCCGCAGACGGTCATCGACATCGCGCAGGAGATCGGCTACTCCGAACTCCCCGCGACCGATGCGACCGAGCTGCAGGCGTGGTTCCGCGACTCCGCCGACAGCGGTTCTCTCGTGCGCTATCTCGAGACGTTCCGGCATACCGTCGCCGTGATGCAGACCGAAGACGGCCTGCGACGGGTGGCCCGCGAATGCGTCCTCGACCTGGCGACCGACGGCGTCGTCTACGCCGAGAGCCGGTACGCCCCCGAGCAGCACATCGCCGGTGGGCTGCGTCTCGAGCAGGTCATCGAGGCCGTCAACGCGGGGTTCCGCGAGGGCGAGGCAGAAGCGGCCGCGGCGGGGCACCCGATCCGGATCACCGCCCTCCTCACCGCCATGCGCCACGCGGCGCGCAGCACGGCCATCGCCGAGCTCGCCGTGCGCTATCGCGACGACGGCGTGGCCGGCTTCGACATCGCCGGCGCGGAGGCGGGCTTCCCGCCGACGCGCCACCTCGATGCCTTCGAATACCTCCGTCGCGAAAACGCCCACTTCACGATCCACGCCGGTGAGGCGTTCGGCCTGCCGAGCATCTGGGAGGCGATCCAATACTGCGGGGCCGACCGCCTCGGCCACGGCGTGCGGATCGTCGACGACATCGCCATCGACGGCGTCGCGGCCCCCCTGTGGTTGCGGATGGCGGAAAAGAACCACCTGACCACGCTCGCCGATGTCGACCTGTCGACCGTGCGCCTCGGCCGTCTCGCCTCCTACGTGCGCGACGCGCGGATCCCGCTGGAGCTGTGCCCCACGAGCAACGTCCAGACGGGGGCAGCCCCCACCATCGGCCTGCACCCGATCACGCTCCTGGCGAAGCTCCTCTTCCGCGTCACGCTCAACACCGACAACCGGCTCATGAGCAACACGTGCATGTCGCAGGAGGCGGCGCAGCTCGTCGAGGACGCCGGGTGGACGCTCGCCGACCTGCGCTGGGTGACGATCAACGCGATGAAGTCGGCGTTCATCCCCTTCGACCAGCGGCTCGCGCTCATCGACGAGGTCATCAAGCACGGCTACGCCGAGCTCGGCTCTCACACGTCGACGCCGAGTCGCTGACGCAAGCTGGCCTCGCGCATGAGGCGGTCGTAGTCGCGCCGCCGGCGCTCCGCCACGACTGCCGCGAGGACGTATTCGGGGTGGTTGCCTGGCGGTGGCGGTGGGGCGACGCAGAGCATGACCTCCGCGAGGAGCTCTTGACCGCGTCGGGCACGAGCCTCCGGATCCATCGAGAAGGCCGCGGGGAGGAATGTCCGCACCGCCGCGGCGACGCCGTCGGGGAGCTTGCCCATGTCGGCGATGACGGCCCACTGGGCCAAGTGCGGTGGCATGGGAACGGGCGGGGGCATCGCACCACGCCCGCGCTCGCGCACGACATAGGTGCCGGCGGCGATGTCGCCGAGGCGCTTGCCGCGGGCGCTGAGGATGGCGGTGACGACGGCCGGAATGCCCAGGAGTATCGAAATCTCGAGCACCCCGACCATGCCGCGCGTGAAGGCGTGCCGGAACGTGATCGGGCCCGCATCGTCGCGGACCACCCGCAAGCCGGTCGCCATCTTGCCGATCGTCCGACCCCGCGTGAGCGTCTCCATCGCCACGGGATAGCCGAGGATGACCGCCAGAGTGGCGATGAGCATGATCCCGGTTGCGACCGCATCGTCGACAACGGCGGCGAGAAGACCGGCCAGCGTCATGACGATCCCGCCGGCGAACTGCACGATGAGCAGGTCGATGATGCGTGAGAGGATCCGCAGCCCGAGCGTCGCGGGCGGGAGGTCGAGCGCGACAGCTTCACCGGTGACGAGATCGTCCTCGGTGACTCCTATCGTCGCGATCGAGCGGTCCACACGGCATACAGTAACGGCGTGGACCTCGACGCCTACGTCACCGCGCACGCCCACGAATGGCGGCGCCTTGAGCAACTGGTGTCGACGCGCGGGGCCTTGTCCGGCCACGAGGCCGACGAGCTCCTCGATCTCTACCAACGTTGCGCCACGCACCTGTCCGAAATCCGCTCCACGACACCCGAACCCGCGGTCGTCTCTCAACTCTCGTCGCTGCTGGCCCGGGCGCGTTCACGTGCGGGTGGCACCCGCACGATGTCGTGGTCGGACGTCGGCACCTTCTTCGTCTCGACCTTCCCCGCGGCGCTCTATCGGACGCGGCGGTGGTGGCTCATCGTCATGGGAGCCAATGTCGCCGTCGCCTTCCTCATCGGGTGGTACTTCTACGCAAATCCCCAGTTCGAGTCCACGCTGGCCACTCCCTCCGAGATCCAGCAGCTCGTCACCCACGATTTCGAGAGCTACTACAGCGAGTATGCCGCCGGGAGTTTCGCCTTCAAGGTGTGGACCAACAACGCCTGGGTGTCGGCGCTGTGCATCACGTTCGGCGTGCTGGGCTTCCCGGTGATCTACCTGCTCTGGCAAAACATCACCAACGTCGCGATCATCGGCGCGCTGATGTGGCGTTACGACCGGGCCGGGCTCTTCTTCGGGCTGATCCTCCCGCACGGCTTGCTCGAACTCACCGCGGTCTTCGTCGCAGCCGGGGTGGGGTTGCGCATCTTCTGGGCCTGGGTCGTCCCGGGCTCCATGTCACGGCCGTCGGCGGTCGCCACCCAGGCCCGCGCCGCCATGTCGGTCGCGCTCGGCCTCGTCGTCGTCCTGTTTATCTCCGGCGTCATCGAGGCCTTCGTCACCCCGTCGCCCCTGCCGACGTGGGCGCGGATCGGCATCGGGCTGCTCGCGGAGGCGGTCTTCCTCACCTATGTCTTCACGCTCGGCCGGTATGCCGCTCGCCGCGGCGAGACCGGCGACGTCGCCCGGGCGGACCAGGGCGACGTCGTGCCGATCGCGGGGTAGAGCGGTCCAGACCCGCTGGCGCTGGATCTATTCGACCGGCTCGGGGACGAGCTGGTCGACGGGGTGAGTCGACTTCGTGAACAACTCCTTGGCGCCGTTGAGGCCGAGGGTCATGACGATGTTGACGAGGAAGCAGGCCAGCGCCGCGAGGAGGAGAGCCCCCGAGAGCGCCGCGAGCCACATGTAGGACGAGTACTCGCCGTTGTAGTAGATCGTCCGGCGGAGCATCCCTTGCAGACCGGCCATCCCCATGAAGGCACCCATGCCGATGCCGCCGACGAGGTGGAGCCAGAAGTGGGCCTTGCCGAGCTTCTCGCTCCAGAGCTGCGCGCCGTTGGTGAGGATCGGCAGGAGGAGGTAGACCGCGGCATACAAGGTCATGGTGAGCCCGACGAGGACGGCCACGTGCACGTGCGGGCCGACGACCCACTGGGTGTTGTGGAGCACCCGGTTGAGGCCGGCGTCGGCCTGCATGATGCCCGCGGGCACGGCGAGGGCGAAGCCCGTGAGCCCCCCGAGGAGGAAGCGCAGCGGCATCGTCATCTGGAGCGGGCGGGCCTGCCAGAGCGTGGCGAGGGTGATGAAGAAGGCCAGGCCTTGGGTGATCAGCTCGAAGGCCGTCACGAGTTCGCCGGAGCCGACCTTGAGCGCGGCCGGTTGGGCCTGGTCGGACAGCAGGTGATGCGACCACACGGTCCACGAGACGACGAGCTCGACACCGAGGGCCATCCGGGCCCACTTGGCCATGAAGACCTGCCGTCCGGTGATGAGCTGCGCGAGGAGGTACCACGCGCCGGCGACGAAGACGAGGACGAGCCCGTCGGCGACGAGGTCGAGGCCCCACCAGAACCAGTTCTTGTAGAGCAGGGCGTCGACCGAGGTCTTGGCCAGGTCGGCACCGAAGAGCTTGGCGACCATGTAGACGAGGATGAGGACCCCGGTGAAGAGGATGATCGCGACGTTGAGGGCCACGTCGATCGTCCCGCGCGCGATGGCCGCGACCGCCAGAGGCGTCTTGTGCTCGGCCTCAGGCTTGGCCTTGCGACCCCGGAGGATCCGCCCGAGGGTCGACAGGCCGAGCGCGTCGGCGAGCAGCTCACGAGAGGGCTGCTTCTCCCAGCCGGCGGGGGTGTAGGCGATTGTCTTGAAGACGTTGAGGACAAAGAGCCCGGTGCCCACCATGACGAGCGCGATGCCGGTGATGAAGATCGCTCCCGAGAGCGGGTGGAACTGCGAAAAGTCCGCCGGCAGTGGCCAATACAGCGTGTAGAGCGGTGCGTAGTGGCTGATGAAACCGTCGAGCCAGAAGGTGAAGACGCCGCCGACGATGAGCCACAGGGTCCACGTCGCGACCTTGAACGACCACAGCGGCTTCTTCATGAGGAAAGGCACGAGGAAGGTGAAGGCGCCGAAGACGAGCAGGTAGCTCGAGCCGAAGATGCCCACGAGAGGGTGCGCGGTGAGCATCGAGTAGTAGCGCTCGGGGTAGAGCAACTCCTGGGGCTGCACCTGGTTGATCCGCATGAGCATGCCCTCGATGGCGGCGAAGGCGTAGTAGATCAGCCCGAAGACGACGTACTTGAGGGTGAGCTTCTGCATCGGGGTCAACGTCGAGGGCCGGAAGGCACGCTCGTGGCCGTGGACGAGGGTCTCGGTGAAGGTCATGGCGGTCATCAGCCTTTCGCGCAGCCGGTCACTCGGACGGCATCCTTGACGATCATCTGATCGCCCTTGGGCCCGGAGTACTCGGTGGATCGGATCGAGTAGACGTCGTCCTTGGGGAAGGTCCACACGAGGTTGTTGGGGTGGCCCGGCACGACTTGCATCTGGGTGACCAGCGAGTTGTCGGCTCGGAAGAGCCCGAAGCCGTAGGTGAGGTCTTCGCTGGTCACCGAGAAGCGGACGGTCTGCCCGCACGGCACGACGAGTTGCTTCTCGGGCAGGACGAAGGTGTGGTCGCGGACCGTCACGGCATACGTCTTGGCCGCCGTGACGCCGTCGCCGTGCAGGTCGTCGGGCACCCACGGGATCGTGTTGAACGTGATGATGTGGAGCGAGACGCCGATGAGCACGAGGAGGCCGACGAAGGAGTAGAACAGCTTCGGCGGCACCACGGTCGCGTGGCCCGGTGGTTTCGTGAGTCTCACCGAGACCCAGGCGATGACCGCGAGGATCGCGACGCAGTAGAGGGTGTAGACGACCGTCTGACCCCACAAGACGGTGGTGGACTCGACCATGACTGACGCTCCTGGGAGGTCGCGGGCGGACCATCCCAGGACTCGACGCTAGCCACGGCGACGCGTCGATCGCATTCCTCTAAATCCCGCTGTCTAGATCATCACAATCGTGACGATCTCGAGTCGACCGATATCACAGCAGCCCGGCCGCCTTGAGCATGAGGTAGTGGTCGGCCAGGCGCGGCGGCAATTGCTCCGGCGAGCCGTCGACGACGTCGACACCCATCCGCCGCAGCATGGCCGCCGTGCTCTCGCGCAGGGCCAGAGTGCGCTCGGCCGCCGCG
>ERZ795030.3658-NODE-3658-length-16036-cov-5.494024_pt1 | contig 16036 bp, 25 predicted proteins | sample MGYA00375122_ERZ795030 | MGnify/ENA primary metagenome ERZ795030 (study PRJEB30165, sample SAMN05720146) | activated sludge metagenome | isolation source: anaerobic digester from wastewater treatment plant | place: Japan | collected 2015-04-20 ...
TGTCCGTTTTCATGATGTGATTAGTTACCCAGGTATAGAGATATTCGCTAATTTCCTTAGCTAAAATTTTATCTTTTGTATTTATATATTTTTCTTTAAATTTCTGAACTTGATCTTTAAAATGTAAATGCTCTGCTTCATGTGCTTTGCTAAAAACATTATATTTTTTAAGTATACTTTCTTCAGCAATTATATGATAGGATCCATATCTTTCAATTTCATCAATGATATATTTTATAATCATTGAAGATTTTCCTTGATCGATAGAATCATCTAAAACCTTAAAAATATTAAAGAGATTTCTATGCTGAATATCAATCTCGATAATACCAGTTTCTAGAGATTCATCCCACAAAAGTTTTGTCATTTTAACGGATTTTTACTATTTATCCGTTTTTTATCTTTCAGAAAGCCACTTAAAGTCAGGAAGGGTTATTTCTCCTTTTTCCTCTTTATCCTTTAAGAAAAGATAATATGCTTTTGCTTCAACAACACCATTTACCCAGGCAAGATTACAAAATTCTTCGGGGGTATTACAAGCAGCCATATATCCTATTCCAAGACAATAAAGGGTTCTTTTTACTCCATAATATCCATCTCTAAATTCTTTTCGAGTCTGCCTCCAATCTCTTCCCCATTCAAGATCCTTTCTCATTTCTTCAACAAAGGGGGCAAGCATTTTTATAATAACATCTTCCTGTCTTTTGGTATCTTCTCCAAAGTCTCTTACTCGAGCTTTAATTTTTATAGGATTTGCTATTTGTCCTCTTTCATAACCCTGATGCTGATGAGGGTTAAAATCTGTTGTCATTTTATCAAACCACGGATAATAATGACGAATCATCCACATAACTTGATTCTCATCATTTACTTCTGCAACAGCATAGTCCCAATATTTCTTTTTCTCTTCTGGAGTATCTCCTTTCACCATCACCCCCTTGCCATCCATCCAGTCCCAGAGATCTTCTACAGAACACCAGCATGAATTAAAAGAAAACTGATTATTAGGATTTATCCAAACTTTAATATTAGGATCTCTTTTATCCACTCCACTATTTGATCCATCGAAAAGATCATTCATTGGTTTACAAACAGGATGCTCGGCAAGATAATCAAATACGGTTTTACCTATATTCATCTGTCTTTTTGCATCGACTCCTCTTTGAAAATTCATAGCTTTAGAAGTTTATTTCTATCGCTAATATACGAAAAAAGATCGAGATAAAAAAATATTTTTTAAACTTCTTGAGTTCCGATTGGGCAAGAAAGATTACCATCAGCATAATCAGCCGGACCGGGAGACGTTGTTCCTAATTTTTCACAAGTAATCCAATCTAATGATCCCAAATTTTTCCTCCATAAGTAACAATAGACATGATAGAGATTTTCTCTATATATTTGTCGGCGAAGAGGGAATCGAACCCACATGCAACCAATTAACCTTTCGACCGGGTATCAGCCGGAGGGTATATTCGCCGTTAGTAGTGACGGTGGGGTTCGAACCCACATTGTGCAAAGCACCCACGGTATCAGCGTGGTGACTAAACCATTCATCCACGTCACTGTTTGTCCCGATAGAGGGACTCGAACCCCCAACCTTGTGGATATAAGCCACCTGCGCCAACCATTGCGCCATATCGGGAAAATTGCGGAGGGTGAGGGATTCGAACCCACGGGCCACGAACGCGACCACAGCTTTCCAGGCTGCCCCAATAGACCTCTCTGGCAACCCTCCATTTGGAGCACTTATGCAGAATCGAACTGCAGGCTCGTCCGTACCAAGGACGTATTTTACCGACTGAACTATAAGTGCATTTCAAAGAGCAGAGCCCACAATTGGGATCGAACCAACTTCTGTGCATTACGAGTGCACTATCCTCTGCCATCTAGACGATGCAGGCTTTTTGTATTCTTCTATTCTTTTTCGATCGTCTTGGTATATCCTCAAAACGGGGCGAAAAAGTCGCTGGGTGATATGTGGGATTCGAACCCTTCACTACAAGTTCCACAGACTTGCGTGCTAACCGTTAACACTAATATCACCATATCAAGACCAGTGCCTTTAACCAGTTGCGGAGAGCGGAGGTGTCGATCCCCAGCCCTTTCAGACCCACTTGTTTTCAAGACAAGGTTGCACGCCGGTGCAATTCGCTCTCCAAATTGCGGAGAGCAGAGTATTCGAAACTCAAGCATTATTAACGCTCCCTTCGCTTAGCAGGCGAGGACACCACCTCGGTGCGTTACTCTCCAATATGCGGCCGATTTCCTATTGGATTTCGAGTTTAACCACTCCTTTATAGCAGTTTGCGAGACTGCGGGTACCGCTTTGCGGAGGCGAAGAGATTCGAACTCTTATGGCATTAAAACGCCACTCTCAGTTTTCGAGACCGGGCCATTGCTCTGTTGATGGTACACCTCCAAAAATATGTCAAAGAAAAAGGGAAGGCTTTTTAAGGACCTTCCCTGAGAATAAAATTGAAATTAAAATTAAGAGATTCAATTTTGAGTCACAAGAAGGCCCGCCTGATCCGAGGATGAGGTACTAATACTAATCGTATGTATAGAATGCCTTCTCATTTTTTGGTTTTTTATATATATCATCTTATATGCAAGAAAAATACTAAGGTTTTGCAATTATTTGTTATTTGTTATTTATTAATTCTTCCCTAACTTCTTCCAGAGAAGACATATCATTTTCAGCCATCTCCTTGAAAAAGTTTCTTCCAGCTATCAAAGAATTTAATCTCCTCTGAAGACCCTTTGTTCTAAAGAAAGAAAATAAAGAAATGCCAACACATGCGAATCCGAACCACTGAGGAGCTCCGTAATATATTCCAATGAAAGCCGGAACAAAAACCAGATAAGTCATAAACCTCATCAAAACCATCCATGAAAAATTGACATGGATTTTTTCAACATACATCTGGTCATTCAGCCGGATAAATTTCAACGGGCTTTCTATAAGAGCTTCATTAAAAAACTTATCCATTTCCTGACGATTTGAAAAACGGAAATCAGTTCTCTTAAACTTAAGTCCTTCGAATTCCATTGTTGCCATCTCTTTTAATTTTAATTTCATTGTAAATGTACAAATAATTTCTTTAATATGAAAATATTTATCAGATAAAATCGTTAAAATTAATAATTTTTTTCAATATAATCCATTAATTTCTTGATATTTTCGTCTGCTTTAGGACCCATTATACCAAGACAGGACTTAAGAAATGCCAGCCTTCCTTTTTTATAACTTGATAATGAAAGATGATTGAATTCCAATCTTATTTTCTTTTCAGTCTCAACGAATTTTTCATACGATCCAACAAATCCAGCATTGTCCGCATCCCAAAAAATTTTTAAAAGAGGATCAACAGGTTTTTTCCTATATTTTGTACATTCGATCATCTCTCCAATCTTCTTAGCCATAAAGGGATCCTCTCCCTTAAATGTTTGCATGAATATTTGTAAAGATTTATCCTCATTATCCTTAAACCCTGGGATATAAACAGCATCATGAAAGAATGCTGCTAAAATAAGAGCTTCTCGATGGATAGGTAAAACAAAGTTCCTCTTCTTTTCAATATCTCGAAGAATTTGTTGAAGATGATCTACATTATGATACTTTCTCCTTGGCTCGTTCCATGCTTCTTCAAGAGAACGAATAGTAAAATTGGATAAGTATTTTTCCAAAATCCCCCTATATTGAATAAAAGGGCTCATTCTATTTTCCATTGGTGCTTTCTGCTATGCTTCCAAGTTTTATACATCCTTATTTGATGGCCCCAAATCAATCTTGATTTTCTCCATCCCCTGCGTCCAGGCTTACGCTTCATATAGGATCCATATTCCTCTGGATATGGATCTTGATCGACTGTCGTTAATATTTTATATTCTCGACGATTAGTAGTTCTCTCAATTACTTGAGAGGTCTTAAAAAAATGTTTTCTTTTCATAATGGTTATTTAAGTTAGAACATGCTAACTTAAAGACCATCAAGTAATAATTTTTTCCCTTTCATATTAAAAAACTACTTTAATTCCTAATACAAGAGCCATAGCGATAAATGCTAAGATTTCAACCCACCAAGTTCTATTTTTGAATATTGTCTTTCCTTTTATCTTTATAAATCTGGTTAAAACCATTGGCAAAGCAATTGCTGCAAATCCAACTGTTATTGGCCATAAATGAAAATCCAAAATAGTAGATAATTGGCTAAATAAAATACCAGATAATGCACCAGCTATATGAACTGTTTCTGTCATTTTTTCTCTATAAGCAGCTGCTGCTCCAACGAAAGCAATCCCGGCCCCGGCAAAAAACATTAAAGGAGTAGAAGCTACTATCATAGCTGGAATTGCATATCCCCAACACCATAATGTAAATATAAATTTAAGATTATTTGGCAACATATAATAGCTATGGGATATTGATTGCAATACTCCATATTTAGCCCAAATAGCTCCGACATAAGTAAAAAATACTAGGAGCATCAAAATATAAAATGTCAAAACGTATGTCATAATGTTTAGTTATTTTTTATTCTTCATCTTCGAGTTCATAATCCTCTTCCTCAAATTCATCATATTCTTCTTCATCTTCGGACCCGGGCTGGGTATCAACAATTATATCCCCAACAAAATTACCATTTCCATCTGCTTCAACACCCCCAGTAAATCCATTAATTCGAGGATAAAAATCATTATTAACATCAAATTCGGGATTAAGCTTTTGAACATCAGCAACTGTAATAACTGCTACCATTCCTGCATCCACTCCAGTACTTCCTCGATGAACGCTTTTTCCAGAATGGTTAATGACATCATATTCCCCGTCCCCATAAGCTGTGCTGGTATAAAGAATTTTAATGGTTGAATCAATATAGATTGTTCCGGCATCCGCTGTTTCAGATCCTTGGTTTCCATTAGGATACCAAAATTTATTAATAATTTCTTGCCATATATCATCTGGGATAAAATAGCATGGATCCGTGACAATAATGTCTCCCGAAAAACCTTGATAAGTTTCAGTTGTTACTTCAATCTTTCTCATAATAATTATTTATTTTTATTTGCCAAAGAAATCGTCCTGGCATTTCTGGCAGAGCCCTGAGATTTTAGACTCCCTTCTGGAAAGCTCATCGCGAAAATCCTCATCATTTACAGGCATGCTACAGAAAGGGCAAAGACGAAATTCTGCCCTGGAAACTTCTTTTTCAAACCCTAATTGTCTTAAGAGATCTTTTTTCTGAGGATTGTCATAAATTGGTTCTGACATGCTGGCGATGTTTATTTATATATTCGAAAAAAGTGGCGCCTCCAGAAGGATTCGAACCCTCAACCCTCTGATCCGAAGTCAGATGCTCTGTCCAATTGAGCTATGGAGGCATACCCCTGCCTTACTTAAGGGCTTCGGAACCCGGGGATCAGGCTACTGTTAATTCGCATTTACATGTGGTGAAATGTCGCTTGCAAACCCCTCGATTAATACGTAATCGAACGGAAAGTTTCGATATGGTCCAAACCTACAACAAACCTCTGCGATTACAAAGTGCAGTGCCGGTTATTCATCCTGATAACTCAGATCCCTGATAACGGAGGGAAACCCGAAGTGAGCGGGAGACGGGGCTCGAACCCGCAACCCTCAGCGTGGAAGGCTGATGCTCTACCAATTGAGCTACTCCCGCTTTTTAATTCTTATATACTTTAACCATGAATAAGTTTTTCTAGTTTTAAGATATTCTAAATTATCATCATTATCATAAGCCTCTCTTTCGAAGGATAAAGATCGATACGCTTCAGACCCATTTACAAATATACGAATAATCCACTCAATTAAATACCACAAATAGAAAAAAATTATCAACATTTCTAACTGCTGTTTCCAATGAATTTTTTCATGGTTTACAGTTCTTAAGTTAGAAATATATTTATCCTTAATATAAATTCCAAACGGGGCTAAAGTAATTCCAGTTATTCCCCCTCCAGTAATAAAATTGAGAAACCCTTTTAATCTGCGAATTTTTGGCTTACACATAACGTTTTTATCTATTTATACAAATAGATAAAAATTGAGCGGAAAACGAGATTCGAACTCGCGGCCCTCAGCTTGGGAAGCTGATGCTCTACCAACTGAGCTACTTCCGCCTATAGTGACTCCGTAGGGATTCGAACCCTAAACCTCCTGATCCGTAGTCAGGTGCTCTATCCATTGAGCTATAGGGGCTTATTTAAATACTCTTTTTATCCAAGCGTAGTGCTTTCTTGATTTAAGATAATAAAAATTAGTTTCATTATCGTTAGCTTCCCTCTCAAAAGAAAGCCTCTTATATGCATCCTTATGAGGCGGGAGGATGAGTTTTATAAGCCATTCAAAGAAATACCAGAGATAGAAGAAAATTATGAGCATTTCTAATTGCTGAGCCCAGTGAATTTTTTCATGGTTAACAATTCTATCCCAAGCAAATGGATTAGTGTCCTTATAGTCCCATATCTTTTGGGCAAGATAAATTCCTAATGGCGCTAATGTGATTCCAATAACACTTTTTCCGAGTAATGACTTCAAGAAAGATCCTATCTTCTTAATATTAGGTTTACACATTTAATCTATTTTTTTAATATGGGCACGCTAAAAAAGAAAGCCCTTTATCTATCTATCCCGCATGGACAAAGCTGACCAGGATTTTGATGCAGCGCCTATTCCTAGATTGACCCCTTTGCCTAAAATATTTATAACCTTCAATTGTCCATCAGTTAATAGATATGAACTTTTGATCAATGCATACTGTATTCGGAGTTTTGTGGAAATTGGGGATTCGGATAGAGACACTGCTGATGAGTCCAAAATAGATTTCTTTCCCTTAGTTAGAATTAATTTAATTCTCTCCTTACTATGAACAGATATGGATAAGGAAGAAAAGGCTTCATCATAATATTTATAGATCCGATATCTCTTCATATAAAGATAATATCTCATTTTAATAGATCTATATCCATCAATTAAAAGAGCTCCGGGGATGGTTCCGCCAATGAATAAAACACCCATAAAAGCGACAGGAAGTAATCCAAGAATTACTAATTGTTTAGCAAAAGGTTTTTCGGGAATAAGCTGTTCAAGATCAACAACGTTACCCTTAATTATATAATTTGTGTATTTCATTACTATTTTTATTATACCCGTAAATATAATAAAAAGTTTTAAATTATTTAAAAATTTGTCGTTAAAATTTAAAGATTTATTTAGAAAAATGAATATAGTGACTCCGTAGGGACTCGAACCCTAAACCTCCTGATCCGTAGTCAGGTGCTCTATCCAATTGAGCTACGGAGCCTATTCTATTTCTTTTTCTATTGCAATCGTTTGTTTTTCACTTCTTTTAAGGGATCTAAACGATCTTTTTATATCTTGCTTAAAACTTTTGCGATGCCGAGAATCCTCAAATCCTTGTTCCATAACCTCTTTTTTTAATTTTTTGAGGTCCTTTCTTTTCTGATCGTAATTCTTAGCTTTCATCTCATTCAATATTATTATCCTCTCCATAAAGAGCTCTTACTTTTTGTATCCATTCATTAGTTTTAAGTTTTGTCATAAATACTTTATTATCTATAACTCCCTTAAAAACTAAACCTTCCTCTAAACCAAAAGCATTTCTTTTAACAAGATCTATAATGTCCTCAGTTAATATCCCTTTATATATTACTCTGGGAATCCCTAAGTGACCAAACAAATCGATGAAATCCCCAGGTTTTAAGAAATCTTTTTTATAGAGAAACATATCAAAAATTACTAAATCATGAGGTTCTTTCCAATCATGTTGTCCTGCAAAAGAATGTTCTCCAAAAAATTCTCCATAAACAGTTATGGTATCAATACCTCTGAAAATCTTTTCTTCATTGAAAATTTTATCAAGCTTTTCAGCATATTTGTTTTCAAAGATCCCAATTGCTTCTTCAAAAGGATTATTAGCATTTTTAATCATCTGAGTTCTTGTCCCAAATTTGCCAAATCCATTAGTAAATCTAGATTTTTTTGAAAGCTTTTTATTCCACTCAGCACAAAAATTAGATCCATCAAATTTTCTAAATCCATAGACATGCTGTCCGATGTAATCCTCGACATTTTTTTCTATGGAATGATAATGTTTCATTTATAATTTATAACTGCTAATGGTTTTCCTTTATCTTTTGCTAAATTTATGGAATGCTGAGTTCCTTTTGATTGACCATCCCAGAATGCAATAACTGCGTCAGCTGATTCAATTATCTGAATATTTCTTTTATACCCAGCTGATTTACCAAACTGCTCCCAATCTGGGAGAAAAACAAGAAGCTCAATCATATTTTCTCTCGCCCATCTTTCGGCTAAAGAATCCGCTCCGTAAGCTCCCCCAGATATAATAACAGATATTGGTCTCCTGCTATGAATAGTATCCAGTTTTAGTTTCAATAAATCATAATCATCGAAACCCCTTGAACCAACTACTGCTAATTTCATTTGTTTTCTCTATTACGTCCAATATGATAACCATCACAATAAATGCACTTATAAACACTGAAATGAACCTTTCGTTTTTTCTCCATTGCTTCAGCAGATTTTAGAGCAGTTTCTTTAGTGTTATACATCACCTTTGGATCCCCGCTATCCTGCCTGAAATGCGAATTCTTATGAAATAAACCCCATGCATTACCAGTAATGAAGAAATTTCTAAAAGCCCTTTTGAAAGGACCCTGATCCATTATTCCTAATATGAGGTTTTTAAGTTTCATTTTATTTGTATAAAAGTTCCATCCTCCATTCCCTTTCTAATCCATCTAAGTAATTGCCTTGAATTTTGGCCAAAGATAGGTTACATTCCACTCTTCATCCATTGAATTTATTTCCAGCTGATATGTCGAATCCTCCACATCTATTGTATAATATACTTTCCCTGCACATACATACGACAATATAGCTTCTGTATTTGAAACTATTTTTTTAAGGGAATGTTTTATTTTCATCTTTCCAATCTCCAAATTAATATTCTTAACCAATCTCCCTTTCTTAGAGTAATTAAATTATCAAGTTTTATATACCTTTGGTATTTTTTAATTTGCTTCTCTGTAAAAGGCCTTTTTCTTTGTACATAAAATTCCTTAAATAGTTTCTTATGGAAATAATTGTAATGTATAAATCTCCACCAAGCTGTTTTTCTGTATCGAAATTTTATTTTCATGTATTTTGTTTTGTAGCCGGAACGGGAATCGAACCCATATCTAAGGTTTAGGAAACCCCAATTCTATCCATTGAACTATCTGGCCAATTAAAGTGGCCAATCTGGCCACTTACCAAGAGCTTATTTCATATTCATGATGCTGGCCACATTCTGGACAGGTATAATCGAATCCAATATGTCCATGAGACCCACAAAGATCGCAAGGAAAATCGGAATGAGAAAAATTATACTTGCCAATTTCAATCATAACCTCTTTACCTGTAACAGGGCAGATAACTTTTGCGTAAATGCCTTCTACTTTGTGTTCTACTTTTGCAACTTTTTTTGCCATGATATTTTGTTTTATGCTACTTTACGGCTTTTTAATTGAAACCAATTCGGATCTGATGGGCGTTCTTTTTTCTTTTTTTCCTTTTTTCCAGAAAATTCTACCCAAGTCATTCCTTTCATAAAAAGATCGTAAGGAATTGATTTTTTCTTGCAATTACAATCATAACAGCTTACCAGATAATTAGAGGTATCCAATATATCAATCCCCTCGGATCTTGGAATTTTATGATCAACAGTAACGCAAGGATGTAAATTCTGAGTTTTCTTATTTCTTTCCGGCATTTTGTGAATATGTTTTCCACAATAATGACAAACCCAAAATTTATCTCCATTAACCTCTATCCTGTTTTTCCTTAACCAAAGACGGCGAACAATAAAATAATATCTCCAATCCGTTTGATATTCCTCTGGATCATCCAAATGCTTATAATAATCTTTTAAAAGAATAGCTGAAGCATAAGAAGGAGTAGAGGGATCTGAGAAAATTTTATGAATTTCCTTGGTATTTCTGGATAACTGGAATTTTATTGTTTCCATGATCAGATTTTTTGAGCCTGTAACAATCTATTCCTTAAATCCTGCAATTGTTTTTCCGTATATTTTTCTGGAATAATAAATTGCTCCGCTTTATGAGATAAGATGGTAACCCCATCTTTTTTAAGAGACCAGGTTAAATACCAATTATGATAAATGGATTTCTTTTTATCTTTTTTCTTCAAAATAGGAACTAGAAATGTTTCCCCTTTTTCGTCTTTTTGAATTTCCACCCCCGTTATAAAGCATTGGGCTTCTTGTTTAACAGCAAAACAAGATATTCGGTCATCCCTATATTCTTCAATGCAAAGAGTAACTTCATCTCCAATAGAAAGATCTAATTCTTTTTCAAGAATTTGGGATTTTAAGGATTGATAATGATATTCCAGATTTTCTTTATCCCTTTTGAATTTTTCTTCTAAAGATTTGATTTCTTCAGAAATAGATTTAATTTTATTCAGAATTTCCATTTCTCTCTTTTTAATTACAGAGTAAATGTACAAATAATTTCCCAAATAAAAAAATTTCCGGAGTTAAAAATGTGACTGAATTTCTTCGACAATCGTATCCTTAAATACTTCAATATAAGGTAATTCTATCAAAATCCATCCGGAATTAACTATTAAATCATGGCGATCTTGATAGTATTTCTTTAAAGTTTTATCGGGATTGTAGTGTTGATTGCCATTGACCTCTATACCAATTTTCTTATCCGGAAAAGAAATATCCAGTGCAAAAAATCGTTTAGGAAGTGGCTGATATTCCTCTACAAATTCTAGGCCAGCTTCTCTTAATTTTCTCTTTAAGAGTTCACAAGGTTCTGAAGTAAATTTAGAATTTTTCCATGGATGTTTATCTGGATTTTCCCGAAGATATTTTTTTCTTTTTTGACTCAAAAGTTTTTTAGTTTCATTGGAATGAGATTTATTCTTAAAACTTTTGCTAAAATCTGCATCTTTATATTTTCCCTCTTTCCATGAATTACTTAAACTTTTAGCTCCCTTTATTCGAGATTCCTTTGTAATACTATTTCTTGCAATTTCTAAATCCTTATTATAGGTATTTCTTTTGGGGTTTTTATCACACCATTTTGTATGATTTCCTTTTTCTGAAAAAGAAGAAAAATTAAATTCCTCCTGACAGTGTTTGCATTTCCACATTTTTATTTTATATATTCATGGATAGAACAGCAGTATTACATAATTAGTAGCCCCACCGGGAATCGAACCCAGATCTAAGGTTTAGAAGACCTTTGTTACTATCCATTGAACTATGAGGCCATGGATTTGTGGGTCTACCCGGACTCGAACCGGGATTATACTTCTCGTCTCCACTTTGTAAGAGTGGGATGTTGATCCATTTACACTATAGACCCAATCACGAGGCCAGGTTTTATTTTCACCTGGAATCTTCTTCTTCAGCTGGGGCATCCGAAGTCGACCGTCATAAACCGGAAAAATTAATTGCCCCAGCAACCAATTCTACCTTTTATGATCCACTCTCAATTGAGCGGAAGAGCAGAATCGAACTGCCGTCCCCAGCATGGCAAGCTGGTATATTAGCCGCTATACGACTTCCGCATTTTCGTAAAAATCCAAAAAATCAGATATTTTATTCACTAAATATTGTTTACCATCTTTTTCTTTTGGACTTCTCCATTTTATCCTAAAAACCTTTATTCCTATGGATTCTAAAAACGAATCCCTTCTTTTATCACTTATAATTCTATCATTTAATCGATGCTGATTTCCATCAATTTCTAAATTGATATTTTTTTCTGGAAAATAAAAATCCAAAAAATATTGATATTTACCATTTTTAATAGGATATTCTATTTGGCATTTAGAAAAAATATTCAATTCTTTCAATACTTCATCAAAATATAATTCGGGATAACTTCGAATATTTCTGGATTTCCAATTAGCATGTATTCCTTTATCAAATGCTTTTTTTGCACTTAAACTCATCTTTTTCTTGGATTCATCCGAATGAATTTTTCCTTTAATAAATGGGTCCTTACCTAAAAGTTTTTCACTCCCCCTTTTAACTCTAATATCTGTATTTTTAGTTAATCCTAAATTCCAAGGTTTTTTATTTGATGTATTGGGATTAAATTCTTGCCCTTCTCCATGAGCCCTCCAGATATGGGTTCCTATTCCTTTTGAACTATATTCCTTTCCGCAATATTTACATTTCATAAAAGGTTTATTTTATTTATTTGTGACCCCGGTGAGACTCGAACTCACGACTCCAACATTAAAAGTGTTGTACTCTACCAACTGAGTTACGAGGTCTTGGTGGCGAGAGCAGGAGTTGAACCTACGATCTTCAAGTTATGAGCTTGACATTCGATGTATTTCTTAACATCACTACATTACTGAGAAATTCGAAAAGAAACTTTTTTTGAATTTTCTCGCCATATTTTTATATTCTTCCAGGTTTCCACCCTTCAGAAATACTTTCTTTTTTAATCATTTTGTTTTGGTATCCATTAGTAACCCAAATTTTACCAAATTGAGAATTTTTTTCTCCATCATGTTTTCCTTGATGCGATTTACTCATTTGCTCTTTAGAAGCTGTTGAGTGCCTTTTACCGGAAAAACCAGGATTATCTGCTTCTTTCATAATTTTGGAATATTTTGATCGATATTCCAAATTATTTTTTAATTTTTCAGAATGCTTTTGAGATAGCATTTGAAAAACTTTTTTACCTCCTGCAGCATGAAATTTTTTGGCATGTTCTTCATTCCAAAGTTTTCCTCCCCCCTCACCTCCTTCTTTTAAATTCATGCATAAAGGATCTTTCAGAAGGGATTCATTTACAATTTCTTTTTCCCTAGTTTTTAAAGTATCCCTGTTTGGCAAAAATTCAAGAATTTCTAATTTATGATTTTTTATTCCATGCTTTTTTATAGAATATCTTAATCTTTTTCCGCTTCCCAAATAACGATCTTCTAAATTATCTGTACTATGCATTCCAATATAAAATCTGCCATTAATTAAATTAGTAGTTTTATAAATGAAATTAAATTTCCTTTCTTCTCGTCTTGGCATATAGTTTTTATTCTATATATCTACCAAAACGAGGCGAAAAGGGCTTGTAGCGGGAGAGGGATTCGAACCCCCGACCTAAAGGTTATGAGCCTTTCGAGCTGCCTCTGCTCCACCCCGCAATTTATATTTTAACTATTTTTACCGTATATAATACTATTCCCAATTTATTAGTAATAACTAGCAGAAAAGTTCCGGAAGAATAATGACTAAAATCAATAGAATGATAATTTGAGAATACTTGTTGATGATATAGCATTAACGGTCTTATGTCAAATATTCTTATTATAACTCCCTCTAGATTCTCCATTTCTATATGAAGAATATTACTCGTCGGATTCGGCCATATTTTAACCTTATCTGCAAATGTTTCCTCTATATCAGTAATAAAATCCTCTGTTTTGGAAGATCTGAGTATGTTGCTTACCTTAATTCCCTGTATCGTAACCTGATTAGAAAGAATATATTCTCGAAGAAAATTCTCGGATAAAGCTGGCGGAAAAATATTTAAGATCTGATTCCTATCCTGCCCTATTCCATCATATATCTTAATCTCTGCTTCCTGAGCTACAAGAGGTGTTATGAAAAAATATTGGCCATCTAAGGTAGGAGATCCAAATTCTGCCTTTCTTAATCCGGCAAAATAATAGAATGTAGTATCATTATAATAATATCGATATACTAATAAATTTATTGGATCTTTTGTTTTGATCTCATAAGTTAAAGTATCATAAAGAAAGCTATAATCCAAATAATCCTTTCCATATTCCATTCCGTCCAGCAATCCCGCAGCGGATAGAACTTTAGACTTAGATAATATTCCAAAGTTCTCATACATCAGGCTTAATGTGATCTGTTCTTTTTGCCCGCCTTTGATTCGTAACCAGTAATTTCTGTTACCTTGAATTGAATCATACACAATATCTTGTGCTAATGTCAAAGAACTAAGAAATACCAGAAAAATAGCTATTAAAAGTTTTTTCATTGATATACAAAAATTTATTCTATATATCAAAAAAATTGTGGACCCGAAGGGAATCGAACCCCCGACCTCGAGGTTATGAGACCAACGAGCTACCTCTGCTCCACCCCGCAATATTGTAAAACTTAAGTAGGTCTTAGTCTCTCCTAGCTACCCCACAAAACCCGACTCGAACGGGATGTTAGCGACCGGATGTAGCTCCTTGTTACTTAAGTTATTTCTTGAAATTTCATTTTTCGACCTTGAACCCATCCTGGATAAAGATCTATATCTGATTTTTTTATTTTTTTATTTTCTTTGTCATTATGAATCCAGCATGTTCCAAACTGAGAATTTTTAGTTCCTTTTTGATCTCCGTTTAAATGGTGGGTATTTCTCATTTGTAATATAGTTTCATCAGAATGTTTTTTCCCTTTAAACCTTGATGAATTAGGAGATCCTTTTAAATTTTTTGAGCATCGTTTTTTGTGTTCTTCAATAAATTTTGGATCTTTCCATTGAGCTTGAAGCATCAAATTGATATGCTCCCTATACCATTCATCCCCCTTTCCATTATTTCCCCCAATTCCTCCTTTTTTTAAATTATAGCAATTAGGATTTAAAACTAAATCCTCATTAACTACTTCTGCTTCATAATCTAAAGCTTCTTGATATTTGTCAAAGAACTCGAGGATTTCCTTTTTAAAGTTTTCAATTCCATATTTTTTGATGGCATATTTTAATCTTTTTCCTGATCCAATATATCCATCAGCCAAAATATCTGTTCCATGCACTCCAAAATAGAATTTCCCATTAATGAGATTTTCTATTCGATAAAAATAATTAAATTTCTTCTCCATGATTTATATATTCATGGTTCGAATTTTAAAAGCGGTACCGTCGGCAGGATTCGAACCTGCGAGACATAAATGCCAAGGGATATGAGCCCTCTCCGATTGTCCACTCTGGCACGACGGTATTAGTAGCGGAAATGGGAGTCGAACCCAATATCAATAGGTTATGAGCCTATTATGATTCGGTAAACCCGGACAGAAGCATCTATATCTTCCACCCATTGTTACCGCTCCGTTTCACTCTTCCGCGATTTGTTGCGATAGATGGACTCGAACCATCGACCTCTCCCTTTCGGCGAGAGCGCTCTTTTGCCTCTGAGCTATATCGCAAACACCATTTTTATGTTCGAACTTTATTATGGTGTTAGATTACACCTTCCAGTGTAATTTGTGGAAGCGAAGGAAATCGAATCCTCCTCACGTGGATTGCAAGTCGACGTCGCCAAGCCTTGGTACATGCGCCCCCATTTGAAGTTCGGCTTTTTACAGAGACCGGGATTTCGCCACAAACTGATAAATTAAACTGAGAAAATTAACTTGAGTATTTTTAGCGTGTTGCCACTACACCAACCCCCAGTTAATTTTTTGGTCGGGGGTACAGGAATCGGACCTGTGATTCTCGCTTAGGAGGCGAAGTAACTCGCTGTTTCACTACAATTTGTGCCCTCTGTAGAATTCGAATCTACGACCTCTTCCATGTCACGGAAGCGCTCTCGGCCATCTGAGCTAAAAGGGCAAATGGGTAAGTGGACAAACCTTAGGAATCTGCAGAGGTAGCAGGGTCATATATGTCCTTTAGACTCGAAAAGGAAACTTACTCGTTTGCGGGGATGGAGAATCTCGAAATCCCGACCCAGTGGTTAACAGCCACTTGCTCTACCTCTGAGCTACATCCCCAAATTATGTTGTTTTAATATTCTTCCTATTTGTGTATGAGAAAGATTTAATTCTTTTGCAAGTTTACTAATATCACCTCTGTTTAAAGGAAAATATTTTTTTATAGTATCTAAGTATAATTTTTCTTGTTCTAAAGTAATCTTTTTCTTTCCTTTGTTCCCCTTTCCCCCTTTAGAAGCATTTTTTCTCTGAATTTCTAATGCT
>ERZ795030.3659-NODE-3659-length-16035-cov-4.982541_pt1 | contig 16035 bp, 18 predicted proteins | sample MGYA00375122_ERZ795030 | MGnify/ENA primary metagenome ERZ795030 (study PRJEB30165, sample SAMN05720146) | activated sludge metagenome | isolation source: anaerobic digester from wastewater treatment plant | place: Japan | collected 2015-04-20 ...
AAATTTGCTCCAATGTAAGCATATTCGCCTACATTAGCTTTCACATTAGACTGAATGTTACACTTTGCCTGAACATTTCCGTTACCGGAATCAGAAAAACCTGTTCTAACAAATGTTACACCTGTATCTGAGCCATTAGTCAATCCTGTAACAGTTCCTGAATCAGAAAATTGATCAGTTGAACTTGGTGCACCCGTGATTCGATGTACATTCCAATAGGATTTAGTCGATCTTGAAGTATCTTCCATACCAATGCCTGTTGATGCGCTTGCCATCATTCCAACCGAACCCACTGCCAATGTTGCCGCTGCCATAACCGCAGCAGTAATTTTCTTAAAAGTCTTTCTCATTTTTGAATCCTTTCCGATCAACAAATCAAGTTGATCTGTGAATTTGTTTTATAATACGAACACTTTATGTATGAGAAATATAACACGTCAAAGCGTCCGCATTATTGTCGTGCTTTGGCTCGGCATTTTAGCCTTACTTCTTCAGCTTTTTCAAAGCTTCGGGTTCTTTCGGCTGATAAGAACCGTAACCTGAAGCAGTACCGCTTGCCTTGACAGCAGCCTTGCGGCCGAAAGCGGCAATAAGCTTGTAAATCTTATTCTTGCTCATTAATTTTCCCTCCTTTTCCGTACTCTCCTATAATCATAAGCAACGTTATGAATAAAGCCGTTACAGTTATAGTAGTGCATATTTTTATAGCAAAGAAATACGAGATCACAGCAACAACGCTCCAAAACAGCGACATTGCTATACTAATTCTTCGATATTTCATTTGTTCTTCACTCGTTAAAGGCTTATTATAATTTTCTATTGGTGCAAGAAAAAAGCTTGTAATTAAATAAAGCAACATCACAAGAATATATAAAAAATACGGAAATTCCAATTCTGATAAGAAAACTAATGATATGCAAATTGAAATAAAAACCGCTTTACACTTCAAAACTGTATTGGCATGATAACCTCCAGTATATAACCTTACTGAAATAAACATAGTAAAAAAAGTCAGCATAGTAATGAACTGATTAAATATAAGTCCGACGGTAAGTACAATAAAAAAATCTATGATTCCTAATATAATAGTTTCATATCCATAAATGTAAATATCAATTTCCGTTTCGGAAATAACATTTTTATGCAACAAAAAATTGGCTATCATTTTGCTTAATCGGTGAACCATACGCATCACCTTCCTTAAGTAAATAATAACCAATTCGTTAATCAATGTCAATCGATTTTCCTAATTTGCACGTTTTCTTCCTAATTTGCAGCTTTTTACTCAAAATCCCCGCATGAGATCCAGATATCTGCGATAAAAAAACCGTCTTGTTCAAACAGTTCCATCATACCATTATATTTTTCAACTATGCCTTTTACGATTTTAATTCCATAACCATGAATATCCTTATGCTTTTTTGTTGTTTTGAATTTAGGATTATTTTCAATAACAGAATTCTGAACGGAGTTTTTCATAATAATATTTATGTATCCTTTTTTCTGATTTATTTCAAAATGTATCTCCTTTTTCTTCTCAACCTTCCGGCAGGCTTCTATTGCATTATCAAAAATATTTCCAAGCAGAGAACACATATCAACGTCGTCAATCGATGCTTCTATTGAACCTGCATCAACAGTAGTTAATATATTTTCATCTATGCACTGCGTTAATTTTGCATTTGAAATAGCGTCCACAACTCTGTTGCCGGTGTTTATTTGTTTAAATTCAAAATTAAGCTTGTTTTTTATCATATCCGCAATATAATTTTCTGCTTTCTCATATTCTTTATCATCAAGCAGTGAGGAAATACATTGCAGATAATTTTTCATATCATGATGTATCTTATTCATTTCATCATACTTTTTTTCGGCTTCTTTAAATTGCGTACGATATAATTCGTTCTGCATTTTATCAATGATCAGTTCTGTTTTTTCTATATTTTTCTCACTTATCCTTTTCATTAAGATATATGTCAATATGTTAATTGCAATAAGACCTATGCCGATCCATATTGTCATAGGCGTTTCGAATGATATTCCCACATTTATATCCATTTGAAATATTCCTAATCCTATCAGCATGGTTATAATAAAAATGATACTTATTGCTGTACATTCGGTAAAGGAGAAACTATATCTGTTAACTCCCTTTAATTTAAGCATGGCTCTTGTTACAACAAACAACAACGCTTTCGTGATAAAAAGATTAAGTATTCTTATTAACCCTCGATTTTTAATCATTTCCTCTATTGTTTCATTAAATATCCATCCTAATGATTTTAACGTCATAAAACTTATTAGTAAAGCGCATATATCCAAGCTTAACGGTACGAATATTTTCTCGAAAAGCGAGCCTTTAAGCAAAAACAGCGCTATTAAAAAATTGATAATTATTCTCAAGCCTCCCAATATTCCCTCGTAACTTATAAAATGATTGAAAGTTAAAGTTAATACTGTGTTGATACCTAAAATTAACAAATAGCATAATAATGCCATTTGTTTTTTCTTAGGTTTTAAAAATTTCAACATGAAATCGGCATATATCATATATTCAACAAAGGTTGCCGCATATTCAAAAACGCTCCATATCATTTCCAATCCTCCCTTGAAAGCCTCATATATTCAAATTTAGTCTTTTCATATCGGCTTCTGCTTAACGGCAGCGCTGTACCGTTATCAAGTATAACCTCATTACGCTTAATATAATTAATAAACCTGAAATTCACAAGAAAACTCTGATGAACTTTTATAAATCCATAAGTGTAAAACTGTTCTTCAATATCTTTCAGATTACCATTTGTTATAAATGATTCATTCAGCATATGTATACTCAATTTGTGACTTGATACTTCTACATATCTAATCTGGGGAGGCTGAACTGTCTTTTCCCCATTTGATGTTGAAAATATATAGAATAATTTTCTGTTATTTAATTTAGCGATAAATTCATGTAATGCTTCTTTAATTTCTTCATCAAATCTTGATTTGCGAATAAAACGAAAAGGAACAACTTTTATAGCGTCATATACAAGTTCATCTTTATTAGTAATAAAAACAATTTCAATGTTTTCTTCCTGCATTCTTATTTTTTTGGCAATTGTCATTCCGGAAATATCCGGCATATCGATATCTAAAAAAATGATATCAAATTCTTTTTCTGTTATTTCTTTTAAAGCGGTTTTTCCACTTGTAAAATCTTGAATTTCAAATTCAGCATTTAAATCATACAAAATCTTTGCAATTTTCTTATGAATTGAATTTAATATTATTTGCTCATCATCCACAACCGCAATTCTAATCATAAAAATATACCGCCAATCCCTTTTATTTTTATTAAGTATATTTTATCACAAAATGCAGGGAATTTCAACTAAACCATTCATTTAAAACGAATATCTTATAGATTTTATGATATAATAAGAGCTGAAGACAATGATATGTTTTCGTCAATTCCGCCAATTAGTAAAATTCAAAGTGAAAACAGCGTAAAACAGGCGATTATAACAAATCAATGTACAAAAATCTGACGGCTGAAAGCTTAAACTGTAAGCTGAAGTCTGCTTACATATTTCTTTTTCATCTGTATGGAAGAATGCACATAACGATTGAGAGTAATGCTTGCGTCCGCATGACCAAGAAGTTCGCTGAGAGTTTTTGGATCGAATCCGTTCTCAATGCAAACTGTGGCATAAGTGTGTCGAAGCAGATGAAAATTTACGCTTCTGATACCGCATCCTTTCAGAATTGCCTTGAAGCGATTCTGCATAGTTCTTGGTTCTGTAGGCTTGCAAGTTCCGGTGATGATGTAAAAATCATCGCATTTTCTTTTTGCTTTTAAAATTGCAAGCACAAAGTCGGGAACAGGTACAATGCGAACAGAACTTTTACTTTTCGGAGAACCAACAATCACTTCAGATTTACCATGTTTGTTTATTCTCTGAACAGTTCTGCTTACAGATACTGTTCCTTTCTGAAAGTCAATATCGCCCCATTTCAGACCGCATAATTCACCTATTCTGAGTCCTGTGAAAAGGCACAGCAATACGGAAATATTTGTATTATTTTGATTGTGCAGAAGATAGTTTTCAAGTCTTTTTCGCTCAAAAGCGTTCAGCACGTCAGTCTGCTTCTTCTCGGTTTTAGGCATTGTAAAATGTGTTTCCCGAATCCCATATTCCCTTGCCGCATAAGTTTCAATACTGCGGTAAACGGTCATAATATCACGCACCGATTTTGCCGACAAGCCGCCCTTTCCGTTGAGCCTGCCATGATTTAATTTGTAATGGATAAAGTCATTAAGCTTGCTTGTGGTCAGATTCGACATAAACTCTTTACCTAAAATCGGCAGAATATGCTTGAAAACAATGTTCTCATAATTTGCATAGCTTGACTCCTTAACGCGCAGTTTTGCGGAAGAAAGCCACTGCTGTGCGGCTGTCTGCACAGTCAGTTTCATTGTGGAAATACTATGATTTTGCTTAATTGAATATACCTCCGACATCTTCTCCTTGACCTCCGCAAGCGTTCTTGCATACACAGATTTGTACTTGATTTTTCCATTTTCCTGATATCCGACAGGTACACGTCCCTCAAAGCGACCGTCCTTGCACTTGTAAATATTACTTCCTCTTTTAGCCATAAAATCCTCCCGTAACGACTGAAAAATGACGGTTTAAAAGCTTGAAAACTGCCTTTAAAAAGTATTTTTCAGCCAAAAAATTCTGAAAATAGCTTTACTTTTACTGAAAATATGATATAATAGGATTAAAATCACTGCAAATACCGTTCAAAACCGCTCTCATTAATTGGCGGAATTGATGAAAAATTAAGGCGTACTTTTTAATTTCAGTACGCCTGTTATATTTCTCTCTGCACTTAATATATTCTTTTTTCTACTTAGCTTTCCCATGCCACAGTGACATAGGGCCTATAGCGCTTAATATGACTGTTCCTGCGAAAGTTCTTCTTTCATACCAAGAGCCAGCTTCTTCTCCTGAATTACTCTCTGCAGCTTTCTGTCTATCATTTTTCTGCTCGACTGAAACCTATGATGATAGTCATCTTCAATACATCGGCTGAGATTTACAAAAAGGCTGAATATAGTGTTTGCAAGCATTTCGCTCTTAATCTGCTCTGAATTTTCATTCATAATTTCAGAAACATCAACGTCCATATTTATTTCTGCATAATCCATTTCCATCACAGTCTGTATAATCATATTTTTAACCGACCTGAATTCCTTGTTGTCAACAAGCGACGGGAAATCAACTTTTGCAGACGAATAAACGTCATGCTTCTGCTGTTCCATTTCGCACCAGAGATCGTACATCTTTTTGACTGATTCATTATCCGCAAGTCTTACAAAGATTTCATCAACTGTTTGTTTAATGTCAGACTTGAGATAACCGTACACTTTTTTACCTTTTGAATCTGCAAGCTGAACGTGCAGCTTTGAAACAAGATTCATAAGCTCCAAATTAAAGTTATTGTCCTGAGAAATCTTTTCCGCAAGACTTTTCATCAGCTGCTCCGACTCTTTTTTAAGCAGATTCCGCAAGTCTGTCTGTTGTTCGTAGAGGTGATGCAACTCATCAAAATAGATATCGTTAGCAAAACCGCTGCGGATTTTTTCAATGCCGTGATTCGTTAAAAATCCCTCACGCTTATCTGTAGAGTACACGATAATATGAACGTGGGGATTTGTTTTTTTATCATGAAAAGCAGCGTACCAGCGAAGATTTTTTAAATCGATTTTTTGATTCTTAGCTATATTTGGAATCTGCCTTATAACAAGATCACGCCATGCTTTCAGATTATCGTAGCCCATTTTCTGAGCGTCGTCCCTGCGAAGAGAAACAACATGAGTCCACACGTTTCCACCGTGATCAGCAACTTCTTTTGCGACCTTTTCAAGATTTATCGGCTCGTCTTTCTCGTTAAAAAGTCCATGCGAATTAAACTTTACAGAACCGGGACGATTAGCCAGATAACCAACATAATTTTTACGTTCACTGACAGTATTAACCACTCCCTCACGAGTCGAAATATACTTCACATAATTTTTCAAATTCTTCTTCGAGTCCTTTTTTAAATATCGGCTCGTGACAATAATTTTGGGCATCTACTACTCCTTTTGATACTCCACAGCGTCCTCATAATCGATGATACCGTTGATTTTACGCACTTCCGTAACGCACATGGCATGAAGACTTCTCAGAGTTTCATCGTCTACATCATTCATTGCAGCGGTCATGTGGGACAACTTTCCGAGTTCCACTGCAACCTTAAAAATCAGACGTGCCAGCCGCTGTTCCGTGCCTTTTATCTGCGTCTTGACTGTTTCGGTTATCATCGGTGAAATGTAATTCACACTTTTTTCTTCGTCAAGGTAACCTACATAAAATTTTATTGCCTTCTCAATAAACTCGCTCTGGGATTTGCAGTTATTATTTTTGTAGTGAACCTCCACATCTTTCAGCGTTTCGGGATACGCCCACAATGGAAATTTCACCTTATTCTGAAAACTCATTTTACACCTCCAACTCCTTTATAAACGCCGTATTTACGCCGTTTTCTGCGTTTACAACCCCTAAATCCGAAAAAAGCTGAATTTACACCCCCTTTGCTCAAAACTCCGCAAACCTCGCAGAATTGCGGTCGGCTTTGCCGTCCGCTGTAATTGTATCGGGGTCACAACCCCGATACTTTAACTAGCAATATATTCTCTATGCCCATTTTCCCCTCAACCCCTCCCGAAGTCCACCTTATCTTCCATTCTGAAACTCTGCGGCAAACGCCCCGAATTTGCCCTCGAATGCTCTCAGGGTAAACTTACCCCACCCATGCTGTGAAAACGTCACACGAGGGCACACGGCGCGAACCGTGGGGAGTTACTGCTCCGATTGATTTTCACTTTCCGCAGGAGCAGTATTTTTAGGCTTCTTCGGAGTCTTTTTCGCCGCCGTCAGCTCGATAAATTCACGGACATTGGAGGGGACATACTTCTGATAGAGCTGCTCCGAAAACTTTTCAAGCTCGTCCGACAGTTTCAGATTTTTCTGTCCCAAATACATTTCCAGAGCCGTTAATTTCTCAGCGTCAATACCTACTGTAACCGATTTTTTCATTCACTTTTCTCCCTTTCTTCAACATAACTGATATACGGAATCTGAAGCCAGTGCGTCCATTCACGCCCTGCAAGCTGTGTTCTCGTCACGCCTCGGAGGGTGTTCATGGCTTCGATGACCTCACCGTTTCCGATGTAAATTCCAATGTGACCGTCCACCCAGACAGCAAGTCCGGGTACTTCGGGGATCGTATCTATCGTGCCTTTGACAGTCGCATTTGCAAACATTGCGTTAGCTCCCACGTCCGCCATGCCGTTAGTGCCGACCCTGATCTCGCCGCTTGCACTGTCGTACCAGCCGTAGCCTTTGATGAGTCCCACGCAGTCCGCTGTTCTTTTTCCAAGCCAGTTCAGGCGGATAAAATCCATATAATTTGTAACCTCGTCGCCAAATACAGAGGCTCTGTCTTGTAACAAACTCTCTGTCAGAACGTTTCCGTAAGTTCCGTAAACATAACCCCAACCGTTTTCGTGAGCCTGAATTGCCCACTGTACCAGTCCTATGTTATTTTTCTTCTTTTCGTCATATTCATCGAACTTAATGGCGGTGTTATACGCTACACCGCTGATAGAACTCCATGAATTCCACGCCCCGTCAGCGACCTTTTCCTTTGTAACACAACCCAGACCTTTCGATGAAAAAAACACTTCGCCGCCACCAATATACACTCCAAAATTACTGCCGTCGGACAGGATAATTCCTGCTTCATCGGGCATTTTGTCAAGACCGCCTTTGGAGGTAAAATGGAGACTGCTCGGCTCACTGCTGAACGTTTTATGCTCCGGGTCGTACCTGAGATACCCCAATATCAAGCCTGCGCTGTCGGCATATCGGATTCGATCAGACTCGTCCCTGTCGCCAAAAGCGCCCGTCCTTGTAGCCCCAACCGGAGAAGTACGCATTCTCTGCCCAAGCCGCAAGATCGGCAGCATTATTGCTTTTGGAATCCGAAAACATATACTGATTTATCGTTGCGTTCATCACAAAAGTGTAGCTTTTCATAAACTCGGCGTAGTCGATTTTCAGTCCGTAGGTTGAGTTTAAAGCGTCGATAAGAGCCTTATCATCAGTGGAATTTTTGAACAGATCAGCATAAGACTGCGCATTAAAATTCTGCACATTCTCAAAAAAAGACAGGTATATGAGCTGCGCTTTTATAGTCTGATCTTTGCATTTAACGTCTGTCATAGCGTCCTCGATAGCCTGTCTCTGATTCTGTAAATTCGCAAGCTGCGCCTGCCGGTCGCTGCTCAGATTCTGAATAAAAGCCGACTCGTTAAACATACTCTTGTCTATTTCAGGAGGTTCAAACTCCATGTTTCCGAGGCTTGCGATCACCACAACTGGGAGACAAAGCAATCCAGGAAAACCGCAGATTATGCTCCCAATTATCACAAAAGCCTTGCCCCGAAGTTCCTTGTCGCTGAAAATAAATGCGGCTATCTTCTTCAGAGCCGCACCAACTGCTGTGGACATTTTATCACCCTGACCTTTCTTTTTACAATAAAAAAGAGCCGCATTTTCTGCGACTCAACATAAATTATTACCGACAAAATTGCTGCGCTATGCCGCAAGCCATGTAATCGCCCATTTCAAGAGCTTCTCTTTCTATGGATTCAAACATCTCGATATCCTTCGGATACTCTTTTTTCAGCCTGAATCCGGCTTCCTTTTCTGTCATACTCAAATGGCTGTACATCATATCCCGCCATTTTTGTTCGCACCAATAAGGGTTGATCGCAGATAAAAAAATCGCAATATCGTCCGCATTCTCATACCATTTTTTACGCAGCTTATCGGCTTTGGCAGTATTCCCATCTTTGTCGGCATTAACAAGGTCGCCGGCAATCTGCAAGTGTTCTGTCAGAAGTTTTTTGAACTCATTGGCTTTTTGCTCACAGAAAAATATTTTCAGAACCTTTGCGAAATCTCCCGGATTTTCAAGCAGTCTGTTTGTAACATACTTTAAATCGGGCAATTCTTCCGCTGTGCTGATTATAAAAAAGCGAGTCCAGTAAACGTGCTGCGACCACAGCTTACGCATTTTATTGATAATTTCCTGCCGGTTGCAGGAACAAGATTTTCTCATATATATGCTCCTTGTGTTAATATTAGTATATATTATCATATGTCGGCAGATTTTATAGGTTACTTTTATCTGCCACCTGCCTTTCCGAACAATTTCACTTTGTAATCCGGTGCGTGAACCTGTAACAGATACCTTTCGTTTCCGCAGCGATACAGACAAGTTCCTCGCTCCGGATACTTTATCAAACCGTATTCCGACTGCTCAACTTGTAGGGTGTCCATGAAGTCCGTCGGCGAAATATTTCCGGGATTGAACAGAAAATGATGGCTCGGAATCGAGAACAGCGGCTTGGTGAATTCCTTGATCTCCGGCAGCAAAAAGTCCTCGATATTTTGTGACGAAAGTATAAACGAGGACTCCTTTTTACGCACACGCTTCATGCCGTTTCTGATATATTCTATCGCCGTCATATTTGTCAAAAAGAGGTACAGCTCATCCACCGCAGCAACGGTATTTCCACGCCCCAAAAGCTGATTGCTCATGTAGCTTAAAATGTTGAACAGCAGCGTATCTTTCAGCCGCTTGTTGGTGTCCATCAAACCTTTTACCCCGAAACAGATAAACTCTCCGTCACGAATATTAGTGCGTCCGTTGAAGTATTTCGCCTCTGCGCCCTTGCACATGGAGTGCAGTCCAAGGCAGATATTCTGCAAAATTTCTTCTGTGTACAGATGCTTTTTGCTGCTGTCGAACGATAGAAACTCTTTTTCTGTCAGTTCGTATAAGTCCGACATTATGGGATAATCGGCGGATTTCAGCTTATCAAAATCCGTCGAATCATCAATATCAAACCTTGCGTAAAGCTTCATCAGCATGATCTCTATGGTATCGATCTCAGCGTCGCTGAAGTTCTTATAGGCTCTGAAAAAATCCTTTAAATACGATATATGCTGACTCAATCTCGTGACCTTTCTAAATGCTAACGGCTCATTTTCGTTTCCGGCGCGGACGGTTATTTCAGATTTTTTATCGCTAAAGCGCGATATGGATCCAGCGTCACGCTGGTCGGCATCGCTTGTTTTATCGTTAGACGACCAAGCCTTTGGTTCAAGAGGATTTATCATAAACTCGCCCGACATCATGTCGATATAGGTGCCGCCAAGATTGGAACAGAGGTCGTAATACTCGGCTTCGGGATCAAGACAAAGTATCGATTTTCCTGCCTCACGATGATTGCACAGGAGCAGCTTTAACAGGTGGGACTTACCCTGACCGCTGTTGCCAAGTATCAAAATATTGCTGTTGGTCTTGTCCTCGGTGCGCCTGTCGAAGTCCACCAGAACGTTGCTACCATACTTGTCACGACCGAGATAAAAGCCGTTTTTATCGGTCTTTCCTGAGTAATTCAAAGGATACATATTTGCAACAGAACTCGCCGGAAGCACTCTTTCAAACTGACTTCCGAACATATTATTTCCGGTTGGAAGGACAGACAAGAATCCCTCTTTTTGGCGTAAAAGCAAACGGTCAACAGATATTTTTGAGCGCGTCAATTCCATAGAAATGTCGGCTTGCAGTTCCTTTAATTTATCCTCGGAAGCCGCTTTCAGTTCGATAAAAACAGCCGTGTAAAGCAGATTTTCTTTGTTCCTGCGAAGCTCCGACAGCAATTCCACAACATCGTTGATGTTATCCTGAGCCTTGATGCTTTCGTTTACGTCGTTTGTGGTGGTCATCATATGGTTCTTGCGCATTGCCTGCTGAACGATTTTACGCTGTTCCATACTGGTCACAAGGCTGTTGTAGATGCGTAAGGTCACGCCGTTTCTGTCAGCTAAATGCGCCAAAATAGCGGTTTCCTTGGTGTTGGGAGGGTATTCCGTTACCGCCCAGCAGGACTTATAAAAGTTGCCGCAGATGTAATGATCGGTGTAAAATCTGATCATACCCGGCACGATTCTGTCAAAAAAATCCTTTGTTTCCACAGTCTCGATCTGTGCCGCAGACAGTTCCTTTTTCTTAAACATTTTCAACAACCTCCATATATTCTTCGCCCTCGATATCGGGAATTTCCTCGCCTGAAATACTTGTGCCGAAATACAGCGCAAGCATTCTTTTTATCTCGGATTTTGACATTCTCCTCGCTGCAAATCCATGCTCTGTTATCGCCTTGTCCACACGGTTTATGACGTTGAAAATCTGCTCGTCTTTTTCACGTCTGAAGCGTATTGCAAACATAAATTGACGTGCCGAGGACATCTCCGCTTGTATCTCGTCGAGGAAAGAATGGTCGGCTTGTAACAACTTTCTGACCGATTCATTTTCCTCGATTTCAAGCCTTTTCTTCACATAGATCTTGTTGCTATCGAAACACTCGCAGGAGTCCAGAGCGATAATTTCAAGGTCGGGAACAGTACTTAAAAGAGTCATCAGATAGCGAATTTTTGTATCGATATTCGCCGCCGAAAGTACGGAAATATTAGTCGGTTCTACGCTGAAAAAGGCTATCTCAGCCTTGTCGGTTTTCACTCCGAAACGAGTAAAGCGTTCAAAGCCTATTAGACTTTGAACGGCATTATTTCTTCTTTTTGCCATAATCTTCAATCTCCTTTTGTCCAATAAAATGTTTGCTGCGAAGTCACAAAAAACTTCACAGCGTTAAAAATATAGTCCATAATTGCCGTATCGTCAACCCTCAAACTTAAGAATCCATAGCAGACCGTTGCCGCAATGGGAAGCACGTTCCACAGGTTCACAAACACGATTACCGACAGAATTATTCCGATGCAGATTATAATAAAATCTCTCACGTTCCAGAACCACAGCTTTACTGTAGCCCTTAAATTTTCGGGGTAGATATAGGTTTTCATTTTGCAGCTCCTTTCAGCATTCCGACAGCCTTTGCGCCCATCGAGACGGTGTGACTGACAGACATCATATTCACTCTCACGCTTGTGTCCAGACCAAACATCTGCGCTATTCTCGGTACTTCTGTTGCTGACAGGCAGATTCCCACAGCCAGAAGCGGATGCTGCGTAAAACTCAGCAATCCCAGATACAAAATGGTTGTCTGCAAAAAAGCTGTTAAGCAAGTAGCTATTACCTGCTTGCACCAGCCGTAAAACCCGTCTGTATAACCCCTCGGAACGCCGAACAAATAAAGGCTGCCGACTGCTATCTTGCACAGCATTATACCACCTCTTTTGATGTTTGCGAATATAACTTTTATGGTGCAGTACCCGAATAAAATGATGAAAAACAGGCTAAACAGCGACACATCGGAGGCAAGCGCAATAATAACTTTCAGTCCCGAATCTGCAACAGAATCCGACACATCACCTATAAAATTACCAAGCAGTTCATGGGTAAACGTGCCCTGCGTAGCAACGCAAAACGAATACAGCCGCTGCGGAACGACCGTTACCAGACTCGCCGCCATGAAGCCTTTCAGCACGTTCAGACAAGTACCTTTTATGTTTGCCTGCCCCGATTCGTAGGCTATTGCCGTATCGAATACCGCCACAATAAGTCCGCAGACAAACAGCATCCAAGCAAGGCTGTGGAACAGCGATATAAACGCCTGCACCCACGACAGCTCAAAAATATCAGAGGTAGTAGTATTGATAAATTCAAACAGATCTGCGATTGCTCCGTAAATTAAATTAAAAAGCCACTCGAACATGGCTTCCCATATCCAGTCGCCGATTGCGTCGGTAACATTGCCGATGGTGTTATTCCACAAGCTTGAAATTCCATCGCCGATCCAGTCGATGGCGTCCCCGATCCAATCAAACATTTTTCTTCACCCCGATTTCTCCCTTGATCTTATACAGCGAGCTTCGCCGTCCTCCCTGAACATGATAGCGCGGAGTTCTTTCCAGCAGGTCATGTTCTTCAAGTTCCTTGAATGCCCGATATACCGTGCTTTTGTCAATGCTCAGGTCCTCAGCGATCCTGCGCACAGCCGGAAAACATTCGCCTTTTTCATCCGCACGGTTTGCCAGATAACAGTAGACCGAGACCGCCTTGTGAGACAGTCCCAGATCGTAAATTCTTCTTGGAAATATCAATTTTTTCACCCTTTCGTCCTGATATTTGTCTTTTTCTTAGGGAGTTCCTCATCGTCAAATTCCGGTTGAATCACTTCTTTTTTCTGAGGATATTTTAAACTTACATCACGAATCAGTTCGGCGCAATCCTTGTATGAAACCTGCCTTGCAGCCTTGTCAGGCAGGCGGTATTCTTCCTCAAATTTGATGCCCCATTTGAAGTAAAGCTTTAAGGGCGATATCATGGGGTGCGTTCCTGTTTTCATAACGATAAACTGTCCCTTGGGCATGGATTTCAGCTCGTCAACGGTCATTAACGGTCTGCCGATCATTTGTAAGGACTGCGATTTTTCTCTGCCCGTGGTGACATATCCTGACAAAACGGTCTGCTCTCCCAACGCTTTTGAAAGCACCTCCGCTGACTGTGAATTTGGCGCAAAACCGCCGAAAACCGTCAGCTGCGTGTTGTCTGTGATGATCTCCATGCCCTGTTTTCCATAGTTTTTCTCAAGCTACGCAAAGGACTGGATTATTGCAATTATACTGATTTTTCGGATTCGTCCTGCCGAGAACATAGCCTCCATACCATCAATTTTGGGGAAAGTTACCATTTCATCCATATAAAACATTACTCTGTTTTTCAGCTTGCCGCCGTTTTCATCAGCAATCGCTAAAATCTCACGATATAGCTGCTGAATCAGCATACTTACCATGAAATATTTGCTGGTATCTTCCTCCGGAAGCACAATAAAAATAGCCGACTTTTCATTGCAGAACTTCTCTGCGTCGATTGCCGTACCGAAGCATAGCATCTGTTCAAGCTCTGAATCGAGAAAGCTGTTAAGCCTTGACAGAGCCGTCGACATTACCGACAGCATTGTCTGGTCAGAGGTGTTGAGAGCTGCCCCGGCAAGCCTTTTTGCTTTGTGTTCCGGCGGAAGCTTTTCCATAAGCTCTGAAAAATAGGTCTTGGATTTGGCTTTTGAGTCAGGCTGAGTCTTTGCAAGCAAGTCCTGTATCAGCTTAAAAACAGATACAATATGACGCTCATTTTTGTCGCCGAACTCTGCAAGCAGCAAAATTACAGAGGCAAGAAGTCCCTCTGCGGCATCGTAAAAATAGGCGTTTGCACCGCTTGAATCGGCAGCTCCGCCGCCGATGTCGATTATGGTTTTTGCCGTGATCCTCGAATATTTCTCAGCCTTTGCTGAAAGATTGGTCTTGTCGTAAAGATATAAGTCCATATATTTGTTGACAAGGTGCAGAATATTGTTTTCGTCAGAGCGCGTCGGATTACGCAGATCAAGCACGGAAACATTGTAGCCGTAATACTTTTTTGCGATAGTTCCGTAGTTTCTGACAACGTACGCTTTCGTATCGTTGCTTACGAACGACATCCCGCTTGCGCAAGCCAGTTCAAGGTTGGGGTACAAAAAATAAGAAGTCTTTCCGCATCCTGCCGAGCCTACCATAAGGGTATGAACATCGCCCTCGTCAACAAGCGCAAAGGTCTTTTTTCCCGAACTTCTGCACCCGACAACCGTGCCTTGCACTTTAGGTAAATCCCTGCCCTTACGCCACTTCTCAGGCTCGAAAGGCAGAGAAACAAAAGTATTTTTTATCTCGGATTTATTTGCCCAACGCGCCGTGCCATACCGGCCCTGTCCGACAGGTTTTCGTTTGATTCCGTTAAGCGATTTATTATCAAGCAGATTTACAATCACTAAAAAGGCGATAAACATTACCGCCAAAACGCCTATAAGAATCGTCTTTTTTTCAGTCAAATTATCACTTCCGATCAATATTTTTCTTTCTGTCATAAACTGATTTTAGTCTGTTATTTTAAAGGCATTGCGCTGTGAAGGGGAGGGTATCGCAGCCGAGTGGCCTCGGCATAATTCTTAGCCGAATTTCATGCATGGTTCGGGTTCATGAACAACCTCCAAGTCCTCATTCTGCTCCTGAATCGGCTGTGACAGCGCATTTTCCACCTCCATTCTGACAGCGCAGTCCGCAAGCTGATACAACATTTTTGCCGTATTTACCGACTGCTCACGGGTACGGGCGGTCTGCTTTAAATCCCGCATAACAGTCTGCACACAATCGCTCAAATTGCGCTGTTTCTGGACTGTTTTGCCCTTGTCCGCATATGCCTTGTAATCGTTCTTAAGCTTGCTCTGAAGCCTTAAAAACGCCCTATTTTCATCGCTCAGCCGCTGTGTCTTAGGCAAGAAAAATGCCGAGCCTGCAAGCGCATACTCAGCCAAATACCTATACTGATTATTTTTAAAGGCGGCATAAATTTGTGATTTCAGCTTATCGGGACGACATTTCAGATACTCCAAATTTTCAGCCTGACAATGATATCCCTCCTTGATTTTATGGGGAACAGCCGGAAAAAAATCTGCACCGTTAAGCTGTTTTAAATCCTCGTTGAAGTCCTTATTTTTCGGAGCAACCCTTGAAATATTTTTATAATTACTTTCACGCAGAACGTCATTCAGTCTGTCCGCAGCGTTGATTCCGCCGATGTCATTGTCGGTGCAAATTACGATTTCAGACAGATTTGAATGTCCTTTTAATGCCGTTAAAACAGCGTTTTCATACACGCCGTTCATGGCGATATATGAATGCTCCTGCCAGTTTTCAGGGTTCAGCGTAAGGTATGATAAAAGATCGATAGGAGCTTCAAACACGAACAGTTTCTCCGACTTTCCAAAGTGCCCAAAGCTGTATTTTGTGTCCGAACCCTCGACAGTCTGCCGGAATGATTTCCCTAAACAATGCCAACAACTTAAGCGATATTGGCATTTGCCCCGCATAAAAA
>ERZ795030.3661-NODE-3661-length-16031-cov-6.059214_pt1 | contig 16031 bp, 12 predicted proteins | sample MGYA00375122_ERZ795030 | MGnify/ENA primary metagenome ERZ795030 (study PRJEB30165, sample SAMN05720146) | activated sludge metagenome | isolation source: anaerobic digester from wastewater treatment plant | place: Japan | collected 2015-04-20 ...
ATAAGCCGGTTTGCCAGCGCCGTGCCCGACAGAGCGATCAGGATAAAGCGCTACGGGATTACGCGGCCGCCGATAAAGCCGTTAATCAGCTGACCAATAACATATAATGAAAAAGAACAATTCCAACGGTCCAAGCGCCGGTATTTCCACCCCGAGTCCCAAGGCCGTCTTCTCTGGTGCGAAGGATAGATTGACACGGCAGAAATAGACGCCCATGTACATCGCACGACAAAGTATAAAAACAGCTTACAGCTTTGCATACCCCCAAATATACACCGCCTTACGCATATGATACGGTGCATAGAGGGATTTGTCAATGCGTATTTCTCATAAATATATACTATATAGTGAGAAATACACATAGTTGAACATCTGAAAAAATACGCCTCTGCATCCCGAGACGTATTTATCGTGGACGTTGGTTATGCTACGACGGCAACCAGAGATTCGGCAAGAGGCCTGATGATCGTCGACGCTGTTTATTAATCATCGAGCGGCATATGCCCGTGGCCATTCAAATCATCAGCACCGGTTGATGCAACGAAACCCGCCTAACTTCAAGGCGGGTTTCGTTGTACGGGAAACGCGATCACGGGTTGCGGCAGGCAACGAAATGCCCGGGACGCGTTTGCGTCAGGGGAGGTTCTCCCTCGAGGCATTGCGCGCATACCCGCGTACATCTCTTGGCGAAGCGGCATTCGTCGGGCAGATTCACCGGAGAGGTAACCTCGCCGCGCAGGATGATCCGCTTGCGCTTTTCCTCATGGTATTCGGGCACGGGGACCGCGGAGAGCAGGGCCCTGGTATAGGGATGCGTCGGCGCGCCGAAGAGCTCCTCCACCGACGCTTTTTCCACCATCCTGCCCATGTACATCACGGCGATGTCGGTGGAGAAATAATTCACCACGGACAAGTTATGGGTGATAAAAATATACGAAAGGCCCATTTTATTCTGCAGTTCCTTGAGCAGGTTCAATATCTGCGCCTGAATGGATACGTCAAGCGCGGACACGGGCTCGTCGCACACGATGAATTCCGGGTTCACCGAGAGCGCCCGGGCGATGCCGATACGCTGGCGCCGGCCGCCGTCGAGCTCGTGCGGGTAGGAGTTCACAAAACGCTCCGCGAGGCCCACCATATCCATCAGCTCCGCTACGCGCATGTCGAGCTGCCGCTTGTCGCGGATCATGCGGTTGAGCATGATAGGCTCGCGAATGGTCTGGCTGACGGTACGCCGCGGATTCAGAGAGGAATAAGGGTCCTGGAAGATGATCTGCATTTTGGGGCGCAGCTCCCGCATCTGCCGGTGGGAAAGCCCGGTGATGTCCACCCCGTTGAAGACGATTTCGCCGCAGGTGGGCTCGATCAGCCTGAGTATCGTCCTGCCGATGGTGGACTTGCCGCAGCCGGATTCACCGACGATGCCCAGCGTCTTTCCCCGTTCCAATGTGAAGTTCACGCCGTCGAGCGCATGGAGCGCACCGTGCTTCGCCTTGAAATGCTTGCTCAGATTCCGAACTTCAAGAATGTTGTCAGCCATCACCGCTTGCTCCTTTCGATGCGAAAGCCGGGATCTTCGTAGGCGATGCAGGCAACCATATGCGTGTCGCCGGTCCATTTTGCCTCTGGGACGCGTTCCCGGCATTTGCTCCGGGCATATCTGCAGCGGGGCGAAAACGCGCAGCCCGGGGGCAGGTCCGTGGGATCGGGCATCAACCCCGGTATGGGCGTGAGCTGGGCCGCGCGGTTGTTGATGTTCGGCAGGGAATTGAACAGACCTTCGGTATAGGGGTGCCTTGTGTCTGTGAATACGTCCTTCACGGTGCCGCTCTCCACGATCCGGCCGGCGTACATCACGCTCACCTCGTCGCACATATCCCCGACGATGCCCAGATCATGGGTGATGAGCAGCATGGAAGTTTTATAGTTTTCCCTCAGCTCGTCGATCAGTTCCAGCACTTGCGCCTGAATGGTCACATCCAGGGCCGTAGTGGGCTCATCCGCGATCAGCAGATGGGGATTGCAACAAAGCGCGATTGCGATCACGACCCGCTGCTTCATGCCGCCGGAAAGCTGGTGAGGATAGTCGTTGGCACGGGTGCCCTTGATGCCCACCATTTCGAGCATATTCATCGCCCTTTTCTCAGCCTCCGCGCCGGAGACTTTTTCGTGGAGCAATATGCTCTCCGCAATCTGGCTGCCTATGGTCAGCACCGGGTTGAGGGCGGTCATGGGATCCTGGAAGATCATCGCCACTTCCTTGCCGCGCACCGCGTCCATCTCGGTATCCTTCATCCTGAGGACGTTGTATCCGTTGACCAGTATGCTGCCCCGGCGGATTACGCCGGGAGGCGTCGGGATCAGATTCATGACGGCAAGCGCGGTGCTGGTCTTGCCCGCTCCGGTTTCCCCCACAAGCCCCATGCAGCGTTGGCGTTTCACGCTCAGGCTGATATCGTTCACCGCGTGGACGACGCCGTCCACCGTCGCGTATTCCACAACGAGATTCCGGATATCCAGCATAACATCGCTCGTGTGCATAGTCGCCTCTCTATTTTTTCAGTTTGGGGTCAAAGCTGTCCCGCACGCCGTCGCCGATGAGATTGAATCCCATCACCGTGATCATAATGGCCAGGCCGGAGAACAGGGTCATGTAGCTGTATCCGCGGATATAGCCCCGTGCGGAAGCGAGCATGGTGCCCCATTCCGGCGTGGGCGCGGTGATGCCCAGGCCGATGAAGCTGAGCGCGGCGATGGCGATGATGGTGCCGCTGATGCGCAGCGTCGCCTGCACGATCACGGGGGCGAGCGCGTTCATCAGCACGTGACGGAAAATGATCACCAGATCGTTTGCGCCGGCCGCGCGCGCGGCTTCCACGAACTCCATATCCCGCACTGTCATCACGGATGCGCGGGCCACTCGGGTGATGGCCGGGATGGCGCCGATCGATACCGCCACCACCAGCATGGAAACGCTTTGCCCGAAGGCGGACACCAGACAGATGCCCAGCAGTATGGACGGCACGGACATGAATATGTCCGCCAGGCGCATAATGACGGTTTCCGCAACGCCCCCGTAATACCCCGCGACGGCGCCAAGCACCACGCCGGCCAAACAGGAAACAAGCACCGCCGCAAATCCAATGGAAAGGGAATAGCGCGCACCCCACACCACCCGCGCGAAGATATCGCGCCCGTACTCGTCGGTGCCGAACCAGTGCTCCGGGGAGGGCGGCTGCAGGCGCTGGGCGATGTTCTGGCCCACAACGTCCTTTTCATAGTCGAAATAGAAGTTGCCCGCCACGGCGATGAGCACGATGGCGCCCACGATGCACAGGCCCAGCATGGCGCCGAAGCTTTTGCGATAGTTGCGCCATACCTCCGCCCACATGCCGCGGGCCTTGGTTTTGCTCTTTACGGAAGCTGGATTGCCCTTCATTCTTCTCGCCCTCCTATCTGGAATACTGGCCCTTGATGCGGGGGTCCACGTAGGCATAGACGATATCCACGATCAAAAGCAGCACGGCCACGGTCATCGTCGTCAGGATCAGGCATCCGGTGACCATGGGGGTATCCCGCTTGGCGATGCTGTCCACGATCAGCCGGCCCACCCCAGGCCAGGCGAACACCGTTTCCACAATGACGGAACCGCCCAGGGACGCGCCCAGCTCGATGCCGATCACCGTGATGATGGGGATAAGGGCGTTTCGCAGGGCATGCTTGCGCACCGCCACCTTTTTGCTCACGCCTTTTGCGCGCGCGGTGCGGATGTAATCCTCGTTGATCACCTCGAGCATAGAGGAGCGCGTGGTGCGCGTGAGCTGCGCCATCTTCGCCACCGCCAGCGTAACGGCGGGCAGTATGAGATATTTGAAGCCCTCCGCGCCGCCCGGCGGCAGCCACTCCAGATTCAACGAAAAACAGATGATCAGCAGCAGCCCCAACCAAAACAGCGGCATGGACAGGCCGACCAGCGCCAATATCATCAGGGAGCTGTCCACCACCGTGCCTCGCCTCAGGGCCGCGACGATCCCCAGCGATATGGAAAACACCACCGCCAGGAAAGTGCCGCTGAAGGCCAGCTCCAGCGTATAGGGTATTTTTTGCAGATAGGTCTGCAGCACATCGCGGTTGGTCACATACGAAGTGCCCAGATCGCCGCGGACTATGCCCCACATATATCGCGCATAGCGAACGAGCACGGGATCGTTGAGGCCCCGCGCCTGGCGGTATTCCTCCAATTGCCGTTCGGTGGCGTTATCCCCCAAAACCGTCATCGCGGCATCCCCGGGCGTAAAGTCCATAATCAAAAAGATGAACAGGGAAACGCCGATCAGAACGGGAATGAGCATCACCAGACGCTTGAGTATGTAGCGTATCATCTCTGACCTCCCGGAACGTGAAGTGGCAGCGCGGGAGCGCAGGTTATCCCCTGCGCTCCCCATATAAAGGGTCGGTCGCGCGGAACATCACCCGCCCTTTTCAGGGCTCCGCAAGACACGCGTAGGTGAAATCGTGGGATGTATTCCCAGAATACTTCGCCCCTTCCAGCCCGGTCTTGGTGCCTACGAATACCTGCGGTATGCACACGGGCACCCAGTACGCGGTGGTGGTGATGTATTCATTGAGCTGCTTATACATATCGGACCTGACCTTGGAATCCTGCTCAACGGCGGCGGCGGCGATCATTTCATCCACACGGGGATCGTTTATGCGGGAACGGTTGGCGGCCGCGGTGGACGCGAACACATAGCTGAAGCTGATGCCGGGGCCGCCCGTGTTGCCGAACTTCTGTATGCACATGCGATAATCGTCGTCGCCCCACTTGGCCTTGAGCGTGGTGGCCTCCAGGCGGACGATCTCCAGATCGATGCCGATGGCCTTGAGGTTCTCCTTAAAGAGCACGGCCATCTGCTCTTCATCCGCCCGGTCGACCCAGACGGTCGTCTGGAAGCCGTTCTCATAACCGGCTTCCGTCATGAGCGCCTTGGCCCGCTCAACGTCGTAATCCCATACCGACACTTCCTGATACAACGGGATGGCCGGCGCCATGACGTTGGTGGCAACCTCGGCGTAGCCGTCGAATGCCACGGTGATGGCGTCCTGCTTATTCACGGCGCAGGCGACGGCCTGACGCACCTTCTCGTTGTCGAAGGGTTCCGCCTGGGTGTTGAAGCCGATGTAGTAGATGTTCACGCCGGTACAGGAAATCAGGTCTAGCTCCTCGTTGGCCTGTATATAAACGAGGTCGGAGTTGGCAGGAGAATAGCACACCTCGATCTCCCCCGTTTCCAGCGCGAGCTGGCGCGTGGAATCCTCCAGATAGACGACGAACTTCAGGAATTTCGTGTTGGGCATCTGCCCGAAATAATTCTCGTTGCGGGTGAGCAAGACATACTCTCCCTGCACATACTCAGTGATGGAATAGGCGCCCGTGCCGTATCGCTCGCCCTCGTCGCCGCCGGCCTCGACGGCGCTCTTGCACACGATGCTGCACGCAGGGCCGGCGAGGGTGTATTTCATATCCTGCACCGCGCCGGAAAGCGTAATCTTCACGGTGTACGCATCAACCGCCTCGATGGAAACGATGCTCGTGACCAGAGAGGCAAGCGCGCCGTTGGGCACGCGCTGCTCCAGGGTGTACTTCACATCCTCGGCCGTGCATTCCTCGCCGTTGCTGAACTTCACGCCCTCATGCAGCTTAAAGGTATATACCGTGCCATCCTCGGAAACTGACCAATCCTGCGCGAGGTCGCCGGCGATCTCGCCGGTCTCCAAATCGAGGTCCAGCAGGGTGCTGTGCGTGCTGCGCGCGATCATCTGGCACATGGCGCTGGTGCTCTTGGTGGGCGTGAGCACCGTGGAAGGCTCCGCGTTGATGCCTATCCGGATGGTCTCCTGGTAGGTCGGCGCCGGATCGGCGGTATCGGCGGGGGTTTCGACGCCCGGAGCGCCGAGCGTGCTCTGGGGGCCTGGGGTGGTACCGGCGCCATCACCGCCGGTGGCGGGCTTATCCGTGCAGCCCGCGCATGACGCCAGCAGGAAAAGACATAACAGGGACGCAAACAGCCTCTTGACTCTCATCTCGTTTTCCTCCTCTGAAAAATGTGGTTTGTATAATACAAAGCAATTTCCGTGCCATATGAAGCACCGAATCAAAACCGGAAAAAAATCGTATGTATGGAGCAGCGCGGCAAGCGAGTCCGTCAACGCGGTTTTGCCGCGCGGATGAGGAAAAGCGCCCCCGCTCGTTTCAAAGCGCGCCCTGCGCCGGGATCATGCGCATTTTTTGCGCATGGCTCCGTGCAATTCCTGCGCGCCTATTTCAAATGGTATTCGGCTATTTTGTTTATCAGCCCTCTGACGCTGATGCCCAGCTCCGCCGCGGTGATATCCCGCCGCCCGCCGTTCTTCTTCAGGGTGGCGGCGATGGCCATCCTCTCGATGTGCCTGATCGTTTTCCCGGCCAGGTACTCCGCCGCCGCTTCCTCGCCAACCTGCTGAAACGCGCCCTCATGCGCGGCGCCCCGGATCTCCTCAGGAAGGTCCTTGAGGTCGATTTTCCCGTCCGTGGAGAAGATCATGGCATATTCGAGAATGTTGGACAGCTGGCGGATGTTGCCCGGATAGCCGTATCGCATCAGGCTCTCCATCGCGGGCTTTGTGATGTGCGTCACCGATTTATTCTGCTGGGTGGAGAATTTCTTTATGAACAGGCCGCACAAATCCGGGATATCCTCCCGCCGCTCGCGCAGGGGAGGGACGCGGATTTCCATCACGTGGATGCGGTAATATAAATCGGGGCGGAAGCGCCCTTCCCCGACCAGGCCCTTCAGGTCCCTGTTGGTGGCGACGACCACCCGCACATCCACCTTCCTAGGCTCCGTGCCGCCCAGCGGCGTAAACTCCTTGTCCTGAAGCACGCGAAGCATCTTGCCCTGCAGCTCCAGGGGAAGGTCGCCGATTTCATCCAGGAACAGCGTGCCCCCATCCGCGATTTCGAACTTTCCTTTCTTGTCCTGCATCGCGCCGGTAAAGGAGCCCCGCTTGTGCCCGAAGAACTCCTCCTCCAAAAGGTTCGCCGGAACGGCCGCGCAGTTGATTACCACGAAGCGCTCCTCCCTGCGCCTGCCGCTGAAATGCAGCGCCCGGGCCACAAGCTCCTTGCCCACGCCGCTTTCCCCGGTGACGGTCACAGCGGTGTCGATGTCCTTGAGCTTGTCGATCATCTTGCAGACCGCGCGGATCCCCTCGCTTTTGCCGATGATCTCGTTATAGCGCCCGTCCTGCTCCATCTGGCTCTTCAAGAACAGAAGCTGCTCTTTGGCACGCGCGAGTTCCGCCGCCTGCCGGACATGGACGAGCAGTTGCTCGAAATCCAGAGGCTTGAGCAAAAAATTGAACGCGCCGTTCTTCATGGCCTGCACCGCAAGGTCCACGGTGCCGTAAGCGGTCATCATCAGCACGACCGCCCCGGGGTCGAGCTCCTTGATCTGCGGAAGCAAATCGAGTCCGCTGCTCTCCCCGAGGCGCAAATCCAGCAGCGCGATGTCCACATCCCCCGTGCGAATGCACGCGAGCGCCTCGCGCGCGGAGCAGGCGGTCATCACGTCATATTCCTTGTAGAGCGCGAATCGCACGGATGAGCAGATGCTTTCCTCGTCGTCGATCACGAGCACGCAAGGCTTCATTCCCCCACCTCCTGAAACTGCATCACGATTTCGGTAAAACCGCCTTTTTCGCTGCGGACCGTCATTTTTCCGTCGTTATCGTTGATAAACTGCTTGGCCAGCGCCATGCCCAGTCCCGTGCCCTTCGCTTTGGTGGTGTAAAAAGGCTCGGAGCAGAGCTCGATCTCCTCCGGCGTCATGCCCGTGCCCTCGTCGCGCACGGAGATATTCACCCGATCGCCGCTACGCCATGCTCTGACCCGGAGCTCGGGCGGAACCGCGCAGGGTTCCTCCTTCATCTTCTGCTCCATGGATTCCAGCCCGTTGGTGATGAAATTGATCAGCGCCTGTTTGATCCTGTCCCCGCTCGCCCAAATATAAAGCGACTCCTGCGCGCACGCGCTCAACCGGATGCCCATGTCGCCGGCCGCCGCGCGGTAAAGGCAGACGCTGTCGTCGATCATCCTGGCGACGTCCACGCGCTCCTTCTCGCCCCTGACGGGCCGTGCATAGTTGATCAGCGCCTCCACAAGGGAGTTGATCCGCTCCACCTCCCGGGGCACCTTCTCCGAAAAGGAATCGTAGAATTCCTGATCCCCGCCCTGCGAGCGGATGAGGGAGGCGTAAAGCCGGATGGCCATCAGCGGATTTTTGATTTCGTGCGCGATCCCGGCCACAATCCGGTTGAGCGCCTTGTTTTTGCCCGCCTCTATGGCGTCCCGCTTCTCCTTTTCCTGCACGGTGATGTCGTCCACAGTCAGCAGAACGCCGCCGACCTGATCCATCTGGTAATTGCGGGAGAAGGAATACCGGAAGGTACGCATCCCCCACCCCCGGTTCTCGATCTCAATGACGCCCGCGGGCGGCTCCGCCTCTCCCGCCCGGGCGTCGAACAACGCGCCGTCGCAGCGCCTGATGATCTCGCCGAATACCCGGAACATCCGGATATCCCGCCCCACGATGGTCTGATCTTCCTGTCCGCAGATCGCCTTCGCCGCCTTGTTGGCGAGATCCACGGCAAAATCCCTCCGAAAGTAAATCATGCCGCAGGGCGACTGTTCGATGATGCGGTTCCTGAAATCGCTCTCGTTTCCGATTTGATCCATCCGCACAAGCAGTTCGCGCGTCTTTTCCCGCACCTTTTTCTTCAGCACTCGGTTTATTATGGAAATCGCGCAAAAGGCTGCCAAAACGGTAGCGGCCAGCGCGGCGAACACGATGACGATCTTTCGGATGTTCTGCTGGGATTTGTCCACGATCCACCGGTTGTAGATGGTATCGTACATGCCCCGGGAGCGCATTTCCGCCAGCGTATTGTTGAGCGCGTGCAGCACGTCGCCCTTGTCGCCGCGCACGAGCACCGCGTAATTGAGCGTGGTGATGTTGCTGAACATCACCGTATACCGGAAAGCGCCGTAGCAGTTATCCAGCAGATAGGTGTGGCTGTCGTAGCTGCCGAAGATTACATCCACATCCCCGTCCGCGAGCGCCTGCACGAGGGAAGCCTGGTTTCCCTTGATATAGCATTGCCGCAGATGCCAGCGCGAGAGGTACATATAGCTTACCGATGCGTATTCAAACGCGCCGAGGGAGTTGCGGTAATCATCGGTGCCGCTCCACGCCCCGGCGTTTTCCCTGGAGGTGATCATGCAGATGGTGGTGGACGAAAACACATCCGAGAGCTGCGTGCTGCCCGATAATTCCGGCGGTATGCTGTAGGCGGGGTTGAACCCCAGTATCATGTCGAGCTCGTTCGCGGACATGGCTTTCATGCAATCCATATAGCTGCGATACGGGACGTACTCCACCTTCCAGCCGTTCTGCTGCGCGATGGCATCCATCAGCTCGATGTTCAGCCCCGCGCACCGGCCGGTCTCATCGAGATATTGAAACGGGGCGCGGTTGTATTCCACCCCCACCCTCAGTGCGCGCGTGTAAGCGCGGCAGGCGCGCGCGGGCAGCAAACATCCCGCCGCGCCCAGAAGCAGGGCGGCCGCAATCAGCAATCCTCTTTTGACTCGTCGCAGCGATGCCATATTTCAATTATATCGTGATGCACTTTCCCTTACAAGGACGGGCGGCCCGAACGCGCGTTCGCGACCGGGGCCAATACCCATAAATAAGCAATTATCGCGCCAATTATTGACACAAGGCTTTTTTAACCCTATCCTGTGATAAAGGAGATGGGTTCCGTGTCCGACATACGCATAGATCTCATACCCGAGCATTCGCTGCTGCCGCTCCAGCTGCGTTCGCTGCAGATTTTGCAGATGGGTTTTGACGAGCTGGCCTCCTATGTCATGGCGCAGGCGTGGCAAAACCCCATGATCGAACTGGAGTATTACGAGGAATGGCTCGGTTCGCCGTCCCGGCGCGGCGCCGCAGAGCCGGACGCGCCGTCGTGGGTGGAGCAGCAGGCCGACCGCGCCGAAAGGCGCAACAGCCTGCGCGCGCATCTTTACGAGCAGCTGCCCTTAAAAAATTTCGACGGCGCACGCAAATCCGCCCTGACGGGCCTGATCGACAGCCTGGACGAGCGCGGATATCTGCGGGATACTCCGGAGGAGCTCTCGCGGATATGGCGTATCCCGCGGTCCGCGCTGGAGCAGGCGCTGGATATGCTCCAGGCGCTGGAGCCCGCGGGCGTGGGGGCCAGGAACCTAAGGGAGTGCCTGCGGCTGCAGGCGCTGCGCGCGGACGTCGGCGCCGCGCGGGACCGGGACGTGCTGCGGATTATCGACGGGTATCTGGAGCTTGTGGCGAAAGGGCAGTATGCCGGCATCTGCAAAGCCCTGCGCATTTCCAGGGAGCGGGTCATGTCCGCCGTCGAGCGGATCAAGCGCATGAACCCCTGCCCCGGCGCGGGGTTCGATCCGCCCCAGCCGAGCATACCGGTGATCCCGGACCTCATCGTGGAGGAAGACGACGGCCTCCTTTGCGTGCGGCTGAGCGAGCGGAATTCCTTCCCCCTCTCGGCAAACAAAGTATATCTCGCCTTCATGCGGACTTCCGGCGAGGGCGAAGCGCGGGAATACCTCAGGGAAAGATATGACGATTTTGTGGGCCTGTGCGCCTGCATCCGCCAGCGCGCCAACACGATGCTCGCCATCGGGCATGCCGTCGCCGCCATACAGCGCGACTTCTTCCTCCGCGACGACGCGAGCCTCGCGCCCATGGCCCAGAAGGATGTGGCGGCGATGATAGGCGTGAGTGCCTCCACGGTTTGCCGGGCTATACAGAACAAATATCTGCGCTGCCGGCGGGGCACGTACGAGCTCAGACAGCTATTCGCCCGCGGCATGTGCGCCCGGGAAGATCCCGGGCAGAGGACCAGCGACGCCGAGCTCCGGCAGGCCATCCGGGCGATTATAAACGACGAGGACTGCCGCGACCCGCTGAGCGACGCGGACATCGCGCGGCTGCTCGCGGCGGTCGGCCTTCGGATTTCCCGGAGGACCGTGGCGAAATACAGGGAAAACCTGCTGTTGCCCAATACATTTTACCGAAAGCGGCCAACACGGCCGGAAACGAAAGGAGAACTATGAAGCACATCGTTATGCTCTGCGACGGATTGGCCGACTGGCCCATCGAAAGCCTCGGCGGCAGAACCCCGGTGGAAGCGGCGCATACGCCCAATATGGACGAGCTCGCGCGTCGCGGCGCCGCCGGGATGGTCCGCACGATCCCCGCGGGCATGCCCCCGGGTTCGGACGCGGCCAACATGTCCGTCATGGGATACGCGCCCGCAATCTATTACAGCGGCAGGTCGCCGCTCGAGGCCGTCGGCATGGGGATCGAATTGAAGCCCACGGATGTCGCCATCCGCTGCAACCTGTCCACCCTGTCGGATGAGCCCGTCTACGAGGACAAAACCATGCTGGATTTCTCCGCCGACGAGATCTCCACGGATGAGGCCGCGCAGCTGATCCAATGCCTGCGAGAACATCTCGACGGGGACATGCGCCTGTATACCGGCATCAGCTTCCGGCACTGTCTGGTGCTCGCCGACGCTTCCACGGGAACGCAGTTCACGGCGCCCCACGACATCATGGGCAAGCCCATACGGGAATATTTGCCCAAGGGCCTCAACGGGGAAAGGCTCGCGCAGTTCCAGCGCCGCTCCTGGGAGTTGCTCAGGGACCATCCCGTCAACCGGGCGCGTGCGGCGCGCGGCAAGCCCCCGGCCAACACCTGCTGGCTGTGGGGGGAAGGCCGTCGCCCTTCCCTGAAGCCCTTCAAAGAGCTGTTCGGGCTGGAAGCGGGCATGGTCTGCGCCGTGGATCTGCTCAAAGGGCTCGCTGCATGCACCGGCATGAAAGCGCCGCACATCCCCGGGGCGACGGGCGCGAAACGCACGGACTGCGCCGCCAAGGCAAGGGCGGCGCTCCGGCTGCTCGAGGAAGGCTGCGAGCTGGTCTACATCCACGTGGAAGCTCCGGATGAGAGCGCGCACGCCGGCGACCTCGCGTGCAAAATAGAGGCCATCGAGGCCATCGACCGCGAGATACTGGGACCGGTGATGCGGGAGCTTCGCGAAAGGAACGAGGCGTTCAGGATATTGCTGCTGCCGGACCACCCGACGCCGCTTGCCATCCGCACCCACATCGCGGACCCCGTGCCCTTCGTGCTCTGGCGCAGCGATCGCGACACGCCCCCGCACGCCGAGGCGTATTCCGAGGCGGCCTGCGCCCGAACGGGGCTGTTCGTGCCCGAAGGGCCCATGCTGATGCGGCGGCTGATCAGCGGCGATTTCTGTTGATCCTCCGGCACGGGCGCTTTCGCGGATCAGCGGGTTCTCTTCACCGCTTCCCAGAAGTGCATGATGTTGAGATCCTCGGGGATATCCCCGCCATGGTCCCCCGCACAGCGGCCGTCACCCACGGCGTGGGCGCCGTGATCGGCGGCAAAACGACCGGGGTGTTGCGGTGCGCCCAGACCTTGCGGATGTGATCCGCCGGCCGTCCGAACCGGGCGGTCTGCTGTTGGAGCGCCGTCAGCGCGGCGGCGGATTCGGGGCCTTTGCGGTGCTGGATGTAGTCGTAATCCATGCCGTAGGAGCAGACAGAGTCGTGCCCGTCCTCATCGATGATCCTGCGGGTCTCCCCGCCTCGCTGCCGGAGTTGCAAAGGTAATAATCGATATCCTGCCGCTTGAAAATGTTGGACATGGTGCCGACTGGGCTGCGCGCCCCCAACATCAAGCGTTTTCGTTGAGATAGTTTACCGCCACGGCGCACAGGTTGACCGCGCCCCAGGGCAACGCGTCCTCGTTGAAGGTAAACCTGCCTGTGTGGGGTTCGAACTGCTCTCCTCGGGCGCATCGCGCACCTACAAGGAAATACACGCCCGGCGTATCGGAGGTGAAATTGGAAAAATCCTCGCCCGCGGCGTTAGGCGTTTTCGCCTCCACGAATTTCCCCGGCTCAAGGACGGCGCCCGCCCACGCGCGGCACTTCCCGAACATCCCTTCGTCGTTGACCACGGGGCCGTAGCTCTTTTTGAAGGCGATCTCCGCACTCAGATCCATGGCGGCGGCGACGCCCGAAACGATCTCGCGCATGCGTTTTCTGACGGTCGCGCTGATCTCCTCGGTATAGGAGCGCGCGCCGCCCACGAGGCGCACGCGCGCGGGAATGATGTTGTGGCGGGCGCCTCCCTCGATGATGCCGATGGATAGCACCGCGGTATCCTGTGGATCGATGGAGCGGGAAACGATGGTCTGCAGCGCCAGCACGATCTGCGCGGCCGCCACCACGGGGTCCCTGCTGTTCTGCGGGGCGGAAGAATGGCCTTCCCTGCCGATCACCTCGATGGTAAACAGGTCGGAGGTCGTGAAAAAGGGGCCGGCCTTGCTGGAGATCACCCCCGCCTCCAGATGGGGGGCGACGTGCTGGCCAATGATGAAATCCACGGCGGGCTCATTCGTCATCACGCCCTCCCGGACCATCCATTGGGAGCCGCCGCCGTTGAGGCCGTCCTCCTCCGCGGGCTGGAAGATCAGCTTCACGTTGCCCCGGAGCCGGTCCCGCAGCGCGTACAGTACCCTGGCCGCGCCCAGCAGCATCGCCACATGGCCGTCGTGGCCGCAGCTGTGCGAGACGCCCGGATTTTGAGAGGCGAAAGGCAGGCCGGTGGTTTCCTCTATCGGCAGCGCGTCCATGTCCGCGCGCATGCCTATGGTTTTGCCCGGCGCGGCACCCCGGATTACGGCGGCAAGGCCGGTGTTGTAGTATTTTTTCATCTCGGTTATACCGATGGAACGCAGCTCTTCGATGATCTTTTGCTGCGTGCGAAATTCCTTTTGGGAAAGCTCGGGATGGCGGTGGATATCCCTTCGGATTTCCACCATGCGCTCCTTCGCCGCGAATGCCCCTTCCATAACCTCTCGTTCCAGCATGATCCTTCACCCCGCCGCATGTGATGTACGGCATCATTATAGAGGATAACGCCCGGACGCGCAACCGCTCCAAAACGCTCTCGGGAAGCGAAAAAACGCACCGGATACAATCGCCCGGAGGTTTCTTTTGTGGATCAGCAGCCTTTTATCCGCCTTTCCCCGCGAAAAAAATACGTCACGATCTTCTGCGCGCTGGCGATGTTCCCCGCGATCGCGATGATCCCCGTGTTCGCCATGGGAGTGGCGCGGCCCCTGCTGCTGCAGGGCATGGGCGCCATGCGGTATTACGCCGTCACGGCATGCCTGCCGAATGCCGTCAGCGCCGTTTTCACCTGCGTCGGCGGCGCGCTGGGGGACCGCTGGGGCAGGCGGAACGCGGCCGTCGCGGGGTTCGCGCTCAGCGCGCTCGCGCTCGGCGCGAGCTTTCTGTTTGCGCAAAAGAGCCTGTTCGCGGGCTTCTTCGCCGCCTTTGTGATCTGCACCGCCGCAAACGGGCTGGTGAGCGGCACCATGTACGCCATCATCGCGGACGTCACCGCGCCCGGCGAGCGTCCGAAATGGATGGCACTGACTGCCACGAGCTATACCTTTGCCGCCTTTGCCGGACCGCTTCTGGGCGGGTATGTGAGCGACAGGATGGCGCCGGAATACATCCTGCTTTTCAACATCCCCTTTTGCGTCCTGCTGGCGCTGCTTTTGGGGCTGAATTTCGAAAACAGAGCGGCCGGCGCGCGCAGCCGCATGGACCTCATGGGGATACTGCTGCTCACGCTGTGCCTGGTTCCCTTGCTGACGCTGCTCTCGCTGGGCGGCAACTCCATCGCGTGGCTCAGCGTGCCCGGCCTTTTGCTGGGCGCCGCCGCCGCGACGGGCGGCGTTCTGCTTTTCCGGTGGGAGCTGAAAAAGGCTGAAGCGCCCGTGTTGCCGCTTTCCCTGTTCCGTTACGGGAGCTATGCCAAGGCGATTTACGTCTATTTGCTGCTCGGCTCCTTCACCGCCGTCTCCTCGGCCTATGTGCCGCTCATGGCGCAGAAGGGCCTTGGCGTGAGCGCCACAGTGAGCGGCTTCATCTCCGCCCCCAAGGCGGCTTTTGCCTTTCTGCTGCCCGCGTTTGTGGGCCGCTGGCTGGTGAAGCCGGGCAACATGCTGCTGCGGGCAAAACGCGCGATGCTGCTGGCCATATGCATTTGCGTATCGGGCTTCCTCTTTTGCCTGTTTCTGGCGCATACCCCTTTGGGCGTGGTTTCCCTGTTCATGGCGGTGACGGCCGGCGGGATATTCGACACCCTCTATAAATCCGTGCGCCAGCCCTTCATGCAAGCGGAAATCCCGCCGGAAAAGGCGGGGATATCCCAATCCACCTATGTGACGATGGGCTACCTGGGCGCGGCGCTGTTCGGCGGCGTATACGGCGCGATACTGGGCGCGTGCGAAAACGATATCTATGCCGCCTTCCCCGCGATGATGCTCCTCTCCGCCGCGCTGGGGACGGTTGCGCTATTGGTCGCCCGGAGCATCCGCACGGACCTTTAAGGGTACCGCGCGGCTCGCACCATGCGGCCGCCTTGCCGCAGACAGCTCCTTCGAGGGCGCGGCCAAAAAGGGAAAGGGCGGAATCGGGTTAGGGACGACCCGGCGTTCCGCCCGGTATAAATCTTTTCACGTCGCACGCTCGGACGCCGTCGGATTGAGCTCGCGGATATACAGCGCGAAGCGTTCATATGCGCGCCGGCCGTTCAGCCCGGCCACCTCCCGGAAAACCTCCGCCGGGAAAAATCCTCCTCGCGGCAGTATTGGATACTTCCCCAGGCAAGCCGCGCCGAATCAAAGCCCTTCTAAACGCCGGAAAGGCGTTTGAGCTCAAGCGCGTTCGCGCTTCTCCCGACGTTGCTCCGCCCCCGTCATCCTGACGGGAGAAATTATATTTTATAGATGATTGTATATTAATATTCTTAAACAGATTTT
>ERZ795030.3666-NODE-3666-length-16022-cov-10.961107_pt1 | contig 16022 bp, 10 predicted proteins | sample MGYA00375122_ERZ795030 | MGnify/ENA primary metagenome ERZ795030 (study PRJEB30165, sample SAMN05720146) | activated sludge metagenome | isolation source: anaerobic digester from wastewater treatment plant | place: Japan | collected 2015-04-20 ...
TAATGACAACTGGCTACCATTTTTTTCATTTAGGCCCTATAGCTTTGCGTCGCCGCCTTTCGACGGTTTTGCCTTTTACATTATAAAATAGACTCACTTCTACCTTTTGCACCTTTAGTATATCACGACTAAAAATACTTGTCAAGCATTTTTTTAAAAATTTTTTATTTTTTTTATTTTTCTTGTTCAGGTGCTGTTTCTTTTACTTTTTTTGCCCCTTTTTTTGCTGTTTTAGATTTAGCTTCAGGTGCAATTTCCTCGTTATTTTGAGTAGTTTCAACCTTTTCTTCACTTGTTTTTTCTTTAAGATCAGTTTCAGTTGCCTTTTTCTCTTTTACTTTTTTCGTAACTTTCTTAGTCACTTTAGGTTTAGCCTCAGATACAACTTCCTCACTATTTTGAGTAGTTTCAACCTTTTCTTCAAGATCAGCTTCAGTTGTCTTTTCCTCTTTTGCTTTTTTCGTAACTTTTTTAGTTACTTTAGGCTCAGCCTCAGCTACGATTTCTTCGCTATTTTGAGTAGTTTCAACAACTTCCTCACTTGTTTTTTCTTCAAGTTCAACTTCAGTTGTACTTTCCTCTGTGATTGGTTCTTCTATCTTATCTGGAGGATTAATTAACTTTTTAATTCCTTTTTCATTGTACAGATATCGATGAAATTCTTCCTCAGCAATCGGTTTAGAGAAATAAAATCCTTGTAATAAATTAATCTTATATTCCCCTGCTTTCTTCATCATTTCAACGTTTTCAATGCCTTCACAAATGATTAGCTTTTCATTTTTTTCAGCAAACTCAATCAGCATTTCTGCGTATCTTGTTTTCAAGAACGATGAATCTTCATCTTCTTGTAAGAAATCACGATCAAGTTTAATGATATCCAGTGGTAGCGAACCAATTTTTTCCAATATCGTATGATCCATGGCGAAGCCATCCACCGCAATCTGGAAACCTAATTCTTTCAGTTTTGTCAGGTTATTTCTTACTGTATCGTGCTTTTCAAAAATAGCAAATTCGATGATTTCCAAGGTAATGTTTTTCGCAAGAACACGATATTTCTTAATTAAATTCTGGAAATTCATAATTAAGTTTTCATTAGCTAATTGTTTCGGACTTAAGTTCATCGATAATTGAAAGTGTTTGCTTGGGAACATCTTTTTCAATTGTAAGAATTCTTTAATCAAGCATTCAATTCCCCAGTTACCGACCCAGTTAATATCCCCTGATTGTTCAATAATATGAATAAATTTATTAGGGGATAAGACACCATATTCCGGATGTTGCCAACGTAGTAATGCTTCTGCTCCATAAACACTATTATTTTCAACATCAATAATCGGCTGATAGTAAAGCATAAACTGTTTGTTATCAATCGCTTCTTTGATCTCATCATAGAACCTGACATTTTCGCCTTCCTGAACACCCATTTCATCAGAATATAGAACAATAGAGTCCCCTCCTTCACGCTTGGCAATATACAAAGCTAAATTAAGGGAATTAAATAATTGTTTGAAATTACGACCATGATAAGGATAATAGGCAATCCCAATACTAACATGTTGATTGGTCTCTGCTCCACCAGCTACTTTAATCGGTAAAGAGCCCGCTTCCTTAATTCGCTCTGCCAAACGCATGATTTCCGCACGGGAATAATCACTGCGAATAGAGATAAGAAATTCATCTTTACTATATCTTCCGATTTGTACTTTTTGAGGTAAAGCTCTGTCGATATTACTAACAAATCGTTCTAATATCTTTTGCGCTTCTCTTTCCCCAAAAATACTAATCACTTCATCAAACTTATCGAAACTTAGCAACATCAACGAAAAGGACATATCCTTAGGAATCTTACTAATATGAGAAGTAATACTGAAAACAATTTCGTTTTTTGATAGAGCACCATCGATTAACAATGTCATTTCATCACGATAATTGCGATAGTCTCTACGAAAACGATAAAAGACAATAATTGCCAGAACAACCGTTATTAATATAGCCAAGATAGAAACAAAGACCAATGCTCCATCTGACCAGTTTATTATTTTTAGAAACATATCTTCACCCCTTCTTAGCTTTCTTTACGGTAGCGATTTGTTTTGTTTTGTCGATATTATATTCATTAATTAGTTCAATTGATTCCTCAAAAGAAACCCCCTTACTAATTAAGTATCCTTGAATAATATCGCATCCCATTTTGATTAATATTTGGTTTTGATCATCTTTTTCAACACCTTCAGCGATAATATCCAAATCAAGGCTCTTGGCCAAGGAAACAATTTTGTTTACAATTGCCCGCGAGTGCTTGTCGGTTGCCAAATGGCGAATAAACTCTTTATCTATTTTAATGGTGTTAATTGGTAATTCTTTTAAGTAAAGCATAGAGCTATACCCTGTACCAAAGTCATCCAGATGGATTGAAAATCCCTTGTCACGTAATAAGTTTAGTTTTTCAATAACATAACTGAAATTTTCCATCAAGAATGTCTCGGTAATTTCAATTGCAATCGTGCCTGGATGTAAATCGTATTTCTTGGCACAATCCAATACTTCATTGACAAATCCTGCTTGCATCAATTGCACCGGAGAAACGTTCATCGAAATATGAATTCCATGTTTTTCAAACTCTTTTGCTGCAGCAAATGTTCTTTCCATAATATAACGGCCAATTTGAATAATCATATTATTCTTTTCCGCAAGTTCGATGAATACCGATGGTGATTGGAATTTATATTTTGGATTATCCCAACGTACCAATGCTTCAAAACCGACAATTTTTTGTTTTTCGTTATTGTATTGTGGTTGGAAAAACATGACAAACTCTTCTCTTTCCAAGGCAGTGGACAAGTCTTTTGTCATCGCTTGTTCTTTAGTTGCTGCCGTTGAGAAAGAAGAATTGTAAACAGAGTAACGAATCGATGTCAACGACTTCGCTTGCGTTAAGGTTATCTGACAATTATCATAGGCCTTTCTGGCATCCAGCTTTTCATATTTTTGTGGTTCTATGTTAAATATACCACACTTGATATCAACAATCAAATTATTACCATCAATTTCTACTGGTTTTTTGAAAAGAGTAATCATCTCATCAATATAAGCGGTTGCTTGTTCATATTCTGGTAGGGAAGTAAAGACAATCGCAAATAAATCGATTTCGGTATGAAATAGTTCTCCGTTTTTTTCTTCAAGATATTCCTTTACTCGTTCAGACACTTTAAGAACAATCATATCTCCCATCTTTCGACCGAAGACCTTGTTGAAATTATTGAACTGTTGAATATCGAACAACACCAAAGTGCTTTTTTGTGGTTCTTCTTCTTTGATGAGGCTATGTTCAATACCTTTAATAATGCGGTTGAGCTTTTCTATCAATAATTCATAATTAGGTAAATTCGTAATGATATCGTATTTAGCTTTCAATTTATAATTGCTATCCTGAAAGGTTAAATCCGTACCGACAAGATATCTAAAAAACATATTCTTGACGGGAATCATAAACGCTGAACGCTTTATCCCCTCATTATCTTCAAAAAATAAGGTAAATGGCGTTTGCGCTATCACACAATGAATCAGGTTCACACCCTCTTCATGGGCAAATTGATTGATGTTTTTATAACGACTACCACGGGAAATAACTCGCCGTAATGTTTGATTAAACGCTAATATTTTTCCTTTTTTATTTACTTTAATGATATATGGCTTATCAAAATAACGAACTACCATCGAACCTTGAATATCGCTATTTTTCCTCAACATAATAATATAGGTAATAATAATCGCAATGATTAAAATCAAAGCATACACCAGATAAAGCAGTGCCAGTTGATAGGTCAACATTCCAAAATTAGCAAATGCGCTTTTCACTTCAAATAGATAAGCGACATAAAAATCACTGCCAATCGTTTCATCGCAAAACGGACTATAGCATAAATAGTATTGTTTCCCTTCAAAGTAAATAGAAGCACGATAAGAACTTAATCCTTTGTATAATTCAGCCTTTACTTCTTCTGTCCTTTGCTCACTATTACCAGGACGTAAATAATGATTATAAAACTTATTATTGGCGTTATTATCGGTTTGATATTCAATCAATCCATCCCGCTTCAACAAGAAATACAAATGCTCAGGAAGATGATTAGGGGATAAAAAAGTGTTGGCAAAGTATTCATCTGCAGGAAAGACAAAGAGAATGCTATCGATATTGAAGAATACATAAGGTTTTTCATCGGTATTATCCATCAACATTTCGGAAAACTTAACCACAGAAACAGGATTTCTGATCGTACTTTCAGGAATAAACGATTCATGAAAGTCTGATCTTATTCCTTGGTATTCAACACCTGTGGTGAATAACTGTCCTAAAGTAACTTCTTCAGTAAACATAGTTGCTAAATCTTCGGTATCAATATCCGCATATTCTTTTTCTTCCATATACTTAGCTAGTTTATGATAATCGCGGTCTATTTTATAACTTAACGTTTCACTCACGGTTTCAGTAATCATGGTTAAGTTATTAGCTATCCGCTTTTCTAAAAACTCAGTTGCAGTATAGCGATAAAAAAGATATGTCGCAACAAAAACTACCGCTAAGGCAAAGATAAAAAAGATGTATGTGCTTTGTGCTGTTTTTCTCACGAGCCCACCTCCAAAAAACAAAAGCCAATTGCAAAACAATTGCAACTGGCTATCTTTTCAGACCCTATAGTTTTGCGTCGCCGTTTTTCAACGGGTTTGCCAAATATTTCTCTATACGGACATAGTATATCACGTAAAAAAATAAAAATCAATTATTTTTTTCGTTTTTTTATTTTTTTTGTTATTTTGTTACTTTGCATATTGTGCAGTTTTCATTGGATTTGTTTTCCAGAAATGAGTTGAAGATAGTTCTAATGGATTTTCTCCATAATATTCACTAGAAATTTGATACCCGTTGTTGTCAATTGTAATCTTGATAGTTCCGTTGCGATCGACCATCGGATCCTGTAATTCACAACGATAAGACTTGCTCGTCGTTAACTCACAAACTTCACTATCGCCACCAACAACCGCATAAATAGTAATCTCGTTATCGTATTGATAAATCCGATTAATCGCTTCATAAGTTGGGTGTCCGTGTTTATTTCCCAAGTAATTACCATTGGTGATGATGACAACTTCTGGATCAACTGCTTGTAAAAACGCTTCGGTTGTTCCCTCTCTGGTCCCGTGATGAACCGCTTTTAAAATATCAATATTGCCAACGCTATTCATATATTCGCTTTCAAGAGCGCTGTTGGCACCATTATCCGCATCTCCCGTCAACAGGGTTCTGATTCCAAAGGCTTCCAGGATAAAAACAATACTCCTGCTATTTGGTTCTTTCATCTCGTAATTTTGGGTATTCAAAAATTCAATTACCACTTCTGGTCCGAGTTCAATTATTCGTGTACAAGAGCCAACATTATGATAGGAATCTAAAATCGTACAAACAGAGCATCCTTCTGCAGTATAAGAGTTAACGTAATCCTGATACAATTTCGTAGTATGGTCTCCATTAAACTGAATTAAGTTGACCACTTCATAAACTTCAAACACAAATGGTAATCCACCAATATGGTCAGCATCAGGATGAGTGGCAATTAAATATTCAATGATTTTATCTTCGCTGTATAAATCAATCACTTCTTGAATCGCCCGGTTACTCGTTTTAATGTTATCACCGGCATCAACCAAAACATCGATGTTGGCGTATTTGATGTAAATAGACTCGCCACAATCGCTTTGTCCATACTTTCCTAAATCGATAAAATAAATCTCAACTGGGGTTACAGACTTAGTTCCTTTTACTATTACTTCTAGCGGTAGGCTAATCGCATCCCCAAAGCCAGTAATAACAGCAGTTAATACTACTTTTGTTGCTTCTGATTCTTTTGTTACTACTCCGTTTTTAGATAAAGCCTGGTGATTAGAGTTGTAGGTGATAACACCACCATAGCCAGTAGTAAGCGGAAGGATCGTTGTTTTTGATAATGAACTAGGAATATAATCCTTCATCCACTTTTTAATATCTTCTCGATTAATAAAGCGAGAAATAACCACATTGTCGAGGTCTACCCGGATACTGGCATAGGATGTTTCTATTTCTACTTTTAACCGAATATCCCCGGTAAAACCGGATAAATCATAATCAAAATGATAGGCATCACTACCTAAAGGACTACTCTTAATCAACAATTGCCAAGCATCATTTTTCATGATGGATACTAATAAATAAGTATCTTTCGTATAAGTTTCTCTTTTATCGGTCGCGAAAATCTCATAGTCAAAGCTTATCCGGCTTGGATTGGTAATAAATTCCATCAGTTCCAAACTACTCTTCTTTCCGTTTTCCGCTTTCAAACGGCAAATTTGAGCCTTTTGTTCGCTGATTGATTCAGGATCTAAACTAGCATCCAAATCATCTGCCAGAATAGCCCTGGTAAATAACCAACCATTACTTTCCCAAGCAGTGCTATATGTTCCCGTTTTAATATTATCAAAGGTCATTTCAACCGCCGTTACTTCACTCAACTCATTAGTTACAAGAAGAGGAAAAACAACCTTTTCACTCTTATCTTCACAGGTTAAGGTCGCCGTCAGATTTACCAATCCGGCGCTAAGTTTTTTTCCTGTTGCGGTCATAATACTTGTATTACTCGATTCCCAAGTAATTTCTACACTATTAAAATACGGATCTTCTGTTAATAAACCGATATCCGTATTGGTCGTTTTCGGTACAAACAAACCATTTTTAATAAAGGCAATTTTTTCTTCACTACTTGCTTCCCTACTTTTGATTACGATGGTAAAACTAAGGTCGGAACGATTCACTTTTAAAAGGTCATAGAAGAGATTAGCGATAGCGTCCTCAGAAGAAAACGATATCGTCGCCGTTAAGGTAACTGTTTTATTCTCTTCTTCATAACTAGGGGCATTAACGACTCCGAGTTTACTCAAAGTTTTCTCATCGCTTGATTTCCAGGTAATCGCTATTTCATCATGCCCTGCTATCGTTTCAGGTAAGACAAGGTTTGTCGCTGTTGTTTCCGGAATAATCTCTGTCAATTCAAGCTTTACCTCATCGATTTCATCTTGAATTGCTTGTACTTGAGGAAAATATTTTATTCCTAAGTAAAGAATAAGAGCTGCGACGACAAGGATTAAGACAATGCGAACGAGTATCCCTTTACCCGTACTCTTTTTCTTAGCTGTCGGTTTCTTCTTGCTTGGGGTTGTTTTCTTTTTACTCATCAAATCCTCCTTTTAAATATGAAATCTCTTTTTTAATTCGTCTCTTATTTCACGGTCAGCAAAGACCAGCATTGCTAAAAATACGACCAGCGAGAAACATGCTGCTGTTAGGGAAGGCCATAAAACCTTCACTAATTTAAAAATCCATAATATAAAGGGAATTAACCCGATTAATAAAGAACTAAATAAATAAAGAATATAGTCGCTGTAGCGAATTGATTTTGTCAGTAAAATAATGCCGATGGTTGCGGAAGAGGCTAAGGACAAAAAAGGGACTACATAGGTATAAGACCATCCAGTAGAACGCGCAATAAAATCGACCACGACAACTAAAATTGAAAGAGCGATCATCTGAATGACAATTTTCTTCGCCGGGTTTCCGCGAGAAATAATGGAATATTTGATTAAAACCAAAAAATATGCCATGGAAACCAAAACATAGAAACTCCACCAACCGCCTTCTTCATTATAAGTCACAATATTCACTAAAGTGGTAATAATCATCGCTGCGATAGCTAAGAAAATAGCCGAGCGAAAAAAGAAATTGGTTTTCTTTTTAGGTTGCCGATATTCTGGATAAATACTATGCTCTAACTTCTCTTTATCCAGGTCTGTTAATTTTTCATAACACAAAGGACAGGTTTTTCGATTGGTATTAATGTTTACCTCGCATTTAGGGCATTGTTTCATCTCACACCTCTAACTCATTTGTTTCTATCGTTACTTTAAGACCAAGACCAGCCAATATTCTGAAAAACTCGCGTTGTAAATCGCGTTCGATTATTCTACTGGCAAAGGTCATCGTAATATCGCCATTATATCCGACAACGCCCATATTCATTGGCGATACATATCCTGCTCCATTTGAAAAATCAATAGCAGTAATATATTTTTTCATCGAACTTGGAATATCCACTTTCCCTAAATTCGAAAGACTGAAACTGTTCGCACTCTCTCCGAATATATTATAGCCGATTTTAAATCCGATTTTTTTCATAAATAAGGGAATAATGCGCATTAAAAAATGCTTTTCCCACTTGACATTGGCAACAATACGAGCCTGTAATTTATCTTTTTGTAATTCTTCCGAAAAATCTTCTTTCACCTTCGCAACTATTTCCGGAAAAGAAATTTCCTTATCAATGTTGAATTTCGTACGGACATATAAAGAGAAATTCCTTAACGTGATTGATGGGAAAAATCTACGTAAATTCACCGGAACAAATACTTGGAAAAGATGTTTTTTTTGTTCTAATAGGTTTTGCGAGCGATAAGCACTGGCAACTAAACAAGCGACAAGCAATTGAGTGTGTGAGCAATCATATTGATTACAAACTTCTTTCAGTTCTGCTTCTTTCACTTTTCCCGAAATCAGACTCAACCAATTGTTTTCATAAAAAGTTCCTTTAAAATGACGCGCTTTTTGCTCTTTTCTGTCCATTTTAATCGTGCTATCATAGTTCTTTACAAAACTATCCTGATCTTCTTCCCTGACGCTCTCAATATCCGACAAAATCATATTTTCGCTATCGATATCTTTTCCTAGCAATAACAAATAATTATAGGTAATGCTTTTTAAAAATTGCATTCCGCCATAACCATCCGATAAGGCATGGAAAATTTCTAAAGCGATGCGTTTATGGTAATAGGAAACGCGAAACAAAAATCCTTTTGCTTCTCGTGAGAATATTGGTTCCATGATGAATGGATTTTCTGCTTCAATCACCGGATTTTCTTTGTTTTCTTCCAAATAATACCAGAAAAAACCCCGTTTTAATTTCACATTAAACGTGGCAAATCGTTTGATGGTTATATTCAGCGCTTCTTGCAATACGACCGGATTAATTTCTTCTGTTAATGTGATGGTTAAGCGGAATAAATTCGCTCTTCTCGCATTGGATACGCTGGGGAAAATCTTCCCTGCATTGTCTAGTCGGTACCATTTTCTCATATTATCGCTTCCTGGAAGTGTCCATATGTCACTTCTTTTATTTCCTCACTATCAATATTTTCATTTTGTAAAGCAGCAAAATACAGCTTCAAGATCTTTTCAACTTCTTCATCCGTTTCTAATGAAAAATCCAATATTAAATTTTTAACTCCGGCATCGATGATCTCCTTAAGATAAGGAAGAAGATGCAATCTCTTCCCATTCAAAACGATCAGGTTACATTCCTCATCTCGGATTAAAGGGAAACGATAACCAAATCGATCGGTAAGATAAATCTGTTTTTTTAAACATTCCCCACAATTCTTTTTTTCTTTTCCTAAAGCCTTATTAATCGGACAATAAGACATGGTCATCAATTCATGCCGACCATAGACCATCATCTCTAAAGAAGGATAACTTCCATAACGATGAACGTAGCCTTCAAGCAAATCTTTGATTTGGCGAAAAGATAATTCAACGCTTAGGCCGACGATTTTTGCTCCCAATTTTTCCATCTGCCTTACCGAAAAAGAATTGCTAATATTAGTATAAACCGAATTGATATTCCCTGGCAATAGTGAATAATCAGTTGTAATTACTTTTTCTTCTATTAGCTTTTGATTATTGCGCGGAAGATAATACCTAACATCAGGATTTTCTTTATATTTGTGATATAAACCTTCATCGCTGAGATAAATAGCCTTGACAGGAAAGGAAAGCGCCTTTTGGTATTGGGCTTCTGTACGCACTCTTACCTTAATTCCCGCAGTTTCTCCTTCATGGTTAAGGCTCTCTTCTGTTAATGGCCTACCTTTACGATTAGGATATTTAATCGCACGCATTGCTTCTAAGGCAGATAAACTATCACGACGTAATTGGTTAAGGCTTTTTATCGGCAAGAAAAAATTATCGCGAACCTGTAACTTTTGAAAGCGAAAAATAGTATTAGCCGTTTTTTCCAGTTGCTCTTTGATTTTTTTCGTTTGATCACTATTAGCTGGTTCTGGTTTTTCTAAACAGACCTGAACGACCTTATGAACCCCATCCGTTACGGAAAAGATGACTTGGTTGTTTTCTAAGTAGCAAACACCTTCAATATCCACTTGGTAAGGATCATTTCGATAAAATTTTGTTAATTCATCGATTTGTTTCCTATCTGTCGTTAGATATACTTCTGCTCCTTCTAACCCTGTTAGATGGGTTTTAATCGTTACAATATCCTTTGCCTTTGCTTCTTTTACTAATTGGTCTTTCACGTACATCTGATTAATCGTTACTGCATCGGTCAGTTTTCCGACTAAGCGAATTGAATCTCCATATCTTAAAGAAGATATGAGTTTTATATTTACTTTATCTTGGTATGTTGAAGAGACTTTTCCAATATATACACCTACATGATTTTGTTGTTCAATATTAGAAAAATTCTTATTTTCTTCTTTAAAGAGAAAACCTTTCGTCCAATCGCGGTTAAAAACCGTTCGTAAACGATGGTCTTCTTGTTCGATATTGAAAGCTTCATGATTAACAGCTTTTTGGTAACTCCTGACTACCTGAGCCACATATTCAGGGCGCTTCATTCTTCCTTCTATTTTAAAACTGGTAATTCCGATTGCTTGCAGTTCTTTTATTCTATCCAGCGTACATAAATCTTTCGGGCTCAACCAATATTTCTCTTTTCCTTCTAGTCGATAAGGAAGACGACAAGGTTGCGCGCATTGACCACGATTTCCACTTCGTTTTCCAAGAAAGGAACTGAAATAACAATTCCCTGAATAAGAAACACAAAGTGCTCCATGAATGAAGATTTCTAATTCAATATCTACCTTTTCTTTAATCATCTTGATTTGGTCAATATTCATTTCCCGAGGTAATATGATTCGTTTAAACCCTAATTCCTGAATTTTTTTAGCCATTGACCAATTGTGTATGTTCATTTGCGTAGAAGCGTGGAGAGCTAAATCCGGATATTTTTCCCTGATCACCATCGCCAAGCCCAAATCCTGAATAATAATCGCATCGACATCGCTATAATATAAGTTACCAACAAACTCCAAGGCCTGAGAAAATTCATCTTCAAAAATAATCGTATTGACTGTTATGTAAACTTTTTTATCGCGAATGTGAGCATATCGAATGAGCTCTTTGATTTCTGGTAAGGTAAAATTAGTCGCATTGGCACGCGCTCCAAATGCTTTTCCTCCAAGATACACCGCATCAGCTCCGGCTGCCATTGCTGCATAAAAAGCATCAAGAGAACCTGCTGGCGCTAAAATTTCTGTTTTATTTATCATAATACTCCGCTAACTGGTCCACTCTCTGCTTGGCAGTGATAAGAAATTCTCGTTCATCAAGACCTTCAGTCTCTTTTAAAACGATTTCTAAGGTCAATGGTCCAGGGTAATGATTTTCTTTTAATTCGCGCATTAATTTTTCCCAATTGATATTCCCTTCAAAGGGAGTGAGATGTTGATCACTGGTGCCTTGATTATCATGAAGGTGAACGCAAATTAATTTGCTCGCATATTTATGCCAAGGAAAATCTTCAATATCTTGAGAAAAACAATTAGCATGTCCCGCATCAAAACAAAAACGCAACCAAGGACTACGGATGTTTGTAAAAAGGTAGTCGTTATATTCATGTTTACGAATATTTTCTAATGCGATATGGACTTGTTTCTCACTAGCCAGAGTAACTAACTCGTGCATTCTCATTAACCCTATCGGAGAAATACCAGGAGGATTCAACCCGCGAAGTGTATGAACAATCACAGTGTCAATCTTTAATTTACTGGCCATATAAATTCCTTCTTTGATTTGTTCATAATAGGTCTTCCCATTTTCACTATCCTCCCATAAAGCATTGGCAAGGACAAAAGGTAAATGAATGGTTTCTATCGTTAATCCTTCCTCACGAATAATCTGTGCAGTTCTTTCAAGTTCGTCTTTATTCTCTTTCCATTCTAAAAAAACGCCATCAAAACCAATTTCTTTGATTAATCGAGCTCGACTGCGAACGTCTGAATGAAAACCATATTCGAAAAATATATTTTTTTTCATCTTTTTCTCCTTTTAGAACAAAAAGCGCATTGTATTGTATTGCGCTTTTCAAATCGCCACAATTGGTTGTAGCCTATTTATTTACGATGTATAAAATACCAATCGTCTTTGGTCCACAATGAGTAGAAATCACTCCACTAGCACGGGTTTCATAAATATTAGTAAAATGTTTCGTCTTTTTTAATTCTTCTTTAAAATATTCGGCCGCAACACCGCTCAAAGAATGGGTTACCATGATAAACTCAGGGTCAATATTTTCTAAATCATGGTAAACATAATCTAAAATAATATTTAAAGCGCGACTGAATTTCCCCATCGGTTTCTTGGCAACATGCATTGCTCCTTCTTCTACTCTGATAATTGGTTTTATCTTCAATAGGGTTCCAAATATCTTTGTTGTCCCACTACAGCGTCCTCCCTTATGAAGATATTCAAGGGTGTCAATAGCAAATTGAGTTTTTACTCGAGGAACGATTTCTTCGATTTTAGCTTTGATTTCCGCTCCATCAAGACCTTGGTCACGGAATTTTGCTGCTTTTAATAAAAGCAAACCAATTCCGCTCGATAAATTCTTCGAATCAACAATGAAAACTTTGCCTTGAGGAAATTCTTGACTGGCAAGAATGGCATTATTATACGTTCCGGAAAAACCGCTCCCAATTCCCATATAGATGACTTGTTCATAATTTTGTAATATTTTCTTAAACTTTTCTTCAAAAATTGCTGGTGGAATAGCAGAAGAACGAGGTAATTCACCAAATTCTTTTACTTTTTCGTACATCTCTTCAGTAGTGATATCGATTCCATCAGAATAAGTTATCCCACCAATAGTAACATATAGGGGTAATACTTCGATTTCATTCTTTTCATATAATTCTTTTGTTAGATCGGCAGTGCAATCTGTTAATATACAAATTTTTTTCATATCATAATCCTATCATTTTGTTTTATTTCTTTGTTTTCTTTTCTCGATATGAATCCATATCCATAGCAAATTCCAATACTTCTTCTGGTTTATGAAAGATAATTTCCAAGCAATGAAGCTCCTGATAATCGATCTTATTCAATTCATAAAACACTTCTTTAAAATCAATATTCCCCAAACCCATTCGTTTATGTTGGTCACCACTTTGATCATTATCACTAAAATGAATATGATGGAGGTAGGGACCTAAGAGTTGAATGTAGGCGGGGTTTTCATAACGACTCACATGAGCATGACCTGTATCTAAGATAAATTTCAAATTTTTGCGCGCTGTCTTGGTAATGATGGTTAATATTTCTTCTGGACTAAAACCTAATTCTGCGCTACCAGGCATATTCTCAATCATCACAGCCATTTCGTATTTTTGTGCGTAATCACAGAGTTGCTGTAAGATTGGCACAATATGGTCAAGATAAAAACTTCTTTCTCTTTTCTCATCGACATAACCCAAATGTAGGGTTAGTTTTTTTGTCTGAAATTGATGAGTATAAACAATTCCTTCCTGTAAAATTTGCATTGTTTCCCGAAAACGGTCTAAATTACATAAATCATTCTCTTTCCCATAGGGTAAGTGCATAACTACTTCAATATGGGGATATTTACGATGGAGTTTTTCGATATTTTGGCGATACTTTTCTTGAGCTTCTTTCGGTAAAGAATAAGGATAAAAGATTTCAATCCCTTGAAAGATGTTTGTCGCTAAGATTTTATCGAACTCGAGAAAATCGGCATCCGTTCTAAACGGATTAATGGTGAAACACTTTTTCATATTAATTCAAGAGAATGGCGATTTCCGTACCATAATTGGTTGGTCCGAAAGGATCGACAATTTTTATTTCTTCATGATAACGATTAGTAAAGCGAACAGTCAATTCGGTAAAGTCGGCATCTACATGACTGGCAACACCAGTCATTTTACCATCCAATTGACTTTGAGAATTGACGATATCCTGGTCATCATCGTGTTTAGAAACGACAAAGGAAGGAAATTTCGCGTCGGTGAAGTGACCTTCATTAGTTGATTTTTTCGTTGTATATAAAGGATTACTATAAACTAATGGAGTATTAGGAGTAAAGGTGCCGGGAATGATGGGAATTAATTCATGTTCATGACCACAATAATGAACATCGATATCTATTTCATTGAGTAGCGCTGTCCAACTAGCTTTTATATCTGCAAGGAAGCCACTACGATGAACATAAGGAATAGCAAAATGGCATAAAGCAATTTTAAACTGAACACCAGGTGCCTGATATTCCTCATTTTTATTTGCGATAATCGCTTCAAGGAATTCTGTTTGCTCGTCGCGATATTTCTCGAAATGAGCAAGCCCATAGTATTCCCACCAATCATCAAGATGGTCTTCGCCACCATCTAAGACAACACCCCATATTGGCCCCAAACGGAAAGTAAAGTAAAATTTTTCATTCTTACTACCAACGTAACGGTACAATTGATCAGCCAAAACCCCTTTAGTTTCATGGTTTCCCCGGGCATAAACTACCGGAATTTCTCCTTTTGTGATACCATAAGCAACTCTACCGATTAATTCAATATCAACTTTCTTCTCCAAAAAGGAAGAAACATCTCCCAGAATAAAGAGAACATCCAATTTATCTTTCAAATAACTACCCACATGAATAGCAGCATCTCTTTTCCCATGGATGTCAGAAATACTATAATAGTCAAAGCCGTCACTAGTATCTACAGGACGAAAGTTAAAATCGTAGGATTTTTCTCGTCCTTTATAACCTCCGTAAGGACCGCGCATAAGAATTTGTTGGATATGAATAGTATATGCTTTTGCTTCATCTAAAGCACTCATCGGTAGGGACACTTTATGAACTTTGCTTTCACTTTTTTGACTACCTGCATATAAATCATAATAAGTATCTTCTCCAACTTCTATCCAAACCGTAGCATCAGTGGTTGTCGTAAAGATTATTTGATATTCATCCTCTACTGCATATACCGTAGGATATAAATCTAATTTATTGATTCCTAGCCCCAAAGCAAAAGCCAGCGTGCCAAGAATAATAATAGCCATTAATAAACTTCTTACTACTCGCATTTGTGCTAATTTGCTTGTTGAGTAATAAAAGATTACCCAAAAAATGACCATGATAATAAGGGAATAAATGAGTGCATCTATAAATTCTCTGAAAATGAAATGTAGATAATCACTAGCTCCTAGTTTTATGATGAAGAATAAACCAACATCAAGAGCTATGGTAATGATTAACATCACCACCATTAAAATTTTTTCCCAACGTAACCAAGCAAATAGCCAAGTTGCTAAAGCAACACCAACAAAAACAATCAACAATAAATCAGGAATCATTGGATTATTTAATTTTTTTCCAATACCACTCCAAATACAACGCATGGAAAAATAAACTAGTGCATTTAAAAATGATAAGGTACAAGTTATAATCGTAATGATTCGATAAGTTGCAATTCTTTTAAGCATAGCTCCTCCGATTACTAATAAAATTATAACATATTTTTTCTTTTTTGACTATAAAAACAGCTAACTAAATGGTGAATTTATCCTCTCATTTTAAGAATAGTTTCATATAAATTTCTAACAATCGTCGCTTTATCGCTTTTGATTTGTTTACTACCATATAAACCAAAAACACCATTTAGTAATCCCATGATAAGATAATCATCACTAGTAATTCGCTCTTTTAATTTGTTTTCCGAAAAACCAAGGTGAAAGATTTTCATCATTCTCTCTACATAAATCTCTTGACTCTTGCAAATCAACTGCTCAGCATCACCGA
>ERZ795030.3678-NODE-3678-length-15972-cov-76.372181_pt1 | contig 15972 bp, 11 predicted proteins | sample MGYA00375122_ERZ795030 | MGnify/ENA primary metagenome ERZ795030 (study PRJEB30165, sample SAMN05720146) | activated sludge metagenome | isolation source: anaerobic digester from wastewater treatment plant | place: Japan | collected 2015-04-20 ...
GAGAGTTAATTTTTCTCCCTTGACAGCATAACAACATTTAAAAATATGGCATTAGAAAAAATATAAAATAAAGGTGGTGATTTATTTGCCTACAGTTGTAGCAAAAGAAAATGAAAGCTTCGATCTTTTATTAAAACGATTTAAGAAAAAATGCGAAAAAGCAGCTATTCTTTCCGAGATAAAAAAGAATCAGGCATACGAAAAACCAAGCGTTCGTAAGAAACGCGAGGCAAATGTTGCCCGACGCAAAATGCTAAAAATGCAACGTCGGATGCAACGCTATCTGAAATAGGACTCCTCTTAACGAAGAGAATTCATCTAATTACAAGAATATAAGCTACAGGGAAGATTATTCCCTGTAAGCTTTTTTAAGCGGGGAAAAAATGGGATTTATTGACTGGATCATCCTGGCAGTCCTGATCTTATTCACTTTTTTCGGTTGGCGTAAAGGTCTGCTGGCAAGTTTAGTTCAGCTTGGAGGGTATATTCTCACTTTCTTTCTGGTGGGTCATTACTATCCTCTGGTGCAACGCAATTTAATGCAAAAATTTCACTTTGCTAAATGGCTGGCAACTATTGTTTCCGTTGTTTTAATCATAGTTTTAATTGTGGTGATTGTGCGACTTGTTATTTACATCCTGGAAAGGTTTTTACGCGCTTTAAAACTCTCTGCTGTTAACCATACTCTGGGTGCCGTTTTAGGAATTATCAACGGTTTGCTGGTAGTTATTATTTTAACCGTTGTTTTGGATTTTATACCCAAACTTTCTACCCCTTTGAAAAATGGAGAAAAACATCGCGTTTATGCCGGTGTAGACCTTGTTAAAGAAGAAATATTTACCAAACTGAAACTGACAGAAAGAACAAAATTGATTAAAATGCCGAAATTGCCTTTTGCGGAGAAGTTGAACGGGGAAAAGGTAAAAAGTGAAAAGTGAAAGGTGAAAAAGTGAAACAAAGTGATAATTTTCGGTGCAAAATTAAGTCAGGAGTCGTGGCTGCCAAAATAACTTTTACCCATCCCCCAAATTCTTCTCACTGTTTTAACTCTCATTGGACAAAGTCCTCTCACTTCTCCATCTCGCTATCTATCTAATTTATGACTTATCATAATCCCGACCTGGAATTTGAAACCCTCGTTGCTCAAATCGGCAAACGCTGTCATAGTGATTTAGGTAAAGAACAGGCATCTTTATTACAGCCCCTATCCGATTTGGGGGAAATAATCAAATCCCAGAAATTGGTAGCCGAAATCCAGGAACAACTTTTGCGGGGTAGAGATTATGATTTTAGTGGTTTAACTAATCTGGAACCTCTTTTTGAAGACAGCCGAAACACTCTTTTTGCGTTTGAGGAATTTTCTGCTGTTTATGCCAATAACCTCATTGCCGAAGAAATTTTGGCTCAGCTAAAGCTTTGGGAGGAATTTCCGGAAATTACTCTTTACCTAAAGAAATTAACCTCCTTTTCCTTTCTCAATTCCAGGTTTTTGGAGATTTTTGATAAAGACGGTGAAATTTTGGATACCGCTTCCAAAGAACTGGCAACTATCCGCAAAAGAGCTAATTCCTTAAGAATGCAGATTCAGAAAACAATGCAGGCATTACTTTCCGACAGTAGTTTAGAACACTACTTGCAAGATAAATATGTAACTCAAAGGGAAGACCGTTATGTTCTGCCCGTTAAAGAAAATGCGGTTCCTTTCGTAAATGGCATCGTTCAAAGCCATTCCGGCAGTAAATCCACTGTTTTTATAGAACCAATGTCTGTTGTACCTCTCAATAATGAACTCCAGCTTATTTTTCAGCAGGAAAAGCAGGAAATTTATCGTATTTTCAGTGCCTATACTTCGGCTATCAAAGCAGAAAAGAAAGGACTTTTACGCAATCAGAAAATTCTGGCTTGGCTGGATTTTCGTTTTGCTTGTGGACGGCTTTGTAACACAATAAAGGCAAAAACCCCGATAATGCTATCCCGTCCTTGTTTGAATCTAAAATCGGCAAGGCATCCTCTGCTGATTTTACGCCTGGGAAATTGCCGTAAAGTTATTCCCTTTGATTTGGAACTGGGCGAAGAGAAAAAAATTATTATTTTAAGCGGACCCAATACCGGGGGAAAAACAGTTCTGCTAAAGGCAGTCGGTTTGATTACTCTGATGGCTCTTTCAGGACTTCCCGTTCCTGCTGATGCCGATAGTGAAATTGGCTTTTTTAGCAATGTTTTTGCCGATATTGGAGATGACCAGTCCATAGAAAATGCTCTTTCCACTTTTTCCGCTCACCTGGAAAAAATAGGTAAAATGCTCAATAAGGCAAAACCGGATACCCTGGTTTTAGTAGATGAAATAGGTGCTGCAACTGATCCTCAACAGGGTTCTGCTTTAGCACAGGCAATTCTGGAAAAGTTTTTGGCTTTAGGTTGCACGGCAATTGTTACAACTCATTACACAGCCCTGAAAATCTTTGCTGAACAGCATCCCAGGTGTCTGAATGCCTCAATGCAATTTGATACCAAAAACCTCCAGCCAACCTATAAATTTATTGCCGGTTTCCCAGGTGACAGCTTTGCTATTGAAGTTGCTGCCTCTCTGGGAATTGACTCTGCCCTAATTGAAAGAGCCAAAGAACTTGCCGGCAACCAAAATGTCCAATTTACCGAACTGCTGAAAAAAATGCAGGACGAAAAAAAGAAATACAGCGTTTCCTGCTATCAAAATGAACTGAAAACACACCTGCTGGAAACCAAACTGCAAGAACTGGCAAAAAAAGAAGAGGAATGGGAAAAAGAAGTGAAAATACGCCGCCAAAATCACTTAAAGGAATTGCAACAAGAACTGATCGCTCAACAAAAAATATATCAGAATGACCTCGCAGAACTGAAAACCCTTTCCAAACAGGAACGTAAAACATTTTCAGAATACAAATTACATAATATAGCAGTTAAAAATGCCGAGATTCAAAAAGAACTTGACAAAGACCTTTCCGCTAATAACTTGCCCGTCAGCAATCCTCAACCCGGAATGAAGGTCTGGCTTTCCAATTTTGAAACGGAAGCAGTTATTTTGTCTATTGAAGGTGAACAGGTAAAAGTAGATATGAATGGAATTACCTTCAAAACACCTGTGAGCGCACTTTTTGAGCCCAAAACGAAAACTGAAACAACAAAAATAGAACCTAAAGTGAAAGCTAATGTTGCTCCCGTAGCAAAATTTGAACTGAAAATTATAGGGCTAACCTTTGAAGAGGCAAAACCCTTGATAGATGAATTTTTGGATAATGCTGCCCTGGCAGGTTTGCATTCTTTAAGAATTGTTCACGGAAAAGGAACCGGCGCTTTAAGAACTAAGGTTCGGGACTATCTGAAAAAAAGAAAAGAGGTAAAAGGTGTCGGAACTCCAAGTCCTAATGAAGGTGGAACCGGAGTAACCATTGTTACTATCTAACCGGAAGGTTTACCTCCTGGCTAACGCTAATGAACAACAGGGATGTTGTTCTTCCGAGAAAAAATGGATCAAAACTTAATAGATCAAATTCGTCGTGCTAACGACATCGTAGATGTTATTCAAGGTTATCTTCCCTTGAAAAGGGTGGGAAGTAACTTTCGTGGTTTATGTCCTTTTCATAATGATTCTCGCCCTTCGCTTTATGTAAGCCAATCCAAACAGATTTTTAAGTGTTTCGCTTGTGGCAAAGCCGGTAATGTAATCGGTTTTGTAGCGGACTTTGAAAAGCTGACCTTTATTGAAGCGGTAAAAAAATTGGCTCACCGTGCTGGTATACAAGTTCCTGAATATGAAAAAACCAAAGTTGTAAATACTAAAAGGGAACAGCTGTTAAGCGTGTATAAAAGTGCTGCAGAGTTTTTCACTTCCTCGCTTTTTGCGTTTGGACAGAATGTTTTGGATTATTTGAAAAAACGTTCTTTTTCTCCCGAAACAGCTAAAGAACTTCAGTTGGGCTATGCTTTAAACAGTGAAAAAGCGCTTTTAAATCATCTCCTGAAAGAAGGTTATAGTGTTTCTCTGCTAAAGGACTCCGGACTTTTTGGCAATTATGGCGGGGGTTTAACAGACCTCTTTAAAGACCGTTTGATGTTCCCTATTCATAATAGTTTAGGGGAAGTTATCGCTTTCGGCGGACGCATTCTGGAACCCAAAGAAGGCGTGGGAAAATACATAAATTCACCCGGAACGGAATTATATACCAAAGGCAAAGAACTTTACGGTTTATTCAAAACCAAATACAATATCAGCAAAGCCGGCACAGCTATTATCTGTGAGGGTTATTTTGATTTCCTGCGTCTATACGAAAACGGCTTTACCAATTCCGTTGCCAGCTTGGGAACAGCTCTAACGGAAGATCAAATAAATTTACTGGCACGTTTCTGTAATCGGGTTATAATGTTATATGATGGCGATAGTGCAGGAATTAAAGCTGCAGTAAGAGCCGGACTTTTATGTTTAAGTAGAGGAATGGAAGTTTTAATAGCCAATCTGCCTGCAGAAGAAGACCCCGATTCCCTGATCTTAAAACAGGGTAAAATGGCAATGCAGGAAGTTGTAGATAAATCAATTCCCTTAATCAATTTCCTGGCAACCGATCCGCGTCCGGAACAGCCCACCGCGGAAAGAATTGAACTGATTTTAGATGCTTTAAGGATATTAAAAGACAGAATTAAACAGGAGCTATTACTGCAAGAGGTCTCCGATGCCTTTGGAATTACTGTAGGTGCTTTAAACAGTAAATTACGCCGTAGCAGTGCTTCCGTTTCCGCTGAATCAAGTGAACAAACTGTGCCTCAATACGAAAGCTTTGAAGAGCGAAATGTTCTTGCTTTGGCACTAAAGGACTATGAATCTTATAAATTACTTGCCAATGACTTGGATTCCAGTTATTTTAATAATAAGCGCTACCGCCAGGTATATAATTTCCTGATCACTCAAAATCTAAAGTCAGAGCCCTGGGAACCGGCAGCCCTGCTTGATAATATTGAAAATAATGAAATAAAGGAAAGCTTAGCTGAACTTCTTTTTGAGGATTTACAGCAAATGTGCTTTGAAGATTGCCTCACCGGCTTACGCATCCGTAAAGTCCAAAGGGACTTGGAAGAAATGGATCGCGCAATTAGCAAAGACCCTAAAAATATGGAACTCCTCAAAGAGAAAGAAAAGCTGGCTCTAAAGTATAGGCAAATGACCAGGAAGGTCGTAAACAAAGTCCTCTATTAGAGGGTTTTTCCAAGGAGCATTAATGATTACTTACAATGAATGTTTGAAAAAACTGGTGGAATTGGGGAAAGAATCCGGTTACATAACCTTTAAGCAGATAAATGAAATTCTGCCCCCCAGTCCCTTCTTTCTGGATAAGGTGGATGATATTATTTTTGACCTTTCCCAGGATGGAATTGAAATCATAGACGAAACCGAAAAACGCATCACTAAAAGCGGAGCCGCTATTCGGAAACCATCCACCGCTAAAAAATTCAAGTCCAAACGCTATTACGATGACCCCGTTAGAATGTATTTACGAGAAATGGGTCGTGTTCCCCTTCTGGATAGAGAAGGAGAAGTGCGTGTTGCCAAAAAGATTGAGACCTATCAGAAAATGATCAACCAAAATGTGTTCAAATGCGGAAGCACTTTAAGGGAAATGTATAACTTCCTGCATCGCTATCGTGAACGCAGAGTTCGTTTAGACCAAATTTTCAAAGTGGATATCAGCACTTGGATAGATAAAAATCAGGATGCCAAAATCATAGAGAAATTCAAAGAAATCCTCAAAGAAAACGAAGAGAAATTTGAAAAAGTAGGAAATATCCTGGATAACTGTGAATTTGACGATACCGGAACTTCCAGCAGACAGGAAGAAATTGATGAACTCCGCTCTCAAATTGTGAATACCTTTATGCAACTGTCCTATAACGATAAACTCATTAAACGAATGGTTTACCGTATTCGCTCCCTCGTTGAACGCATTGAAGAAAGCTATGAAAGCATCAATAATTTAACCCGCATTAAACGCTATACCATTGACGAAATTTGTATGTATGGACGCCGTGCCAAAAAAAGCGATGAGGACTTTCAGGAAGTTTTGGAAGAAACAGGAATTGACCCCAATGTTTTTGTAGAGACCTTGCGCAAAATTAAAAATGCCCGCAGGAAAATCCGTCGTGTAGAATTGGAAACCAAAATGACCGGTAACGAACTAATCTTCCTGCTAAGGGAAATTGACCGTGCCGAACGCAATAAAGAAAGAGCGCAAAATGAAATGATTGAGGCAAATGTCCGCCTCGTAATCAGTATCGCTAAACACTATAACAATCGTGGACTGGAATTTTTGGACCTCATTCAGGAAGGAAATACCGGACTGATGAGAGCCGTAGAAAAATATGATTACCGTAAGGGCTATAAATTCAGCACTTATGCCACCTGGTGGATTCGTCAGGCAATTACCAGAGCTATTGCAGACCAGGCAAGAACTATCCGTATTCCTGTACATATGATTGAATCCATCAATAAAATTAATAGAACCAGCCGTCGCCTGATGCAAAAATTGGGGCGTGAACCCTATCCTGAAGAAATTTCCGAGGTCTTGGATATCCCTGTGGAAAAAATCAAAAACATTATGTCCATCAGCAAAGAGCCCGTTTCTTTGGATAAGCCCATTGGACACGATAGCGAAGATAGTATCTTAGGGGATTTTATTGAGGATAGAACAATTATTTCTCCAGAACGCCTGGCAGAACGTTCCCTCCTGAAAAAACAGGTGGATGAAGTTCTGAAAACATTAACTCCGCGCGAGGAACGAGTTATTCGTCTGCGTTTTGGCATTGATGATGGCTATCATAGAACCCTGGAAGAAGTTGGCAATATTTTTCAGGTTACCCGTGAACGCATTCGCCAAATTGAAGATAAGGCACTGAAAAAACTTCGCCATCCTTCCCGGGCTGCAATTTTACAGCAGTTTCTGGATAACTTCCATGTGAAATAATGTAGCCAGGAGACGCCATTCCTCCGCATTTTTGTAGTGAAAAAGGGAAAAGGTGAAACAAGGCAATAATTTGAGTTGCAATCTTGTTTCAGGTAACTGTGTCGTCACGAGTCCTCACTGCCAAATTTGATAGAGAAAAATGTAAAAAAATATTAAAGGCAGTGACGACTCCTGACTTACATCTATTTTTCCTTCTTCATTTTTTCCAGTTCTTCAAACACTTTCAGCATTGCCTGCACATTTTTATTCACAATCTTTTCCAGCATAGCATTGGCAGGATGAATAACGCTTTGTCCGCGTTTATTTTGGCCTCCGATTTCCACTAAAAAAGCCGGAGTTCCCATCCGATAAAAGAAAAAATTACGCGCATTTCCCACTTCGGAAGTATTTCCTGCATAGACCTCGTAAGTTCCTTTCAGATAGTCCTTTTTCACTTCTTTAGCGTAAATAGTGGCTAAGGTCTGCGTCTTTTGAAAAAGTTCTGAATCATTACTCCGGGCAGGAAGATATATTTTTTCGCTGTAAGCACCGGAAATGGAACTATGCAGAAAAATTGCCAAAGCAAAGTTTTGCTGTTGAGCCAAAGCGATAATTGCTTGTATTTCACTTTCGGAAGCCGGTTCCGAGCCCTTATAATAGGGACTATTGATTTCTGTTTCCGAATCCATATCCCAAAAAATAGGATAATTACGATTTAAGTCCACTCCATCTGTGCGCAGATCAAGTTTATGATTATTATTGGTATCCCGGTTATTTTTACGTTTAGTTCTAAGAATTCCGGAACTTACAATCCGAAACCCTTCCGGATTCAAAGTGGGAATAATCCAAACCTGATAATTCTCTAAAAGATGGGATTGCTTATCCTCTTGGGAATAATTGTTTAACAACTTTTCCGCTAAAGCAAGGGAAACATTAACGCCAATAACTTCTTCTCCATGATGTTGACCTATTACCAAAATTGCTTTTTCGGCATTTTTATTCCCTAATTGCAAGGCATAAACAGGTAAATTTTCGGCACTGCTGAAACCAATAATCCTTTTTTCAGCAAGTTCTGGTTTAATTTGCACGATTTTATCCAATTTAGCATTCAGTTCTTCTGCCTTAACATATTTGGAATCAAGAGGATATACATTTCCTTTTGCCTGCATACAAGATATCAGGCAAGGTAACATCATCACCAGAAACATTATTTGTAAAGCATCTATTGTTTGCATAAATACCTTTTTATCGGAAATGAACTTATCGTCAAGGAGAAATACAGAAACCGAGAATTGCAAAGTAAGAGCTAAAGCAATGAGGGTTCTACAATAAGAGCCAAAGAAATGAAGAATGAATTTCAGTGGAAGGCACATACTTATACATTTTAGCTTTCTTTTATTCTCTTGCTTTCTATTATATTACAGCAAGCTACTTGTCAACTCATAAAATATTTTATCTGATTCTGTCAATCTTATATTTGGATTCATCTTCAATTTTTTTTCCTTCTAATTTTGAACCACGGAATTCACTTATAGCTTAGTTAGATAAGATAAAGTTGGATAGATATAAAATTGAGGAGAATTGTTTTTGGGCTGAAACCTGCAAAATTGTGAGTGAAAATATTTCCTTAACCCTTTTTCTCTTGGCTCTTTACCTTTTGCTTTATTTCAGTTCAAACTTGCGGGTTGCCAAATTCTGAATAAAAGCCCTATCGTGCGAGACAAAAATAACTGCACCCTGATATTGATTTAATGCTTGTTCCAGCATTTCCCGGGTTTTAATATCCAGATGGTTGGTTGGCTCATCCAAAAGGAGAAGATTATATTTTCCACAAAGCAAAGAAGTTAGTTGCACTTTTGCTTTTTCACCCCAGGAAAGAACTTCCATTTTCTGATAGACAATATCTCCGGTTAACCCTAAGCATCCCATAAAATTACGAATTTCTATTTCGCTATCAGAGAACTGTTTCAGATACTCTAAAATAGTTAAATTCCCTGGAAGGGTGTTTAAGTTTTGATTATAGACACCAAATTTTAAGAAATTGTTATAGGAAACGGTTCCTTTTGTTGGTTTCAGTTCGCCGGTAATTATTTTCAGCAGAGTAGTTTTCCCTATTCCGTTAGCTCCTGCAAGCCAGATTTTTTCGCCTCCCCAAAGATAAAAATAGAGGTTATGCAAGACCTGTTTTTCGCCATAAGAAAAGTCAATATCCTTCAAGGAAAGCAGTTCTTTGGTTTGCCCTTGGACAGGGGAAAACATTATTTTACGGGTTTTATCTCTTATCGGTTTTTCAATCGGAAAACGGTTTTGCAGCATAATTATACGTTCTTCAATATGTTTTGCCTGTTGATTCATCGTTCTGGCAGCGTTAAAAATTGATTCATAAACAAATCCACCACCTTCGGGACGGGTTTCTTTTTGAAAGCTTTTTGCCCAATTATGTCTTTTTTGAGCAGCTTCCTGCAATTTTCCAATCAGTTTTGTGCGTTGCGTATATTGTTTTAACTGGTGTTCCTGCAATTCCTGTTTGTCTTTGGTAAAGCTTTCATAATTGCCTTTTCGGATAACAACTTTTCCTTTTTCCAGTTCAATAATTTTGGAGGCAGTATTATCAATAAACACTCTATCGTGGGAAACATAAAGGATAGCTTTGGGGTAATTATTCAGCCAATTTTCCAGCCACATAAGTTCTTGTAGGTCAAGATGATTTGTTGGTTCATCCAAAATTAAAATATCCGGATTTTGCAATAAAAGCAAGGCAAGCTGAACGCGAGTTGTTTCTCCCGCGGAAAGAGTGTTACAGCTTTGATTTGCCAGGGCATTCAAGTCCATTTTCCTAATTACTTCATCCACATTTTGTTCCCAGAATAAAACATTGCCGTGCTCATAATTTTGCCATAATTCAGCAAGATGCAAGCCATCTTCAACGCACAGGTTTTTTTCTGCAGAGAGGATATTGATTTCTCTAATAATATTATAGCTATTAATATCTCCCTGCAATAAAAAATCACGCACACTTAATTGGTTGCTCATCATCAGGTCTTGAGGCAGATAACCGATTTTGGGAACAGCTATAGGATAGGAAATAGAACCCGAAGTGGGCTTCAGTTCCCCCCTAATAATTTTTAGCAAAGTAGATTTTCCGCAACCGTTTTTCCCGATGAGAGCTATTTTTTGTCCGTCACAAATATCCAGAGTAATCCCGGAAAGAATTTCCTGATATTGATTGGGATAGGTGAAGTGTATATTTTTTAGCCGTATTGCCTGCATTTTTTCTCCTTTAATTGTTTTTAGCAGTTTTCTTGGCGGGCAGGCATAACAGCTTTCTTTATGAGAGAAAGGGTGAGATAGTTCGTTAAAGTTATATGCCAGAAGAAGTTACTCTTATCTGAATTCCGGCTTTTGCAGGAAGGACAAAGATACGCAAGAATGACGGTAAAAAGACCGCTTGTCATTTCGCATTTGTGGCGGAATCCATTTTATTTGTAGGGATTCCTGCTATCTCAAGAATGGCAAAATATGCAAATGCCACTTGGAAAATAAGAACAACTATTGGGCTTCCCGATAGTGCAAAAAGGAAATAGCAATTTTCTTTTTAACAATGAGATAAGAGCATTTTCCGGGACTGTTATGCCTTAAATTTTGCAGTTGATCATTGGTTCAATCTCCTTTGTTTATTATGTTGTTCTCTTTTTATTTGCTTTGGAAAAAAGTCAAGGAATAATAACATTGCCTTGGTTGTCGTTTCAGTTCCTTACTGCACCCGGTAATATATTTGTAACAAATCTATAACGATCAAGTAACGATATTACTGCAGTGTTACAGAAGTGTTACGGTAGTGTTACGGTAGTGTTACGGAATTGATTAAGAACCAACTAATAAATAAGGAGTTAAACGCTTAAATTGGAGGGTCTTTTTAATGAGCAAAAAAGAACTATCGGATTGCGGTTTTTGTTTGCCGGATAAGGTATATATCTTATTTCCATTGACGAAATTAGGCACTTTTGTTAGCGGTTTTCAGCATTAGAATTTCGCTTCGGCAAAGTTTGAAGGTATAGCCATCAAGGACTATGTTCTTTGTGGCAAAACGGAATTTTACATCCCAATTGCAAAAAGGAGGTGAAAAAATGATAGAACTGAGAGAGGGCGATATAACCCTTTTTGAGGGCGAAGCAATTGTAAATGCGGCAAATAGCTCCCTTTTAGGTGGCGGAGGAGTTGACGGTGCAATCCATAGAGCTGCCGGAAAAGGTCTTTTAGAAGAATGTAGAACATTAGGTGGATGCAAAACCGGCGAGGCAAAAATTACCAAGGGTTATAACCTTAAGGCACAATATGTTATCCATACAGTTGGTCCTGTTTGGCAGGGGGGTAACTTTAGGGAAGCGGAATTATTGGCATCCTGTTATAAAAAATCGCTGGAACTTGCTATAGAAAAAGGGATTAAGTCCATTGCCTTTCCCAATATATCTACCGGAGTATACCGTTTTCCCAAAGAAGAAGCAGGCAAAATTGCTGTGGAAACAGTGCGGGAATTTTTGCCTCAACACCCTGAAATAGATGTTTATTTTTATTGTTTTGATCGGGAAAATTACGATATATATTGCAGGTTATTGCAGGAGAATTGATTATAGGAGGGCAAGGACAAAAGGGATAGTTTACATAACATCATTATGACGGCAGGAAATTTTCCGAAAGCTTGATGAGGATATCAACCTTCCGGAATTCTCAACCCTCTAAACCTTCTTTACCCTCTCAACCCTTTTTCCTGCTCGTTATCCCTTTAAAACAGCAGTAAATTGTTTGCGCATAATTTTCCCGCCACCGGCATTTTGCGATTCCCACAAAACAATATAGAGACCGCGCGGGGCAAAATTGCCGTCCTGTTTGCAGCCATTCCAGTAAAGAACTCCCGCAGCATTTACCAGGGCATAATCTGCTACAGTACAAATCTTTCTTCCGTTCAAATCGTAAATATTGCAGGTAATTCTATTGGTGGCAGAGGGAAAATTGTAGGCAAGAGATATTTTCTCTCCCGCTTTAGCGTTACAAGGGCTTCCGGATAAGACAACTTTTCCCAAATCGGGCAGTTCTGTTTGCGGCATACAGCTGTTGGGAAGTCCCGGAGTTCCACCTATTTCACTATAACAATTTTGCCAAAACACAGTGGAATCCGCAGTAACTCTTTCGCGGGAAACACCTTTTATTATTTCCTCTCCGGAATAATTCAAAGAATCCAAAGTCCCGGTTTCATTTTTCAAAACCAGACAATCTCCCGCATTATTCAGATAAGTCCAACTCTCAGCCAAAATTATTGAAGCGGCAGGACACTCTGGATAACGCCAAATTAAAGCATCCGGTTCTCTGCAAATTACATAATAGCCACTTGTTGCAGGAAGGGAAAAACGGATTTGGGAAGTGGAATTATCTGTAATATAATAAGTTCCCTGAGAAATTTGGGCACCGTAAATTTCAATCCATTCCTGATTTCCGGATTCCGGATTAGCCAGAAACTCGTTGATATAAATGCCCTCTTCCATTTCAGGATTTAAGGGAACTAACAAAACATTATTGGTGGAATCAGGATCATCCACAAGCGATAATTTTACGGTTAAAGGCGAAGAAGCACAGAAAAATGCCAGATTTACCAGAAGTGAATCCAAAGCTGGAATTGGAGCAATTGCCTGTTGAGCCAGTAACTCATTATTTTGAGTAATAGTTAACTCTGCAGATAAAATCGGAACAAGAAAGCTTAAATTTTTCAGCCAAAGGTCAAGTTCAACATAATTATTCTCCCGCAAAACACTATAAGTTCCTAAAGCATAATCGCAATGAATCCGATTGGGCAAGCCGGGAGTTGGTTTTGCTTCCGCTATAAAATCCGTTTCACAATTATCGGTATCGTAGCCATCGTAAATTCTTGCCAAAGAATAACCTGCCGGAACATCGGGAGCAAAATGCGTTCCTGCCAAATTATGATCATCAAATAACTGATTGGTATTGGGCGAATCATAAAGAACTGTATCAGTATAAGTTCCATCAGGACTCACATAGCGAATGCCATCCGTTTCACTTCCCCCGTTTTGAAAGCTGAAATTATAGTAAAGTTGAGCATTCAATATTGACGCTCCTCCAATTAGTAAATAGCGATGAGGACGCAATTCAAAAAAGGGAAAAGTGTATTGAAGAGTAAAAGAACTACCTCCGGAAAGGATTTTGGCTCCTTCCAACTGCACACTTGTGTTACCGTTATTATAAAGTTCTATCCATTCCCAGCCCTCATCACTGCCAACTGGATCGTAACAGACCTCGTTAATTACAATTTCTGCCCTTAAAGCAAGGCACAAAAATCCCCAAAAAGCAAAGAGGATAAAGTTCCTTATCCAAGCCATAAAAATCAGGAATTATTTCCGTTGTTCAGTTCCAAAGGCAGGGGTTTAATGCCCCAAATGTCATCGGCATATTCTTTGATCGCTCTGTCGCTGGAAAATTTTCCCACACGTGCTACATTCAGAATTGCCTTAGTTATCCACTCTTCCCGGTTCAAATAGAACTCATCAACTTTATTAGAGGTCTCTACGAAAGCGCGGAAATCAGCCATATTCAAATAGCTATCCCCATCTTCCATCAATGCTTTCCAGATAGGTAAAAAGAGGTCTTTCTCACCTTCCTCAAAAGTGCCGTCAATTAAAGAATCCACAACTCTTTTCAGTTCAGGGTCGCTTTCATAATAACTGCGAGGATTGTAACCGCTTTGATTAAGCTCTTTCACTTCCTCTGCAGTCAAGCCAAAAATGAACATATTTTCCGCTCCAATCTCTTCAGCCATTTCAATATTGGCACCATCCAAAGTTCCTAAAGTTAAAGCTCCGTTTAAGGCAAATTTCATATTTCCCGTTCCACTGGCTTCATAACCGGCAGTAGAAATTTGGATAGAGAGGTCTGCAGCAGGAATAATCCTTTCGGCTAAAGAAACGCAATAATTAGGCAAAAAGACGACTTTTAAACGGTCTTTGATGTCCGGGTCTTTATTTACCACTTCTCCAATGTTGTTTATCAATTTAATCAAACGCTTTGCCAGAAAGTATCCTGGTGCTGCTTTTCCGGCAAAAATAACCGTTCTGGGCACAAAATTACCATTGGGATTATCTTTAATGCGAAAATAACGGGCAATTGTGCCCATCACATTCAATAATTGGCGTTTATATTCATGCAGGCGTTTTATTTGAGCATCAAAAAGGGAATTTACCTGCACGCGTATTCCTGTTTCGCGATAAATGTATCTGCTTAAATGGCTTTTGTTTATATCTTTCACTTCGGCAAAAGAAGTGCGAAAATCAGAGTCATTTATATATTTTTCAATACCGCGAATTTCCTCCAGATTGGTGATCCAACCACTACCTATAAATTCGGAAATTAAACTTGCTAATTGCGGATTACAGGTATGCAACCAAAGACGCGGTGTGATGCCATTGGTCTTATTTTGAAACTTTCCCGGGTATAATTCAGCCAAATCGGGAAAAATTCTTTCACAGAGGATTTTGGTATGTAATTTGGCAACTCCATTAACAGTATGCGAACTATGAATTGCCAGTTGCGCCATTCTGATAGCTTTTCCGTTGGTTTCTTCAATAATGGAAAGATTACGCATTTTGGCTAAATCGCCAGGATACAAACGCACCACTTCTTCCATAACTACATTATTTATTTGATAAATAAGCATCAGATGCCGCGGCAGTAATTCTTCAAAAAGAGCAATACCCCATTTTTCCAGCGCTTCAGGCAAAATAGTATGATTGGTGTAAGAAAAACAGCGCTTGGTGATTTCCCAGGCATTTTCAAAACTCATTCGTTCTTCATCAATCAAAATTCGCAACATTTCCGGAATAGCAAGAGCTGGATGCGTATCATTCAACTGAATGGCAATTTTATCCGCAAAGTTATTAAAACTATTGTGATAGCGTTTCCAATGCGCAAAAATATCCTGCAAAGTGGCAGAAACAAAGAAATATTCCTGCTGTAAACGCAACATCCTGCCCAAATGAACATTATCATTCGGATAGAGAACTTTGCTGATGTTTTCGGAAATGGTTTTCTTCTCCACTGCCTTTACATAATCGCCATTATTGAAATATTCCAAATCAAATTCCGCAGTGCTGGTTGCCTGCCACAAACGTAAATTATTCACATTGTCCACTTGATAACCAGGAACAGGAATATCCCAGGCAACTGCCAGAACATCTTCCGTATCAATCCAATGGTGTTCAATTCTGCCATCGGGAAGGGTTTCGCTGATAACCTTGCCCCCAAAACGCACACGGTAAGTTAGTTCCGGACGATTGATTTCCCAGGGACAACCATTTTTACGCCAATTATCAGGTTCTTCCACTTGATAACCCTGAACAATCTGCTGCTTGAAAATGCCATAATCATAACGAATACCATACCCATAAGCAGGATATGCCTGGGTGGCTAAAGAATCCATAAAACAGGCAGCTAAACGTCCTAAACCACCATTCCCCAATCCCATATCCGGTTCCAGTTCAATAATATCCTCCAAAGAAATACCCATTTCCTTCAACATATCGTAAACTTCGTTATACACATCCAGATTGATTAAACTATTGGTAAGCATTCTCCCCAGCAAAAATTCCAGCGAAAGATAATAGACCTTCTTCACATCCTGCTTGCGATATTCATATTGAGTGCGCAACCATCTTTCTATCAGCAGGTCTCGTAAACTGAGAGCTAACGCATAATAAATATCCCAGGGCTTAACTGTTGTTATATCTTTTATTAATGAATATTCCAGATGATTCAGAAATAAGGACTTCAGTTCGCTCTCACATTCTTCTGCCTTGTCCGTAAAAAAGATGGAGCGATAGTCATTCTTTTGTATATAATCTTCTTTCATTCATTGCACCTTCTCTGTTCTTATGAACACTTTTCCAACTGGGGAAAAGGGAATTGTTGTCAAGTAAAAAATGAGGAATTTACATTAGGG
>ERZ795030.3690-NODE-3690-length-15943-cov-4.681709_pt1 | contig 15943 bp, 11 predicted proteins | sample MGYA00375122_ERZ795030 | MGnify/ENA primary metagenome ERZ795030 (study PRJEB30165, sample SAMN05720146) | activated sludge metagenome | isolation source: anaerobic digester from wastewater treatment plant | place: Japan | collected 2015-04-20 ...
CAGCCGGGGGATACGGTCTACGATCTCGCGCGAGGGGTCGGCGGTGCGCCTGTGAGCGGCGGTGCGCCGACGAGCGGCGGTGCGCCGGAGGGTGGCCTGAGCTTCGTGGAGCGAAAGGGCGTGCCGGACAAGGTGCTCTCGCCCGAGCACCAGGCGTTGATCTCGCGCTACGAGTTGACCGGGACCTGGGCGAACAGCTACCGGAAGATGGCGCAGGACGTTGCGGCGGACGTGCTGCGCGTGGGGCCGCTGACGCTGGCTGGAGAGATGGGAGGCATCGAGGGTTCGATCGGCGCAGAGGAGTCGTTTCCGGCGACGTACGTGAACCTGGACAACAGGCTGAGCTATCTCTCGGACCTCAAGACGCACCTGCATGAGGCGGAGCAGCTCCTTGAATCGGCGAACATCGCGCGGGACGCGATTCGGGAGCACTTCGGCAAGGCGAGGCTCGCCGAGGAAGCGGACATGATTCGCGCCTGGAACAAGACCCAGATCCCGGCTGCGCGCCTGCGGATGCAAGAGGAATGGCCGCCCGCGGTGTGGGCGAAGGACGAGGCCCGTGTCGCGGAGGTGACCGCGTACGTCGGGCAGATGGCGCAACGGCTGGAGCAGGCGAAGGGCTGGTTCGTGCGGCGAGGCGAGGAGCTGGAGGCGATGGACGCGAAGCGCCGTGCGCCCGCGAATGAGCCGACGAGGCAGGAAAAGAAGGAGCTGGTCGCGGAGGTGGACGCTGAGGAGGCGCGCCTTCGTAGGAAGCGCGAGGCGATCGAGGATCGTTTCGTCGTGCTGAAGGTCGGGAACAAGTTCTATCGGGTGACGGAGCGCGAATCGAATCGCGTGGCAGTCGACCGGATCGACGGAGAGAAGGCGGCGGAGGCGGTTCGTCTTGGCGTGGGCGCGCTGGTCGCGTCTCCGGCCGGAGATCTCTGGACGGGTGCGGCGCATTCGGGAGGGGATCGCTTTCGCTTCTTGCTTCTCTTGAGCCGGATCCTCTCCGGGACGACGAGGGCGAAGGAGCCGGTGGAAGCGGTTCGTCGCGAGATCGAGCGCGAGAAGCAGGCGAAGAACGCGATGGGCGTGACGCTGGAGAGCTTCCTCGCGGCGGCGAACAAGCGCAAGACCCCGCACGACGAGGGCCTTCTCTACGACGCGTGGATCCATCTGGAAGATCCGACTGAATGGGCTAGCTCGGCTACCACGGTCATGATGGATGTGAGCGGCAAGGCTCGCGAGCTGTTCGATTCGATCGGCGAGTTCGCGAATGACAGCCCGCGCGCGCGTCTCGTGACCCCGACCGGGTACGCCGAGGTCGATGTTCTGGACCATGGCGCGGACGCGTTCGTGCATCGTTCGGACGATCCGGAGGGGCCGCCGTTCGTGCTTTCGTACCGGAAGACGGGACAGGCGATGGCGCGCTTCGCGACGCTGGAGGAAGCGCGGAGGAAGCTGAACGCCTACGTGGCTTCGCCGGAGGTGCAGAACGACCTGGCGCGCGGCGTGACGGGGGACAAGCTGGCGCTGAAGCGTGCGGGCCAGTTTTTCCTCGGCACGGACAAGGTGGAAGGCGTCGTGCTGCCCACCCGTACGGAGATGGCGGAGGAGGCGGCGCTTTTGGGGCAGATCGGAGAGACGGATCTGCAACGTCTTGCTCGTGAGCTGGACGCGGCGATCGAGGCGTTTCCTGAGGACAAGCGGCCCTCGAATTCGGTCGGGTTCGCGGTACGGGTTCCCTACTCTCGCTTCTTCCGGGAGCCGCCGATGGATGGCCAGGGGCGGCGACTCGGGGACGTGCCGTCGAACCGGGAGATCGAGACGGCCATCGCGGCGCTCAAGGTCGATCTGGACGTGCTGGAGGAGGCGCAGGCCAAGGAGCGGGCGCGGGAGGTCGAGGTCGTTGAAGCGGCCGTGGAGAAGCTCGCGGCGGCGGTCGAGGAGGCGGAGGCAGAGGAGCAGGCACTCGCCGAAGAGGAGGAAGCGCCGAGGGGTGGGCGAGAAGACTTCGAGGAGCGGCGGGATCGGCGGATCGGACGTCTTCGTGCGCTGGGCAATCGGCTGATTCAAGAGGCGGACGAAGCGCGCGGGAAGAGTCGCGCGATCGGGGATCGGATCCCCTTCGGTCAGCCGATCTTGGTCGGCCATCACTCGGAAAAGAGGGCTCGCCGTGATGCCGAGCGGCTCCACGAGCTGATGGGCAAGAGCATTTCCCTTCGGGAGAAGGGCCAGGAGTACCTCGCGATGGCAGAGCGCGCGGAGAAGAGCCGCGCGATCAGCAGCGACGATCCGGATGCGGCTCGCAAGCTCCGGCGCGAGATCGAGCAGGCGAAGAAGCTGCAAGAGATCATGGTGATCGTCAACAGGGCGATCCGTGCCGCGGGCAAGTCGTACCAGGCAAAGATTGAAGCGGAGAAAGATCCGCAGGCGAAGAGCGAGCTGCGGGACGCGTGGGCGGCGCAGGCGTTTGCGGCGGCAGAGGCGCAGGTGCGCGCGATCGACTCGCAGACGGCCGAGCGGCTCCGGGCGTCGACCCGCGAGCTTCTGAACCCTGATTTCGCTGGTCGGATCGGGTTCGTGGACTACCGGCTGTCGAACAATTCGGCGGATATCAGGCGGATGGAGAATCGCCTGGAGTCGCTCCAGAAGATCGCGGAGACGGAGGCCGCGGGCGTGAGGATCAAGATCGGCGACGCTGAATTGCGGAGGGAAGAGAATCGGGTCCGGGTGCTCTTCCCTACGCGGGTGAGCCGCGAGGCGTTCGAGCTGTTCCGCAGCCGTGGGTTCGTCGCGGCGCCGGGCGTGGCGAAGGATCTGGGCGTGGGCTCGTGTTTCCAGCGCAAGGACACGGAGCAAGCCTGGTACCTGGCGCGCGACTTCGCGAAGCAGATCGCGAGGAAGTCCGGACTCTCGGACGAAGAGCAGACGATCGGCACGCCGGAGCGTGTGGTGTCGACGGCGCCGGCAGCGCAGACTCCGGTCTGTCCGCGGTGTCTGGACATCGAGCCCGGGGTGCCTTCGTCGGCGTCGACTGAGCGTCCGTTGGGCGAGTCCTGTTCGGCGTGCGAGAAGGCGGTGCAGGTGGGGCGCACGGCGACGGAGCGCGAGACCTACGTGGCGTCGCTGCGCGCGCGCGCGGGGCAGCGTCGGCGCGGCGCGCCCGCGCTGCCGAAGGGACAGGTCTACGTGGATCGCGGTGGTGTGATGATGCCGGCGCGCGTGGTGGAGGAGGACGACGACTTTGCGATGATCGAGGAGTGAGATGACGAGACGTCCAGCCTTCGGTACCACCGCCGAAGGCTGGACGAGTCTGGTGCTACAGCACGAGGGCGTGTTGGGCCCAGAAGGCTTTCGACTCAGCGCGCTCGGTTTCGTTGTTGAGCGGGTCCCAAGGCTCTCTCGGCGCGAGAGGGCCTCCGAACGCGGTGTAGAGGATGGTGGGGCCGCCGTCTTCACGCGTGCCGGCGATGACGGTGAGCAGGCGGGAGGGGCGGTAAGGCCGATCGATCGTGCGCGAGAGGCCCTCTCGCCCGCCGCGCCGGCTCATGGTGACGTCGGCGTCGGGGATGGGCGGGTCGCCCACGATGGGGCCGTAGAGCCCGCAGTCGAGCGAGGGCAAGCCCTCGGGGATCTCGACCGTCTCGATAAAGAAACCCTCGCGCGAAGCGAAGAGGTTGAGGAGGAGGGCCACGTGCTCGGGGGAGAGCCCGTGGTCCAGGTGGGAGAGAGCGTCGATCTGCATGCCCCCAAGACGCGGGGGCGGGATCGGTTTCTGACACCTGGAAGTTTTTTTTCTTCGTGGAGATCTAGACGTCGGCGATTTGCCCCGCCCCTAGGGTCCACTACCTGAGGATGAGCAGGGCGCCGCTCACGATCGCGATCTCCTTCTGCCAGGCTTGACGAAGCTCGACGTTGGAGATCTTTTCCACGTTGGGAACAATCATCCTGAGGAAGGAAGAGACTGCGCCCAGGTCTCGCGCTTCGAGCCGATGTCGGATCGTGGCGAAGGTTCTCGGCTCGGTGAGCTGTTGCTGCTCGGCTTCGTAGATCATGGCTTCCAGCATGGTTTCTCCTGCGTGTCTCGTGAGCATAGTCGACGATCTTTCCCAACAGAATCAGGCTGACGTTGGGTGCGTCCGGATGGTACGATTGCGCCACCATGGCGCCCAAGATGCCCACCTCTTCGCAGTCGATCACCGCCGGCCCGCACTCGGCCGTCCACAAGCCCACGGGTTACGTGATCGCCTCGGGGCTCTCGCGCGAAGCGGCGCGCGAGGTCATGGTGGCGGCGCGAGCGATCAGCGAGGCGCAGCCCGAGCTGATCTACAAGGCCGCGGAAGGCGACGGGGCGGCGAAGGCGGAGATCGGGAACATGGTGAAGGCGACGTTGCACGCGCTGGAGCGCGCGGCGCAGTCCGAGCCCGAGCCCGTGGCGTCCGAGCCCTCGGAAGATCAGATCCGGATCGTCGCCGACGAGGTTCGCGCCTTCTTCCAGGCGCGCCTGGTGAAGAGGCGTGGGGAGGAAGAGATCTTCACCCGTGCGGACCTCGCGCGGGAGCTGCGGAAGGACGAGGGGATCTTGGCCGTTGCGCTCCGTGCGCTGGACGCGATCAAGGTGCTTCGGGTGCATCGAGGCTCTTCGCCCGACGCCTTGCCGGGCTGGTCGATCGCGGACGGGCCCGCGGCGATGGAAGATCTCCGCCGTGTGGGGATGGCGCTCACGAAGATCGTGGAGCGCAGCGGCGCGATCTCTGCGTCGGAAGCGGCCTCGCGTCTGGGGACGGGTCAGGTGTCGCCGCTCGTCGCGCGCCTCATCTTGGACCAGGCCGCAAGCGAGGGTGTGGTGGACTTCGAGCCGGCCAGCAAGCTCGGCATGGAGCCGCTGTTCCTGGCGAAGGGCGCGACCGCGACCGTGACGCCGGAGCCTTCCGCGAAGCACCCGCTGGTGAAGGGCATGCACGTGGCTGTCTACCTCGGGAAGGCACACGATGTTCGGTACCCGAACAAGCCGGACATGAGCGAGTCGGATCGCCTCAAGAACGAGTTCAAGCTCGCTGGGATGCGGGTCGAGGACAACATCCCCCGCGGCGGTAGCGGCTACGTGGTGACGCCGGACGGCAAGGCGTTCCGGATCGAGTCTGGTCGCAGGACGGCGTTCAAGTGCCCGCTGAAAGAGGTCCCGATCCCTGGGGCCGAGTCTCTGGCGAAGGTCGACGAGAACGATCCGCTGCTCGCGTTGCTGCGCGACGCGGCGGCGGCCGACCTGATCGACGCCTCGGGCTTTTCGCGGGTGGTGCGCGAGGCGAACGCGGGAGATCTGACGACGGCCAAGGAGCTGGTGACGCGAGCGCTCGCTACGATCGATCAGCGCCTCAAGATCTTCGGCGGGAGGGGCGAGGAGCGGACCAAAGCGGCGGGACTCGCGCCGCCCGAGGATCCGCGCGTGGCAGCTCTGCTCGTGCTGCGCGGGAGGCTGGAGAAGGTGACGGGCAAGCCGGTGTTCGACGACACCGACGTGGAAGCTTACGCTCGGTACGCACGCGGCGAGGATCCCTACGCGCGCGACCGTGGTCCCAAGCCTGACGTCGAGCCTTTGGAGTACGACGTGGCGCCGAAGAAGATCGAGCCGCTTCGTCCGGCGGGCGCGCTCAAGCGTGACGTGCCGGACGAGGTACTGGCCAAGCTGGAGGATATGCCGATCGCGAACAACGTGCTCGGCAAGTATCCGAAGCAGCTCGACCCGAAGTCCTACCAGGCGCTCGCCCGCGTCGTCGAGGCGATCGGTGGAAAGTGGAACCGGAGCGTACAGGGCTACAAGTTTCCCGAGCACGTGGACGTGGCGACGCTGATCGATACCGTGCTTGCGACGGGAGAGTTCCACGATCTCAAGAAGGACTACCAGTTCTTCGCTACGCCGACTTCGCTGGCGAAGGAGATGATCGATTTCGCCGACGTGCGCGCCGGAGACGTGGTGCTGGAGCCGAGCGCCGGATCGGGTTCGATCGTTCTCCCGCTGCGCGATCGCGGAGCGATGGTGGTGGCGGTGGAGCTTCAGGCGAACACCCGGGAGCAGCTTCTCGCCGCGCTGAAGAAGCAGGGCGGAGATCCGCCTGTCCAGGTGATCGGCGTGGACTTCACCCAGACCTCGCTGAGAGATCTCGACCCGAGCAACCAGGGCTTCGACAAGGCGGTGATGAATCCGCCGTTCGCGGCTGGGCAGGATGTGCTGCACGTGCTGCACGCCTTCGGTATGTTGCGGCCCGGCGGTCGCCTCGTTGCCGTGATGTCGGCGGGGGTCGCGTTTCGCGAGGATCGGCGCACGTCTTCTTTCCGCAGCGAGATCTTGTCGCTGGGGGGACGCATCGACGAGCTGCCCGAGGGGTCTTTTAAGTCGAGCGGGACCAATGTGAGAACGGTTCTCGTTCGCGTGGACAAGCCTGGCGCTTCGCGCCGCACGTCGCCGATGTTGCCTTCGCCGTTGGCCGGCGTGGCGCAGCCCAACGCGCTCCCTGCCCCGCGGGAGGAGTCGCTGGGGGAGGCTGTGGCGTTCTACGATGGCAGCGATGCCAACGGTCGAAAGGAAGCGGCCGTGCGCGCTGACGGAGCCGTCTTCAAGCGGTACCAGGACAATGGGACGGGTGGCTATCGCTGGGGCGCGTGGAAGAAGACCGCGCAGGTGGTGGACGCGAAGAATCCGCCGAACGAGATCGGAGGTCTCCGCTTGAGGGACAAGGATGCCTCGAAGCTTAGGCTCCCGAAGGATGTCGCTCCGATCGTGCTGGCGCCGGGTCAGGAGGAGGAGATCGAGCGTGTTGTCACCAACGTGCTCGCGGAGCATTGGGGAGAGCTGGGGCAGCTCATGACGCAGCTTTTCGCGATGCCGCAGGGGCAGTCGCGGGACGACTTCCTCGGTACGATCGGGAAGCGTCGCGACGCGTGGGTGAAGGAAGCGAGCGATCGGTTGCCGTCTGCGCACCGCGGCAAGGTCGAGAAGCTGCTCGGAGACAAGATGGATGCGGCGTGGGAAGCCGCGCGGACGGCGGAGCCGCAGAAGGCGGCGAAGGTCGAGCCGAAGGCGTCGTTCGGCTTGCCCGAGCTTCCGGCCGGTGGGCTCGCGCTTCCGGGGAGCCGCTTCTTTTCGGATGACGTGGCGAAGAACGCGGCGAAGATCCGCGAGGATCTGTCGGAGATGTTCCCCGGCTGGAAGTTCAGCGCGAGGTCGCACAGGTCGACGGGTGGGCAGGGCATCGACATCGAGATCACGCCGCCGCCGGGGTTCGTCGTGGTGAACATGGCGCGGGCGGTGGCTGGCGAGGCGAGTTACTCGGACGTGCCGGAGTTCTCGCCGGAGGGTCGCATGGCGCTCGACATCGTGGAGGCGATGGCGAAAGCGTACTGCATCGACCGCTCGCGTCCGGAGGAGGATGACTACCAGCGCACGTTCGGTCTGAACATCGACTATGTGACGGGTGTCGTCTCGAAGCAGATCGCAGATGTGCGAGTTGAAGCGGAGAAGGACCCGGCGTTCGCAGCAAAGCTGGAGGCTCTCAAGCAGGCTCAGATCTCGGAACGGCCGGCGCGTGACAAGGCGCGGATCGAGGTCGAGCGTGAGCTGGATCGGGTCCGACGGGCCGCTCTTCCTGCGGCGATCGACCGGAGCAACGCGGTCCGTGACGCTGAGCAGAAGAAGAACGAGGAAGCGGCTGGATCTTTCAAGGAGAGGGACATCGTTCGTCTGGAGGGAGAACGCAAGCGCTACGTCGTGGTGGGGAAGGATAAGTGGGGTCGTTTCGAGATCTCGGCGTTGAGCGGTGGCGACAAGGGTAGCTGGAGCACGAACATTCCCGCGTCGCGGATGGTGCTCGACGCGGACCAGACGTTGACGTTCTCGGGCGCGAACGCCGCGGAGCGGGAGCGCGACTACAAGGTGCGTGCCTCGAAGGAGAAGGAGTTGCAGAAGCGCGCGAGCGTGCCTGCGGCGCCTGTGGCTCCTACGCACACCTATCAGGTGGTGTGGAGCGAGAGTCCGATCCTCGACGAGAAGAGCATCGCCACGCTGAACCACCTCGCGACGATCTACGGGGAAAACGCGTTGCTCGACCTCATCGGTAAGGCGGCTGCGCAGAGTGGGAAAGACGGGTTCGCCTACGACAAGACGACGATCCGGCGCATGTCCGACGGGTACGAAGCGCGGATCGATGTCTCGCGCAAGACGGGTCGGCCGGAGAGTCTCGATAGGCTCGTGTTCTCTCCGGCGAATAGAGCCGAAGAGGAGCCTGGCGCAGGGCCGTGGGCGAAGCTCTCGGCCGAGGAGCGCGCGGCGCTCAAGGCGTACGCGGAAGCTCACGGCGCGCAGTGGAAGGCGAAGCTCACCGGAGAATGGATGCGCGGGAGCGCTCCGCCTGTGCTCCACCGGCTGCGCAACGTCGGGTACTTCGGACCGAAGGGGCTGGGCGAGGTCTCGATCCCTTCGACGGAGGACCAGCGTGAGCCCGGGAAGGTCATCCAGGCGCCGTTCGCGAAGTGCGGTGGGAAGGACTGCAAGAACCGGATCGGCAAGCCGACGCACGGAATCCATGGGCTTTGCCAGGCGTGCGGCGACGCGGAGAAGAAGCGGGGCGAGGGCGAGGCCACCGTCAAGCGCGCGAAGAATTTCGAGGATACGCACGAGTACGAGGTCACGCTGCCGAGTGGCAGGACGAAGAGGATCTATCGCGACACCGAGCAGTTCGGGACGACGATCTGGTACGTCGTCGGTGGCGAAGACAGCACGAGCAAGGAACCGCGAGGTTTCACGAAAGACGATCTGGTCGAGTCCCTCGTCAAGCGTGACGAGGACGAGACGCTGAAGAAGCAGGCGAAGAGCGTGGCCAAGCAGCCGAAGGTCTCGCCGCCGATGTTCAGCGTGGGCGATCTGGTCGAGGTGCCGGCGGCCGTCGCGGATGGGACTTTCTGGGCGGGCCAGGTTCTCCAGGTGAACGCGTCGAGCGATCCGGAGTACGCGCACAGCTACAAGTGTCGCATGAAGGGAATCGGCACGAGCAACAAGACGTGGAACGAGAGCAGCCTCAAGCTCGTTTCGCGCGCGGGGCAAGATCTCTCCAGCCCGCTGATCGACGAGCGAGGAAGCGGCGACTGGACGGTTTACTTCGAGACGGGGCGTCTCGCGTCGGACGACTGGTCGAGCCACGGCGCGAAGACGATCCATCGCTGGAAGCACACCACGAAGAGCGACGCTGTGCGTGAAGCGAACGAGATGGCGCGAGAGCTTGACCACCTCGTGGTGGTGATGCACGACGGGCTCGAAGTTTTCGCCGCAGGTTCGCAGGCGCCGCAGGCCCAGGCGCCGCAGGCCCAGGCGCCGCAGGCCCAGGCGCCGGTACCGTTCGATATCGTGCCGGGAATCTACCCGACGGGTGATGCGCTGGCGACGCGGGCGAGGTTGCCGCGTGGTCCTGTTTTCCCGCACAAGTGCGTCGGCGATATGTGCCGAGACATCACGCATCGCCAGTTCCATTCGCTCGCGCGACACCTGGAGCACCTGGACTACGTGATGACGATCTCTCCCGAGGACGAGCAGAGCCGCGAGGTGCTGCGCGTGTTGACGGAGCTGAAGGCGCGGGCGGACGCCGCAAAGGCGAAGATCCGCAAGGCGGTCAAGAGAGCGGAACAGGCTGAGCAGGCGCGAGCCCAGGTGCTCGCGAAGGCCGAGGAGAAGGCCGCGCGAGATCCGGAGATGCAGGTGCTTGCCAAGGCGGCGCAGACGGCGCCGTCGCACGAGCGCAAGGCCATCGAGGAGGCGGCCGAGGCGATCGTGGAGCGGAAGATCGAAGAGGTGGCGCGCGAGAATCCGCGTCTTGTCGAGGAGGCGACGGCTGGCGCGGTGACGGCAGCGGCAGAAGTGGTCGCGGCAGAGAAAGAGGCGGTCGCCATCGCCGAACAGGTCCGAGCCATCGAGCCGCAGGTTCGTCGGCGCGGAACCCGGAAGCCCCTGCTCGCCGATGACGAAACCGGAACGGTCTCGCTGCTCATGGATAGCGGAGCGCGACAGGAAGCCGTCGTGCTCGCGTCGCACGCGAATCTTGTCGCGCACGAGCACCTGACGAAGCCCGGCAAGTTCGCGGTCAGCGATCGTCGGCTCGGGCGCTCGCTCTGGTTCGTCTTCACCAAGACGCAAGCGCTCGACGCGATCCGTCGCTTCTCGGAGGATGCAAGCATGCAGCGTCTTTACGAGCAGTACGTCGCGCTGGTGATGGCGGACCGTACGGAGGAAGAAGAGACCAAGGCTCTCGTCAAGAAGATTGGCGACTTCTTCGATCCGGTGGCAGAGATGGAGCGCGGCAGGGAAGACGGCCTGTCCGTCGCGAAGAATCTCGGGCGCTTGATCTCGGCAGGCGCGCAGGATGACGACGGGTGCCTGTTGTTGCCGCTGGAGGCCGTCAAGAAGCTGGCGTCGATCTCCGCGGTGACTGCGATCGTCTTCCGTGAACCGGGCTGGGATCCGATCGGGATGAAGCGAGCCGACGTGAAGGACGCGCTGGTTGCAGCGGAAGCCTTCCGAAACCCGAAGGTCTCTGTCAACTGCAACCCGCGTGACGCTCGGCTCCGTGTTCGATGGACCAACAAGTACGATCGCACGGGTGGGCTCGATCTTCGTAGTGCCACGGTGAACGTGCGCAACGGGCAGACGAGCGTGATCGTCTACAAGGGAGAAGGCAAGGGCCGGAGTAGCACCGAGATCAGCGGAGACGAGGTGTTGGTGGTGGACCTGCCTTCGCTCGGCGAGGCGCGCAAGGAAGCACGGGAGGACGTGCGGGTACAGGGAGAGCGGAGGGATTTTACCGAGCGTAGCCAGCGCGCATTCGAGGGCGAGCTGAGTGAGGAGCAGAGACAGCGGCGCAAGAATGAGGAGCTGCCGCTTTGGCTCCGCGGCAGGGATCCGGAGAAGTTCATGAAGGAGACCGAGAAGGCCATCGCGGAGAAGTCGGCCAAGGTGCCGGGCCTGGACGCGCACGCTCAGGCTCTCCGCGGGTCGTACGGCAAGGGGAAGGTCAAGCTTGCCGAGGTCATGGAGGCAGAGCGACAAGTCGCCATCGTGAAGTCTCAGATCCGGGATCTGGAAGGGCAGGTCGCTACCACCCGTGGAATCCTCGGTCGACGCGAGAGCGAGGAGCAGAGCCGGGCGCGGATGCGTATGGGGGCGGCGGCGCGCTTCCGGGCTGCCCAGGAGCCGGCGAAGGTCGGCCCGGCGAAGGCCGAGCCGGCGAAGAAGCCCGTTCGTCCGCCGACGAAGCGTCTCTCCGTACCGAAGGACGCGCCGGAAGGCGTGTGCATGATCATCCGGGTTACGGCCGGCGACGGAGGTAGGATTCTCGACATCGCGGACTTCCATGAGACGCCCGAGGGCCGCGTAGAGGCGTCGAAGTGGATCCGGAGCTGGATCGAGGCGGTTTCGCCTGCGAGCCGGAACGGCAAGATCGAAGCGGTGAGCCTGGGCAACAACTGCTGGACCGAGGGCCCGATCTTCTCTGCTGCCTCGCTCAACGATTGGACGGTTACTGTTCCTGCCTGGTTCGTCTGAAAGGAGACTTCGTGCATCCGATCATTCCCATTCTCGTTACTACCGCGGGCGGCGCACTGGCCCTGGCCGCGTTCGATCTCTTCAAGGGGCCGACCGCGGCGGCGCCTCCGGCTGCCAAGGTGCCCGCGCCGGCCACGGCGGCGCCTTCGGCTGCCAAGGCGCCTGCGCCGGCCACGGCGACGCCTTCGGCTGCCAAGGCGCCCGCGCCGGCTACGGCGGCGCCTCCGGCTGCCAAGGCGTCCGCGCCGGCTACGGCGGCGCCTCCGGCTGCCAAGGCGTCCGCGCCGGCCGCGGCGATCCCTTGGACGCCGGAGGCGCAGAAGCGGCTCGACGAGGCGCGAGATCGCGCGAAGGCGTCCGCGAGGGGCGAGAACTTCGCCAAGGCTCCGGACTCGGGGATGGACGCCGTCTACAAAATCAACAACTGGTAGGCGCCGACAGCGTAACCGTTTTCGCGCCGCGAAGCGCGCTTCGCACAAACCGCGAAGCGCGCTTCGCGGTGCCTAGAAACGAAAACGGTTCGCCGCGCTTCTTCGCTGGGCTTCTAGGTCGTCGGCACGGCTGGTGCATGGGCGCTCTTCGCGAGGAGAGACGCTATGATGGTTTTGACGCTCAGCGTTTCGGCGGCGGTTGGCGCAGATCTCCGGCAAGATACCGTGGAGATGGAGATTCCTTCGGAGTCGTCGCTGGAGATCGCGAGGCGTGTTGCGGCGAGCACGCGCATGATGTTCGCGGAGGCCTGGAGCCTGGAGCTTGCGGCGGTCCACGTCACGATGACGGTGGCACAGGTGGAGCGTCGTGTCCTGGTTCACGAGGACTTGGCGTCGCCTCGCTCGGATGGGCAGGTGATGGGTTTTTTGACCGTGAAGGGTCCGTTCTGGATCGTTGTAGAGGCTATTCCTGACAAGAGCTTGGACGCCGACAGCCCCCTGGCGAAGATCAATCTCCCGGCGAAGGAGATGCGCGCTCCGAATCTTGGCGCGGCTCGTGCCGCTGGGCTCAAGTTCATCCGGCAGCACAGCCTTGGCCCCGGAAACTGGACGGGTGGAGCGATCTACGACGCGAGGCATGTGCAGGTAGCTCACATGAGCTTCAACGGCCGGGTCTGGAGCGTTGACGGGAAATCTGAATTCGTCGTGGGGCATTGAGGGAGACGCGATGCGCAAGGTGAGTGCAGGGGAAGTTCTGGGTTGGCTTCAGGAGCAGGGCCAGATCGCGCTCGACAACGGGCACGCTGTGCGCGCGCAGCGAATCGCCGTGATGGTGTCCGGATTCGAGCGAACGTTCGTCAGTGGCACCTGGGCCAAGATCTCGGCGGAGCAGCAGATCTCGGACCTCACCAAGGCGTTCGCCGAGCAGGACGAGGCCGATCGCGAGGGAAGGATCGTGAAGGTCGGGGACTTGCGCTCGACGACGAGGGACGGTCGCGGCGCGAAGGTGTGGGTGAGGGAGATCGACGAGGCGGAGGGGAACGTCATGGTGCTTTTCCCGCGCTCGGGGAAGCGCAAGCAGATGAAGCTCCGCACGGTGCGGGAGCACTACTACCTCTTGGAGCGCGGCCTCGTGCCCAGTGGCGGTTGATCGCCGCAAAGTTGGTTGGTTACTAGCAACGGAGTTGTCATGACCAGTGAAGATCTGAAGAAGATGTCATCGGCGGAGCGCATGCGTCTTGTCGTGCGAAACATGGACCGCTGCCGCGAGGACTTTCTCGACCGTTTCACCGAGAGGCAGATCATGCGGATCTTCCTGCTCCACCTGCTCTCGGCGTTCGATTTCTATCCGGACCAGTGGGAGGAGAGGCAGATCCAGGAGGCGCTCGGGCCGGGACTTGTCCCGTGCTGGAGCGAGAAGACGGAGAAGCCGGTCTACCCGCCGGGCCGTATGTCGAGCTTCGTTCGAGGGAGGATCGCGTGATTGCCGCCGCTGAGCAGGTGTGGCTGAACAAGCTTGCGCAGATCTCGGGCCGCTCGGAGGAAGATCTTCGGCGGCGGTACGGGCGCGACCTGGCCGAGTGGTTCGCGAATGGTGATTCCGCGGAGTCTTGCGCCGAGAGCGTCATGGAAGATGACGCGCGCGACACGGGGAACGAGGCCGACCTGATGCGTGGCCTGGAGGAGAACGCGATGGACGAGGGCAAGCCGAAGAGCTTCGACGATGTGCGGGATGGCCTGGAGGCGCTGACGCTGATCGCGGAGTGCGCGAGGCTCGGTCGCGTGGCGCGGGAGCTGGGGAAGATCGTTCGGATGCTCGACGTGGGGCCCACGGAGGAGATCTCGAAGTGCATGGAGGCGGCTAGCCGGCGAGCGAAGCGACTGGAGAAGGTCACCAACGCCGCCGCGGAGATCTCGGAGACGGACTACGAGGCGCACGTGCTGGCCCTCGGCGCGGAGCCCTCGGCGCGCCTGAAGCTGGCCAGCCATCTGGCGTGCGACGCGGTGGACCTCATCGCCGACTTCAGGCAGGAATGTGGAGGGAGCGATGCCTAAGGCAACGGGCAGGAGGCCGAAGGCAAAGGCAAGCGCAGGGAGGATCCCCGCGTCGCCCCTCCCGGGAGAGCGCTGGCGCGGGCGCGTGCTGGTCAACCTGCGGGAGGTGACGGCAGTCGTGATCGTCGATGGTGAGACTCCGCGTGCGGCGATCTGGGACACCGGGAAGTCGACGTGGTTCGAGCCGAAGGACGTGGACGAGCGAACCGAGGTCATGGCGGCGTGGGGCAAGGCGCTCGAAGACAAGATCCACGGGCTGCGCAACTTGGTGGAATCGTACGTGGCTCTACAGGGAGAATTCGCGGTCGTCGATGCTCTGGAGCTGGCAGATCTCCTGAAGCAGACTCCGCCGGTTCGTAGCGATAGCTACTGGGCGAGCAGGCACGACACGATGCGAAACGATCCGAGCCTGATGATGCTGGGTCGTCTGTAGAGGGTGCGGCAGTGGGCGCGCCGAAAGAGAGGAGCGCCCAGCGGTCGGTTGTCCCGAAGAGGGACTGACTGCTCGTTCCTAAGCTCAGGCTCCGCGGCCCCGGTGAACCGGGGCTCGGAGCCTTTCGAGCTGCGAGCAAGGCTCGCGAGGAGAAAGACATGCCGAGGATTCTGTTGCCTTTCAGTGTCGGCGATCAGCAGTACCGGGTGGTGCGGAGCTACAACAGGGGGGATATCATGCTCTCCCTGGAGAGGATGGTCGGTCAAGATAGGATGGGCCAGAATCGGTGGGACGAGGAGGCGAAGTCGCGCATTTGCAAGGGTCGCGTGGACACGGACTCGACGCCGGAGGGGGTCCTCTTCGCGGCGATCCACGAGCTGGTGAAGCTCGACCCGGAGGAGCTGAAGTGAACCGCGTGCGCGTCTACGCTGCGCAGCCGGTGCGGGAGGGTGAAGGCGCCCAGGCGCTCATCGACATCATCGAACGGTTGCCGGAGGGAGGGAGCCACGAGCGGATCTGCGAGGGCGATGCGCGGGCTCTCGCGCTCGTGTTGCGGCTGTCGCTTCCGGGCGCGACGTACCGCCGGCTTATCGCGGTCATGCTCATGGATATCGCGGGCTCGCTCCGCGTGCCCGATCCGCGCGTGGTACCGGACTACGAGGCCGCGATGGTTCGGCTCGGCATTCTCGACGCGCGGATGGCCTCGCACTCGATGACTGCCGAGCGAGCGATGGGCGACGCCCAGCTTGCTGCTCGCCGGGCAGCGGAGGCCATGGGTCGGGCGGCGAAGGCGGAGGCGCGCGTGCGAGCGGTCGAGGATCGCGAGCTGCTGTCCTTCGGGATCGAGGTGTCCAACGCGCTCGGCGAAGGATGGGAGACGACGCGTCTCGCGCTGCGCAGCGGCGAGGCGTCTGTGGTGCGGTCGACGCTGATCAGCGCCATGGATCCGCAGGTGGGGCTCTCCCTCGCTTGGTGTGAGCGGATCAAGATGGTCGTCCGGAGGTGTGCGATCTGCGGCGAGCGTGGAGGCCGAGATCTTCCGGCCGGTTGCACGAAATGCCATGCTGGCGCCGTGTCCGTGCTGCACTTCGTGAGTGATCCTCGGGCCGTCTACAGGGTGAGCGTCGAGCCCGACTGTGGATCGGGCGGCGCACGGGAGCCCTGGACCACGGATCGGGAGACTTTCGGGCTCGCGGGGCTGGCGCGGTGCCCGAGCTGCCTGGCCCGAACGGATCTCGCGAACCCGGGTGACCTGGCTCTGCTCGTGTCGTCTGAGCTGGGAGACACGTGGGACGATCCCGTGCTCTATCTCGCGAGTGTGCGGACGCATCGGCTCGCGGGCGCAGACCTGCGCGAGCGCGTGATCGCCGTTCGTCTCCTGGCGATTCAGACGAGGGCGTCCGGTGCCTAGGATGGTGGGCGCCGAACCGGCGGCGCTCGGCGCTGTTGTCG
>ERZ795030.3696-NODE-3696-length-15934-cov-4.463127_pt1 | contig 15934 bp, 12 predicted proteins | sample MGYA00375122_ERZ795030 | MGnify/ENA primary metagenome ERZ795030 (study PRJEB30165, sample SAMN05720146) | activated sludge metagenome | isolation source: anaerobic digester from wastewater treatment plant | place: Japan | collected 2015-04-20 ...
GGGTGCTGGCAAGCTTGCCCGAACTGCAAGCGGCCGCGCACGGGCAAGCCTTGCTGAGCGTGGATGCCAGCCAGACGGTGGTTCGCCGGATTGCGCTGGTGATGGCGGTCAATCAGCAGGTGGTGCCATCGCTGCCGATTGAAATGCTGCGCCTCGCCACTGGCGAACCGGCCGTGCACCTGGCTGTTGACGCGCATGGTGTGACCAGCGTGACGGTAGCTGACTTGCGCATTCCGACCCAGGCCAACGGTGAGGTGTGGCTGCATTTTGCCCGCCGACAAGAAGGCCAACTGGCGCGTCAGGTGTCGGCCGCAGCGGTGCTGCAGGGGCGGGTAGCGCCTGATGCGTTGAGCAGCAAGCTGGTGCTGGTGGGGTTGACTGGCTCAGGCCTGCAGGACAAACGCAACACCCCGCTGGGGCAACTGGTGCCGGGCATGGAGATCCAGGCGCAGTTGGTCGAAAGTGCGCTGGACGGGCGCTTTTTGCTGCGGCCCTGGTGGATCAAAGGCGTTGAGACTGTGGCGCTGCTGATCATGGGCGCTCTGCTGGTCTGGCTGATGCCCAGAACCCGGCGCGCTGGCGTTGCCGCCTGGCGGCTGAAACTGCCTGGCATCTCAGGCCTGTTGTTGCTGGCTGGACTGGTAGCCTGGCTGGTCACCGGCTGGGTGTTGTTTGCCCAATTGGGCTGGCTGTTTGACGCTGCCTCTGGTGTGCTGGGTTATCTGGCGGTGCTGCTTTGCCTGCTGTTGAGTTCGATGCTGAAAACCGATCTTGACAACCGTCGCCTGGCTGCCAACGAGCAGCAGTTGCGCGAAGATGCGGCGCGCGTTGCCGGTGAGCTTGCTGCCGCCCGGCGCATTCAGTTGGGCTCTTTGCCCGATGCCGCACGCCTGTTCGCCGGCGAGTCGCGTTTTGAGTTTGCCACTCTGCTGGAACCAGCCCGCGAGGTCGGCGGTGACCTGTATGACTTTTTCATGATCGACGCGCAGCGCCTGTGTTTTGTGGTGGCTGACGTGTCGGGCAAAGGGGTGCCCGCCAGCTTGTTCATGGCGGTCACCAAAACCCTGACCAAGAGTTTTTCGCTGCGGCTCACCGGCAGCGTGGCCGATGTGGTGATGGCTGCCAATCAGGACCTGTCACGCGAAAACGTCGGCATGATGTTTGTCACCCTGTTGCTCGGCGTGCTCGATGTGCAAACCGGCGAACTCGAACTGGTTAACGCCGGACATGACTCGCCCTGGCGCATCAGTCAGGGTGGCGTGGTTGAAAAGATCGCAACACCCGCTGACACCGGTGGTCCGCCGCTGTGCGTGGTGGACGATTTTGTTTACCTGTCGCAGCGCGTGCAACTCAGCGCAGGCGACACGCTGTGCGTGATCACCGATGGTGTCACCGAGGCCATGAACCAGACTGGCGAGATGTTTGGTGGCCAAAGGCTGCAAGCAGCGCTGTCGGCTACGCCAATGGGGCAGAGCCTGAACCAGACGATGACGCGGCTGCGGGCAGAAATCACCGGTTTTGTTGGCGCAGCCGAAGCCTCGGATGACCTGACCCTGCTGCTGTTGCGCTGGCAGCCAGAGTCACCTGCAGCGATTGCCTGACCCCTTAACGAAGGTTGATTTCAACGCGTCGGTTCAAGGGCTCGGGCACTTCGTCGGCGGTGGGCACCAGCGGTTCGCGCTCGCCGCGTCCGGCAATGTCGATGAGCGTGCCGGATGCCACCAGGCCGAGCAGAAAATCGCGCACCGTGGCGGCGCGCTTGACTGACAGGGCATCGTTGTCTTCAAGGCGACCGACCCGGTCGGTGTGACCAATCACGGTGATTTCAGGAGCCGGGTAGCTGGCCAAAGCTGCCTTCATCCGGTTCAGAACCTGCCCCGACTCGGGTGTCAGTTCGGTGATTGAATTGGATGCAAAGTACACCGAGAACGATTCGGGTCGGGGCGGCAAGGCTGCCAGTGTCGAAGCGTAACGCGCGCTGACCTGATCGGGTTCGTCACGGCCCGCCACAAGCTGGCCCCGGCCCGAAAACTGGGCGCTGGCATAGGCAGTGCTCAGCACTTGCTCGCCATTGGCTGTTGACACCACCACCACCCCGGCCTTGCCAGCATCGTCGGGCAACAAAACCACCCGTTCGGTAACCGCCGTGCTTTGGACACCGACATAAACCAGTAATGCCAGCAGCGGAACAATGACCAGGTCCAACTCATTCGCTCCGCTGGCCAGCATCGATGATGAAGGCGGTGCCGCGCACCCCCAGCGTCATCGACGGGGTTGAAAAACTCACGTTTTGCGGTGTGGCTTTAGCGATCTTGCCGGAAATAACCGCCACCGTGCCCCGCTTCACCGAGGCATCAAGGATGCCTGCATGGGTCGTCGTATCAAAGGCAAACTTGTTCATTTGCAAAGTGGAATTGGGTCCGGCTGAAAGCATGGTGTTGTCTTGCAACATGATGCCAACCGAGCCATCAGCGCCGGTCAAAACGCGGTCATTGACCCGGACTTTGCTGCCGACGGTGATTGGCAGCCGGGTTCCGTCGCGTTCCAGCAGGTTGCTGCCTTTGTTCAGTTTCACCACGCCGGCATCTTGCGCCAGCGCCAGCGGCGGGGCCAGCGACAACATGGTGCCTAGGCATAATGCAGACAAAATGAGCTGTTTCATTTGTTTCCTTTTTTCAAGCGGGGCGTAAGCCGTGAACCAGGCGGCGGCCATGATATATCGTTTTCCTGCTGACATGACGGCCCTGCCAGCCGTGCTGGCGCAACTGCAGGCCCTGTGCGCCCAAAGTGACCCGGCACTGGTGCTGCGGGCTGCCATGGCAATTGAGGAATTGTTCACCAACAGCGTGTTTCATGGTTTGCGAACAGAAGGCGCGCCAGCGCAGGTTGGCCTGTCGGTGCAGCAGCACAACGGTTCGCTGCAAGTGTGCTACGAGGATGGTTTTCTTCCTTTTGATCCGTTTCTGGGGCTCGACAAAACCCTGGCAACGCTTGAGCGGTCTGGGGAAGACCGGCCGGTCGGCGGCCTGGGTCGGCTGATTGTGCGCGGGCTGGCAGACCAGGCCAGCTACACGCGCGACAACGCGATCAACCGGATTGACATGCTGTTTTCGCCCAGAGCCAGAATTGCCCCAAACCTGTAGTTGCCACCGGTGCCCGGCACATTGGAGGATTGGCGCGCAAGTTCTGGACAGATCGCGTCGCAACCGCTTTGGCTGATTCGATTGCCAAACCATCCATGTCGCTGTGACCTGGCCTTGCCCCAGGTTTGCAAGGTCTGCCGCCGGGGTGCTTGACCCCTTATGAAGCATCGGCTGCGAACCGAGCGCGGATCGCATGTGCCGCGCTGATCTCAGAAGTCGGTCGGCTTTGGCAGGTACGGCAGAACTCCGGGTGTTGCCCCCAGCGCTTGCATCACGGCCTGTCCCAGCTCGATCACCGCCATCGCGTAGTAGCTACTCCAGTTGTAGCGGGTGATGACGTAGAAGTTGTCGGTTCCGGCCACGTAACTGTTTGCGTCGGCACCGTTTTGCAATTCAATCAGTGCCAGATTGCCCTTGTGCTGCAGGGCGGCAGCGCCCAGCACTGCGCCTTTGGCCTGAAAGCTGGTGGTGCTGAAGGTCGGCAAAATGTCCGGTGCCATCAGGGCATCGAGGTCGAGCTTGTGCTGGTCAAAACTGACCGGGTAATGGGTCGGCAGGCCCGGCTGCCAGCCAAACGCCTTGAAGTAGCTGGCCACTGAGCCAATCGCATCGGCCGGGCTGGCAAACAGGTCAACGCGGCCATCGCCATCAAAGTCAATGGCGTATTTGGCCCAGCTCGAGGGCATGAACTGCGGCATGCCCATGGCACCGGCGTAGCTGCCGCGCAGGCTCAACGGGTCGATGCCGTTGCGCTGCGTCAGGCTCAGGTAGTTTTCCAGCTCGTCCTTGAAGTAGGCGCTGCGCTGTGCTGCTCGCGGGTGGCTGGCCGGAAAGTCAAACGCCAGCGTGGCCAGGGCGTCAATCACCCGGTAACTGCCCATTTGCTGACCATAAATGGTTTCCACACCGATGATGCCGACGATGATCTCGGGCGGCACGCCAGTTTCCTGCTCGGCACGCCTGAGGGTTTCGGCGTGGGCTTGCCAGAATGCGGCACCTGCCTTGATCCGGATGGGTTCGATGAACCGGCTGCGGTAAACCCGCCAGTTTTTCGCGGTGCCAACCGGCGCCGGCGTGATGGCTTTGGCGATGCTGGGGATGTAGCGGGCTTGCGCCAGCGTCTGGCGTACCCAGGCGGCATCGAGGTGGCGGCGCAGGGCGATATCTTCGGCCAGTTGCATGGCATCGTTGCGCAGCGCGTAGCTCGGGCCGGGCAGGCTCAGCGGGCTGGCAGCGGGCTTGGCTTTTGCCTTGTATTTTGGATGGTTTCCGGCTTGCGCCCTTGCTGGTATTGCGCAAGTAGCTATAATAAAAATAGCAATTAGGCAGCGCGGAAGAAGTGGCTTGCTCATCAGGTCAGAGGTTTGGGGCGTTTGGGCGCAGGTGTTTGAGTTCGCGCTGCAGTGTAGCGAGCTGGCGGCGAAACCCGGCACCGCGGCTGTTTGCCGAGGCACTGTAGCGCAGTGCCTCCAGCCGCAGCAGCCAGTTACCAAGCGCCTGCGCAGATGCCGTGTTGCCGTGGCGATCCAGCACATCAGCCAATTGGCGGGGTGTCGGGTTGGCCGGGGCTTTGATGCCAGCGCGCTGCAGGTGTTTGGCCGCTTGCCCAAGCAGTCGCAGCCACGGGTCCTGGCGCTTGCGTTCCCACAGGCCCAGCACCGCGCCTGCCAGACTGGCGGTCACCACGATGCCACACAGCAGGTACACCAGGTCTTCCCAGCTTGGGGCGGCAAAGCCGAGGTTTTGCAGCAGCTTGAACTGGGTGTTTTGGGTGTAGTTCAGCACCCACTGGTTCCAGCGGTTGTTGACCATGTCCCAGGCAGCGCGCAGGGTCAGGGCAATTTCCGGGCTGACATTGCCCAGCAGGGCGCTGGCAATGGCACCGCGCGGGCCTTGCAGCCGGGAGAAACTGCCAACCCGCGACGGTGCCACCGAGCCGGTCGGGTCCACCCGCACCCAGCCTTGTCCGGCCAGCCAGACCTCGGCCCAGGCGTGGGCATCGCTCTGGCGCACCGTCCAGAAGCCATCGAGCCCATTGCGTTCGCCACCCTGATAACCAGTGACCACCCGCGCCGGTACGCCCAGGTCACGCATCAGGATGACAAAGCTGCTGGCAATGTGTTCGCAAAAGCCGGCCTTGCGGTCAAACCAGAATTCGTCAGCACTGTGCCGTCCAGACACGCCCGGCTCCAGCGTGTAAACGTAGCCGCCACTGCGCAGGAGTTCGAGCGCCTGGTCAACCCAGTACTGGCCCTGGCTGCCCGCAGGCGCGTCGCGCTGCATTTGGCGCGCCAGTTGCAGGGTGCGCGGGTTGTAGCCGGGCGGCAGCGTCAGCCAGGCTTGCAGGCGTGCAGTGGGCTGCAGCGAACCGTGCTGAAACCGGGTGTGGCTGGTGACCTTGTAGCGCAGCAGTTCGGTCACCGGCCGGTTCAGCAGCCACTGCAAATCGGCCGTCATGCGGGCCTGGCCCTGGGGCAGTTCGGGCGCTTGCGCGGTGGCATCGAGGGTTAGCAGCCAGGGCTGCTGGTTGGGCTCAAGCGTCACCTGGTAACTGATGCCCGGACCTTCCACCCGCAAGGCGGCCTCAGCCGCGCCAGTGGGTGCCAGCAGTTCCAGTGGTTGCCAGCGTTGCCCGTCAAAGTTCGACAGCACCGGCCCGCGAAAGTACAGTTCGGCCTGGGTTGGCGCGGGGCCGTCAAAGCTGATGCGCATCGCCACGCTGTCGTCAAGCGCCAGTGTGGCGATGTTGCCAACCGTCATTTGCGCCGACAAGCCACTGCGCCCGGCCATGGCATCGCTGGGCATGCCCCACAGTGGCGAGAGTCGCGGAAACAGCAAAAACAGCAGCACCATGATTGGCGCGCCCAGCAGCGTCATGCCACCGGCAATGCGCGCCACCCGCCAAAGTGGTGGTCGGCCCACCGGCATGTGGGCATTGACCAGCGCGGTCAGCAGCCCCAGCAGCGCCAGCAGCATGGCAGCGGCAGTCAGCAGCGACTGCGAGTAAAAAAAATTGGTCAGCATCAAAAAGAAGCTGAGAAAAAACACCACAAAGGCATCGCGGCGGGCGCGCAACTCCAGTGTCTTGAGCGCCAGCAATACCACCACCATGGTGACCCCGGCATCGCGCCCAAGCAGGGTCTTGAAGGTGACGAGCGTGGCACCGGTGGCCAGCGCCAGCAGCCCGAAACGCCACCATCGCGACGGCAGCGGCTGCCCCTGCCAGGCCAGCACGCCACGCCACAGCATCACCAGGGCGGCGAGTGCGCTGCACCACCCCGGTAACTGGCCCAGCAGCGGCATGACCACCCAGGCAATCACCAGCAGCATGAACAGCGTGTCCCGGGTGTCGCGCGGCAGGTGGGAAAAGCTGGTGCGGTTCATGACTGCCTGGTGTTCATGCCAGCGCCAGTGCCCGCAGGCAGCGCTGTTGGTGGGCCGGGCCGCTGTCGGGCGCGATGTCTTGCTGCGCCAGTCGTAGCCCGTAGCGCAAGCCGGCCTGGTCGGCCTGCAGCACCCAGGCACACAGGCGGCTGAGCTGTTGCTCGGGGTGGCTTAAGGCGGTCTGCTGACGATCAAGCCAGAGTTCGCGCTGCTGCAGTGCCAGGTTGTCACGGCTGACCAGCTCACCGGTTCTGGCGGCCTTCTTCCAGTAAATGGATTTCAGCGCATCGCCCCGGCGGTAGGCGCGCAGGCCATCGGGGTCGCCCTGGCGATGGGCCACACCGGTCTGACTCTTGCCGTCTTGCGACTGGCCCGACGGCAACGGTGGCGCGCCCGGCTCCGGCTTCGGGTACACCAGCACCTGCGCCGCTGGCCGCCACAGCGTCCAGACCCGAAAGGTGCCGAGCGGGAACAGGGTTTGCGCGCTCAGCGTGGGCAGCCGATGCAGACCGCGTCCGGGTGGCTGCCAGGCCAGTTGCACGCTGGCAGCCGACTGCGCAGCGATATCGGTCCAGACCCACTGCCCAAGCTCCTGCACCGCCAGTGCCAGGGCCTGACGCGGCCACCGCCGGGTGTTTTGCAAATGAACAACAAATTGGGCTTTGGCCCCCGCGAATATTGCCTCAGGAGCTATCAAATGCATAGTGACACCGCGCAGTGTGGCGTGGCTTACATGCATTGCCACCAGCGCGCAACCGGCCAGCAGAAAAGTCAGCAAGTAGCCCAGATTGAGCTGGTAATTGATCGAGGCAACCAGCAGCACCAGCAGGGTTACACCCAGCATCAGTCCGGGTCGGGTCGGCAAAATATAGACATTGCGCTGTGTCAGCGTGATGCTGTCGGCCAGCGGCAAGCGGTCTTGCCACCAGCGCGCCACGCGGGCCTTGAGGTAGCGCAACGGGTGCAGATAGGGCTGGCTCAAGGTTTTGACCATCATGCGCCTGGTTTTCCTGCTCGACTGGGTGCCGCTGCTGACGGTTGTGTCACCGCAGCCATCGGGTCAGGCCGGTCACGGCAGCGGCACCGCGTCGAGCATCGCGCGTACCTGTTCGGCTGCGCCGCGACCGGCTTCGCCGGTGGGAATCAATCGGTGGGCGATGGTCTGTGGCAGGATGGCGCGCACGTCGTCCGGGGCCACATAGTTGCGCCCGGCCAGCAGGGCGCGTGCTTTGGCGGCGCGCAGCACCGCCATGCCTGCCCGTGGGCTCAGTCCCTGGGCAAACCACTTACCTGATCGGGTGGCTCCCATCAGGTCTTGCACATAGTCCAGCAACGGGCCAGCAGCATGCACAGCTTGCACCTTGTTTTGTAGCACCAGGAGTTCTTGCGCGGTCAGCAAGCTGGGCAGCGCATTGACCAGGTCGCGCCGGTCCACCCCGCATAGCAGTTGGCGCTCGGCATCGCGGCTTGGATAGCCGAGCGAAATGCACATCAAAAACCGGTCAAGTTGCGACTCTGGCAAGGCGTAGGTGCCAGCCTGGTCCATCGGGTTTTGCGTGGCAATGACAAAAAATGGCAGCGGCAGCGCCCGCGTCTGGCCTTCAATGGTGACCTGTTTTTCTTCCATGGCCTCCAGCAGCGCGCTTTGCGTTTTCGGGCTGGCGCGGTTGATCTCGTCGGCCAATAGCACCTGCGCAAACAAGGGCCCCGGGTGGAAGATAAACTTCTCCTGGTTGCGTTCATATACCGATACCCCCAGCAAGTCGCCGGGCATCAGGTCGGCAGTAAATTGAACGCGCGAAAATTGCAGCCCAAACGTGCGGGCCAGCGCGTGCGCCAGTGTCGTCTTGCCAACACCGGGCACGTCTTCTATCAGCAGATGACCACCGGCTAGCAAACAGGCCACGCAATCTTGCGTTTGCTCAGGTTTGCCGACGATCACCGTGTTAAGCTGATTCAACAGCGATGTCAGTTTTTCTTGAATGTCCATTGGACGACCTTACCAAATAATTAGCCATAGGAGGCAATGACGTATGACGATGACCGGATACTTTACTCACCCGAGCTTTCGCAAGCATGAAATGGGCCCGGGCCATCCTGAGTGTCCTGAGCGGCTTGATGCCATTGATGACCGCATGCTGATCTCCGGCCTGGATGTGGCACTTGACCGGCGCGAGGCAACCCAGGCTGCCACTTCCGACATCGAATTGGCCCACGACCGTATGTATGTTGCAGCGATTCGCGGCCTGAATGCCGAACTCAGTGAGGAAATTGACGCGGGTGGCCCGACCCATCTGCAAATTGACCCTGACACCAGCGTCAACATCCACACTTGGGCTGCGGCGCTGAATGCCGCAGGTGCCGCCATTGATGCCACCGATGCGGTGATGGCTGGCGAAATGGCAAACGCTTTTTGTGCGGTGCGACCACCGGGGCACCATGCCTGTCGTGGCAAAGCGGGTGGTTTTTGCTTCTTCAACAATGTGGCGATTGCTGCCAAATATGCGCTGGAGCGACACAACCTGCAGCGGGTGGCGATTGTTGACTTTGATGTGCATCATGGCAATGGTACCGAAGACATTGTCAAGGATGACAACCGCATCTTGATGGTGAGCTTTTACCAGCACCCGTTTTACCCGATGGGCTGGAACCATTCCAGCGCGCCCAATCTGGTCAATTTGCCGGTGCCGGCCTATACCAAGGGCAAGGAAATCCGTGAAATGATCGAAGCTGCCTGGATGCCGCGGCTGGAAGAATTCAGGCCCGAGATGATCTTTATCAGCGCCGGTTTTGATGCCCACCGCGAGGACGACATGGGCCAGCTCGGCCTGGTTGAAAGCGACTACGCCTGGATCACCAGCCGCATCAAGGATGTCGCGCTGCGTCATTCAAAGGGACGCATTGTGAGTTGTCTGGAAGGCGGATATGTGATGGGTTCCCTGTCGCGCAGTGTGGAGGCGCATATCCGGGTTCTGGCCGATGTCTAAGCCAGGGCCGGTTGACCTGGAGGGCTGGTTTGAAGCCCTCACCCATCCCTCATCCCTGATCGCGTTGGGCGCACTGCTGGCCTGTGGCCTGATGGCCTGGCTATTGACCAGCCTGTTTGCCAGAGCGTTCGAGGGGCGTGATGCCAAGTCCATCATGTTTGGCCGGCGCAATGTCGATGGCGTGCTGTTTCCGGCGTTGTTGCTGGCCCTGGCCTACCTGGCCCGCACCCTGCTGGCCAATTCGGTTCCTGCGGCAGTCTTCAAGGTGGCCATTCCAGTGTTGCTGTCCTTGCTGGTGATACGCCTGGCGGTCAAGGTGATGCAGGCGGCTTTTAACGAGACACCGCTGATTCGCCTGTTCGAGCGCACCATCTCGTGGCTGGCCTGGCTGGCCATGGTGCTGTGGGTCAGTGGCTTGCTGCCATTGGTGCTTGACGAACTCGATCAAATCAGTTGGAAGGTCGGTGGCAGCAATCTGACCGTGCGCAACATCATCGAGGGTTCGCTGACGGCCGGTTTGGTGCTGATCATCACGCTGTGGATTTCGTCGGCCATCGAGTCCAAGCTGCTGCGTCAAGCCACCGGTGGCGAACTGAGCCTGCGCAAGGCCTTCAGCAACGCGTCACGCGCCCTGCTGATGTTTCTCGGGCTGCTGCTGGCGCTTTCTGCGGTGGGCATTGACCTGACCGCGCTGTCGGTGCTGGGTGGTGCAATTGGCGTTGGCATTGGCCTGGGGCTGCAAAAACTGGCCGCCAACTATGTGTCGGGATTTGTCATTCTGGCCGAGCGCAGCATGCGCATTGGCGACAGCGTGATGGTCGACAACTTCAGCGGCATCATCACCCAGATCAATGCCCGCTACACCGTGATTCGCTCGCTCAGCGGTCGTGAATCGATCGTGCCCAACGAAATGATGATCACCAGCCGGGTTGAAAACCACTCGCTGGCCGACCCCAAAGTCTGGCAATCAACCATCGTGTCGGTCGGCTATGAAAGTGATGTGCAGCAGGTGATGACGCTGTTGACCCAGGCGGCGCTGGCACAGGCGCGTGTCCTGCGCGACCCGCCGCCGTCAGCAGCACTGTCAAATTTTGGTGCCGATGGGCTGGATTTCACCTTGGGATTCTGGATTGGCGACCCGGAAAACGGCAGTGCCAACATCAAGTCGCAAGTGAATCTGGAGGTGCTGCGGCTGCTGCGCGAAAATAGTATAGAGATACCATTCCCGCAGCGGGTAATCCACCAGCGCTGAGGATGCCTATAATAAAAGCACGATCGTTCTATTTTCAGCCGAGGCGGAAGAATCGCGTCGGTTCGACGAGGCTGGCAAAGTTGGCCGCATAGAATACCAAAGTTGACGTGCACGTCAATAAGAGTGTTGACTGCGCGATGTGTCGGTTGCTTAACTTTTTTATTGTCTGGAGAAACAAACCCATGAAAGTCCTGGTCGCAGTCAAGCGGGTAGTGGACTACAACGTCAAGGTCCGCGTCAAATCGGACAACACCGGTGTAGATATTGCCAACGTCAAAATGAGCATGAACCCGTTTGACGAAATCGCCATCGAAGAAGCCGTCCGCCTGAAAGAAAAAGGCGTGGCCACCGAGATCATCGCTGTGTCTTGCGGTGTCACCCAGTGCCAGGAAACCCTGCGCACCGCCATGGCAATTGGTGCTGACCGCGCCATCCTGGTCGAGACCGCAGAAGAACTGCAGCCCCTGGCCGTGGCCAAGCTGCTCAAGGCGCTGATCGACAAGGAACAACCCGGCTTGATCATTGTGGGCAAGCAAGCCATTGACGACGATTGCAACCAGACTGGCCAGATGCTCGCCGCCCTGGCCGACCTGCCACAGGTCACCTGTGCCAGCAAGATCGTGGTCGCCGATGGCAAAGCCAGCATCACCCGTGAAGTCGATGGTGGTTCGGAAACCCTCAGCGTCAGCTTGCCCGCTGTGATGACCGCTGACCTGCGCCTCAACGAGCCACGTTATGTGACGCTGCCCAACATCATGAAGGCCAAGAAGAAGCCTCTGCAGGTCGTCAAGCCAGCCGACCTGGGTGTTGACATCGCCGCGCGTATCAAGACCCTGGCGGTCAATGATCCGCCCAAGCGCAGCGCTGGCATCAAGGTGCCCGATGTGGCAACGCTGGTGGACAAACTCAAAAACGAAGCCAAAGTCATCTAGCTGTTGCGGTCTTTCGGGAGTTGATCCGGACATCCATGCGTTCTGTGCCACCAAGGTGGCAGATCAGCCCCGCAAGACCCAAGTTTTTGAAACATCTTTACCAGACCTACCCATTCCAACAGGAGTTCATTCATGACTATCCTCGTCATCGCCGAACACGATAACGCAAGTCTCAAGCCCGCCACCCTCAACACCGTTACCGCTGCGCTGCAGTGTGGCGCTGTGGTTCATGTGCTGGTGGCTGGTTTCAATGCCGGTGCCGCTGCCAGCGCGGCAGCACAGGTTGCCGGTGTTGCCAAGGTTTTGCACATTGATGCAGACCATCTGGCGCACGGCATCGCAGAAAACGTGACCGCCCAAATCCTCGCGATTGCGGCCGGTTACAGCCACATCCTGTTTGCCGCGACGGCTTCGGGCAAGAACATTGCCCCGCGGCTGGCGGCCAAGCTCGATGTGGCGCAAATCTCTGACATCACCAAGGTCATCAGCGCCGACACCTTCGAGCGCCCGATCTACGCCGGCAACGCCATCGCCACGGTGCAAAGCACCGATGGCACCAAGGTCATCACCGTTCGAACCACGGGTTTTGATGCTGCAGCCCAATCAGGACAAGCGCCGGTAGCTATTGAAACAGTAGCTACTGCAAGCGTCCCGGGCAGCACTGTCTATGTCGGCAGTGAAATTGCCAAGAACGATCGCCCGGAACTTACTGCTGCCAAAGTCATCGTCAGCGGTGGCCGGGCGCTGGGCTCCAACGAAAAGTTCATGGCCGTCATGACACCACTGGCCGACAAGCTCGGTGCCGCTTTGGGTGCCAGCCGGGCGGCCGTCGATGCAGGCTATGCGCCCAACGACTGGCAGGTTGGACAGACCGGCAAAATCGTCGCACCGCAGCTCTATGTTGCAGCGGGCATCAGTGGTGCCATTCAGCACCTGGCCGGCATGAAAGACAGCAAGGTCATCGTCGCCATCAACAAAGACCCCGAGGCACCCATCTTCAGCGTGGCTGACTATGGGCTGGAGGCCGATTTGTTTATTGCGGTGCCAGAACTGGTTGCCGCCCTGTAAAGCAGTTACACCACAGGGCATCCGCTGCGATGCCCTTTTTTTTCGCCTGCTTGCCCCTTCGCCAACCTTGCCATCCCTTTCATAACCCTCCGGAGAAACGACCATGAGTTACCTAGCCCCCCTCAAAGACATGCTGTTCAACATCAGGTACTTAGCCGGTATCGAGCAAATTGCCCAGTTGCCGGGCATGGAAGATGCCGGTTTTGACACGGCGCAGGCGGTGCTGGAAGAAGCAGCCAAGTTCAATGAGGGCGTGCTCAGCCCGCTGAACTGGGTTGGTGACCAGAACCCGACAAGCTGGAAGGACGGTGTTGTCACCGCCACGCCGGGCTTCAAGGAGGCGTTCAGGCAATTTGCTGAAGCTGGCTGGCAGGGCTTGCAGCACCCGGTGGCCTATGGCGGGCAGGGCCTGCCCAAGACCATTGGCTCGGCAGTGGGTGAAATGCAGAATTCCGCCAACATGAGTTTTGCCCTGTTGCCGCTGCTCAGCGACGGTGCCATTGAGGCGCTGTTGACGGCCGGTTCAGACGAACTCAACGCCACCTACCTGGACAAGCTGGTCAGTGGCCAATGGACTGGCACCATGAACCTGACCGAGCCACAGGCGGGCAGTGATCTGGCGGCAGTGCGCACCAAGGCCGAGCCGCAGCCAGATGGTACTTTCAAGATCGCTGGCACCAAGATTTTCATCACCTGGGGCGAGCATGACATCGCTGAGAACATCATTCACCTGGTGCTGGCCCGGGTGGTTGGCGCGCCCGAAGGTGTCAAGGGCATCAGCCTGTTTGTCGTGCCCAAGTTCATCGTCAACCAGGACGGTGGCCTGGGCGCGCGCAACGACGTGCAATGCGTCAGCATCGAACACAAAATGGGCATTCAGGCCAGCCCGACCTGTGTGCTGCAGTTTGGCGACCACGGTGGTGCCGTTGGTTATCTGGTAGGGCAGGAAAACCGGGGCCTTGAATACATGTTCATCATGATGAACGCGGCCCGCTATGGGGTTGGGGTGCAAGGCATTGCGATTGCCCAGATGGCCTACCAGAAGGCCGCACAGTTTGCCAAAGACCGGGTGCAAAGCCGCCCGGTCGATGGTTCCCTGAAAGCAGCGGGTCCGATCATTCACCACCCGGATGTCAGGCGCATGCTGATGACCATGCGGGCCTATACCGAAGGCTGTCGCGCCCTGTCGTCGGTCGCCGCCGCTGCTTATGACGCAGCGCACCACCACCCGGATGCCCGCACGCGCGATGAAAACGAGACCTTTTATGAGTTCATGGTGCCGCTGATCAAGGGCTACAGCACCGAAATGAGCCAGGAAGTCACCAGCCTGGGCGTGCAGGTTCATGGCGGCATGGGTTTTATCGAAGAAACCGGTTGTGCCCAGTATTACCGCGATGCCAAGATTTTGACCATCTACGAGGGCACCACCGCCATTCAGGCCAATGACCTGGTGGGTCGCAAGACCTCGCGTGACGGCGGCCAGACCGCCAAGGCGCTGGCAGTGCAGATCCAGACCACCGAAGCGGCCCTGAACAGCAGCGGCACGCCCGATGCGCTGGCCATGGCCAAGCGCCTGGCAGCAGCCCGGCTGGCCTTTCTGGATGTGGTGGACTTTGTCGCGGGCAACACCAAGGCGCACCCCAACGACGTGTTTGCCGGCAGCGTGCCCTACCTGATGCTGACGGGCAACCTGATGGCCGGCTGGCAAATGGCACGTGCCCTGCTGGTCGCACAAGAGGCGCTGGCGCGGGGTGAGGACGTGGCCTTCATGCAGGCCAAGATCATCACCGCACGTTTTTATGCCGACCATTTGTTGACCAAGGCTCCCGGCATGCGAGACGCGATTGTCGAAGGTGCTGCATGCGTTACCGCGCTGGCGCTTGAGGCGTTCTAGGCCATTTGGGTCAGCACCTGGCACTGACTGTCCAAATGACCGCAATTTGCTACTGTATTTGTAGCTGCTAGCGCAATCACTATAAGGGCTAGCAGCTATTTTCGTGCATAAAGTGGCCGAATCACGGCCAGACTGCCTGCAGCTCTGAACAAGCGGCCTTTTCCAGTGATTGGCGCGCCGTTGTTGATCATCAGCAAACCCAAACTGCTGACAGCCCAGTGCATTGCAGGCGTGGTGGGTGTCGGGCCTGCGTTTGGCGCCAGGCCTGTCGCGCAATCGGACTGAAGACATTTTCAAAAAAAGCCGGTCTTCCTCAATGAAAACACCGTTGATTGAGGTCTGGTGGTCTGACTGCGTTTTGCTCTGACCGATCAATTCGAGAGCACGTTGTCGCTTTGGGCCAGGGGTGATCGCGAAATTGGCTGCCTCAGCCACACCGCCAGCGGTGCGACAGGTTTTGCCCTCCGTTGCTCGCAATTCGGCCATCAAGGTCTGGAGACTGTGTGTGGGTGTGCCGTTTGCGAGCGTATGGCTTTGCACCTTCTTCAGTGTCGCATCCTGGCGTTTGGCCGGTCTCAGCGGGTCTGGTGTGAGCGGATCCGCGTCGGGTGTTTTACCCGCCCGACTCAGGTATCGACCTGATTGGTTTTCCGCTGGCCGGTGGCTACCATGAAAAAATCAGTATTTGGGACCGAGTGGTGTTGATGCCGATGTCGGCATCTGGTTTGGCCGGGCAGTTGCACCACGAGCGGGGTTTTTCGCGTCGGAACACGGATAGGATTACTCAATGGACACACATGACCAACTGCAAGTCTTGACGCCGCGCGGCCTGCAGCACTTCGTGAGCTTGCAGGCCGATGCGGCAACTGCCGTGACCAGGCGCTTCTACACGACACATGGCTCCCACTACGCGCGCTATGGCGAACGTGGCCATGAGGCTTGCCGCGAAGATCTCGCCTTTCATCTTGAGTTCCTGCGGCCGGTGCTGGAATTTGGCCTTTTGCAACCCATGGTGGACTACCTGTGCTGGCTTGACAGCGTGCTTGCCGGGCGTGGTATCCCGACCGAACACCTGACCCAGTCCCTCGACTGCCTGGGCGAGTATTTTGCCCAGGCGATGGAACCTGAGGACGGCGCGGTCGTGGTTGCAGCGATCCTGGCAGCACGGACAAAGTTTGGTCAATCCCGCAAGTTGGCGCTGATTGCGCCCGAGTTGCCCGAAGCCTGGCCGCGATCGGCTGCCTTTGAGGCGGCACTGCTCACCGGTGATCAGC
>ERZ795030.3702-NODE-3702-length-15922-cov-6.274343_pt1 | contig 15922 bp, 8 predicted proteins | sample MGYA00375122_ERZ795030 | MGnify/ENA primary metagenome ERZ795030 (study PRJEB30165, sample SAMN05720146) | activated sludge metagenome | isolation source: anaerobic digester from wastewater treatment plant | place: Japan | collected 2015-04-20 ...
CATTCCGGCACCCGTATGACGCTGATTCTCCGGAGACATTCCGGCACCTGTATGGCACTGATCCTCTGAAAGCATTCCGGCACCTGTAAGAGATTGCCCCTCCTGAGGCAGAGTGTCCGGCACAGTCTCAGGCAAAATGTCACGATGTACCGCAAACGGCATCTCAGCCGGCGCCGTGAACGCACTGAAACGCTCATCAGGACGAATCTCCACACCCTCACGGGAGTGAAGCCGTATCCGCCGTCCGGCTATGACAAGGTCAACCGTCACGTCTCCCTGAAATGAAGGAATTCCTGAATCTCCCTGAAAAATTCCAGGGCATCTTTTTCGGCAATCTCAGGTTCTACATCGAACTCTTCCACTATCTTTGCCGCTATATCACTGATGTCTCGCTCTCCGTCAATCAACTCCCAGATAAAAGCACCTGTCTCGGTTAGCCTGTACAGAGAATCCATGTCGGCAATATTGTCCGTCAGTGGAATGAGCAGGTACTCGCCATTGATCCTGCGGTACACCACCGAGGGCGAATGCGAGGGGGTAGATGAGAGTGAAATCATAATCGTATAATCAATTCAAAGATAGCCAATTTCAATCTATCGTTGGAAGCGCGAAACAGAGCGGAAAGGTCGAGAACAAAAACACCTAAAAAAGGCGGGATTGATCAAAAAAAACTTATTGAGCTAATTGTCAGGGCGATGGCTAAAACCCCGAGACAACCGTTAAACTACAAACAGATAGCCGCAAAATTAAAGATAACAGAAAAGGAGGAGAAGCGGGCGCTCTCCGAAGCTCTTCTCAGGATGAAGAAGGACGGCACCGTCGATGAACGGGGCCATGGCAAATATATCCTCAAGGCTGTAGGCGGTTATGTAACCGGCACAATTGACCTCACCAAATTCGGATACGCTTTTGTGATCACCGATGAGCTGGAGGATGATGTATTCATCGCAGCGCGAAATCTTAATACCGCCCTCCATGGCGACCAGGTTAAGGTGTTGCTGTATGCACGCCGCAAGGGGAACCGCCCCGAGGGCGAAGTGGTTGAGATCATCAGCCGTTCACGAGCCACCTTTGTCGGCTCGGTAGAGGTAACGAAACAGTTCGCATTCCTCATACCCGACAACAAGAACATGCCGTTCGACCTCTTTATTCCTCTCTCAAAACTCAACGGAGCGAAGCAGGGACAGAAGGCCGTGGCACGCATAGTGGAGTGGGACCAGCGCTCGCGAAACCCTGTGGGTGAGATAATTGAGGTTCTCGGCAACCCCGGCGAGAATGATACGGAGATGCATGCAATCCTGGCTGAGTTCGGCCTGCCCAACAGGTTTGATCCCGAAATCGAGGCTGCAGCAGAAAAAATTCCCGCTGAGATTACCGCTGATGATATCGCCGCGAGGCGGGATTTCCGCGAAGTCCCGACCTTCACTATTGACCCGGAGGATGCCAAGGACTTTGACGATGCCCTCTCGATGAGGGAGTTGCCCAACGGTAACATCGAGGTTGGTGTGCATATCGCCGACGTCACCCATTATGTCAAACCGGGCTCACCCATAGAAAAAGTTGCCCGTGAGAGAGCAACCTCTGTCTACCTGGTCGACCGCACCATACCAATGCTCCCCGAGAGGCTCTCAAACCATATCTGCTCACTTAACCCGTCAGAGGACAAGCTGACCTATTCAGCTGTTTTTGAGATGGATACGAAAGCCAACGTTATAAATGAGTGGTTCGGGAGCACCATCATCAATTCTGACAGGCGCTTCTCTTACAGTGAGGCCCAAAAGGTTATTGACACCGGCGAGGGTGACATGCATGAACAGTTGCTGGCGCTCAATAACCTGGCACAGCTGCTGCGACGCAGGCGTTTCGCCTCCGGCTCGTTCTCCTTTGAGAGGCTTGAAGTCAGGTTCAATCTGAATGAAGAGGGAGTTCCCCTGGGGATTCTCTTTCGCGAGTTCGGCACCGCCAACCAGCTGATAGAAGAGTTTATGCTGCTTGCCAACAGGCGTGTGGCAGAATTTGTCGGCAGAAAACTGAAAGGAAAAACCTTTGTGTATCGTGTCCATGACAAGCCTGATCCTGAGAAACTGAGCTCGTTCAGTTATTTCATCAAACGGTTCGGCTATGAGATTGACGCTGAAAACATCAAGCGTCTCCCGGCAGCAATGAACAAACTGATGGAAGAGGTCTCGGGAAAGAAGGAGCAGAACATCGTCGAGACCCTCGCCCTGCGCTCCATGGCCAAAGCGGTCTATTCCACTGACAACATCGGCCACTATGGCCTCGCCTTCAGGCATTACACACACTTCACCTCGCCCATCCGCCGGTACCCTGACATGATGGTGCACAGACTGCTGACAAAATATCTGGAAGGAGAGCCGGTACACGATAAGGAGAAGTACGAAAAGCTGTGCGAGCACTCCTCTAAGATGGAGCGTCTTGCAACAGACGCCGAGAGGGCATCAATCAAGTACAAACAGGTAGAGTACATGAGTGACAGAATCGGGGAAGTGTACGAGGGTGTCATCTCCGGAGTGACCGAGTGGGGTATCTATGTCGAAATCATTGAGAACCAGTGCGAAGGGATGGTAGCCCTCAGGGAGTTGCAGGATGACTACTTCGAATATGACGAGGAAAACTATTGCATACGCGGAAGGCATTCGGGCAAGGTTTATATGCTCGGCGACAAGGTCAGTGTTGAGGTGGTGAAAGCTGACCTGCAAAAGAGGCAGCTTGATTACCGGCTGGCTGAATCAGAAGATAGAGGTTAGCGTATCAGGTTTGCTGATTTCCGGATGGTCAATTGACCGGGGTTCTTCTTTCCTGATCACTGCTTATCAGCTCAAGAAGCTTGCCGGGCGCTTCTGCTTCAGGCACATTTTTGATGACGGCTTCAGTTCCCCGGTAGATGTGAACTTTCCCCTCTCCCGCGCCAACATATCCGTAATCAGCTCCGGCCATTTCACCGGGACCGTTGACCACACATCCCATCACTGCAATCTTCATCCCGGTGAGGTGCGCGGTTGCCGCCTTCACCTTACGCACCGCCTCCTGCAGATTGAATCTGGTACGGCCGCAGGTGGGACATGATATGTACCTGTTACGGGTGATCCTTGCCTCAGTGGCCTGCAGAATGGAGAATGCCAGCCTGATCAGTGCATCTCCCTGAACGGTGCCACTGTTTGATATGCAGAGCCCGGCAGGATGGCGTGCAATAAAAAACCTCCCAAGCAGCGCTGCAGCTCCTATGGCCAGCTGTTCCGGATTGTCATAATTGAAAACAGGATTCAGAACCCGGTCATAAGCCTGCCTGCTCTCCATGGCCTGGAGCCCGGAAGGTGTGACGGTCAGCACCTCCCCGGTGAATGGTTCACCCGACTCATCCATGAAACGCTCTCCCTCACGGGTATATACCTGCGGGAACCATTTCTCCCCCGGTTTTCGCTGCTCCAGCGATGCAACGGGATTCATCACCCGGCACGCCTCACCGGCGACAGCCTTAATAATTGCACGGGCAACAGGAATCTCATCCTCAGGCGGCTCAGAGAGCGAAACACGAACCGTATCTCCAATCCCCTCTGCCAGCAGCGTTCCTGTCCCTGCGGCGGAGATGATTCTCCCGTCCTCACCCTCACCCGCCTCAGTGATGCCCAGATGTATGGGGTAGTGCATCCCCTCATCAATCATCATCCTCACCAGGAGCCGGTTGGCCATAACCATCGTGAGTGTGTCTGACGACTTCATTGAGACCACGATTCTGTTGAATCCTTCTCCCCTGAATATCTTCAGGAACTCTATTGCCGACACAGCCATCCCCTCGGGGGTGTTGCCATAGCGTGTCATGATCCGGTCAGAGAGCGAGCCGTGGTTTACCCCTATTCGTACGGCAGTACCATATTCGGCACATATCTTTATTAGTGGCATCAGCCTCTCCCTGGTGCGTTCCAGTTCTGCCATCCACCCGGAGTCAGTGAGCTCCTGCCTGATGAATGAAGCGCGTTTATCAGCATAGTTCCCCGGATTGATGCGCACCTTCTCGACGATCCGTGCCGCCACCTCGGCAGCCCCGGGATTGAAATGGATATCGGCACACAGCGGCGTTTCAAATCCTGCCGCCCTGACTCCTTTCTTAATGGCAGCAAGGTTCTCCGCCTCCCTGACACCCTGGGCCGTAAGCCTCACCAGCTCACCTCCCGCCTCTATGATTCTGATGCACTGACTGACACTCGAAGCCGTGTCAAGGGTGTCTGTGTTGGTCATGCTCTGAACGCGTACGGGGAGAGCACCCCCCATGGTCAGGCTGCCTATCTGTATAATATCTGATTTATAAGGGGTAAGGCTCATGCCGTTATCTCCCAGTCGTACCCGTCCTTGCGGTCCTTGACCGTGATCCCCAGCTCGTTCAGCCTGTCGCGGATGCGGTCAGAAACAGCCCAGTCCTTCTTTGCTTTTGCATCCTGCCTGATGTCGAGGAGCAGTTTCAGCACACCCTCCAGCCTGTCATTGCCGGCCGACTCCTCCATGCGGAGGCCGAAAAGGTCATGGATGAAGATCCGGAAGAGCTTCTGCAGTGACCTGATATCTTCTGCCGACAGCTTCTCCTTCCCATCGTTGACAAGGTTGATGATCCTGACTGCGTCGAAGAGGTGTGCTATTGCCACCGGTGTGTTGAGGTCATCGCTCATGGCCTCATAACACTTCGCGGCGATGCCGCTTATATCAACAGAAGACTCCCCGCCAGGCACGAGCCCGGACAACGTTTTCTCCGCATTCATCAGTTTCTGCAGCCCCAGCGAGGCAGCCAGCAGCGCCTCATTGCTGAAGTCGAGCGTGCTGCGGTATTGAGCCTGAAGCATGAAGAAGCGGATGGTCATGGGCGAGTATGCCCTTGTCAGCAGCTTGTGCGAACCGGAGAACATCTCCTCGAGGGTGATGAAGTTGCCGAGTGAGCGTGCCATCTTCTGACCGTTGATTGTCACCATGTTGTTATGCACCCAGTATCGCACCGGCTGTTTTCCACAGGCAGCGGTGCTCTGGGCAATCTCGCACTCATGGTGCGGGAAGATGAGATCCATCCCGCCGCCGTGGATATCGAAGGTCTCTCCTAAATATTTCGTACTCATCACCGAGCACTCGAGGTGCCAGCCCGGGAAACCGTCGCTCCATTTTGAGGGCCACTTCATTATATGCCCCGGTGAAGCCTTCTTCCACAGGGCGAAATCAAACTGGCCCCGCTTTTCATCCTGCCCCTCCAGTGCCCTGCTGCCGGCACGCATCTCATCAAGAAGACGTCCGGAAAGGATACCGTACCTGTGCCTGCTGTTATACTTCTCCACGTCAAAATAGACCGAACCGTTCACCTCATAGGCGTAACCACTCTTAATAAGCTTTTCTGTCAGCTGTTGCTGCTCTATGATGTGGCCGGTGGCGCGCGGCTCTATTGATGGAGCCAGTGTATTCAGCTTCTCCATTGCCTGGTGGAAGCTGTTCATGTACTTCTGAACCACCTCCATCGGCTCGAGGCGCTCCTGGCGGGCACGACGGCTGATCTTGTCCTCTCCCGTGTCATCAGCTTCATTTTCAAGATGCCCCACATCGGTTATGTTACGCACATACCTCACATTATAGCCCAGGTGCATCAGGTACCTGTAGAGCACGTCAAAGGTCACCGCCGGACGGGCATGGCCGAGATGAGCCTCGCTATAGACGGTGGGGCCGCAGACATACATGCCGACAAACGGTGGAGCAATAGGCTCAAACAGTTCCTTCCTGCGTGTAAGGGTGTTGTATAGGTAGAGTGCACTTTTCATCTCATCAACTGTTTATGCAAAAGTAATGCTTTTTGCCGCATTATGCCGTCACAAAACCACCTGCCCGAAGTTCATCAAGCATTGCATTGATATGACCATGATGCAGTGTCAGGGTGCCCGAAATGCACTGAGAATTGCATTGACACTGCCAGGAAACAGTGTCAGGATGCCGGAAATATCAACAGGCTTCTCACTGTCAGGGTGCGTTCGGGACTTCCACCCTATAGTTATCGTCCACGACGGGCACACAAAAAAACTGCCGTGGGGGTGCTGACAATATCAAAAGGCTTACAAAAAACTGCCCCGGGCCAGTGGAACCCGGGGCAGAGCTGACATACACATGACGGCAGCATTAGCAAAGCACGGTTCATGCAGCGAGACTGCGCAGATGAAGCGCCTTGCCCATTAATACCTATAAAAACGAAATTGCAGACACATATCTCCCGTCTTTTATGTTCAATAACCCATTATCTGAATAAGCCCAGACATGACATTGACTAAAAGAAAAGTTGACTGAGATAAATTTAATAATTAATCCGGTTCGCTCCAACAAAAACTGAAATAATTTAGCAGTTTTTTATACTTTTTATTAAGTGTCGTATTTTTCTGTCCGCAGAAGACCTAAAATCCACAGAATTTTACCCAACCTGTGTGGGTAAAAAAGAAAAGCTGCCATTTTGGATCGGCAATTATACCTTCTTTTCATGAATCCGATGGAGGGAAAAATATCGCCAAGAATGAAGATAAACTTTTTTAGCGGACTCTTCAGCGCCCTCAGGTTTTTCATGAACATCTCGCGCTGAGTGATCGATCCGACTGATTCCGGATGAGCCAGCCTGTTCATGAACAGGGCCACGACTGCATTTTCGGCATCAGAGCTGACGGCCATGCCTTCAGGCAATACCACTCCCCATACCTGCTTCATTACCGTGAGTACCGCAACGGTCTCCTTCCTGATGCCCGCCTCTTCCGCCGCATCAGCCAGCCCGGAGGTCAGAATCTGTTTGCCGTACCGCTCCAGCAACAGGTATATGTCTGTCCAGAGTCTCAACTGAAACTCCCCCTTTATCTCATGCTTGTATATGTGGTTTACCAGGGCGAGGAATGCCGTCATCGGAGGAAGGATACGGAATGTTCCGGCGCCGGGGGTGCCCGCTCCGCTGTTGACTGCCGCATCAGTTCCACTACTGACTCCAACGCCATCCTCTGAATCACGGGTCACAGCAGCAGTGCGGCCAGGTTCCCGGTCAACCCCGGTAATAATTACTGAGTCCCTTATCGCCCTTTCCACCATCTCTTCGCCCTCCGGGCCGAAAAGCCTGTAATGCAGATCAACAGAGATGCCCCCGCGATGCAATTCAGGCAGGTGATTGCCAAGGTCAAGGATAATATGCCGGTATAGCGGCGATTTCAGGGACATCGACCGGAATCCGTCCCTGATGAGTATATCCCTGGCTCTCAGGGCATCAGCAGGTGCAACAAGCAGATCGGCATCACTCATCTGACGCAATCCTTTCGAACCGTAAACGGTATGTTCAAGAGCAAGGCCCTTAAGCAGTACCACCTTTATGCCCTCGCGTTCCAGGAGAGCGGTCACCCGGGCAGCAGCCTCAGTGATCCATGATACGCGGGCTATCGATTTAAACCTCAACCCCTCCAGAATATTCCTCTCCGCCTTCGGCACCTCACCGGCATGCCCCAGATCAGACAAATTCTGCCAGATCAGCGCTGCCACGCCATGTCTGACAGCCAATCCGGCAAATTGTTTCCACTCATCAAACAACCTTATCTCCTCTGCAATAAGCCTCTTTTGCTCAGCAGAGAAATCCATCCTGCTCAGCAGCAGCAGCAGATTTACTGCCCTCCGACGCCCGTCGCTGCCTTTTACCGGTATCTCATTCCCTCTCCCGGTCATCTGTACATTGATTTCTGCCTGGTGAACATGGTAAAATACCTGCCTTCCGCAGCCATAAGCTCTTCATGCGTTCCTGTCTCCACTATTCTCCCGCCATCAAGCACGATGATCCTGTCGGCATCACGTACATTAGAGAGCCTGTGGCTGATGAAGATGCATGTCCTGCCTCCTGTTATCCGTGAGAGGTCAGAGAATATCTCGTATTCAGCATCGGCATCCAGTGACGAGGAAGGCTCATCAAGTATCAGAACGGGCGATTTGCGGTAGAGAGCCCTGGCAATAGCTATCTTTTGCCACTCGCCCCAGCTGAGTTCCCGTCCTCCTTCGGTATGATGCCCGAGCATGGTGTCATAGCCTTCCGGGAGCGCTTCCAGTAGCCTGTCTATTCCTGCCGCGGCAGCAGCTCTCTGCACATCAGCCATGCTTCCCCGTTCCTCGGTTTCCTTTCCCGCCTTACTGGCGGTTGGCATTACCGCACTCCCGGCTTCATCACTACAGTTGTTCATGCCGGACCCCTCTTTCACCCGTGATCTAAACTGCTGACTTTCAACTGCTGACTGCCGGCTCTCTCCAAGCCTTATGTTATCACCTGCGCTCAGGTAATAGAGCATGAAATTCTGAAACACCACCGAGAAAAGCTTCCGGTATGACCGGGGTTCAATAGCCGAAGCATCGGCGCCATTAATCATAATCTGTCCCTTGTCAGGCTCATACAGCCTGCATAGCAGCTTAACCAGCGTGCTCTTCCCCGATCCGTTTGGTCCCACTATCGCCACCTTCTCTCCACGGCCAATCCTGACAGTCACATCCTGAATCGCAGGCCGCGCAGCCCCCGGGTAAGTAAAAGTCACCTTCTCTGCGGCAATCTCCCTGAATGATTCGTGATCCGGCGCCTCGCCGTCACCCTCCGTCTCTGGCCTGAGATCAAGGAAGCTGAACAGATCAGTCAGGAAAAGCCTGTTCTCGTTAATTCCGGAATAACCGGTGACAGTATCACGGAGGTAAACCAGTGCCTGCCGGAATGCCACGAGATACATCGCCAGCTCGCCTGCAGTGATGGAAGAGTTGAGGTACCGCGACGTTGCATAGATCAATACACCGGCAAAAGCCAGCACCTTGAGCAGCGAGGCGAGGCTTTCGGGAAGGATGTTTTTCCTTACCGTCTCTAGCTCCGGCTCCTTTGATGCCCTGAAGTGCTTCCGGAAGAGCCTGTCAAAGTATCCTCCGATGTCAAAGAGCTTTACCTCCCTGGCCGGTTTCTCGCCTGTGAGCAGCCAGCTGAAGTATGACGCCTGCCGCGAATCTGCCGTCGCCCTCTTGCGCGCCTCCCAGAGCCTCGAGGAGTTTCGGGCCCTGACCAGCAGGAAGGGGATGAATATAACCACCATGATCAGCAGCGGGATCAGCCCGAAATTCCTCAGAACATAAATCATTGCGATGAAAGAGATCACCCCGCGCATCAACAGGATGAAGTCTGACACCAGTGCTGCCGGCCTCCATGAAATGTCCCTTGCAGCCCGCTCCAGCCTGTCATGGAACAGCGGGTCCTCGAAATACTTCAGTCCAAGCCTGCCGGCATGATTATGTATCAGTGATGAGATATGTCCCTCAACCAGACAGGAGTGCCGCCTGGTAATATAGTTTCCGGCATAGGAGAGCAGATCGTCAGCCAGGAGGGCGATGGCCACGGCAGTTATTAGCCATATAAGTGATACCGGCACACTGCCGCTCCAGGGGAGGTTCCCGGTATCGGCGGCAGCCTCGGCAGCGGTTTCCGCTAATGTCCCCAAACCGTCAGAGTCTGAGACTGCTTCCACTCCCGGCGCCTCACTGAAAGTCTCCGAGACTGTCTCCATTCCCGGTGTCAAACCGGTAGCATCTATCACCTGGTCAACAAAGTAACGCAGCAGGAACAGAGCCACCAGTGGCAATAATGCTCTGATGATAAGAATAATAACGCTTATTACCGTCTCTTTCGCAGAGCTCTCTGCCAGAAGGCCAAGAGCACGCCTTATTGTGTTCTTTTCCGGTTGCATCCGATAGTGATATACACAAATATAGCAAGAAGAGTCATTCCAATCAGGCAGGACCGAAACTTATAAATATAAACATGACATCACCAATAGAATGAGTTTTCTTACTTTTGCAACAATTCAGCCTTTTGAGAGTTTAATAATAGATAGGGTAAAGCTGATTTTTTGGAGAGACAATGTATCATAAGACTAGGGGTTTAACATGAAAAAAATAGTGCTACTTTCTGTCCTGGCTGTCATTCAGTTCTTGCCGGTAACTGCACAATTACAGGGTGATGGAAGTATGGGCAATCCTTACAAAGGGACCCTGCAGGGCGCATTCACCATCTCTGGCACCAAATATTTCAGCGGGATAATTATTGTTAATAACGAACAGCTTACCATCGCCCCGGGAACGACACTCATTGCTGCCACCAGCACCTCCGGGATACTTGTCACTAATACCGGCCAGCTCAACGCTCAGGGAAACGCGACAAACAGGATACTGATTACTTCCGACAGTGACCTTGACGGCATTATTGGCGAGCCAACGGACACATGGGGCAATATCACCATTATATCCTCAGGGGTAAGCAACATCAGCTACTGTACCATTGAGAACGGCAGGCGGTTATCGGCCAGGATCGGTTACTACGGGGGCGGACTCTATCTGGGAACATCCTCTGTCACCGTCACCAGCACCACCATCCGGAACTGCATTGCCGGTTACGGTGGAGGAATAATAGTTGCAGGAACCACCTCGCCCGTGATATCGGGTTGTATCATAACCGGAAACACCGCTGTTGAACAGGGAGGCGCCATCTACGTTGCCGGAGGCTCTTCACCGGTAATCACAAACACCATTATTTACAACAACAGCTCCCACTCAACCTCACGAGGCGGAGGATCAGTAGCCTCGATATTCAGTTCACCAATAATTATAAACTCCACCATAGTCTATAGTTCTTCTCCTGCAGCTGACGGCAAATCAATTTACCTCGAGAACTCACCCGATGCGAAAATACTAAATACCATCATCTGGGGAAGCTCAGACAATATCAGCCTTTCCGGCACTCCGTCATCGGTCATTGAGTACTGTGCCATCGAAGGAACTTCTCTGGAAGGGTGCCTGACCCTGAACAGTTCCAACACTGACCCGCAGGGTCCAAACTTCACAGACCCGGAAAGCGGCGATTTTACAATTGCTTTTATCTCTCCCTGCCGCGACAGCGGAACCGACAGCTACCCCGGAGTTACCATACCTCTGACTGACTATGCCGGCAGCCGGCGGATCGGACAAACCGATATAGGAGCCTATGAGATCAGGTACAGCAGGTGGATGGGAAGGAATACCGACTGGTACCGGGGACTGAACTGGGACTGGGGAGTGCTCCCGGGAACCACCAACGTAATCATCCCGGCAGGAGCGGCAAATTATCCAACTATTGCACCCGGCCCCTCCTTTACCCTGAACGCAGGACTGATAATGATTATAGAACCTGGTGCAAGGGCAACCCTCTCCTCGCTGACCAACAACGGCACCCTTGTTCTGCAGGCTGATGCCAATGGCTACGCGACACTTATAACCGGAAGCTATTCAGGTGCCGGCGGCAATGCAAACATTGAACACTACCTGACGTCAGGTCCTGACGGCGACTGGTGGCACTATATTGCCTCACCCGCAACAGTATCAAAAACAGTCTTTACCGATATTGAGCCCGAGATGCTGGTGCGATATGACGAAACCAAAGTGGTGACTGATGTCTCTGACGGCTGGCAATGGCATGACGGATACTCCGGAACCACCCCCTTCAGCAACCTGACCGTGAATGAGGGCTACGACGTAAGCGTTGCTGAAGACGTGACCATGACCTACCGCAACCTCAAGTCTCTTACCACCTCCATAGGCAGGATAGACCTTCCGTTCAGCGGCTCGGGAGGAGACACCACAATATATGGCTATTCCCTCCTGGGAAATTCGCTGACATGCGGCATCAACTGGGATCTGATCACCTACTCACATGACCATAAATACATCAGGCACGCATATTACCTCAGAACTGCCTCCGGCGAAGAGGCTTCTTATGTAAATGGTGTGGGAACGAACGGCGCCACAGCACATATAGCGCCGCTGCAGGGATTCTTCGTGCGTACCCGCGCAACAGGAACATACATCACCATCCCTGACAACGCCCGCGAGCACAACGCCGCCCCCAGGTTCAAATCAGCGGAACAAATCCCCCTTATAAGGCTGCAGCTTTCATCAGACACACAGACCGATGAAACGGTGGTGAGGTTTGATCGGGAAGCAACCACCGGTTTCGACGGGTTTCTTGATGCATCCAAACCATTCAGCCACGTAAAGGGACACATAAAAATCTATTCTGAAGCGGAGGGGGAGAACTACTCCATCAACACCATGCCATGGCCCTCGCGTAAGACATCAATACCACTTACCCTTGAAATCCACGAGGCAGGGACATACAAGATACGCGGCATCCAGTACCGGACCTTCACCGGATACACAGTTGTTCTGACTGACAGGCTTAAGGGGAGCAGGATAAGCCTCGAAGGAAAAGCAGCATACTCTTTCACGGCAGCAGAGGGAACAATCTCTGGACGTTTCGCCCTTGAGATCATCCCGGAAGGGAGGAAGGCCATTATCGCCGCAAGTGAAGAAAACAAATCAGAGGTAACAGAGGATAAATCCCTTAAGATTTACAGCGCCCCGGGCAGGATATGCATCCTCCCGCAGGGAAGCGGATGGGACGGCAACGCCGGCAAGATCAGGATGTTCGATATTACCGGCAGGATTGTATACATATCAGACAATGAGCATCTCTATGCCGGAGAGCTTATGGAGATAGAGGCGCCCAATAGCGGAGGCCTGCTGATTGTGGAGGTAGTGACAGGAGAAAAGAGGTACCTCGAGAAAATAGTATTGGCCAAATGACCGTTATTGTGAATAAGGGAGTATATCTGCAAGCTTATAAATGTTCAATGGTATCAAGAATCTAACAGGTTGTATTTGAGACGCGAGAGTAAATATTCAATGGGGAAGAAGAAGAGAAGGTATGTCAGGCCGGAAGTAATCAGGATTGAGCTTGACAACTCCATCTCGCTGGTCATGATGACCACTGCCCCGCCGCATCCTCCGGGCAGGAGAAGAAGAGGTACGGGTGACAGCCAGCCTGACAGTCCGTTTTCATCACCATTCTCAGACAAACCATTCAGTTAAATATGCAGGTAACGCCGGGCACGATGCCCGGCGCTATCATTTCCCGTATTGATATCCGAATTCATACACGTATCGCCGGGTCTGAGACCCGGCGCCATCCCCCCCCATATCGATTATTCCCATTCATACACGTATGCCCCATATTGATAATCCGAATATATGCACGTACCGACAGGTCTCAGACCTGTCGCTACATACCCCCATACACATATTCTGCATGGGGGGGGATATCATCATGACCGCATTGATAATCCGTATATATACAGGCAGCGCCGGGCATCGGAGCCCGGCGCTGCCATATTCCATCCGCACAATCCGCATCAATGCAGCAGCGTGATATCTCCCGCCTTCTTGAACGGCCTGCCGTTGGCATACTTGCCCTCCACGAGCCATACATAGACTCCCTGCTGGCATAGCTTGCCCTTGTAGTAACCGTTCCAAGGCTTGTTGATTTCATACGTCTCGAAGATCAGTGTACCCCACCTGTTGAAGATCTGCATGTGATACTCAAGCACCGTCTCCCTGATGGGCGGGAAGAAGAACTGATCCATGGCATCGCCGCTGTGCGGCAACTCATCTATCTCTATCGGACCGTCAAGGTTAGGCTTGAATACAGTGGCAAAGATCAGATCACCGAAAGGCTCAACAGTCACTGCCGGCGACATCACATAGGTGTCATAGCATCCGTTCGCCGAGTAGGCGTGAAGTGTTATGTCATAAATACCTTCAGTGGTGTACCTGTGGAACGGTTCACGCAGATGCGATGTGTCACCGTCACCAAACTCCCAGATAAAGGTATCGCCGCCCTCAGTGAGGTTGAAGAGCCTTATTTGCTCGTCGTTCACATATACCTTGGTAGGTGATACGTCGAAGTATGCCCTTGGCGAAGGATAGACATGAACAATCTGCGACTTGCTATCATGTCCGCCCGGACCGGTTACAGTCAGCGTAACCTGGTAGGTCCCCGGCTGCATGTAGGTATACTCCGGATTAATGGCGTTCGAGGTATGCCCATCGCCAAAGTCCCAGTAATAGGTTGTGGCATAGAGCGAGGTGTTGTTGACCGAAATTCTCCACGGCTGACAGCCTGACGGTATAGAGTCAAAGTCAGCTATCGGAGGTGCCGGAAGCACCCTCACAGTATGCACCACATCCTCTGTACAGATACCGTTACTCACGGTCAGACTTACATTGAAGTCGCCCGGTGCGGCATAGGTATGAACCGGTGACATATCTGCCGAGGTATGACCGTCATCGAAGTCCCACTGCCAGGTCCAGTTACCGGCGTTGGTATTGTTCGTGAAGGTAACCGTGGCATCCGGGAATACCTGCGAGGCCGGGACGGCTGTGAAGGCCGGCACCGGTGTCGGATACACCACCACGGGCAGCGTTGTCTCGCTGATGCATCCGAAGAACGATTCGGTTCTCAGGGTGACATTGTACGTGACCGGTGTGGTTTCGTTAATATAATAGGTGTGGCTTATCACATTGGAGCCTGTCTCCTGGAATCCGTCGCCGAAGTCCCAGTAATACCTGAAGGCGCCGGGCAGGAGCGAGAACATGATACTCTCACCCGAACAAATGGTGTCATCACTGACTACGAAGTCAGAGAGAATCTCCGGGTAAACGGTGATATTCTGCTCCATTGATGAGACGCACCCGTTGGCCGAAGTAACCTCCAGCCTGACCGTACGGTAATCCAGGGCCGGACCTGCATTAGTGTAGATGTGAGACGGATTCTCTTCCGCAGAAGTGTCGCCATCGCCGAAGTCCCACAGCAGCGAGGTGTACCCTGTTGAGCCATTGGTGAAATTCACGATAAGCGGCTGGCATCCCGATGGATTATCAACGGTGAACATTGCAACGGGCTTCTCTACCTCTATCACCAGGGTGTCAAGTCCGACGCATCCCTTGCTGTCGGTGACCTGGTAGACAAGCCTGTAATAGCCTGCCATAGAGGTGTTGAACACCGGGTTCTCTATGTTGTACTGACTCAGCGGTCCTACATCGCCAAACCACCTGTGGGAGGTGTATGTGCCCGAGCCTCCTGACGGGTTACCGTGCAGCTGTGTGGGTACGCCACCACAGACAAGCAGGGTGTCAACAGGTTCTATCTGTGCCGCAGGCCACTCGTTGACCGTCAGCAGTGCCTCACGGGTATAGTAGAGCCCGCACGGACCTGTGATCTCAAGCCTGTAGAGCCAGCCATTCATTGCTGTGGTGGTGCTCATGATAACCAGTTGAGGTGTCTGAGTGCCCTGGTAGAGGGCTCCGTCGCTCAGGTTGTTCCAGCCGCTGCCCTGGTTGACCTGCCATACCGTGGTCTCTCCGGCGCCGGTGTTAAACACCTGCGAGAAGAAGATCGCTCCGGCCTGATCACACACCTCGACGTCAACCGGCTCAGATATTATCGAAGGCTCCATGTAAACCCTCAGAGGAGCAAATGAGCTGGTGACAGGAGGCTGACAGGTACCTGAAACAACCACCCTGATCAGGTAACCGTTCATCGACAGATCAAGGTTACTGATGGTAAAATCGGGTGTGGTGGTTCCTGAATAGGTTCCATTATCTGTCACATTGACGAAGCCTGAGCCGCTGTTCACCTGCCACTGATAGGTCACTGCAGTTCCTGCAGCCACCACGCTGAAAGTGGCGCTTCCACCGGGACATCCCCTGAACTCATCGGGATGATCGGAGAGCTCCGGTGCAGTGTAAACGGTAAGTACGGCCTCATCCGAGATCAGGTCTGCCGAACAGTCGCTGCCGATGACAACCCTGTAGCGGGTGCCGTCCATGGTGCGCGACGGACCGAAGACCATCAGAGTGGGTGTATTCGCTCCTATATATAAACCTGTGTTGTCAAGATCAATCCATGTGCTGCCGTCATATACCTGCCACTGGTAGGTCAGGTTGGCTCCGTCGGCAAGCGCCGTGAAGCTTGCGGTCATGA
>ERZ795030.3719-NODE-3719-length-15865-cov-4.828400_pt1 | contig 15865 bp, 13 predicted proteins | sample MGYA00375122_ERZ795030 | MGnify/ENA primary metagenome ERZ795030 (study PRJEB30165, sample SAMN05720146) | activated sludge metagenome | isolation source: anaerobic digester from wastewater treatment plant | place: Japan | collected 2015-04-20 ...
TGCTAGTCCATCGCTGCTTGTGATGTCAAGTTCCACACAAAACGGCATAGAGCCCTTGCATTGGCCAGCAAATACAAGTCCGAATTTCTGGCCAACATGTCGCACGAGTTGCGCACGCCACTCAACAGCCTGCTGCTGCTGGCGCAAAGCCTGTCACAAAACAATAGCGGCAACCTGACCACCGACCAGGTTGAGTCGGCCCGCATCATCCACAGCAGTGGCACCGACCTGCTCAATCTGATCAACGAAATTCTGGACCTGTCGAAAATCGAGGCCGGGCGCATGGAATTGCAGTTCGGCAGCGTGCCGGTTGCCGACATGGCCGATGCCGCGCGCTCTTCTTTCGCCCACATGGCCCTGGTCAAGGGCCTCAGCCTGGATGTGCTGGTCAGCCCCGATGCCCCGGCTGACCTGAACACCGACTACAAGCGGGTTGAGCAGATCATCCGCAACCTGATGTCCAACGCCATCAAGTTCACCGAGTCGGGCGGTGTCACGCTGCGCTTCGGGCGGCCCGATGCCGCCGCCAATCTGTCCAGAAGCGCCCTGAGCCCAGCCAATGCCCTGGCAATCTCCGTCAAAGACACCGGCATTGGCATTGCGCGGGACAAGCACAAGCCGATTTTCGAGGCCTTTCAGCAGGCCGATGGCAGCACGGCACGGCGTTTTGGCGGCACCGGGCTTGGGCTGACCATCTCGCGCGAACTGGCCAACCTGCTCGGTGGCGAAATCCAGCTCGCCAGCGAACCCGGCCAGGGTTCCACCTTCACGCTGCACCTGCCCCTTGCCGGGGTGGTGCAGGCTGCGGCCCCCGCTGAGCAGGCCCGACTGCCAAACCCGGCCAGCCCGCAGCGCCCGCGCGCGCTCGCCAGCCCTGGGCCGTCAGAGGCAAGCCCAAGGCGACAGGCCTACATCCCGGACGACCGCGACGCCCTTGCTGCGGGCGACCAACTGATTGTGGTGATCGAGGACGACCCCAAGTTCGCCGCCATTGTGCTTGGCAAGTGCCACGAAAAGGGTTTCAAGTGCCTGGCCGCTGCCGATGGCGAAACCGGCCTGGCGCTGATCGACAAACATCTGCCGTCGGCGGTGATTCTGGACATCCGCCTACCGGGCATGGACGGCATGATGATCCTGAATGCCCTCAAGGAAGACATTCGCACCCGCCACATCCCGGTGCACATGATTTCGGTGGAAGACAACTTGGCTGAGTCGCTGCGCCGAGGTGCCGTCGGCCACGCTGTCAAGCCGCTTGACCAGGAGCGTCTGGAAGGCGTGTTCGACCGGCTCAAAGCAGCGGCGGCGGTCAAGCCCCGGCGCCTGCTGGTGGTCGAGGACGACGCAACGGCGCGGCGCGCCACTCTTGACCTGCTGGCCGATGAGGGTGTTGCGGTCGATGCAGCCGACAGTGGCGAAGAGGCGATCCGCCTGCTGCGCGCCAGCCACTACGACTGCGTGGTGCTGGACCTGAAACTGCCCGACATGGACGGCCAGACCGTGCTGGAGCGCCTCGAACAGGAAGGCATCAGTTTGCCGCCGGTGGTGGTGCACACCGCGCGTGACCTGACTGCCCGCGAGGAACTCAACCTGCGCGAACACGCCGAGTCGATCATCGTCAAGGGCGTGCGCTCGCCGGAGCGCCTGCTCGACGAAGTCACGCTGTTTCTTCACCGGGTAGTCAGCCAGATGCCCGAGAAAAAGCGCCAGATCATCGCCAACCTGCATGACGCAGATGCCGCACTGCGCGACAAACAGGTGCTGATCGTGGACGATGACATGCGCACCATGTTTGCCGTGTCGCGCTTGCTCACCGGGCGCGGCATGCTGGCCCTGAAGGCCGAGAATGGCGAACGTGCACTGCAGTTGTTGCAGGAAAACCCGGCCATTGACCTGGTGCTGATGGACATCATGATGCCGGTGATGGATGGCTACCAGGCGATGCAGCGCATCCGCGCCCAGGAGCGCTGGCGCAAGCTGCCAATCATTGCCCTGACCGCCAAGGCCATGCCCGAAGACCGGCAGAAATGCATCGCGGCGGGCGCCAGCGACTATCTGCCCAAGCCGATTGACCCGGACCGTTTGTTCTCGATGATGCGGGTGTGGTTATATGGCTGATACACCCTTGTCCCTGGACCAGCCCAGAGCCGACCTTGAAACCATCGAGGTCGAGCTGCTGCTCGAAGCCATCTGGCAGCGCTATGGTTACGATTTCCGCGCGTACGCGCGCGCCACCATCGAGCGCCGACTGCGCCAGTTTGTGTCCAACAGCGGTCTGGCCTCGGTCAGCGAGCTGATTCCGAAGGTGCTGCACGACGCACGGTTCTTCTCGCAACTGGCGCGCTACTTCTCGATTCCGGTCACCGAACTGTTCCGTGACCCCTTTGTGTACCGCGCGGTGCGTGAGAAAGAGCTGCCGCTGCTGTGCACCTGGCCGCACATCAAGGTCTGGCACGCCGGTTGTGCCAGCGGCGAGGAAGCCTATTCAATGGCTATCGTGCTCAAGGAAACCGGCCTGAACCAGCGCGCCACCCTGTATGCCACCGATTTCAATGACGAGGCACTTGAGCGTGCCCGCGCCGGCATTTATGACATCGAAAAAATTCAGGTGGCCACGCGCAACTACCAGCAGGCCGGCGGCAGTGGCACCTTCTCAGACTACTACCACGCGGCCTACAACGCTGCTGCCATGGAGGCCCCGCTGCGAGAGCGCATCGTCTTTTCAAACCACAACCTGATGTCGGACGGCATCTTTGGCGACATGCAAATGGTGTTTTGCCGCAATGTGCTGATCTATTTCAATCGCGAATTGCAAGAGCGGGTGCTGACGCTGTTGACCGACAGCCTGGTACACGGTGGCTTCCTGTGCCTGGGCACCAAGGAAGACCTGCAGTTTTTCAGTCACTGCGAGCGCTATGAGGTGATCGACCGCAAGGCTCAGCTTTACCGCAAGCGCAGCACACCATGAGCGGCGCGTTTGTCGTGATCGGTGGTTCGGCTGGCGGGATTGAGGCGCTGGAGTTGATCTTTCGCCAGTTGCCGAGCGACTTTGCCGCACCGATCCTGATTGTGGAGCACCTGCATCCAAGCGACGACGGCGCTTTGGCGCGCCATCTTGCACACCTGACGGGTCTGCGGGTGCTTGAACCCAGCGACAAGACACCGATCGCAGCCGGACACGTTTACACCGCACCCGCCAACTATCACATGCTGGTCGAACGCCCAGGCAACATCAGCCTGTCGGTCGATGACCGGGTCAACTGGTCGCGCCCGTCAATTGACGTGCTGTTTGAGAGTGCCGCCCACGCCTGGGGGTCGGCGCTGGTGGCGGTGATCCTGTCGGGTGCCAATGGCGACGGTGCCAATGGGTTGAAAGCCGTCAAGGTGGCGGGCGGGCGTACCATTGCCCAAAAGCCGCAGGACGCAGCCAGCCCGCAAATGCCGCAAGCGGCGATTGACACCGGGGCCGTTGATGAGGTACTGCGAGCCGACAGCATCGCGCAGCGACTGGTCATGCTGTGCCAATGCCATGACTTGGTCACAAGGAAAAAGCCATGAGTGCCGTTTATGAACATGCCGGGTTCAAGCAGAAGATTCTGATTGTTGACGACAGGCCCGAGAACCTGGTTGCGCTGCGCGCGGTGCTGCAAGTCCTGGCACTTGATTTCATCGAAGCCGCCAGCGGCAACGAGGCGCTGGCAGCCACGCTGCACCATGACTTTGCGCTGGCCATTCTGGACATCCAGATGCCCGGCATGGATGGCATTGAGTTGGCCAGCCTGATGCGTGGCGAGCCCAGAACCCGCAATCTGCCGATCATCTTCTTGACGGCGGCCTTTGGCGACGCGGTCAACATTTTCAAAGGCTACGAAGCCGGTGCGGTGGATTACATCGTCAAACCCTATGATGCGCGGGTGCTGGTTTCCAAGGTCCGGGTTTTTCTGGAACTGCATGCTGCCAATGTGGCGCTGGCCGAGCGCAACGACCTGCTGACGGGCTCAGAGGAGCGATACCGCGCGCTGGTGATGACGGTGCCCGACATCGTCTATCGCATCGACGGCGATGGCATCTTTACCTTCCTCAACATGGCGGTGAAAAATCTTGGCTACACGCCAGCAGATCTGGTCGGCCAGCACTTCTCGGTGCTGATGCTGCCGCAGGAAGTGGCTTCGGTCAGCCGCGAAACCGTGCTCGGCCGCGCCATCGGAGTATCAGGCGGGGCGCAGCAGGCACCAGGCCTGTTTGACGAGCGGCGTACCGGGCCACGCCGCACCTCTGGCCTTGAGGTGCATCTGCTGCCGCATCGCAGCAGCCACGCCATGACGAACCAGGCCGAATCTGCGGCTGCGAACCTCATCACCGCTGAGGTCAATTGTTCCGGCCTCTACGGTGTGCCGCGTGGCGACAAGCGCTCGGTGTTTCTAGGTACCGTCGGGGTCATTCGTGACATCTCCGAGCGCAAGATGGCCGAGACAGAACTCAGGCTGCACCGTGAACATCTCCAGGTGCTGGTTGGCGAGCAGACCGCCGAACTTCAGGCACAGGCTGTTGAGCTCGAAGAACGCAACCTGCAGTTGCATGAGCACAATGCAAGCCTGGAGAAGCGCATCGCTGAACGGACCTTGGACTTGAAGCAAGCGCTCGACGAGCAGCTTGCCGCCAAGGCAGCGCTGGAGGCCTCCACCCGAACACTGAGAGACACCCAGTTTGCCATGAACTATGTCGGTATCGGCATCCACTGGGTCGATGTCGAGACTGGCCGCGTGCTCTATTCGAACCGCTTTGCGGCGCAGATGCTGGGTTACACCGAAGATGAAATGCAGCACCTCAGCGTGTCCGATTTCGATTCGAACCTGGCGGCCGGAGACTTCTTTCAGCTCTCCGAATTTATCCGCAAGAAAGGGTTTACAAAGTTCGAAACGGCGCTACGCACCAAGGACAATTGCCTGGTGCCGGTTGAAGTCACTGTTTATTACCTGGCCGAACCACAGGGCGGTAACCCACGCTTCATCAGTTTCATCACTGACATCAGCGAACGGCTGCGAATCCAGGCGGCGCTGTTGCAAGCCAAAGAGGCTGCCGAAGCCGCAAGCACTGCAAAAAGCTCGTTTCTGGCCAATATGAGCCACGAGATTCGCACCCCCTTGAATGGCATCATCGGAATGGCGCATGTGATGCGCCGCAACCGCCCCGAGCCGGTGCAAATGTCACAAATTGACAAGATTCTGGCCTCTGGCAAGCACCTGCTGGGCATCATCAACAACATCCTGGATTTGTCCAAAATCGAGATCGGCGGACTGATGCTTGAAAAGCGGGACTTTGCCCTGGCAGACATGGTGCACGTCACGCTTGATGCCATCAGCGACACGGTGACCGACAAGGGCCTGAGCCTGCACGTCAGAATTGCCGACCTGCCCCCGGCGATTTGCGGCGATGAAACCCGCTTGTCACAGGTACTGCTCAATTACCTGGGCAACGCCGCCAAATTCACCGCGCACGGCAGCATCACGCTGAGCGGGCAGGTGCTGGAAGAAACCGATACCGGTTACCTGCTGCGGTTTGAAGTCGCCGACACTGGCGTAGGCCTGACCCGGGAACAGCAGGGACGAGTTTTCTCGGCCTTCGAGCAGGCTGACACATCCACCACGCGGCATTACGGCGGCACCGGGCTGGGTTTGGCCATCAATCGCCGCCTGGCCCAATTGATGGGTGGCGAAGTGGGTGTCACCAGCACCCCAGGCCGGGGCAGTGCCTTCTGGATCACGGCACGCTTTGACAAGGTGCATGGGGAAGTCAATTCCGTGGGCCTTGCACCGTCAATCAATCCTGGTGAGGCATTGCTCGCCGGGCATCAAGGCACGCGCTTGCTTTTGGCCGAAGACGATAGCTTCAATCAGGACGTGGCACGCTTTCTGCTGGAGTCGGTCGGCATTGAACTTGGGGTGGCCAGCAACGGCGTTGAGGCAGTGAACATGGTGGAACACGGCGACTACGCCCTGGTTCTGATGGACGTTCAGATGCCCGAGATGGACGGTGTTGAAGCCACCAAGTGCATCCGCCGCTTGTCCGGTCGCGCAACGATGCCTATCATCGCCATGACGGCCAATGCCTTTGATGAGGACCGCCAGCTTTGCCTGGCCGCCGGCATGAACGACTTTGTCAGCAAGCCGGTTGATCCTGACACCCTGTATGCGACCGTGCTCAAGTGGTTGCGGCAAGTCGCTCAGGGCGCGTGCCCGCGATGATGTTCACGACCGCCGGGCGCAACGCCACAGTTTTGACCCGATACCCGCAAAATGATTCGACGAGAGGTGCTGCCACATGATTGAACTTGGCTATCTCGCCGGTTTGGATAACCCGCAATGGCGCGACGGTGCCGTCGCCGCCGTGCTGGATTCGCTTTATTTGCGGTACCCGGACCTGGCCCAGCAGTTTGGCCCCGGTGGAAAAAACGCCTTCCGCCAGGACCTTCATTACCACCTCGATTACCTGGCAGGTGCCCGCCTGGCCAATGACCCTGGGATGTTTGAAAAATATGCACTCTGGCTCAAGACGGTGCTGGACAGCCGTGGCGTGCCGAGCCAGCATCTGGTGGAGTCGCTTGAACTGCTTGCGGCGCACTGTACTGACCAGTTGCCCGCAGCCCAGGCCGAGCCGTTGTGCGCCATTCTCAGGGCTGGCCAACAGGCGCTCAAAGGCAATGGTTTGCCAATGCCTTATGTTGAGCTTCGCCTGCCAGCGCTGCTCAGGGCGGCGCCGTACCAGCAAGCGCTATTGAGCGGAAACCATCGGGCCGCTGGTGAACTGATGCAAGCTGCCATGCGCTCTGGCTGCAGCTTGCCAGAGGCTTCGGTACGCCTGGTCCAGCCGGCCATGTACGACATTGGTCGCCTTTGGCAAGAAAACCGGATCACCGTCGCCAAAGAACATCTGGCCACGGCGATCACGCAAAATGTGCTGGCGCATGCCTATTTGGAAGCCAAATTTGCCCCGCCCAAGGAGCGCAGCGCCATGTTTGCCGGTGTGGCGGGCAACCATCACAGCCTGGGTTTGCGCATGATGTCCGATGCCTTCGAGACGGTTGGCTGGCAAACGGTTTACCTGGGGGGCGATGTGCCGACCGGTGCCTTGCTGCGCGAAGTGGATGCTTCCCGCCCTGACCTGCTGTGCCTGTCGCTGTCGATGCCGATTCATCTGGCGACGGCGCGCGAGGCGGTGGCCGCATTGCGGGCTGAAATGGGCAGTCGATGCCCGACCATCTGGGTCGGTGGGCAGGCCACCTTGCTCGGCAAACGGGTCTGGCAAGCGCTGGATGCCGATGGCTGGGCTTACGATGCGCTGCAGGCACTGGAACAATTGGCAGCATGAACTCATCCATCGAATCGCTGAACCTGAGAAGCCGTCAGATGCTGGACTGCATGCAGCATCTGACGGCGACGGTCATTGCCTTTGTGCATGAAGACGGAACATTGCTGGAAAGCAACGAGGGCTTGCGGCGCCTGCTGGCCCGACGCAGCGACCCGAAATCGGGCAATGTCGCAGGCTTTTTTATCCAGCCGGACTTTGCGCAACTGGTCTCAGCCGTTGCCGCAGCAGACGGGCGCGTTCACCAAGGGCTGATCACGGTCGGCGAAACCACAGCGGCTTATGTATCACTGTGCGGCACAGTGCACCGACAAGGCCACACGCTGATTCTGGTGGCCGAGTTCGATGTGGCAGAAATGGAGTCGCTTAACGCGTCGGTGGTTCAGCTCAACGACGAATTGACAGGGGTACAACGCGAACTTGCGCGCCAACGGCGCCACTTGGAAGACATGGTTGAAGCCCGCACGGCCACCCTGGTGCTTGCCAAAGAAGCCGCTGAAGTCGCCAACCAGGCGAAATCCACTTTTCTGGCCACCATGAGTCATGAACTGCGGACGCCGCTGAACGCCATCATCGGCATGACCGAACTGGCCTTGCGCCGAGCCACCGACAGCGTGCAACGGGATCAGCTCTTGCGGGTTCGACAGAGTTCCAGCCGACTGATTGCCACCATCAACGACATTCTCGACATTTCCAATATGGAGGCGGGGCGGCTGAACCTGCAGGCGATCAACTTTGACCTCGACGGCGTGCTGGACAAACTGCGCACGCTGCTGGGTGAACAGGCATCGCACAAGGGGCTGACATTGACGCTGGCCACCGCACCGGGCATTGGCCGACAGCCGCTTGCGGGTGACCCGCTTCGGCTGGGACAGGTATTGAGCAGCCTGCTTGACAATGCGATCAAGTTCACCGAGCAGGGCAGCGTCAGTCTGCACGTTGGGTTGGAAAGCGACGATGCCGCTGGCGTGATGCTGCGCGCCGAGGTCCGCGACACCGGCATTGGCATCGCGGCACGGGATCAGCAGCGCATTTTTGCCGTCTTTCAACAGGCCGATGGCTCATCCACCCGAAAGTTCAAGGGTGTCGGCCTCGGGCTGGCAATCTGCAAGCGGCTGGTCAAAATGATGGGCGGCGAAATCGGTGTGGTGAGCCAGCCGGGCGGCGGCAGCACATTCTGGTTCACCGCGCGCCTGCACCGCCAGCCGGTGCCCGCCGCAGGGCCCGGGCCGACCGTCGACAGCGTGCCGGCAGCCCTGCTGACCATCCCCGGTCTGGAAGTTGCGCGCGGGCTCAAGGTGCTCAAAGGGCAGGTGGCACTTTATCTGCGCTATTTGCGAAAATTTTCGGTCGATCACGCTCAGGATATGACCCGACTGCGCGGGCATCTGGCGGCCAGCGATGCTGAGGGAGCCCGACGCACGGCCCACAACTTGAAAGGCACTGCTGGCAATATGGGGGCCACCGGGGTGCAACAACTTGCCACTGAACTGGATGCTGCATTCAAGTCAGGTGCAGCTAGCACCGAAGTTGAGCGGCTCATCGCAGCGCTCGACAGCGAGCTGGGGCAACTGGCGGCAGCGCTTGAATTGGCCCTGCCCGCAGAGTCAGTAACAGTGTCCCTGGCCCAGGTCGATTGGGCCCTGCTGCGTCAGGTGCTGACTGAGCTCGAGCCCCTGTTGCTTTCGGGCAATCTGAAGGCCAACCGCCTGGTCAGTACCCATGCAGCCCTGCTCAAGGCAGCACTGGGACCGCTGGCCGCCCAGTTTGAGTGGCAACTGGCACAGTTCCTACACGCTGAGGCTTTGAAGACGCTGGCGCAGGCGCGCGCACAATTGGACGAAAAATGGACCGAATGAACAAGGAGAACGCGATGGCTGCGACACCGGCAACAATCCTGCTGGTCGATGACGACTCCGGCAATCTGGGCACTCTGGCTGAGTTGCTGAGTCCAAGCTACGACGTGCTGGTGGCTTTGGCGGGGCAACGCGCATTGCAGATTGCTGCCAGCAACCCGCGGCCCGATCTGATCCTGCTCGACGTGATGATGCCGGAAATGGATGGCTACGCCGTGCTGGCCCGCCTGCGCGAAAACCAGGCCACTGCTGATATTCCGGTCATATTTGTCAGCGGCCTGGATTCGGTCGAAGACGAAGAAAAGGGCCTCAGCCTCGGTGGCGTGGACTACATCACCAAGCCTTACCACCCGCCCATCATTCTGGCGCGGGTGCATACCCACCTGGAACTCAAGCGTGCGCGCGACCTGCTCAACGACCACGCGCACGCACTGGAAAGCGAGGTTGCCCGCCGCACCGCCGAGCTGCGTGTTGCCAAGGATGCTGCAGAGTGTGCCAATCGGACCAAGAGCGAATTTCTCGCCAACATGAGCCACGAACTGCATACCCCCATGAACGGGATTCTCGGCATGATCGAAATCACGCTCGGCGCTGCCGGTGTGCCGGACAAGCTCAGAAACTATTTGCAGGTGGCGCACGATTCGGCCAAGGGCCTGAATGCCGTGCTGTCAGATATTTTGACCTATGTTTCGCTCATCGACGGTCGCACTGAGCGACTGCAACGGCCTTTTTCGCCGGCCAGGCTGATCGACGATGTGACCGCCTGTTTTGCCAGTGCCGCCCGCGACAAGAATCTGTCGCTGGCCCGTTCCTGCGCCCCGGACCTGCCCACTGAAGTCTGTGGTGACGCGCCCAAGCTGCAACTGGTTCTGACACGGCTGCTCGACAACGCCATCAAGTTCACACAGGTCGGCTCCGTCAGTGTCAGTGTCAAGGCCAGCCCCGGCCTGCTGACTTTTCAGGTCGAAGACACCGGCTGTGGTGTTGCAGCAGATCGGCGCGAGGCGATTTTTGAGGCCTTCACCCAGGCCGATGGCTCCAGAACCCGTCGGCATGGTGGTGCCGGGCTGGGCCTGTCGATCGCCAAAGCGATGGTCGGCTTGATGGGTGGCCAGATTTGGGTCGAGAGTCAGCCGGGCCAGGGAAGCTGCTTTTTTCTGTTGGTACCGGTCGGGTGAGTGCGGCACATCCCGGCTGATGCCGACGCGAATTCGGCCCCACATCTGGCAGCGCAAGACGCAGCCTTGGTTTTTCGTCACAATGCCAACCGGAACCGGCTGCCTTTAACCGGTACCCGCTCCATGCCTCTCGCCCCCCATCATTCCAAGGATTTGAATATGAAGAAATTGTCATCAATTTTGGTCGGTCTGCTATTGGCCTTGCCCATGTGCGCATTTGCGGCAGGTGCCATAGCGGTCGATGATGAAGAGGGTGAAACCGAACCCGGCTATGGGTTCGTGACCGGCGCAAGTTCCAGGGATGCGGCGGCCAAAGGCGCCCTGAAGCAGTGCAAAGACAGTGGCAACGACAACTGCAAGGTGGTTGCCCGATTCGATGCCTGCGGTGCTTATGCCGCTTCAAAAAAATACTACGGTGCTGGTTGGGGTGCCAGCAAGCAGAAAGCAGAGAGCATGGCGCTGGAAAAATGTTCAGGCAATTGCAAAATCATCGTCTCTGAGTGCGAATAGTTGCCCTGGCAAACCGCCCGCCAGGGCGGTTGCCGACCACTCGGAGCCTGTTTTTTGTTTCATTATTGATAGCTGTCAGCGCATATACAGCAAGGGCTACAAGGCTTTTTAAATCTCAATACTATGGTTTTATTGCAGCGGCACATTGAGCTGCAACATCAAGCCCGCCGTCCCCAGCAGGTCGAGTTGCGCTGACCAGCCGGGCTTGAATTCATAAGCCAGGGCAATGATGGCACCGGGTGAAAAGCCCCTGTAATTCAGCGGCACCTTGTTCTCATAGGGCTTTTTGTAGCCATAAAGTAAACCAGCGGTCCACTTGAATGACAAGGCATTGATGCCCCAAATGCTGTTGTAAACACCGCCCCAAGGGTAGAGGTAAACACTTTCCTGGCCAAATGAGTTGGAAAACAGCGTGAACCCGTCCAGCTTGCCGTTGGCATGCTCGCGCTCCAGCCCCGCCATGTAGACGTTCTCATGTCGGGTATCTTCGCTGAAATGCAGGGTATAGGGGCTGACCTGCAACCTCAGTTTGGGTGCCGGGCTGTCGGCCATGCTGCCGTCTTGCTGAGCCCAGACGGCACCGGCAAGATGGGCCACAATCAGTCCTGTGGTGATCGCTACTGTATTTTTCATGGGCAAGTCTTGCGTTTTGTCATGTTTGGGATGCGCAGTGTAACGGCTGATCTTTTCAAAATTCTGATGCTCTGGGCGCTGTTGGGCACCAGTGGATGTGCCTGGCTGGACACCTGGTCTCGCCAGAAGATTTACCGCCCGACCCCGACGGACAGCATGGTGGTGGTGGATTTGCCGGCCGGGGAGGAACATTTTTTTCTGCCCGTGCCGCAGACCGGCGAGCCCCAGCGTATCTCGCTGTGGTGGCTGCCGCACGCCACCAAAAATGCACCAACGCTGCTTTACCTGCACGGCACGTTTCGCAATTTGCCGCAAAACCTGCCCAAGATCAACGCGCTGCGCGAGGCCGGTTTTGCCGTGCTGGCGGTCGATTATCGGGGCTGGGGTCAGAGTTCAGTGATCGTGCCCTCGGAGCAAAGCATCCTGGCCGATGCCCGCGTTGCCTGGGCCGAGCTGGTGCGCCGCGAACCGCGCGCAGGCCAACGGGTAATCTACGGCCACTCGATGGGCAGTGGTGTTGCAGTGACTCTTGCCAGCGAGTTGCCAACCCAGGCCGACTATGGGGCGCTGATTCTGGAATCGGCCTTCACCGGTTTTGCCGGTGTGGCACGCTCGGCCGGTTTTCTGGCCAGCCTGCTGTCAGGTTTTAGCAACGAGCGCTTTGCCTCGATTGACAAGATTGCCCAGGTTCACGCGCCTTTGCTGATGATTCATGGCAGCCACGACCACACTGTCCCGATGCACTTGGGGCAGCAGTTGTTCGAGGCAGCCAGGGGGCCCAAACAATGGCTGACCATCGAGGGCGGGCAGCACAGCGACCTGCACCAGGTCGGCCAGGCGCCCTACCAGGCGGCGCTGGCGGCTTTCAAGGCGCATTACCTGTCACAGCCCGAGCAGCGCTAACTGCGACTGCAGTTGCTGCGGCGACTCATAGTGGATGCCCTGCCAACCCAATGTGCGGGCCACCGCCACATTGGCTTTCAGGTCGTCTATGAACAGCGTTGTGGTCGGCTCAAGCCGATAGCGGTCTTGCAGCAACTGGTAAATTGCCGGGTCGGGCTTGATGTGTTTGACATCACATGAAAAGATGCCGCCGTCAAACCACTGCAAGAACGCAAAGTTTGCTTCCAGCACCCGTGCATAAACGTCTGGCATGTTGGACAGGTAATACAGCCCGGTGACACCGTCCTGCGTCAGACGGCGCTGGCGCAGTTCCTGCAGCAGCGCCAGCGTGCCGTCGATCGGTATCAGGCGTTCCCCAATGCCGTTGATCAGGGCCTGGACCGATGCCAGCGGCAGATCAAGCCGTTGTGAGGTTCGCTCAATCAATGCAGCGGTGTCCAGCACACCTCGGTCAAAATCATGCCAGTCGGGATGGCCAACCACCTGATGTGCCAAATGCCTGGCTGCCTCCAGCGAACCGACCTGACCGGGAAAGATTTGCAACAGGAATTGGCCCGGCTGCCAGGTAAACAGCACGGCACCAAAGTCAAACACCAGATTCATCGACAAGCGGCGGCTGATGGCCCGATCAAGCCCGCAATTTTTCCAGCAGACCGGCGGTGGAGCCGTCCAGCCCGCTGACATCGCCGCTGCCCAGTCGCGCTTCCACCTCTTTGGCCAGCACCTTGCCAAGCTCGACACCCCATTGGTCAAAACAGTTGATGCCCCACAGGCTGCCACTGACAAACACGCGGTGCTCCTGCAAGGCAATCAGCGCACCCAGACTGGCCGGGGTGAGTTCATCGAGCAGCAAAAAGCTGCTTGGGCGGTTGCCGGGAAAATGCTTGTGGCCACCTGCATCAGCCTTGCCCTGCATCAGCGCCTGAGCCTGCGCCAGCACATTGGCCAGCAGCAGCGTGTGGTGGCCAGGCAGGCTGGCTCTGGGCTTTTTGACGGCGACAAACTCGACCGGCACCACGTCGGTGCCCTGGTGCAGCATCTGGAAGTAGGCGTGCTGGCCGTTGGTGCCAGGTTCGCCCCACAACACCGGCGAGGTGCCAAAGGGCAGCGCAGCGCCACTGGCATCCACGCGCTTGCCGTTGCTTTCCATTTCAAGTTGTTGCAAATAAGCCGGGTAGCGCTTGAGCGCGCAATGGTAGGGTGCCACGCTGCGGCTGGTAAAGCCGTGGAAATTGCGGTACCAGACATCGAGCAGGCCCAGGCGAACCGGCAGGTTTTGCGCCAGCGGGGCGACCCTGAAGTGCTCGTCCATGGCATGCGCGCCAGCCAGAAACTGCCGGAATCCTTCTGCACCAATGGCAATGGCCAGCGGCAGGCCAATGGCCGACCAGACCGAATAACGCCCGCCGACCCAGTCCCAGAAACCAAAGGTGGTGCTGATGCCAAACGCGTTGGCGGCTGCCACATTGGTGCTCAGCGCCGCAAAATGCCGTGCCACATCGGTGCCGCCGCTGGCCTCAAACCAGGCCTTGGCAGAGCGCGCATTGGTCATCGTCTCGATGGTGGTAAAGGTCTTGCTGGCAATCAAAAACAGCGTGCTCTCGGGCTTGATTTTTTTCAGCACGGCAGCGAGTTCATGCCCATCAACATTCGAGACAAAGTGAAAGCGCTTGGCCGGAGTGACAAATTCGTTGAGTGCCACTACCGCCATCTGTGGCCCCAGGTCCGAGCCACCAATGCCGATATTGACCACGTCGGTGATGCTGTCGTCAGCGCGCACAGCGGTCGCATACGCCAGCATGGCATCCAGCGTGGTGTGCACATCCTGCAGTTCATTTGCTAGCGACTTGATAGCTGGTCGCGCTTTATCCATCTGTGCTACAGCCGGATTTCTCAATAACCAGTGCATCACCGCGCGCTGCTCGGTGTTGTTGATGGTTTGGCCGGCAAACATCGCATCGCGGTGTTGCTCCAGGCCGCTTTGTTGTGCCAGCTCAAGCAGGCTGGCCTGGGTGGCGGCATCGATCAAGTTCTTCGACAGATCGGCAAATACGTGTGGCGCAGTCAGGCTGAAGGACTCAAAACGCTTTGGGTCGGCGGCGAAGGCGGTGCGCAGGTCAAACGTGCGACCGGTTTGCTCAAATTGTTGTTGCAAAACGCTCCAGACTGGGGTGCGGTCACAGCGGGTGGTTTTCATGGGTAGCTTCCTTTCAAGAGTTGATCAAGTTTGATGGCATCTGCGCTGAATGCGCGGATGCCCTCGGCTAATTTTTCAGTGGCCATGGCATCCTGGTTGAGGGCCCAGCGAAATGCTGCCTGATCGAGCGTGACGTGGGCGATGTCAAGTGTTTGCGCCTGCCGGGCATCGAGCGCAGGCACCAGTGGCGCGTCGCTTTGCGCCAGCAACGCCAGCAGCTCCGGGCTGATGGTCAGCAAATCGCAACCGGCGAGGGCAATGATCTGGCCAACATTGCGAAAACTCGCGCCCATGACCTCGGTCGAGATGCCATATTTTTTGTAGTAGTTGAAAATCTGCCGCACCGACTTGACCCCCGGGTCTTGCGCCAGTGCGTTGTCAGCTTCCACCCAGGTGGTGCCGGCAGACTTTTTGTACCAGTCGTAAATGCGCCCGACAAAGGGCGAAATCAACTGCACCCTGGCCTGCGCGCAGGCGACCGCCTGGCAAAACGAAAACAGCAGGGTCAGGTTAGTGTGAATGCCGCGGCGTTCCAGCTCGGCTGCCGCTTCGATGCCCTCCCAGGTGGCGGCCACCTTGATCAGTACCCGGTCAATGTGAATGCCCTGCGCCTGGTAAAGCTCGATGAGGCGCTCGGCCCGGGTGAGGGTGGCATTGGCATCAAAACTCAGGCGCGCATCCACTTCGGTCGAAACCCGCCCAGGGATAATCGCCAAAATCTCGCAGCCAAAACGCACCAGCAGCCGGTCCATGACTTCATCAAGCGCACGATCACCATGCCTGGCGACCGTTTCATCCAGCAAGGACCGGTACTCGGGCTTTTGCACCGCTTTCAAAATCAGCGACGGATTGGTGGTGGCATCCTGTGGCTGAAAAGCTGCCATCTGCCGGAAGTCTCCGGTATCGGCCACCACGGTGGTGAATTGTCTGAGGGCATCGAGCTGGTTCATGCCGTCATTATCAAGCGATTGACGCAGCCCGGGTGAAACGCACGACTGGCACCACGGCGGCCAGCCAGACAGCGTGGTCCGCCAGAGTCTGGCCGACGGCAGCACCGAGGCACAACACATCGGGCAAATCGGGTGAAACAACCAATGTTGGCCTCAGTGCGGCATCCTATGCGCTTGCAGATTGATGCGGCATCAGGTGCGAAGCCGCTGGCAGCGCTACAGCGCGGCAAGGCGAAGCAACAGGATGCCGGATTGACATGGCAATGGAACCAAAGG
>ERZ795030.3723-NODE-3723-length-15861-cov-4.853853_pt1 | contig 15861 bp, 13 predicted proteins | sample MGYA00375122_ERZ795030 | MGnify/ENA primary metagenome ERZ795030 (study PRJEB30165, sample SAMN05720146) | activated sludge metagenome | isolation source: anaerobic digester from wastewater treatment plant | place: Japan | collected 2015-04-20 ...
GACCGCGCGGGTGACCCGCGGTTCGGCCCCTTACGGGCCGCTGAGCCGTCGGTGCTTCCCGTGACGACCGAGACTCTGACCTTTGCGGCGGCCGCTGTCCTTCTCGTGGCGGGGATCTTCGCGGCCCAGGCCAGGGTGGCCGCAGCCGTCCGCCAGGTCGCGCCGGTGCTCGGCGCTGCCGCTGGTGCCGCAGGAGCAACTGTCGCGGCCAATTCGCTGCTGGTCGTCGTCCTCGCGGCAGCCGGCGGAGCCACCCTCGTCGCGTTGGCCGCCCGTCCAGAAGGGCCAGGTGACGTCCCCCTAGGTCGGGTGTGGACGGCATACGCGGTCCTCGTCGGTGTCCTCGCGCTGGTCGTCCTCCTCTTCGGGGGAGGCGGCGTCGCTGTGGCATGTCTCGTGCTGGCGACGGTCGCCATCACTCCTAACGTCCTGCCGGCGGCGGTCGTCGATGTCGATGACACGGTGTTGCTCGACATTGCGCGACTCTCCGTTACGAGTTGGTCCCCTCGCGAACGTCGCCCCTCGACGCGCAGGCCGTGGCGGATCGACAACGCCGCAGTCGATGGCCTTGTCGCGCGGGCGACCGCCCTCCAAACCGCAGCCCTCGCAGGCCTGACGGCGCTCTCTTTGGGCGGCAGCCTCGCACTCGGGATCGAGCAGTGGGCGACTCCTTCCGCGGCCCCGACGGCCCTTCTCCTCTGCGCTGCGCTGGCCCCGGCGCTCACCGCCCGCTCGTTCCGCCGGGGGAGTGACCGCGGGTTGCTCCGAGCGGCCGCCTTGCCCCCCTTCCTTGCGGCCGTGTTGCCGTGGTCGTGGAAGGCCACACCGGGTGTCGCGCTCACGACGGCCGTGTTTGCTGCGCTCCTCGGCATCGGACTCGCGTATGCCGTGCGCACCTCCGCCTCTCGTCGGCCCTCGCTCGCCGCAGGGCGGGCGGCTGACCTGGTGCAATCGTCGGCCATTGTGGCCGCCCTGCCCCTGGCCCTGTGGACTGCCGGGGTGCTCGACTGGGCCCGCGGCCTGCTCTCCTGAGTCATGAGGCGGGGCCAGGTCGCCTGCGATCTAGGTACGCGCACTCATTTTTGGCTCAGGGAGGCCCCGGAAGGGCTCTGGCCATTGGTCTCTCGCGCTGCCCTGGCTATTCTCGTGACAACGAAGCGGGGGGCGACCTGCTCCATCATGCTTCGCAGCACAGTGTTTCGCGCCGCCTGACCAGGGGGTGTGGATCAGCCCCACAGGGGGCTCCAGACAAGGAGGGGTCGATGTCCGACATCACCACCCAGCAACGGATTGGCGCCCAGCGTGAGGCTGCCCAGAAGGTGCTGGCCAAGAAGGCCGAGTTCCACCAGCACATCTCCAAGGTGCGTCAGAGCAACGACAACCTTGCCAAGGGTTACCAGGGCCAGGCTGCGAGCGCGCTGACCAACCTCGTCTACAACTGGGCTGAAGACGCCGACCGGCTCGTGCGCGAGTTCGAGGCGTTCGCGCAACGCCTTGTCGACACTGACACCCACACCGCGGCATCGCAGGACGAGCAAGCCTCGACCTTCGCCCGCAGCGCCCGCCAGATCCGCACGAGCATCTGACGACCAGAGAGGAAACCACCATGACTCACGGCACGACAGTCGTCAGTGTTGCTCAACTCAACGCCATGGCCAGCGAGGTCACTGGCCTCAGCCGCCAAATCACCGAGGGCGCCCAGCAGATGACCGCGGAGCTGCAGCGCACTCTCGCCGAGTGGGGCGAGGGCACCGAGTCCCGCGCCGCGTTCAATGCCTTCAAGGCCCGTGTCGACAAGTGCATCGCAGAGATGAACGAAGCTCTCGCCGCGATGCCGCCGGCCGTCAACGAGGCTGCTGCCAACGCGCACGCCACCGAACGCCGCAACACGGCACTGTTCACCTGAGCACGTCAACTGGCCGTTCGGTGTGGTGGGATCGCCTCCGATCCCACCACACCGAATAGCTGTTTTCGTTGGATTCGAAGACGGTCGAGGCGCTCACTGATCGTGAGCAGGGGGAAGGAAGGCTAAAGGGTGTCTGGCTCGAACATTGAGGCCAATCTTGAGGATCTGAGACGGTTGCTCAGGCAGTATCAGGGACCGATTGCCACCACTTTGAAAGACCTGAGTCAGAAGCTCGAACCCTTGACCTCGCTCGACCACGCGACGATGTTCGGTCCCTCCCAAGCAGGTCAGTGGGCCGGCAGCGTTTCACGGGCTGCTTCGGCTGAGTTGAAGTCGCTCCAGGCGGACTTCGACAGGGTCGTCACCGAACTGCTGTCGACGGTCGCGACGGCAGAGGCGCGTATGCGGCGCAACGAAGAAGTCACGGTCGCGGAATACGCGCTTGCCGCTCGCGCGCTCGCGGATCGGACTCCTTCACCTGGTGCGCGCACCGTGCCGGTTGCACCGGTTGTGGAAGCGGTTCCTGTGGCGGGTGAGGGGTCATGAGCTTCACGGCTGACGGTGGTGGCGGCTCGATGGGTCCCTACGAGCGGTTGCTGCGGCTGGGTGCGCACAACGCCTCGCTCGGTCAGATCTTTGAGGGGCAGGGGATCTTCGACCAGACCCGCGACCAACTTGCCGCCCTTGCGCAGCAGATCAGTTCGTTCCGAGCGGGTCTCATCGACGCTTGGCCTGACACCACGGGAAACCAAGCAGCGAGTTCCACCCAGACCCTGGCGGGGTCGCTCGAGACCACCGCAGGCCGCCTGGTCAACACTGTCGATGCCTTGTCCGCCGCGGTCGGGGTGATCGCCCTCGCGCGCCTCCGGCTGGCCATCACCATCAAGCCGACCTCGCCGACGATGGCGATGCCGACGCCGCCGCCGGAGGGGATCACGCTCCAGTACATCCAGGCTCAGAACGCCTACTCGACGGCGTGGTCGACGTATCGCTCCGATCTGGCTGCCTACGAGCGCCAGATGCAGATTTTCTACGCGGATCTGCAAACGGGCCTCGTCGACGCAGGGCGCGATCTTGCCTCGAGCCTGGGGATCCCGGTCCCGGAGGTCGTCGACCCGGGCGCGGCCGGCCCCGGATCACCGCCCACGCCAGTCGCCCCCCCGTTGCCGCCACCGGTCACGACCGGCGGCAGCGGTGGCCTGACGGGTATCGTCACCGGCGGCACCGGCACGGGTAGCACCGGCACTGGGGGGACTGGCACGGGTGGCACGGTCACGCCGCCGCCCCCACCTCGGCCTCCGATCCACCCGCCGCCTCCGCCTCCGCCCATCCAGCCGCCGGTTGACCCACCTGTGCAGCCCCCGACCGTTGTCAACCCGCCGCCAATCCACCCGCCGGTGATCACTCCCCCCGAGGCCTGGCCGGTCATCCCCCCGAGCGAGGTCGGCACTGGCGTCGGTGGGGGCACTGTGCCTGCCGCCGAGTCCGGTGGCGGCTTCTGGTCCAATGGCGGTGCGGTCATCGGCGGCGCCGTCGGGGTCGTGGGTGGGGGCGCGGCCCTTGCGGCAGGCGTCGCCAAGCTCGTCTCGCGCAGCGGCGCGGTGCTCCCTCCCGCCTCCGGTGCGGCCGGTGCGGCGGGCGGACGTGGCATGGGCGGCCTCAGCGGCGGAGCCAGCCGGGCGGGCGGCGGCGTGCGTGCCCCGGGTGGTATGCCGGGTGCCTCTGGTGCGGCTGCAGGTCGCGCGGGCACGGGTGCCGGTGCCTCGGGTCGCGCCGGCAGCGCCGGTCGGGCTGGAAGCTCGGCCAGTGGGGCCGCAGGTCGGTCTGGGGCTGGTGCCTCGGGTCGCGCCGCTGGCTCGGGTGCGTCCGGTCGCTCGGTGACGGGTCGCGGCGGCGTCGGTGCGGCTGGCGGACGCGCTGGGGCTGGCGCCGCAGCGGGTCGCGGTGCGGCCGGTGCCGGCACGGGCTCGAGCGCCGCCGGTCGCGGTGGCCGCGGCATGAACCAAGGCGCCGCAGGCTCCGGACGTGGCAAGGACAAGGACAAGGACCCGTCCCGTCTGGAGACGAGCGACGGCCTCGTGCGCGAGACCGACTGGGTGGACGACGGCGACACCGGACGCGGCGTCGTGGGCTGACTCGAGGCGGTGGTCTGGGGCGTCGTCGCCCCAGCCACACCCGATAGAGTCCGTGGCACGCTGGGTCTGTGCGTCAGGGGAGGTTCACCGTTTCATGTCCGAGATCGCCGTCGGTCCGACCGGGTCGCTCGGGGCCACCACAGGGGACACCGACCTCGTCCGCGTGAGCATCGCCTCGGGTGAGCGCGTCACCGATCTGGTCCTGCCGTCTCGGCTGCCGATCATTGAGGTCCTCCCTGAGGTCGCCTCAGCCGTCGGCGCCCTTGACGCCTACGTCGCTCACGGCGGCTACACCCTCGTCCTGCCAGACGGTCGGTCCCTCGATGTCGAGTCGAGCTTCGTCGCTCAGGGCGTCCACGACGGGGCCTTGCTGAGCCTCGTCAACGGTGCCGAGCTGACCGCGCCCAAGGTCTACGACGACGTGGTCGAGGCCGTCGCTGACGCGGTCGACACGGCCGGCTCGACCTGGACCGGTGCCTCCGCCCGCGCGACGACGCTCGCGGTGTGTGGCCTGCTGCTCGCATTGGGCGCGTTTGTCCTGGTCCTGCAGCGCACCGGTGGCGTCATCGTGCCGGTCGTGGCCGCGGTCGCGGCCGTCCTCTTGCTGTTGGCCGGTGCCGTCTTCGCGCGAGGCCGTGACGACGCTGCCGTGGCGACCGTCGTGCTCGCCGGCGCGGCGGCATACGCAGGGGTCGCTGCGTTCACGGCGATCGGAGGCGACCCACTCACGATCCCGCTGCTCGCCGCCGGCGTTGCGCTCGTGTCGGTCGGAGCGATCGCGACCTTCTTACTGCCCGTGCGCGGGTGGAGTTTCCTGCCGGCCCTCGTGCTCGGGGCGACGGCGGCCATCATCGGCGCGACCTTGACGCTGACTCGACTCGACCCACGAGCTGTGGTCGCGATCGTCACCGTCGTCGCCGTCCTCCTCGGGAGCGTCATCCCGTGGGTCGGTCTGTCGAGCGCCCGCGCCCTCCCCGCCCCGATGACATCCGAGGCCGAACTCGAGGCCGATGTCGCCCCGGTTGACCTGGCTGATGTCGCTCGCCGAGTCGAGACCGCGCAAGAGGTCACCCTCGGGCTCGGCGTCAGTGTCGCGCTGCTCCTGGCGATCTGCGCCCCAGCCGTCGCCGCTCTCGGCTGGGCAGGGCTCGGGGTGGTCTGGGCTGCCGGGCTCGCCCTGGTCATGCGCACCCGACAGGCCCTGCGGGCCGCTGACGTCGTCGTCGGCCTCGCCGGCGGCGCCGCCGCGATCACGACCGGCACCGTGGCGGCTGTCCTGGCACGACCGGCCTGGGGTGGCCCGATCGCCGCCGCGGTCGCAGTCCTGGCTGTCGCCGTGCTGGCCACGCTCGCGATCCCGCGACGCGCCACGGTCCGCTGGGGCCGGATGGTCGACGTCGCCGAGTCTGCGGCACTCTTCCTCATGATCCCGTTGCTCGTGATCGCGATCGGCCTGCTCGCCGCGGTCCGCCGCTGACATGGCGAGCAAACGCGACCTCGTCGAGGCGCACGGCTACAACCGCCGGCGCCTCATCTCGGCCTTTGTCAGTGGGGCCCCCCGAGGGCGTGACGTCGAGGGGATCTCGCGCTCCCGACCGGTCATCGCGGGCATCGCCGCCTCGGTCCTACTCATCGGCGGGACCGCGATCGCCGGGATGCTCACCTCACCGCTGGACGGCGGCTGGGCCGACGCCCACGTCGTCATCGCCAAGCAATCGGCCGCGCGTTACGTCTCCGAGAAGGGCACGCTCTATCCGGTCGTCAACGCGACATCGGCGCGACTCATGCTCCCGGCCGCGGCCGGCTTCCCGGTCATCGTCGTCGACGACGACAAGATTGCCTCGACCCCCAAGGGCCCCGCGCGGGGGATCCTCGGCGCCCCTGACGACCTCCCCCCGGCGGGCTCGCTCATCGAGTCGGGGTGGGTGTCATGCCTCGTCGGCGACAAGACGGTCACCTCGCTTCGACGGCAGCCCATGGCAGCTCCTGAACGGCTGCCCGCGACGATGGTCACCTCCGGGGAAACCCACTGGCTCGTCGTCGGCGGCGCCCGGTATGCCGTGCCCGTAGACAAAGTGGGCGCGGTCCGCCGCCAACTGCAGATCGACGACGCCGACACCGCGACCGTGCCCGGACCGTGGCTGGACCTGCTGCCACAGGGTGGCCCGCTCACCCTCACGATCGACAAGCTCGGCGGCGAGCTCAGCCCGGCATACCTCATGGGTGGCAAGATCCGAAAGATCGGCCAGGTGGTCCGAGACGCGGGCAACCCCACCTCTCAGTTCCTCGTCGTCGCCGACGGCACCGTGCCGCTCACGCCGTTCGCGGCCGCCCTCTACCGCGCGTTCGAGCCCGACCTCGCCAACGTCGTCACCGTGACCGGCTCCGACCTCGCGGCGGTGCCGACGAGCAAGGGGTCGGCTCGGGTCTACCCCTCGTCGTGGCCCGACGCCATGCCGGTCAGTGCCAAGGGAATCCCGTGCGTGACCCTGGCGACGGGTGCGGTGGACTCACCGGCGACTGCGTCCTTCGTCACGGTCCCGAGCGACTCGGTGTGGGTGAAGGGCGCGGCGACATTTGTCGAGCCCGGCGCCGGCGCGCTGGTCCGCGTGACCGCCGCGGGCTCACCGTCCGGGCCGGTCTTCGTCATCGACCAGTCGGGTCGCAAGTTTGCGGTGCTCGACCCGAGCGAAGAGACGCTCGCGCGGCTGGGGTATGCCGGTCAGCGCCCGCGGACCCTGCCGGGTGCGTGGATCCTCCTGTTTCCTTCCGGCCCCGCTCTGAGCGAGCAGGCCGCCCTGGCCGCCCCCGCTCCGGCCGTGGTCGGGCCCTGACATGCCGGCGACGGTCCGCGCAGGGTTGAGTCGAGCGGGGGCCACCGCTGCGGCCGTGGCCTTGGCAGCCGGGGTCGTGCTGGTCGCACCCGCAGGACCCACGGCATACGCGGCTAATGCCAACTGCGGCCAGCGCACGCAACCTGTCTACCTGCCCGAGACGACCACGCCCGTCATCGAGTATGGCCGCGAATCCGTCTTGCGCAGTGGGGGATTCACCGGAGAGGGCGTGACCGTGGCCCTCGTCGACTCGGGGGTCACCGCGGCCAACGCGCACTTCGCCAGCGACCCGACCGCGCTGGCGCGGGGCACGACGCTCCTCCCGGCCACCCCCGAGGCCGCCGAATATCGCGATGCCGCCGGCCAGGTCGACCGTCTCGACCACGGCACCCCGGTGGCCAGTCTCATCGCCGCCCGTGAGGTGCCCGGCTCCGGCGTGAGGGGTCTCGCCCCGCGGGCGACCGTCCTTCCCGTCCAGGCCTTCGTCTCGCTCGCCTTCGACGACCCGCGTTCAGCCCCGCTCCTGCCGACGCCGGCCACCCTCGCGGCCGGCATCCGGTATGCCGTCGACCAAGGCGCGCGCGTCGTCGCCGTCCCCGTCGCCCTCACGGCCGGCAGCGACGAGCTCAAGGCTGCCGTCGCCTACGCCCATGACAAGGGCGCGCTCGTCGTGGCCAGCGCCGGCGACCGAGACGCCAAGGTGACGACCGATGCTCCGCGTTACCCCGCGGCATACCCGACGGTCGTCGGCGTCACCGCGCTCACGCAGAACGGAGCCCCGAGTCCAGCAGCGATCCGCGGCGACCACGTCGACGTGGCGGCCCCGGCCCAGCATCTCACCGTCGCGCTGGGGGCGTTCGGCGACTGCAGCGTCGCGGAGACTCCGGGCAGCGACCTCGCCACCGGGCTCGTCGCGGGAGCGGCAGCGCTCTTGGTGCAGCGCTACCCCGCCGCGGGCCCCGTCGAATGGGCCTACCGGCTCCAGTCGAGTGCCGTGCGGCCCCGGTCCGACCAGCGTGACCCGGTCGTCGGGTGGGGGGCGATCGCGCCTTTTGATGCGCTGACGATGACCCTCGATCCCTCCCGGCCGGGCCCGACGCTTCCGGGTGGGTCGCCCACCACGGTCGAGGAGGCGACCGCCGCTGGCAAGCCCATCGTGCTGCCAGCCGACCCCGCCGCCGCGACCCGCCGCACTGCTTGGTGGCTCGTGGGCGCAGTGCTCAGCCTCAGTCTCGGCCTCGTCATGGTCCGCACCTTGCGCCGGGGGTCGCCCCGTGGCTGAGCCGCCCCGCGACCGCGAACCCGACCGCGAGCGCGACCGCGTCCGTGACCGGGAGGGCGACCGCCACCGAGTCCGTGACCGGGAGGGCGAGAGTCCCCAGCGACCGCGTCGACCCGTCCTCGCCAGCGCGGCAGCGCTCGAGTCACACGGCGGCGCGGTCGACCCGACCGAGCTCGTCGACCTCGCCCACGAGACGGCGGCTGTCGTCGTCGGTGCCGGTCGCGCGAGCGCCGATCCGGCGCTCACGGCGAAGCTCGTGGCCCTCGCCGACGAACTCGGCCTCTCGACCTTGGCCCAACTCTGGAGCGAGCGGCCGGCTCGGTCGCTCCCCGGTGCGCTGTGGCGGCTCTACGTCGTCCGAGAATGGGTCCGGCGAGCTCCCGCTGAGGCCGCCCGAGAGTATGCCGCGGGCATCCGCCACGCGACGGTCAACCATGTCGTCGCCGGAGCGGGCGAACCGACCGGACCGCAGGAAGTGGATCGGCTCGTCGAGGCGGTGCTCCGCGGCGTCTTCGACGGCGACCTGGCGATCGCGCTCCAGCGTGCCGCGGCGTTTTGCCGGGTGGTGTCGGCCGGTCGAGCCGAACTCTCCGACGGAGAGGGGCAGGCGCAACGCGCGGCCAGCTTGCTCGACACCGCGGGTGATCTCGATGCAGCGGCGCACCTGTGGCGCAGAGGCCAATTGCGCTGACCTCCCGTCGCCGGCCGTGGGGTGGCGACGACCTCGATCCCGACGTACAGTGGGCCATCGCGTCGGGCCGCGGTTGCCCCGGGTCCCAAAATAAGCCGCTCCGAGCGGCCATGCGCCGAGAGGTGCTCCCGGCCCGACGCGATCTCCCCTCTCAGCCGAAGCGGCCGCTGATGTAGTCCTCGGTCGAGCGGTTGGCCGGCTTGGTGAAGATGACATCCGTCGAGTCGATCTCGACCAGACGCCCTGGCTGTCCGGTGGCCTTGAGGTTGAAGAAGGCGGTCCGGTCCGAGACGCGCGCGGCTTGCTGCATGTTGTGGGTGACGATGACGATCGTGTAGGCCTTCTTGAGCTCGGTGATGAGGTCTTCGATCGCCAGCGTCGAGATGGGGTCGAGGGCCGAACACGGCTCGTCCATGAGGAGCACCTGCGGCTCGACGGCGATGGCTCGCGCGATGCACAGCCGCTGCTGCTGACCGCCCGAGAGGCCGGCACCGGGCTTGCGGAGTCGGTCCTTGACCTCGTTCCAGAGGTTGGCGCCCTTGAGCGACTGCTCGGCGGCCTCCTCGAGGCGGCCCTTGTTGGTCACGCCGTTGAGCCGGAGCCCGGCCACGACGTTGTCGAAGATCGACATCGTCGGGAAAGGGTTGGGCCGCTGGAAGACCATCCCGATCGTGCGCCGCACGGCCACCGGATCGACGTCGGGGGCGTAGAGGTCGACGCCGTCGAGGAGCACCTCGCCTTCGACCCGGCCACCCCGCACGACCTCGTGCATCCGGTTGAGGGTGCGCAGCACCGTGGACTTCCCGCACCCCGATGGGCCGATGAGCGCGGTGACCGAGCGGGGTTCCACGGTCATGGAGACCCCCTCGACCGCCTTGAAAGTGCCGTAGTAGATGTCGACGTCCTTGACGTCCAGCCGCTTGGCCATCAGTGGTTCCTTCGGGAGGAGGGTATGCCGTGTGGTCCCGGTGAGTGGGCGCGCGTCACCGTTGCACCGCACCGAATTTCGCGATGATCCGGCCTGCCGCATTGAGCAGGAGGACGAGGAGGATGAGCGTGAGCCCCGTCGCCCACATCCGCTCGACGGCGGTGGCGATGCCGAGTTCGGTGCGGTCTTGGTTGATCATCGTCGGTAGGGTGGGCATGTAGCCGGAGAAGAGATTCGTCGCGATGCTCTTGGTGTAAGGCCCGAGGATGAGCAGCGGGGCGGTCTCGCCCATCACCCGCGCCAGCCCCAGGAGGATGCCGGTGACGATGCCGGAGAAGGCCGTCGGCAGGACGACCTTGACGATCGTCACCCACTTGGGCACGCCCAGGGCGTAAGACGCCTCTCGCAACTCGTTGGGCACGAGCTTGAGCATCTCCTCGGTCGATCGGACGACGACCGGGATCATGAGCAGCACCAGGGAGAGGCAGACGGCGAACCCGACGCGCTGGAAGCCGAACGTGGTGACCCACACGGCATACACGAAGAGCGCAGCGACGATCGACGGCACCCCACTGAGGATGTCGACCATGAAGGAGACGACCCGGGCGAGGCGGCCGTGGCCGTACTCCACGAGGTAGATCGCCGTGAAGAGCCCGAGCGGCACCGAGATCGCCGCGGTGACAAGACCCTGGATGAGCGTGCCCTGGATCGCGTGCACCGCGCCGCCGCCGACGTCTGTGGCGTTGATATTCCGTTGCGAGAGAGTCCACCAGCCCGCGGAGGTCAGGAGCGAGAAGCCTTGCGAGGCGACCGTCCAGAGGATCCACGCGAGCGGGATCATCGCGAGGACGAAGGCGCCCCACATCACTGCGGTCGCGATGGCGTCCCTGAGTCGGCGACTCGCGGCTCCCGGGGTGAGTTCGGAGTATGCCGTGACGCTCGCCTCCTCCCCAGCCGACCGCCGGGAGAGGGTGGCACCGATCGACGTGGTGGTCATTCGCTGAAGGCCTTTCGACGCTCGATGACGATGCGGGCGATGGCGTTGACGACGAAGGTGAGCACGAACAACACGAGACCCGCGGCGATGAAGGCGCCGGTCTTTTGCGGCGAGTCGAACTCCGCGGCGTTGTTGGCGATCCGCGAGGCGAAGGTCTCCCCACCGTTGAACAGCGATGCCGACCACGGCGAGTTCTGCGCCAGGGTCGAGACGATGAAGGTCACCGCGATGGTCTCGCCGAGCGCCCGGCCGAGGGCAAGCATGGCCGCGCTGATCACACCGGGGCGACCGAACGGGAGCACCGCGGTGCGGATCATCTCCCAGCGGGTGGCGCCGAGCGCGAGTGCGCCCTCCTTGTGGGTCGTCGGGGTCTGGGCGAAGACTTCGCGGGAGATGGCCGTGACGATCGGCAGGATCATGATCGCCAGGACGATGCCGATGAAGAAGATCGTGCCGCCGGTGATGCCGGTCGGCGCGAAGATCGGCAACCGGCCGAGGTGCTCGCTGAGCCACGTCTCGAGTGGCGCCACGACCGGCCGGAAGACGATGAGGCCCCAGAGCCCGTAGACGATCGACGGCACCGCCGCGAGCAAGTCGACGAGGCTCGCCGCCGGACGCCGGAGCCAGCCTGGGGCGTATTCGGTGATGAAGAGGGCGACGCAGACGCCGATCGGGACGGCGAGGACCATCGCAAGCATCGACGCCATGACGGTCGTCCACAGGAGCTCGAGGATGCCGAATCGCGGATGGTCGCCGCCGACCGTCCACTCCCGCGAGGTGAGGAAGGAGGCTTCGTTCTTGGCCAGCGCGGGGATCGCCTGGGAGACGAGGAAGACGCCGACGAGGGTGACCAGTGCGACGACGACCCAGCCGGCGCCAGCCGCGGACCGCCCGAACACGAGGTCACCGAGGCGTCCGGTCGACTGCTCGGTCGCCACGGCACCCCGCGGGGTCAGCCCCCCCACGTCACCCTCGGGTGGCGCGGGGAGGCTGTCCTGCACTGCCAGCTCCGCCATCGTCAGCCGATGGCCGAGATCGCGGCGGCAACCTTCGTGGCGACACTCGCGGGCAGCGGCGCGTAGCCGTCGTTTTCGAGCGCCTTCTGGACCGTCGGCGACGCGAAGTGGGTGAGGAAGGCCTTGACGAGCTTGGCCTTGGCCGGGTCCTTGTACTTCGAGCACACGATCTCGTAGGTCACGAGGTTGATCGGGTAGGCGCCGGCAGCCTTCGTCGCGTAGTCGAGGGACAGCGCGAGGTCGTTGCCGCTGCCCTTCTGAGCGGCGGTGGCGACCATGGTGCCGACCGACTCGCCGGTCAAGGCGACGGGGCCGCTGCCGGTGTTGATCGCGGCGACGCCGAGCGAGTTCTGCTTGGCGTAAGACCACTCGACGTAGGTCACCCCGCCGTCCTGCGCCTTGACCGCGCTCGCGACACCCGCCGACTTCTCCTTGCCTTCACCGACGGTGCCAGCCCACTTCTTGCCTGGCTCGATCGTCGCCGCAGCTCCGCCGGCAGCCTTGAGGTACTTCGTGAAGTTGTCGGTCGTGCCTGACTCGTCAGAGCGGAAGTAGACCTTGATCGCCGCGGTCGGCAAGGTCACTCCCGGGTTGAGAGCGGCGATCGCCGGGTCGTTCCACGTCGTGATCGCGCCGGCGAAGATCTTGGCGGCCACCTCGCCATTGAGCGTCAGCTTGTCGACGCCCTTGAGGTTGTAGGCGATCGCGATGGGGCCCGTGACCATGGGGAGGTTCCAGGCGGGCGAGCCACACTGGGTGGCCGCCGCGGTCGCCTCCTCGGGCTTGAGGGCCGAGTCGGAGCCGGCGAAGTCGACCTGGCCGGCGGTGAAGTTCTTGATGCCCGCACCAGAGCCGGACGGGTTGTAGTTGATCGTCGCGCCGGTGCACTTGGTCTGGAACGACTTGATGGCGGCTTCGATGGCGTTCTTTTGGGCCGAGGAGCCTTCGCCCTTGAGGGTGCCGGTGGGGCAGTCGGCGCTCGCGGCCGAACCGCCAGCGGTGGCGCCGCTGGTCGCGTCGCTGCCGCAAGCAGTCAGTGCCAAGACGGCCGTCACAGCGATGGCTGCGGTGGTGGCACTGCGGATGATCGTCACGGGGGTTTCCCTCTCGCACAAGATGATTCGGACTGGGCGCGAGAGTGCTTCAGTGTGCTGGGGCAGCCACCTTCGGCACCTCCCGCTCCCGATCCTGACCATAGGAGGCCCGGATGACGGGGGGAGGAGGCGCGATGAACCCCGCGTGAAGTCTGCCTGACGATCCAGGGCGACGAATTCGACTCTCACCCAGGCGAGAACCGTCGGGTCAGGTCGTAATCCGTTCTACAGCAACGATCCTGGCGTTGAGCCCCACTCCGATGACGTGGCAGACCATCGCCTCACCCTTGTCGAGGTTGTTGGCCTGGGCATCCAGAAGCGTCGACTCGGTGCCCTCGGCGGTCTCCTCTTCAGGCAGCACCCGGCTCACGAGCGAGCCGATCATCGTCGGCAAGACCGGGCCGTGGCCACACACGGCGATCGGCCGGCCGGCGCTGAACAACTCGTTCATCGCCTTGTCGACCCGGCCAGAACCGCGCGCGACGAAGCCTTCTTCCGACAAGCCGGCGCGGGTGCGGATCGGGATGCCGGTGCGAGCGGCATACGGCACGAAGGTGGCGACGCAGCGTTCGGAGGGCGAGGAGACCATCGCGCCCACGTCGTAGGCGGCGAGGATGTCAGCGATGACCTCCGACTGCCGCTCCCCGTCGCCGTTGAGCGGTCGCTCCCAGTCGGGCTGGCCCTTCTTCCACGCCGACCGCGGCAGGGCCCGACCATGGCGCACGACGAGGACCGGCCACGTCTCGAGGGTGCCCTTGTGGTCGGCACGCACGAGCGCGCGCAACTGCTCCCGGTCGTGGGCATAATCGAGCCGGTCGTGGGCGGCGACGGTGTCGAGCCACGCGACCTCGTCGATCTCGTGCTCAAGGGAGCCGCGCCCCCCAGTCACCTGAGCGGCCCAGTAGTGGACGTGCTTGATCGTCGGCCGCCCGTGGGGATCAAGGACCCGGTATGCCGTGGGGGGCAGCGGCATACCAAGGCGGACGTGGAGCCCGGTCTCTTCGCGGGTCTCGCGCGCGGCGGCGACCTGGAAGGTCTCGCCCGCGTCGAGCTTGCCCTTGCTCCACGACCAATCGTCGTACTTCGGGCGATGCACGAGGGCGACCTCGAGCACGCCGTCACGCCGTCGCCAGGGCACCGTGCCGGCGGCGTTGATCCCGGGCATGGCTAGCGCCGACGAGCTTTGCGGCGTTGCTTCGTGCGGTACTCCCACATGAGCTCTTGGATGTCGTCGAGCGGGTGACCGGCCTCGTCGAGGTGGGTGCGGCTCCACGTGCCGTCAGGTCCCAGGTCGAAGCGGGCGGTCGAGTCGGCCAGGCCCGTGTTGAGGATGAAGGTGAGCTCGGCGATGTGAGCTGGCTCGGTGACGTGCAGGAGCGCCTCGACGCGGCGGTCGAGGTTGCGGTGCATCATGTCGGCGCTGCCGATGAAGACCTGCGGGTTGCCCCCGCCGCCGAACCAGAAGATGCGCGAGTGCTCGAGGTAACGACCGAGCGTGCACCGCACTGTGAGGTTGTCGCTGAGGCCCGGCACCCCCGGACGCAGCGCGCAGATGCCGCGCACCCAGACTTCGACCCGCACGCCGGCCTGCGAGGCGCGGTAGAGGGCGTCGATGAGGGCCTCGTCGACGATGGAGTTCATCTTGAGGCGGATGTGGCCGTCGCCGTGCTCGGCGTGACGGGCGATCTCGGCGTCGACCATCTCGATGAGCCCGGAGCGGACCGTGCGCGGGGCGACGAGCAGCCGGCGGAACCGGCTGCGCGGCGCGATGCCCGAGAGCTGGTTGAACAGGCGGGACAAGTCCTCGCCGACCTGGGGGTCGCAGGTGAGCACGCCGAGGTCTTCGTAGAGTCGGGCCGTCTTGGGGTTGTAGTTGCCGGTGCCGATGTGGCAGTAGCGGACCAGTCCTTCGGACTCCTGTCGCACGACGAGGCACAGCTTGGCGTGGGTCTTGAGGCCGACGATGCCGTAGACGACGTGGACGCCGGCATGCTCCAGCTTGCGGGCCCACGAGATGTTGTTGACCTCGTCGAAGCGCGCCTTGATCTCGACCACGGCCAGCACCTGCTTGCCGGCCGTCGCCGCATCGATAAGGGCGTCGATGATCGGGGAGTCACCCGAGGTGCGGTAGAGCGTCTGCTTGATCGCGAGCACCCGGGGGTCGGCCGCAGCCTGCTCGATGAACGCCTGCACCGACGTCGAGAACGAGTCGTAGGGGTGGTGCAGGAGGATGTCCTTGGCGCGGATCGAGGCGAACATGTCGCCCTGCTGCGAGCGTTCTTGGGGGGCGAGGTCGGGGTGGGTCATCGCCATCCACGGCTCGTCCTTGAGGTCTGACCGGTCGAGGTCGCCGAGGACGAAGAGGCCGCGCAAGTCCAGCGGGGTCGGCAGCTTGTAGGTCTCGACGGGGGTCACGCCGAGCTCGCGGGTGAGCAGGTCGAGCACGCGCGAGTCGATCTGCTCGTCGACCTCGAGCCTCACGGGCGGGCCGAATCGGCGCCGGGTGAGTTCCTTTTCCAGGGCGGTGAGGAGGTTTTCGGCGTCGTCTTCCTCGACCTCGAGGTCTTCGTTGCGGGTGACCCGGAAGGTGTAGTGCTCGCGCACCTCCATGCCGGTGAAGAGCTGGTCGAGGTGGGCCGCGATGACGTCTTCGAGCGGCACGAATCGCGCGTCATGGTCGTCGCGGTGAGCCACACCGTCGTTGGACACCCGGAGGAACCGGGGCAGCGACGGCGGCACCTTAACCCGGGCGAAGTGCTCGGTGCCGGTCTTGGGGTTGACCAGGACGACGGCGAGGTTGAGCGACAGGCCCGAGATGTAGGGGAACGGGTGAGCCGGGTCGACGGCCAATGGGGTGAGCACGGGGAAGATCTGCTCGCGGAAGAGGCCGTGGAAGGGGACCCGCTCGGCTTCAGACAGCTGCGACCAGGGCACGATCGTGATGCCCTCGTCCTGCAGCGCGGGCCGGACCTGGTCCC
>ERZ795030.3726-NODE-3726-length-15853-cov-5.118686_pt1 | contig 15853 bp, 15 predicted proteins | sample MGYA00375122_ERZ795030 | MGnify/ENA primary metagenome ERZ795030 (study PRJEB30165, sample SAMN05720146) | activated sludge metagenome | isolation source: anaerobic digester from wastewater treatment plant | place: Japan | collected 2015-04-20 ...
GTGATTGCCTGCCTGGCGTTTTCCTTGTCGATGGTTCTTAAAAAATTCGGAACTGAAATCGCGACAAGAACACTCGCCACGACCACAACAATGAGAATTTCCGCCAAAGAAAAACCTTTTTTACTCATTTTATTTTTCCTCACATTCAGTTTTCACGAAAGCCTGGTATTTAATAAGTAATGGTTGTCTTGATGTCATAGGTTCCGCCAGAACCAGCGTTAATAGAAATAACACTCGTCATCCCGTCTGGCAAATCACCCGATGGCATCTGGATAATAGTATCCTCAGTAGTGGGACAAACACCGCCCGCCGATCTGCACTGATAGAGCGCCCACTGCATCGCGGCCTCAGCCAGGTACTGAGCCTTGATCCCTTCCAGACTCACCTGTTTCAGACTGGTATAACTGTTAAGCACCTGAATCACTCCGGCCGAAAGCGCCGCGACAACAATCACGACGACAAGCACGGTAACCAAGGCAAACCCCTTGCTTCGGTTCCTGTATTTCATCGAGAACTCCTCCCTCGCGCAGTAGCGGTGGTTTTGATATGCTCCTTCCCTCCCCCCGTCGGCTGAACCTCCAGGTTGATAGTGATGGTGTTATTCCCGGTCGGTGTAAATGTCAGTGCCCTAATATCTTTGGCAATTACAACCGCCGCCCCCGTGCCAATTTTTCGAGTGAGATTACTCCCATTTAACGCGTACACATAGGTTTTATCATCCGAGGTATTGGCGGGAGTATTGGCTTCATCGACCCTGATTGTGATTTTTGAGTTCGGGGGAGTTGCCGTAGAATCAGGTACCGCACTGTTGGAAACCGTAATCTTCTGGACCATTTCCTCATTCGCCGCCAGCACCGCTTCCATGAGGGAAGATTCGGTCGCGTAAAAACTGCTTCCTGTTTTTTTCATCGAAAGAAAAATGGAAGTAGCTCCCATCAAAACAACCGCGAGAAGAGAGATCGCCACAATTAATTCCAAAAGCCCGAGCCCCCGCTGGTTCCGGACTAATTCCATGTTACATTCACCGTCACCTTCTTGCAGGCAACGCCTCCCTTCCCATCGGAAATATCCCAGACGGTGTAACTTCGGGAAAACGGAGTACCCGCGATCACGGGGCTTGTCGGATCGGCAGGATTGGTCCCCTTAGAATAGGTTTTTCCCTCTTCACTGCAGGGAGAGCCTTCAGTGACAAAATCTAAGTCATCCTTACAACCCGGATTGGTACCATCAAGAAGAGCGGCGCCGGCGCCCATTTCATCGGAGCTTACGGCATTCTTGAGCTCCTCGAGAGTTTGACGGGCGTAATTTGCGGCTTGAAGATCGCGACTTCCGGTTTCGCTACGGCGGTCGGGACTACTAACGAGGGAAAACACGGAAGAAACGCCCAATGCGAGGACCGAGAGGAGAACCAGACTGACCACCACCTCAACCAGCGACAACCCTTGATGTTTCACAGTAGCCCCCTCTTTTTTTAAAGTTCTATCGCGGAACGTCACTATGCTACTTTTTAAAAAAAACAAGTCAATCTTTCTTTGAAGCGATCAAGCCACAGCCCGTTTACTTTTCGAAGACATTGCCACGGCCGGAATCGGGAAGTCTGACAATCTCGGCTCCAGGATAATAATAACCGAGAATTTCCCGGTATCCGTAACCCAGTTCGCCGAAATACTTCATCCCGTACTGGCACATCCCGGCCCCATGCCCCCATCCACGGCCCCTGATTTTGAATTTTCCTTCCGGGGTCGTGGAAATTTTAGTGATCAGGTTGCTTTTGAATTTGTCGGGGCCCATCCAGACCCGGAACGCGTCCGCGTCCACCGTTTTTTCCATCCACGTCGAGCGAATGATCATCTCATGCGCCCGCCCCGACAAATCAATTTTTCCGCACCTTATGCCTTTCACTTCCTGGACCGGGATCCCGCCCTTTTCGGCCATCTTTGTCTTGATTTCCTCAGGGGTAAAAACCGATTCCCAACGGTAATGTGGCGACTTCGCGCAAAACTTGCACTCGACTCCCCTGAGCGGTTCCAGGGGCTTTATTCTCCAAACCTGACTGGCATCCGTGGTACGCCCGCCACACGTGGAATGAAAATATCCCGGAAAAATTCTTTTTTTAAAGGTCAGAACCTCGCCCGCCGTGTCCTCGACCGCTTGATTTGTTCTGGGATTTTCAATTTTTTTACCGGCATAAACCTGGCTGTAAACGCCCGAAGTAACATCGTAAGGTTCTTTCGCCTGCTCCGTCATTTTATAAACGGCGAAAGTTCGGGACGCGACAGCCTGCGCCTTCAGGGCCTCAAGCCCCCAAAGAGGATTAGCTTCAACCGGCACGACACCTTTCAAATAATCATCCACGGGAAGATAGTTAATCACCTCGACCCGGTTTCCCGCCACTCTCTTGATCGCGATCGTGTCACCGTAAACCCGTGAATCCCCCACGCGAACGCCCGCCCCGGCGCTTTGAACGATAAGCAAATCTCCGGGGACCGGTCTGCCCCCAAAAAGAATGTTTGGGTCCTGTCCCCGCACGCTCACGACCGAAAGTTTTTCTCCGGCCGATACTCGCGCGCCCCGGGAATCGTGGATTTCATAGGGCGCCACGCAGGAAATTTTGATTTCATTACGCGGCTTGACTACCAGCACCCGAATTTTTTGAATGTTCGCGGGACAAGGAAAGGAACTTTCCCGAAGACCCTGCCCGGCTAGGGCAAATCCCGGAAAAATAAGACTTAAACAAAAAAAACTGGTGATTATTTTATATTTCATGACTTTCCCGTTTCCTGACCTGATTTCTACGTTTTTAAGTCAAAACCATTATCCCTTGTTACGGTTCAAAGGGTCGTCGCATTGACTGCGCGAAAGCGTTTTCCCCGATGCCGTTATCCTGCCCACGACCTAGAGGGAGCGAAGCGAAGGATTTTGCTTCAGATTCTCTTTTCGGGTCCAAACGCCATCAAGGTCGCCAGCGGAACGCGGCGGAAAAACCAAAAAATCGAAAAATGCAAACTTCCAAATAAAAACCCCCGCAACCTGTTTTCAGGATGCGGGGGTTTCTCAAAAAAACCTTCGCGTGACGCTCTTACTTGATGGAATCGAGATAAACTTTGAGTTTGGACCAGGTCTGTCGGCCGCAAACACCATCCGCGGTAAGTCCGTTATCCCGTTGAAAGGCCTTGAGCGCGTCGCGCGTCGCCGGCCCGATTTTTCCGTCAAGGGCCCCTTGATAATACCCGGCCTTCTTGAGCGCTTTCTGAATGTTGACGGCCGGAAGTTCAAACCCTGAAGGCGTCCGGTAGATATTGGTAATGACCGTCTCTTCTTCCTGCAAAGCTCCGAGCCGACTTTCCGACTCAACGATCGCGGACTGCAATTGTCTCTGGTACGCCTCTTCCGCGGAAATCGCCGCGCGCGTATCTTGCAACGACTGATCCAACCTGACCAGCTCATCGGTAACCGCGCCCATCTGCGCCTGAAGCGTGTCGACCTTTTTGGAGGTCTTCCGCGACGCGCAACCACTGAGCGCCACAAGCCCGATCAAAACAAAAAGAAACGTCAAACGAGTTGTTTTTCCCATCGTGATTTCTCCTGATTGGTGATCTTCTAAGTTAAATAATGGCTACGAGAGCCCCAAGTCTACCAAAATCAATTCGGCTTAGCAATCCCAATTCAATAAATCAGAAAACGAGGCTTTGGGTTTCGGCCGTTTGATATTGCGCACCAAGAATCCGCCGGCCTTTTTTGTCTTTCCCCAAAAAATACGTCAGGGCTGGGTTGGGTCAAGCGGGCAAACCGCGAAGAGCATAAATTCCGTGTGACCGATCATGCGCTGGACGGGACGGGTTTTGCCGCCCCTCGCGAGGATTTCCCTCTCGAGAAGCTCCCGGCTTTCCACAAGGATAAATCCGTTCGCTCTCAACTCCTCAGCCATTTTTTCGATCTGGTTAAAGGTCGGGTTCAAACTGACGACCCGGCCGCCGCCGCGCAATGCGCGCTTCACGGAAGCCACTTCTTCCCAGGGCTGGGGAATATCAAGAATAATGGCGTCCACTCCGGTCTCATCAAAAGGATCCGACGCCTGCCGCTGTTTGAAAGTGACAAAATCATTGAGACCCGCGCGCGCCACGTTTTTATGCGCGTTCTTCGGAAGGTCCGTCCGGCGGTCGTAAGTGTAGACGTGCCCGTTCGGCGCCACCGTTTGGGCGAGTGCCATCGTCAGAGACCCCGAGCCCGTGCCCACCTCGATCACCCGCGAACCGTTCGTGATACCGGCTTTCATGATGAGGAACGCCGCGTCTTTCGGGTAGATAATCCCGCTTTCGCGTGACGCCTTCATCATGAGGTCTTCCAGGGTGGGTTTCAGGAGATATCCGGAGCCGTGTTCACAAACAACTTTTTTACCGAAGGGCTGGCCAATCCAGTCATCAACCAGAATCGGACGACCGCAATGGATCGACGCGCGCTTGCCGCGTGTCACTTCAATCAGGTAGCTTTTTTCGTCTTCAAAGCAGAGGAGAACCGCGTCGCCTTCCTTGATCGTCAGATTTTTTTTCGGGGTTGAGTTTTCCACGGGCTTAAACTATCAGATATTCTGAATTTCTCAATTTATAAAAAACTCTACCATTTTTTTTGCCGGGCAAGCTTCAGGATTTCGTCGTAATGGTGGACCAGGTAGTCGGGGTTCGCACGCGCCAGAGTTTTTTCCGGCGTAAAACCGTGGCCGAGACAAACAATTTCAACTCCGGCATTTCGAGCGGTCTGGATGTCAACCGGACTGTCCCCGATAAAAAGGGTTTCTTCCGGTTTCGCTTTGGTTTCGCCCATCAGGTAAAAAAGAGACGCAGGGTCCGGTTTGAACGGAAGCCCGTTATCCCCCGCCAAAACGTCGATGAAATAACCGCCCACGCCCAGGGCCTCAAGGATTTGTTTTGAAAAAGGATTGGGCTTGTTTGTAATCACCGCCTGGGTTCGCGGTTTGAAAAATTCGAGCAGTTCCCTGGCTCCCGGATAAAGACGCGAATGGTCCAGCATGTGGCTCGTGTAATGCTTCCGGTAGAGTTGGGCCCCGCGATCGGCCAGTTTCTCGTCGTCCGTCCGGAAAACCTGGCGAATCAGCGAATGCAATCCCGTTCCGACGGCATCCTTGATTTCGTCATCAGTCACCGGGGGACCGTTTAACTCTTTAAGCGCGTAGCGGACGCTATTGATGATGTCCTGCCTTGTATCCACCAGCGTCCCGTCGAGATCGTAAATAATGAGTTTTTTCATGAGGCGGGTTTTTCTCCCTGCGTCAAACAACGGATCAGGAGATCGATTATCTTCGGGTCAAACTGGGATCCACTGTGTTTTTTTAGTTCGGCAATCGCTTCGTCGTGTTTCATGGCCTGACGGTAAGACCTTGTGGTCGTCATCGCGTCGTAGGCATCCGCGACTGAAAGAATTCTGGAGAAAACATGAATGTCTTCTCCCGCGATCCGGTCAGGATACCCCGTCCCGTCATGCCGCTCATGATGTCCCCGAACCGCCGCCAATATCTCCGGATCCAGCGACACAGGTTTCAAAATATCTTCGCCAAGAGCGGGGTGTGTTCGAAGCAGTTCCCAATCCCTCTCGGTCAGTTTTTCCTTCTTACAAAGGATGGCTTCATGAATCCCGAGTTTGCCGATGTCGTGGAGAATGGCCGTCTGCTTCAGCATTTCGATCCGGTCGGGAGCAAGTCCCATCTGTGTTGCCATGTTAGCCGAAAGCTCGGCGACCCGCTCCGAGTGCCCACGGGTGTAAGGGTCTCTCGCTTCAAGGATTGTGACCAGCGACCGGATGACCCCGTAAAAATAAGCCTGGTTTTTCTGGTGGGTACGATTCAGATCCTCGGCCATCCGGTTAAAATCCCGGGACAATTCGGCGATCTCGTCGTTTCCCCTGACGTCGATTTTATATTTCAGATCGCCGCGGCTCACGCTCCGGATTCCCTTTGAAAGTCCCCGCAATGACCCGGTCAGTTTTTTGAAAGCCAGAACCCGAGAATCAGGGCCCAGAGCGTGCCCAGCAAAATCGCCCACAAAACTTTTTCCTGAATTTTTTTCCGCATCCGGTAAATGTCCGAGACAAGCGTATCCACTCCCACGATCGCGACCGGATTCCCGTCCCCGTCAACAATGGGCGCGTAACCCGAGAGCATGGTTCCCCAGTCGTCACTTTTGATAATCCGTTCCGCTACCGGACCTTTAAGCGCCTCACGGATCTCCGGAAAATTCGTGACGTCATATTCATCGCCCGGATAAGCGGTCACGTTTTTTCTATGTAAGAGATAAGGATCGGCATCCACCACAAACTGCCAGCGGGCACCCCCTTCTTTCGGCGCCAGAATGTAAATGAAACCCACCCAGGGATTTTCCTGTTTGATTTTTTCAAATCGTTCAAAAAGCGCGCGAAACATCGGGGATTGAACTCCGCTCCGGTTTAACGGAATCTGACGGATCATCTCGGCATCGATCGCGGACGCTACGATACTGGCCGCCGCCTTAAGACGATCCCGAAGATTTTCAAACTGGACTTGAAGAGCCGCGTGCTGAAGCATTGTATCGCTTACTACTCCCATAAAAAGCATCGAAAAAACCAGGGTCAGTGTCACGCGAACCCGAAAACTTTCCAGCCATCGTTTCAATCGATTCATACCTTTCCGGCTCCCATCTTTTGATTGCAAAAGTCCAAAATCGCTTCCTGTAATCCGGTGATCTTCTCCCTGGTCTTTTCCAGACCGTCACCCTGGCCTGAAAAATCCAGCGTCACCGCGGATGAATTTTCGAGATAATAAATGATTCCGGAACGAACGGTAAAGCCAAGAATGCGGTGAACCGCCAGGGCATATAGTTCAATCTGAAGATCATACCCGCTTGTCCGGGCCGCGACCGCGTCCCCTTCCGCCGTCTTGAAATCCAGGACATGCCACGCCCCTTCGGCGTCCTGAAAGAGCATGTCCAGTTTACCATGAATAAGTCCCCGGCGTTCATTCAGCACAAAATCTATTTCCCGCTCCACTTTCCTGGCGGCCTGGAGTTTCCGGAAAAGAGGCGCACTGAAAAATTTTTTCAAAATGTTCCTGGCCTTGGGGACAGCCTCCCCTCCCAATCCTTTAAAAAAACGGTCCAGCGCTTCCTCCTCCAGATATTTCTCGGGATGACGGATATCAAAACATTCCAGAAACGCATGCATCGCCGTTCCAAAATCCCGGGAATCCGGTGACAGGGGAAAATCCAAAGCTACGGATTCTTCATCGTCCGTGCCACTGGGAACCCGTCCTTCAACGTCTCCCCCGGTTGTTTTCCAGCCTATCTGGTAAGCTCTCCAGAACGCCAGCGGATCTTTCACAAACAGGACGTAAGCGGAAACGGGAAGATCAACGCTTTTAAGGATCGTCGTGACCAGCCCGGTTTTTTCCGGCAAAGGTTCCCCCTCCACCGGCACCAGTTCCTTCAGAGTTCGTTCCATTTGTTCCCGAAAGTTGTCCGCATTTTTTTTCACAAAATTTGGCGTACGATCATGACCGCTTGCCTTCGGAATCCCGAGCTTCTCACCAATCGTCATGACCCAGTCCATCCAGGTCAACATATCCCCGTAGCTGTTTTTTGGGTTTTTCCTGACCTCGTGAACCCCGCTCAAAAAAAGCCGTGATCTGGCGCGCGTGCAGGCGACATAAAACAACCGTTTGCGTTCTTCCCGTTCACGGGCCGTGATTTTTTCATCCAGTTTCCGATAAAAGAAAGGTTCTTCCGCCGCGCGCGTCACCTCATTCACCAACCGAAGAGCGTAACCCTCGTTGGCGTGCGCCACGACCGCCTTGGACTCTTGCCCTCCTCCCCGCGCTCCCAGATCCGCCACCACCACGACGGGAAATTCAAGCCCCTTCGCGCCGTGAATCGTCATCATTCGAACAGACTCTTCGCCTTCAGCGGAAATCTGCGCTTCGGATTCACGGACTTCCTGAACTTCAAGTCGTTCCATCATGGCTAGAAACCTGGCCAGCGGCATCCGGTCGAACGATTCATGCTCCCGAACCATCGCCATGAGTTTTTTGACATTGGCGTAGCGGCGCGCCCCCCCGGGCGTCGCGAGAATAGAAAGCTCATATCCCGTCCGTTCCAAAATCTTGTCGATGAGTTCCGCGAGAGAGATTCGGTCCTTCAGGCCCCGCAGTTCATCGGCAAGGGCTGAAAATTCGGCCAGGGACTTTTTTTGCTCCTGTGAAATTTCCGGAATCTTTTCATATCTTTTTTCTTTCAACGCTTCGGCCAGCGGATTTCGTTCATCCCCTGTCTTGGCCCATCTTGAAAGCCAGAACAGCGTGCTGTCCGTAACGTGAAAAAGCGGAGAGCGCAGAGACGCCGCGAGAGGGATATCCAGAAGCGGTTTTTCAAGATGCGTCAGAAAATTCGCCAGATCTCGAATCTCGGGCTGGGCGTAGAAACCGCGACCTGCCACAATAAAATATGGAATGTCGAAAACCTTCATCGCGTACTCGTAAATCCCGCTCATCGTCATACCGCGAAAAAGAAGGGCCATGTCTCCGTAAGGGACGCCTTCCTTTTCATGCAGATCCTTCAGCCGGCCGGCGATCGCCAGAGCCTCACGGATCCTCGCGTGCGCTTTTTCCTCACCCGGATCAAGGTGGGTCACAAGGATTTCAACGGGGACTTGCCCTTCGTGCCTGGGATCCGGTTCGGCCCGAGCGGAAAGCGCCTCAAAGGGAAACTGGTCTTCGTCCCAAAGTTCTCTAAAAATCTCGTTCAGGGTCTTGAGGAGAGCGGCGCGGCTTCTGAAGTTTTCCGTGAGGGGAACCCGGATCCATCCGGGATCTTCGCGGGATTGCGTTTCTCTCGCGAGAAAGATGCCGGGTTCGGCGCCGCGAAAACCGTAAATCGACTGCTTGAAATCCCCGACCACGAACACATTCGACCCGGACGAAAGCAGATCGACAAATCGCGTCTGGAGATAATTGGTATCCTGAAATTCGTCGACCAGGATAAACTTGAACCTTTGCTGGTAACGGTCTCTGATTTTCCGCATGGCCGGGCGCGGATCCAGGAAAAGGTTCACGGCCCGAATTTGCAGATCGTCAAAATCCAGCCCGTTCTCTTCCTGTTTTTGGAACTCGTAGGCCGTTTCAAAACGGAGCGCAAGATTTTCCAGATGGGCGCGCCAGGGAACCGCCAGAGGTTCCATTCTGAGGGCCGCCAGTTCGTCGGCGAGGACACGCCACTCCTTCCACCCCTCCTTGCGCTTCAATGAATACGATCCCTTCCATTCCCTGAAGTCCGAGAGTGTGTTCCAATCCCACCGTTGATTTTTCACAAAGCGGCTCCACGCAGTTTCGTCCAACTCTCCGGAAAGTTTCGGGATCAATCGTTCGCATTCACGAAGGATTTCTTTCTCCGCCCTCTCCAAAAGGGCGTTTCGTTTCAAATCATTTTCTTCAAAAAACACCGAAAACATTTTTCCTTCGTGCCGTGCCGTAGCGAACAATTTCAGGATGGCGGACCGGACAGCGGTCTCTCCCAGGTAACGCACGAGTTGAAACGCTTCATCCGACTCCTGAAAACTGGTTTCCAGTACCGTCGTCACAATTTCATCCTTAAGGAGATCGGCGCGCTCGTTTTCGATCACTCGAAAATCCGGGTCAACGCCTGATTCGACCGGATGCTCTTTCAGGAGCCGGGTCGCAAATCCGTGAAATGTTCCGATAGCGACCTGCTCCAGTTCCCGGCGAGCTCGCTCAAGCCCCATGTCCCGAAGTCTCTCGGAAAGTCTTACTTTAATCTCATTGGCCGCCTTGTCGGTGAAAGTTAAAACGAGAAGTTCGGAAATTCCCGCTTTGTTATTTTTCAGGATATGGAGGATTCGTTCGACTAGAACACGGGTTTTCCCTGTCCCGGCTCCCGCGGACACGAGAATATTGGTGTCAAGCTCGCGGATAGCCTGCTTCTGATTTTGGGTAAGAGATAAACTTGCTGGTTTTTGACGATTCATGAGCGTGAAGTTTTGATTTTGAAGCCGTTCAGGGAAGCGGCATTATACAAAATCTTTTCCGGCTATGGAAAAAAACCAAACATCAGCTATACTTTGATCCATGACGACCGATCAGAGAAAATTTTACAGACACCCGATTAAGGCGCCCATCCGGCTGAGGGAAGTCACGGGGAACGATGCGCGCGATTCTAAAAGCGAGGATATTTCGAGCGGGGGCCTTTCCTTCTTTTGGCCTTCTTTCCTGGCGAAAGGAACGCGCCTTGAACTCTCGATCCCGATTGAACAACAGCTTTTCAAAATGAAAGCGCGCGTTGCCTACTGCCGAAAGGATGGTGGCATGGACCTCTTCAGAACCGGAGTCTGTTTTGAGGATTCCACGAGCGCGTTTCGCGCGAAACTCGCCGAGGAAATCATTCAAATTCGTAACTACCGTGAGCAAATGCGATCGCTCCGCGGGAAAGAGATCAGTGAAGAAGAAGCCGCGGACCAGTGGATCCGCCGGAACGCCGAAAACTTCGCGAAACTTCTGGGTTAATCCGCGCTTCCGCTCGCAATACCGCACACAAGCTTCCTCCTCGCGCGCCTCGACCTTTTCCGTATCCGGAAGATAACCGGCTTTCAAAAGAGCGATGCTTCAAAACATTTATTGCAGATCTTCCTCTGCCTAATAAGCCGGGGACTTCGAATCTGCGCGATATTTTCCCCGTTCCAGATCTCCGCGAAACTCTCTTTTTCTAGATCGCCGATCTTCATGTGCTCGTTGTAGTACTTATAGCAGGGATTAACCTCGTTAAAGACATTAACGATAAAAATGATGTAGGGCAAAAGACAGTTTCTTTTTCTCAAAAATTCCCGATCCTTCTGGGCCTCGAAACGGGGAGGGATCGCGTTTTGAATGAGCCTGAAAATATCAATCCCCATTTTCCGTGACATTCGGCAAGCGGCATCTTGCTCATGCCGGTTCCATTCAAAATCAATCATCTGCCATTCAATAACGAGCTTGGCGCGGTACTTTTTCCGAGCCGCCAGAATTTTCTCCAAATTAGCCATCACCAAATTCAGATCGCCGTTTCTCCGGTATTTTTTGTACACATCTTCGCTGATCCCATCAATCGCTACGATCAAACAATCCAGACCCGACCGCACAAGATCTTCCCAGTAAGAGTCCTCCTTAACCAGAGACAGGCTCGTAGAAATCGATGTCCCGACACGTTTTTGGTGAGCATACCGGATATAGTCGTTAAGGTTTTCACACCACAAGGGCTCACCAATATCGTAAAGTGAAACTTCAAAAATCCATGGGGAAAACAAATCAATAAGCCGTTTGAATTTGTCCAGCGGGTAAAAACGCTCCTCTTTCTTCGCGTAAGCCCAGCACAAGGGGCATCCCATCTCGCACTTGCGGCTGACTTCTGCTTTTAAGAATGCGGGCATCGTCGGAATTTTTTCCCGACCCACAAGAAAACAAAAAAAGGCGCGACATAAATTGAAAAACTTCTTAAATGAAAAGTAGCGTCGAAGCATTTCAAGATGCCTGCCCACTTGCGCTACCCTGGAACCTCGCCCCATCATGCTAATCGCTCCCTCCCGCTAAAGAGCTTTCGTGAAAAACAAGCGTTGGCACGCTCACCGCGACGATATGTTTTCTTCAAAACAACCGACCGATTCCGGCACTCCTGCTGGTATTATTTCAGGTTCGCGCCTCTTCAGGAGGCTCAAGATAGGTCAAAAGTTCTTTTTCCGGCCTCGCAAAATAAAAACCCTGCCCGTAACGAATGCCCATATTGCGAATATATTTGTAATCCTCTTTGTTCTCAACGCCCTCTGCCACCATCTCAGAACCGTTCATGCGGCCAAGGTGCACCATTTCCTTCACAATCTGCTGATTAACGTGATTGTCCGCAATACCCCGGACAAGCCGGAGATCAATCTTGAAAAAATCCGGTCTGAGCGATGCCATTTGAAATGTTTTCGCTCCGATCTCGGTCAAATCATCCAGCGCGAACCGGTATCCAAGCGACCGGATAAAAGTCACACCCCTTCTAATAAATTCAAAATCGGATCGTTTAACGCCTTCCGCGAGCTCAAAAACAATTTTTTCCGAGTACTCTTTGACACCGTCAAGAAAAACTTCCCCTTTTTTCCCTTTGTCGAAAGCTTGTTCAAGCGTGGGAGACTCAATGTTAAGGAAAAGATATTGCCCCTCCGCCAAATTCGGAAGCGCGCCAATCGCGACCTCCAGGCAATGAAAATCAAAAGGGACCACCGTCCCATCCTCATAAGATTTTTGAAACATCTCGAGGGGAGTCTCCTTTTCGCTCCGGACGAGGGCCTCGTACCCTTTAATATCCCAGGTCGCGATATCAACAATAGGTTGGTAAACGGAATAAATACCACTACTGATTTTTTTCTTTTTCCCAAACAGATTAAATTTGAATTTCATAAATTTCAACTTACTTCCCGTTCTTGACTTCAGGCAGGGGCCGAGGCCCGCGACATGATTTCCGTCACAACCTTGCCCACGCGACGGAGATGCCTGTCAGATAATGTCGGATGAATGAGGAACATGAGACTTGTCTCGGCAAGTTTTCTCGCGACCGGGAAGCGTCTCACCGGACCGAGATTTTTTTTTCGGAATGCTTTTTCAAGGTAGATCTCTCCGCAACTCCCGACCGAACAAAAGATGCCTTTTCGATTCATGGCCCTGAGAATTCGCGCTCTTGACCATCCCTTTTTCAGTTTTTCAGGACGCAAAAACACATAATATTTGTAGAAACTGTGCCCTGTTTCAATCGTCGGCATCGTGATACGGAAAGCGGGAATTTTTTTAAAATAGCTTGTCAGAATCTCCGCATGGGTCCTCCGTTTCCTAACCCACCTGCGCACTTTACGGAGCTGAACTCGGCCGATGGCCGCCTGCATTTCGGTCATTCGACCATTCGTCCCAAATGAATCGTGAACCCACTGAAACCGGGGAAGAAATTTAAGGCCAGAGGAAGTCCCGTGCCGCTTGCCGTGATCCTTGTAGGTCCACGCCTTTTTCCAGATGGCTTGATCGTTGGTGGTCAGCATCCCACCCTCCCCTCCCGTCGTCAGAATTTTGTCCTGACAAAAAGAGAAGGCCGCAACGTGTCCCAGGGAACCAACGGGACGCCCCTGATAAGAAGCTCCCAGCGCCTGCGCACAATCTTCAATGACTTTCAAACCCCGTTGCCGGGCAAAGGCCATGATCGGCTTCATGTCGCAGGGCCACCCCGCCAGATGAACCGCGATAATCGCCCGCGTGCGGGAAGTTAAAACCGCCTTAAGGGTGTCCACGGTTATATTCTGACTGACAGAATCAACGTCAGCCACGATGGGCCACGCGCCACACATCACGGCACAACTGGCGGAAGCAATAAAGGTCCTGCTTGGGACAATCACATCATCGCCAGGCCCAATCCCCAGCGCCCGTAAAGCCGTTTCGAGAGCCACGGTCCCATTGGCCAAGGCCACGGCATAACGACACCCCACAAACAAAGCAAACTCTTTCTCAAAAAGGCGTCCCTCCGAACCCGTCCAGTAATTAACCTTGCCGGATTTCAATACGCGCGATACCGCCGCTATTTCGTCTTTCTCAAAATGCGGCCATGAAATCTTTTGAGACTGCTCGCGTTCTTTCATCTTTGGCCTTTAAACCTTTCTCATCACCCTGGCAGGCACGCCCCAAGCGACCACGTTGTCCGGAATACTTTTATTCACAAAACTGAAGGCCCCGACAACCGAATTTTTCCCTACCCTAACTCCCGGCATCATCACACTATGACTTCCGATTTTACAGTTCCGTCCCAGCGTGACAGAACCTTTCTTACCATCGATAGTTGAATGCGAATAAATCGAACAATGAGAACCCACCTGAACTTCATCTTCTATGAAGACCCCATGTTTCGCATGAATGTAGGTAAAGGCGCCTATATCAGTATTCTTTCCCAATTTAAAATTTTTTTTCCCTTGGACGATCCAGCCATATCGGGTGGGTCTTCCATCCACTATTCTGGGGCGTTTCCATTTCGCAAAGCGTTTTTCATTATTTTGTTTCATGAATTCAAATCCTTCCCCGTGACAGCCTTATCTGACGAACCTTTGAACTCCTGTGCTGTCGCCTGTCCCGCCTGGCTGATTCCTTCCCGTTTAAAAACTTTCCAGATTGTAAGAAAAAAAATCTTTAAATCCAACCAGAAACTCCAGTGATCGACATACCAGACGTCATATTTGAATTTTTCTTCCCAGGAAATCGCGTTTCGTCCGTGGACCTGGGCCCAGCCCGTGATCCCGGGCATCATGTCATGCCGCCGCATTTGCTCCGACGTGTACCGGCTCAGATACTGCATCAGTAAGGGACGCGGACCGATGAAACTCATATCTCCCTTCAACACATTCCAAATTTCGGGGAGTTCGTCCAGGCTCATCGAACGAAAAAATCGGCCCACGAAACTAAGCCGTTGTCCATCCGGCAGGAGATCTCCATGATTATTTTTTGTCTCGTGCATCGTACGAAATTTATAGAGAACAAACGGCCGTCCCCGGTATCCCGGCCGGACCTGCTTAAAAAAAATCGGCCGGCCTTGGGCGATCCAGAGGCATGCGACACAAAGTCCCAGAACCGGAGCGCCCGCGACAAGGCAAAAAAAGGCCAGACAAAAATCAATGGCCCGTTTTATTTTTAACAAAGGACGATTCCGCATAGAATTCGCCTCATGGGAAAAGTTAAAACACACTGATCTGCGGGAAAAATTCCTTTAGCCAGCGATAAACCGATTCATCATCCCCCGCGAGGGCGAAGGAGTTGACTTTCTCAAACTGCTTATCACTGATCTCAGGGACCACCCGGATGGCGGTCAGCGCCGCAATCTTCTCGAAATCTGTTTTGTCCCATCGCTCATACCGCGGGTCGTACAATTCTTCCGTAATTTTCTCACCGGGACGTAACCCTGTGTACTCAATCCGGATTCCTTCTTTTTCCAGTCCTGATAACCGGATCGCAAGACGGGCAAGGTCCTGGATCTTGACGGGAGTTCCCATGTCCAGAATAAAAGCGGCTCCATTCCCCGTAAAAAAAGGCGCCTGGAGGACCAGGTGAACCGCTTCCTGAAGATCCATAAAATAGCGTTCCACGTCCGGATGAGTTACTTTCACCGGACCGCCTTTTTCTATCATGTCTTTAAACAAAGGAACCACACTGCCGCGGCTTCCCAGAACATTCCCGAACCGGACAAATGTAATTTTTTTATCCTCCCGATTCGGCGTTTCACGCAAAACCAGCAGTTCGGCCATCCGCTTGGTCACTCCCATAACATTGACCGGATTCACAGCTTTATCGGTCGACACCAGACAAAACTTCTTGATGAAATCCTTGCGTTGGGCGAGATCAATAACATTTTTTGTTCCCAGAACGTTCGTCGAAACATACTCCGAAGGATTTTGGGCAGAAATGGGGACATGCTTGTAAGCGGCCGCGTGATAAATCACTTCCGGCCTTTCCCTATCAACGATTTTTTCCAGCTTACCGATATTCCTGACGTCGCACAAATAAAGCACGTACCGGTCGCGGGAAAGAAGCCGTGACAATTCATAATCTAACCAGAAAATTCCGGTTTCATTGACATCCACCACAATGATCTTCCCCGGGCCATATCGCGCAATTTGTTTGACCAGTTCTTTTCCGATTGAGCCACACCCCCCGGTGACAAGAAACCGTTTTCCGTTCAGATTTTTTTCCAAAAAAGCGATATTGGGAACCACGGGGTTGCGCCCCAACAAATCCTGAACATCAATCTCCCGCGCCACCGACGAC